>Ga0307478_10000010_pt1 | contig 302655 bp, 260 predicted proteins | sample atmos_gasesECM4C_2_FD_203713 | JGI IMG/M metagenome (GOLD analysis project Ga0307478, IMG submission 203713) | Hardwood forest soil microbial communities from Morgan-Monroe State Forest, Indiana, United States - atmos_gasesECM4C_05 | ecosystem: Environmental > Terrestrial > Soil > Temperate...
TCTTGGTGAGCAGAACTTGGACAGCAGACATGCCAACCTCAACCCGGAAATCGATCCTGACGCCGCAAGATGCCGCAATTTCCGCGGACTCTACGCTTCAACTCCGGCTAATTTGGACAGCACTGATCTAAATCCAAATGATGCGGGAAGGACGGAAATACAAGATGTTCGATTTCAAATCGAATGGGCTTGACTTGACTGGACGCCTCCGGCTCAACCAGCGGAGTCGCTGCGAACGCAAGATTTGGAAAGCCACGATCCTGCCCATCGCGATCGCACTCCTCTGCGTTCCCGCCTCCCTGTTTGCCGATGAAAATCAGGAGGCCAAGGCGGCCTATTGCAAATTCATGACGGAGCAAGCGGAAGCGCAGCGCGATTTGCTCCGCGCCCCAAGCGCTGTGCTGGATCTTATCCAACCCAGCACGGGAACCCCCGCGCAGGTCGCTTTCGGTCTGCAAACGAGCCTTTCCGACCAAAAGAAGGCCAAGCTAAGCATGGATGCTGCCAAGACGGGTTGTGCGGCGTATAACGCTGCTACTGACGCCCAGCAGCACATCACGTACGCTCTGCCCAACCTCGAAAAAATCATCCTGCGGCACCGCCGGGAGTTAATTGAACAAACAGCGGATAAGCTGGACGGGTTGATCGCCGAAAACATGAAATTGGTGCAGGCGCACAACCTTTCCCGGCCCTCGCTCTACGCGCTGCAATCAGCGAAGTTGCGCCTCGACATGAACCTCACCGCGACGGCCACGGAAATTTCCTCCTCCTACGTCCCGGAACTCAGCGATACTCCCCTGCGGGTGTTGGTGGGCGAAAAAGTCATGGCGGATATTCGAAACCAAGTCGCCCTCGACCGCCTGGAAAAGCAAAACGGCTGGGATATCAAATTGGCGGGCGGAGCGCGCCGCCAAATTTCTCCCAACGCGAGCACCATCTCGCCATTTGGCGCTTATGGAGAGCTCAACATTCAGTATAACTTCGGGCAGCGGGCTGTGAATGAGCACCTGGACGCGTCGGACGTCGCATACTCGGATTGGAAGAGGAACCAATTTGAGGGTGTGGTTCAGCAGGCCGCCTTGTTGGAGAAGCAGATTGTTGAAACGATTAAAACCCGAGAGGACCAGCTCAAATCCCTTCAGGAGCACGACGCGCAGGTCCAAAAAGAACTCAATTCTCTTCAGAACGTGGAAACGAGCACAGCACTCACCTATAGAGACCAATTGATCGCCGACCAACTCGTCCTGCAGGTGGACATCAAGGACCTCCAATTCCGCCTTACGCAGCTGTACCAATATCTGAAAGACAATTTCGATGACACCTACTGCAGCCACCAATATTCTTCATGCATACAATACTGAAGGAGCTGACTGGAAACCAACACGACGATGAAGGGACCGATGGGACTAATCCTGGCGCTGAGTTTGCTTGGGTTCGCGGTGCCGCTGGCCGCGGCGCAAACACAACCTAACGATTTCGACGTGCCGGACGGCAAGATTGAGAGCGCCGCAGGTGGCCGCCTGATGGTTTCGACCAAGGAAATGCGGGCGACTCTCAGGCGTTCCACCGAGCAGAACGTCACCGTCAACTTTAACTATCTCGGACCGACCAAAGAGGTTTCCCGTCTAGGCAACGGGCTGGTCCGGAGCCAACTCGGGATCAAACTCCGCGGCCAGGATACCTGCAACATCGTCTACGTTATGTGGCATTTTGCTCCGGATCAGAAAATCGCCGTCTCTGTGAAGCGGAATCCAGGCCAGCGCACACACGAAGAATGTCTCGACAACGGATATATCAACAACATCAAGCCGCGGGTTTCAGCCCTCGCCCCAGCCGTCCACTCGGACGAACCCCACACTCTTAGCGCATCAATGACTGGTTCTAATCTCACGGTGACTGCTGACGGCAAAGTGGTCTGGGAGGGCGACCTCGGCCCGGTTGCCCTGGAATTTGATGGCCCGGTGGGACTCCGCAGCGACAACGCTCATGTGGTCTTTGACTTTCTCGCGAGCAGATAAAGCCGTACATTAATTTCAGATTCTTTCAGCTTTTTTTCAGGTCTCCTCACCTAGACTCACCCTCGATAAAATGCCACGTGTGCGGGCTTTACGACGTTCGATAGAATATTGACACGTCGGAGGGCGATGTTGTACACGTTGGCTGGCCAGTAAGGGAACCTGGCGTGTCGGATCCTGCTCAGTTCCCGTACCAAAACTGATCGCTAGGACGCAACGAGGTGAAACCATGCGATGTCTCGCTTTGGTTGCCTTAGTCTTCTTCTTTGGAATTTCCCGTTCCACACAGGAGATCGACGAACAAAGGCGTGGAGGGATCGCTTAACTCAGGGCTCAAGGATCACTCGGCGGCAAGAACTTCGCTCTACGGAGAAAACAAAATGAAGAAGTTCATCGTGCTATTTACTTCTGCAATCGTAATCCTTCTTGCTTTTGCAGCTTCAGCTCAAAATACGGCTCCGCTGAAACTCGTGCAAACCATTCCGCTCCCGGATCTCAAGGCTGGGGACTTCGATCATTTTGCGGTTGACCTCGCGGGCCACAGGCTCTTTCTGACGGCGGAAGCGAATAATGCTGTGGTGGTGTTGGACACGAGCACAAACAAGCTGATTCATACGATTGCGGATATAGATGAGCCTCACTCGATGCTCTTCTTGCCCGCCGCCAAGCAGGTTTGGGTTGTCGCCGGGGGCGATGGGACACTGAAGATTTTTGATAGCGGCACCTATGCCCTGATCGAGTCAATGAAAGTGACGGAAGGCGCCGACTCATCTGTCTACGATCCGGCGAAGCACATCCTCTACATTGCCGCTGGCGGCTCAGACGCGAAGCTGGCGTATTCATTGATCAACATGGTGGATACGAGCACGCGCAAGAAGGTAGGCGACATTAGGGTCGATTCCAGCAACATCGAAGCTATGGCCCTCGAGAAGAATGGCCCCAGGATGTTTGCCAATGTTAGAGACAAGAGTGTCGTTGGAGTGATCAACCGCCAGGATAAGACGGTGACTTCCACTTGGCCCTTAGGTGAAATCCACGGAAACACGCCGCTCATCTTTGATGAGGCCACTCATCGTGTTTTCGTTGCTGCGCGCAAGCCTGCGACTCTCACAGTCCTGGATTCAGATTCCGGCAAAATCATTGCGACGCTGCCCACGGCGGAAATGACGGATGACATGGCTTGGGATCCAGCGAGCAAGCGGATTTACGTTGCGTGCAACGATTTCGCCGTCGTCTATCAGCAGAAGGATGCAGATGACTACGAAGAGCTCGGCAGAGTTCCCACTGGCTTTCGCGCAAAGACGGCCATCCTGGTGCCGCAGCTCAAGCGCTATTACGTCGCCGCGCCGCGCCATGAAAACGACGCAGCCGGAGTCAAGGTTTACGAAGTCCTGTAGCAACTTTGGGGAAGCGGTGATGTCTCGACCAGGTTCCGTTCCTTGCCCTGAGTTGCGAAGGGTTTGCGCTGAGTCTCAAAGGGGGCCCGCCAGAAAACTTCATCCCGGCACCGCTGTTCGCGCTTCCGCGCGATGCTACAGGACTAAGCGAGCGTCCTCAAAAGAGGCGCCGACGCCGCGAGATTAGAAACGTTAGGAGGCCAGCTCTAGCCAATTCAATCGGTAACGAGATCATCGGCCCCCGGGGACCATGTCGTCGACTCTTGGAGGTGCCCATGTTTTCCAAAATCCGTACCACGAAAAGCGTCGCGTTTTTTGTGTCGATTCTCGCGCTCGCGTTCAGCCCCTTGCTCCTCACCACTGCGCGCGCCCAGGTCGCGGGAGCAACGCTCTCCGGCATTGTCGCAGACCAATCGGGCGGAGTAATTCCCCAAGTCTCCATTTCCGTCAGGAACACCGCCACCGACATTACGCGCACCACTACGACCAGCGCCGCCGGCTTCTACACGGTTCCAAATTTGTTGCCGGGAACCTATGAGGTAAAGGCCGAAGCCAAGGGTTTCTCTTCTGAGATACAAGCCGGCATTACCTTGACGGTGGGCCAGGAGCAAGTACTGAATTTCACGCTGCGCGTTGGCCAGGCGAGCCAAACAGTCGTAGTCACCACCGAAGCTCCCAACGTGGAATTGGCCAGCTCGAGCATCAGCGCGACCGTCACCTCCACCACAGTTCGCGAACTGCCGCTCAACGGCCGCAGTTGGACGGATTTGGCGGCGCTCCAACCGGGAGTCAGCTCAGTCACACAAATCCAGACGGACTTCGCCGTTGGGGGCGATCGGGGTAACCGAGGTTTTGGAAATCAAATCACCGTCGCCGGCGACCGCCCGGAACAAAACAATTACCGGCTGGATGGGATCAGCATCAATGATTTCAACAACGCCGCTCCGGGCAGCGTATTGGGCGGCGACTTGGGCGTGGATGCCGTGCAGGAGTTTTCCGTCATAACCAGCAACGTTTCCGCTGAGTACGGCAGGACTTCGGGTGGAGTGATAAACGCCGTCACGCGTTCCGGGACGAATCAGTTCCATGGAGGCGCTTACGAGTTTCTCCGCAACGACAAGCTCGACGCCGCGAATTTCTTTGAGAATGCGAACGGTCTCAAGAAAGGTTCTTTCAGGCAAAATCAGTTCGGGGTTTCCGCCGGCGGTCCGATCAAGAAGGACAAATTATTTCTCTTCGGCGACTATGAAGGGATCCGCTACTCGAAGGGTCTTCCCGTCTCAATTACTGTGCCATCAAATGATGCACGGCTGGGGATTCTCCACGACTCGTGCGGCAACGCGCCCGGAGCCACATACGCGGACCAAACCGCTTTTGGAAACTGCGCGGCGCCGGTTACTGGCGGCCCCTATGTTCCCAATCCAGTGTTTGTGGGCACGTGCCCCACAAACTCGACAAATCTCTCCTCCGGAAAGTCGTCCGTCTGCGTCGATAATAACTCAGCGAAATATCTGAACTTCTGGCCCGTTTCTGCCAATACTAATTCGGACGGTAATACCGCTGCCGATTCCTTTACCGCTAAACGGCTCGTCACCGAGAACTTCTTCACAATCCGGGGTGATGCTAAGCTTTCGGAAAAAGATAACCTCTCCCTTACCTACCTGCGCGACGATACTCCATACAGCTCGCCTGATGGCCTCGATGCGGTGCTGGTCAGCTCCCGCACTAATCGTCATATCGCTAGTCTGGAAGAGACTCACACTTTTGGCCCCACACTCGTAAATTCCGTTCGCGGGGGTTATTCACGGCTATATGAGATCAATGATTTTAGCCCGACTGCCATCAATCCCCTGGCTATGGACTCCTCTCTGGCTGCTTTCCCCAATCAATTCGCTTCTCACGTGACGCTCTCAGCTATCGACCAGTTCACCGGCGGCGTGAACGGGAATACCACTGCTCTGTACACTTGGAACTCATTCCAGGGATATGACGACGCCTTTTGGACGCACGGAACCCACTCCATTAAATTCGGCGGTGGAGTGGAGCGGCAGCAACTCGATCGCCTCAGCCACACCGATCCCAGTGGAGTCTTCACATTTGGCTCGCTGTCTGATTTTATCACCAATAACCCGAGCAGATTCACAGGGGAAGATTTCGCCTCCGTAGGGCCGCAGGGACTACGGCAAACCATTTTTGGCCTGTACACCCAGGACGACTGGCGCCTACGTCCAAACCTGACGTTAAACCTGGGGCTGCGCTGGGAAATGGCGACGGCGATCAACGACAACCACGGTGCGATTGTGAACATGTTCAATTTGACTGACCTGCTGCCCCACTGCGGGACGCTCATCGCGGGGAAGTGCCTGTCCGGCGGCCCACTGTTTGCTAATTCCACACTTAATAACTTCGAGCCACGCGTGGGATTTGCCTGGGACCCGTTCCACAATGGCAAAACGGCTGTTCGCGGGAGCTTCGGCATGTTCGACATCCTGCCTTTGGCCTACCAGTATATTGCCGCCTCCTCCAAGCAGTTTCCGTTCGTCTCGTCTGGAACCATCAACAGCCCAGGTCAAGGGTCATTAGGCACTATCCAGACGCTCCCTACCCCGGCGGGCGATGGCGGGACTAAAAAAGGAGGGAGTTACACCGAGCAGTATCCCCATCGCAGTTACGTCATGCAGTGGAACTTCAACATACAGCGCGAAGTGGTCAAGGACTTGACGCTGATGGTCGGGTACGTGGGCTCGCGGGGTGTACACGAACCTTTCCGCGTCGACGATGCAGACATCACGCTACCGACGCTGACGTCAGCGGGGTATCTCTATCCACATACCGATGTCCTCGGAAATATCTTTGTCCCGGGGCAATGCAATCAAACTGATCCGAATGGCAGCGATCCGCCTCAATGCATCGCGGCTTCGAAAATCAACACGAACTTTGGCCAAATCCACTATCTCGCGTATGAAGGTAACTCCTATTATCACGCGCTAGAAGTGGCTGTTCAAAAAGCGATGAGCCGTGGGTTGCAGTTTCAGACCTCGTTCACGTGGGGGAAGAGTATGGACACAGGCTCGGCGGCCGGCCACGGCGACCAATTCTCGAATTCGATCTCGAGCTTGCCTTTTTACGATCTGAAATCTCTGCGCGCTCGTTCTGACTTCGATATTAAGCGAACCTTGGTTGTCAGTCTCAATTGGCAGGTTCCTTCCGCCAAATCTCTTTCAGGACCGGCCGCATGGATCGCGAATGGATGGGAGTTAGGCACGATCTTTAAGGTGAGCGATGGTGTTCCGTTTACTGCCACCTGGGGAACAGGTGGCGATCCGCAGGGCCTCATGAACAGTGACGACTGGGCCTTTCCAAACGTGCTGAGCACTCCGGGTTGCGCGACGCTCACCAATCCCGGAAATCCCAACCACTACGTCAAGACCGAGTGCTTTACTGTCCCCAGCGCGCCCGACATGAAGTTTTGGACGGACAACTGCACCCAATTCCCTGCCAGCCTCCAGCCGCCCCCGCCGCCAAGCGGACCGCTGCCCCCAGCAGTCGCGGCGCCATTCCCGCAGTGTTTCAACCTTCGCGGCAATGCAGGTCGTAACCTCCTGACCGGGCCGGGCACGACGAACCTGGACTTTTCCGTTTTTAAGAATCAGTCGATCAAGAAGATTTCCGAGAGCTTCAACGTGCAGTTCCGGGCTGAATTTTTCAATGTCATGAATCATGCGAACTTCACATTGCCGTCGATAGCTCTCGGCCGTACGGACATCTTCGATGCCACCGGAGCTCCGCAGCCCGCGACAGCGGGTGTGCTGAACTCGACGTCCACCCCAGGAAGAGAGATCCAGTTCGCGCTGAAGCTTGGCTGGTGATCCTTAGCGTTCTGGGCCTTCCGGATGCCGTTCGGGAACGGTTCCGTTGGGGGGATGACGCAAAATCTGTGTCAGGACAGTCAGACGCTACTATTACAAGTAATCGGTGAAATTGGCGGGGCCTCAAGAACAAAACATTTGTGCATAGTGCGAGGAAATGATCGTCCTTCAAATGCGACGGGTTAGCTCGTCTTGACCCCTTTCGTCCCCTCGACTACACTGACCTTTTGATCTGCTCCTATTTTCGATGCTGAGGGGAGAGTTCTTTGCCGAAACGCACGTTTCAACCGAAGGTGCGCCGCCGCCACAAAACGCACGGCTTTCGCGCGCGCATGAAGACCAAAGGCGGCCGCAGAGTCCTGGCGGCGCGGCGCAAAAAGGGACGCCATCGTCTTACACCCATCTAGAAACTCGGACCCGCCTGCCGCCCGCGTGCCCAACGGACAAGGACGGGCAGCGCAGCCGCGGCAAGATTTTCCGCGCGCCATTCGACTCGTCAAGCGCACGGAGTACGAGGCCGTCTACGGAGCGGGCCAGCGGCGCTCGAGCCCTCACTTCACCATTTTTTACCGCGTGCAGCCAGCGATTCGGAATGAGCTTTCCGCGCCACATTCTGCTCGTGAAGACGCACAAGTGAGGCCCGCGGAAGAGGCCGTGCGACCCGCAAGCCGCTTCGGCATCAGTGTAAAGAAGGCACTCGGCGGAGCGGTTGTTCGCAATCGAATTCGGCGCCGCATCCGCGAAATTTTGCGGCGCAACAAATTGGAGATTCCTTCAGGATGGGACATCGTGATTCATCCGCGGCGCTCGGTGGCCGAGGAGCAGTTTGCGCCTCTCGAGGCGGAACTCGTGCGCCTGTTGCGCAGCCTCGGGAACAGCAAACCGAGCGCCTGAGCCGCGCAGCGCGGTCGCTGCTCTTCGCCCTTCGCGTCTACCAGTCTTTTTTCTCGGCTCTGATGCCGAGCGCCTGCAAGTTTTACCCTTCGTGTTCGCACTACGCCGCAGAGGCGGTTCGAGTCCACGGCGCGCGCCGCGGCTCGTGGCTTACCTTGCGCCGAGTCCTGCGCTGCCACCCCTTCTCGCGCGGCGGCGTCGACCTCGTGCCCGATCCTCCTGATGAAACACGCAGCGGTTCCAGTAGCACAGGCTTCAGCCTGTGGGGATCCGGTTGTATCGGCAAAAAAAATCGACAGGCTGAAGTCGAAGATCCCGACTCGGTCCGTGCCTGTGATACTGAGCGCGGGGCGCAGCGCTACGGAAAAGAGGTTCGTTCGTGACCGAGCGCAAGGAAATGTCGCAGGAAACGCGCTCGATCCTCGCGGCGGTGCTGGCGCTGCTCGTGATTGGTGCTTGGTCGCTGATCTATAAGGCGCCGCAGCCGACTCCTCCCGCGAAACCGCCTGCTCCCATAACGAATCCGATTCAGCCAGCGTCCGGAACTCCCTCCACTCCGAACATGGGGAAATCCGCTGGCACCGCGCCGCCTGCCGCTCCCGCGACCGTCCGCGCCGCAACCGAAGAGCGCTCCGTCGTAATCGAGAGTGACGTCTACCGCGTGCAGATTTCCAATCGCGGCGGCGTAGCGCAAAGCTGGCAGCTCACACATTTCACTGACGACAACAAGCCGCCGCGCACACTCGATCTTGCCCACGCTGAAGCCGCGCAGCAGTCCGGCAGTTGGCCGCTCTCCTTGGCGCTCGATGATCCCCAAGCGGAAACTGCCGCGAATACCGCACTATATGAAATCACTTCGGCAGGCAAGCCGTTGGATGCCGGTGCCGTCTTGCACGCGCCCGCGGAAATCACCCTGGCCTGGAGCGATGGTCACATCGAAGTCACCAAGCACCTGAAATTCAATCCGTTTTATATCGTCGATGTACAGACCACCGTGACCCAGGACGGAAATCCGCTGCGAGCGAGTCTCGCCTGGGCCGGCGGCTTCGGCGATGCCACCGCGTTTCGGGCAGCCGCGCAGACGCAGGTCTTCGCAAGCGCCGCGGGGAGACTCACTACGCTCGCCGCAAAAAATCTTGGCAAGCCCGGCCAGACCTCGACCCGCGCGGCCGTTGCCGGCACATTTGATTTTGTCGGCATCCAGGACCAGTTTTTTGCCGCCGCGTTCATGCCCCCTTTCACTTCGCGCGGCGATCTCGCGGAGGTTCCCTTCACGTTGACGGGCTGGGTCTTCCAGCGCCAAATCACCACGGACGACGGCAAGACCGAAACTGAAATCGTGCCGCAAATGGCTGCGGGACTCTCTTCGCCGGGCCCTCTGAGCCTTCGCGTCTTCGTTGGCCCCAAAAGTATCGACGGCCTGAAGGCCGTGCGCCCGCCGCTCAACAGCCTGGTGCAATTTGGCTGGTGGGGCTTCATCGCCGAGCCGCTCTTTTACTCACTAAAATGGATGCACCAGTACATCCCCAACTACGGCTGGGCGATCGTCTTGATGACCATCGCGATCAACATGGTCATGTTTCCGCTGAAAGTGAAAAGCATGCGCGCGATGCAGAAAATGCAGAAGGTCGCGCCGGAAGTCAAAACCATCCAGGAAAAGTACAAAAAATATTCCATGCGCGATCCGCGCAAGGCCGAAATGAATAAGGAAGTGATGGCCGTGTATTCGCGCGAGGGCATCAACCCGCTGGGAAGCTGCTGGCCCACCGTGATCCAGATGCCGATCTGGTTCGGACTGTACCGCATGCTGGCCAATACCATCGAGCTGCGCCACTCGCCCTGGCTCTTCTGGATCCACGATCTTTCCGCTCGCGATCCGTACTACATTCTGCCGGTGACCGTCGCCTTGACCATGTACATCGTGCAGAAGATGACTCCAACCCCCGGCATGGACCCGGCACAGGCAAAAATGATGGGAATCATGCCTCTCATGATGGGGGGGATGTTCGCCCTTACGCCAAGCGGACTGCAATTGTATATACTTTCGAGCAATCTAGTTGCGACCATACAACAGTGGTATCTTACCCGGACCATGCCGCCTCCGCCGAAACTTGCGCGCGGCCCTGGGAAGAAGAAATAGAAGAGGGCAACCTTGGCGTCTGTGTCCCGTCCGAACTTGATCGTCGGCGGCAAGCTGGATCACGCGGCAACCATTGCGGAGCTGCGTCCATGCATCGAAACCCTGCTGCGCAAGGGGCGCTTCCAGCTCTCATTCGAAATTCGAGCGACGGCGCCCGCCGCCGCAAAGGAGTTCGAAAGCCCGGAAATCCTCGTCGAATTCAACGGCCGCGATCAAGACCTGCTCCTCGAACGGGGCGCAGAGCTTCTCCTGGCGCTGGAACATATTGCCTTGCGCTGGCTGTGGCTCGATCCTCAGTTCTATGGCCGGATCCGGTTCGACACCGGCGGCTACCGCGCTCTCCGAATCGAGGAATTGAAGCTTTCCGCCCACGTCGCCGCCGACCGCGTTCGTGAAACGCGCGCCCCCTTCCGCTTCAATGCCATGGCTGCGCGTGAACGTCGCATCCTGCACCTCGTGCTAAAAGAAGAGCCCGGCGTGCGCAGTGAGAGCGAGGGCGCCGGCGAAGAGCGGCACTTGGTCGTCTACCCCGCGCATTAGGCTCAATCGGAAAAATCAGGCTTGGATTCTGTGGAAGGACGCCAGTAAGTGCTTGCCGCAGTTGGCTTCTCTCTCCCGCGTCCCACCAGCGCCGAACTGTCATCCCGACCCTTAGGCCGCAGTCCCCTGCGACCAAAGGCGTTGGGATCTGCTTTTTCGGGATTCCAATGCTATTCCGGCTGCTTGAACCCGTGGGAAATGATCTGCCCCTGCGCGTCGAAGATAATCTGAAAAATAAATCCTGCCCTCCTGGCCTGTGGGCCTGGCAGCTTTCTCGATCCCGGAGGGTCGTTGTTCGCAAACGGGTCCCGCTCACGGAAGAAGCGTACGTCGGAAATCTCAATCGCGGTGTCGTCCGGACCTCGCGGCACCAGGCGCCACACCGGAAAACGCGCGAACCAAAGGTAGGTCTGCACATCGCGCAGCTTCACAGCCTTGTCAGCAAGCGGGAGCGGCTGCGCGTCGGCATAAAATTGGGCGCCTTCAATTCTCCCGCTGGGTTCTTGAAATGTAGCGCGCCAGACGCCCGTCGGGGTGTTTACTAATCCCACCCAATGCGTGAGTATCGGAGGCAGAGGAAGCGCCGCCAAGCTCTCCACATTCAGGTGTTGCTCGGCCGCGAAGCGGTTTACATCAGCGAGCGCCTTGTGATGTGCGGCAGCCGCCAAGCCGATGTAGAAGCAAAGTCCAGCCAAGCCAGCGCGACACCAACTCGCACGAGTCCACGCGAAGCCGGCGCCCTGAAGTGATGGCAGGAAAATTGTGACGGCAAAGATGGCGCTCACCGCGGCGACAACCCACAGCGGAAAGGCGTATCCTGCGCCGCTCGCGGCCGAATAGCCCGCGAGCGCGCCAACCGTCAGCAAAGCCCATATACTAAGCGCCCTCACGCGGAATTTTTCCGGCTCCCGATAACACCATGCAGCAAATTGTGGTACGAGTGCGATCGCCGTCACATTGAGATCGAGAATGAAAACCCAATCCCACGCCGGGCGCGAGTACCGAATGGGACTCCAAACCATCGTTCCAAAATTGGTGACGAGATCCAGAAATATGTGTGTCGCTAATCCTGCCGCGTAAATCCCAACCAACGCCCAATACCGAGGGGCCTTCCAACGCGCTAGACGGGCGAGCGGTATGGAAAGAGCCGCAAGCGGCAGAGCCCATAGGGGCAGCATGACTATGGAATGCGTGATATTCCGGTGCCACTCCATGATCGCGAGCGGATTCCGCGCGAGTGGCCCGGCGAACACATCAATATCAGGAAAAATCGACCCGAGTGTGCAACCTACGATTGCGGCGCGTGCGATCGGCGAGCTCAGTGCGTGGGACTCCACACCGTCGAATCCAGCGGGCGCATCTCGGCCCGCGAAGAGCGCTTTCCCGGCTAAGGCGCCTACAATTCCATGAGTGATTGTGTCCATGTCGCGGGATACGGGATAATTGTGACACGGATGGACCTGAACGTGGATGCAAGCCGCTAGTGAAACGGGCTTGTCTAATGAACTGCGCGAATTGGAATCGTTAGCGGTTTGGTAGACTCTGAAGCCGCGAGCATATGGCACTGGCCGTCGAAGATCCCGCCTGCTTCAATGACAAGGCATGGCGAATGGATTTCCCCGGTCACGACGCCCTTCGTCTGGATTTCAACCCGCCCCTTTGCAAAGATCACTCCATCGAATTTCCCGGCGATCACCACGTGATTGCCCTCGATTTGCCCTTCGACGCGTCCATCTTCGCCCAGGATCAAGCTGTGACTTGAGATCAGGTTTCCCTTCACACGTCCATCGATGCGGAAAACGCCCGAGACCTCGAGCGTCCCCTCAAACCGAACGCCTTTGTCCAGGAAGCCGGTAAATTCGTGACGCCCCTTATCGCTGTCCTTTCCCTTCGACCGCCACTGCATGGATGCCCCCGTTTCGAACCGATAATTCTGTGGAACGATGATATTACCCGAGAACTTCAACGGCGAACCGCAAAATTCCGCGGCTGTGACTTCAAGAATACTCTCGAGCGAGCCGTCAAGGCTCTTACTCGCGGCCAGATACTACAATCATAGTCTCAATTCATCAGGCGCTCGTACAAGCCATTCAGCTGCTCCTCATCGTAGAATTCCAGAATGAGCTGTCCGGCGCGCCCCTTCGTCGGCATGTGCAATGCGACCCGTGTGCCCAGATGCCCCTGCAACGCCTCCAATGCTGCCTGACGATTTGGGTCGTTCTCCTGAATCGAAATTGGTGGCGACTGTCCACGCTGGCGGCGCGTTGCCTTCCGCTCCAACTGTCTTACCGTCAGCCTACCCTTTGAAGCTTGCTGCGCCAGATCATTTCGCAGCTTTCGGTCCTCGATTGCCAGCAGCGCTCTTCCGTGACCGGCGGTCAGTTTCCCTTCTTCAATCCACGTCAGGAGGGGAGCTTCGAGCGACAGGAGGCGCATAGAATTGGCGACCGTGGCTCGCTCTTTACCTGTCCGCGTCGCAACCTCATCCTGAGTGAGATGAAACTGCTCCATTAAGCGCTCGAAAGCGCGCGCCTGCTCTACGGGATTCAGATCCTCCCGCTGGATGTTCTCCACGAGTGTGAGTTCGAGCGCCTGCTCGTCGCTGACCTCGCGCACGATCGCCGGCACGCGGAGAAGTTGCGCCCGTTGTGAAGCGCGCCATCTGCGCTCCCCGGCTATGAGTTGGTATCTCGATCCAATTTTTCTCACTACGAGGGGCTGTATAATGCCGCTCGCTCGAATGGACTGCGCCAATTCCTCGAGCGCCGCTTCCGCAAATCGCGTTCGCGGTTGATACGGACTCGGATCGATCAGATCAATGTCAATTTGTAGCGGCACCCCAGTGACTACTGGCGCTTTGACGGCGCCAATGACGGTTGCAAACGCCGCCTCGGGCGTAAGTGGCGGTGCAGCCTCCTGGTCACGAATCAGAGCCCCCAGCCCCCTTCCCAATGCGTTTCTGGCCACTTGAGATGACCTCCTTTGCAAGGTTGATGTAGGCTTCCGCGCCTTTACTATGAATGTCGTAATAGTGGATCGGCTTCCCGTGACTTGGAGCTTCGGCTAAGCGTACATTTCTGGGTATTACCGACTCAAATACTTGGCTACCAAAGAAACTTCGCAGATCCGACGCCACTTGGCGCGACAGCGTCGTTCGCTCGTCGTACATCGTCAGCACGATTCCTTCGACGGCCAAGTTTGGATTCAAGGTACGGCGGATCCTCATGAGGGTGTCGAGAAGTTCCGAGACGCCCTCCAGCGCGAGGTATTCGCACTGAATCGGAATGAGAACGGAGTCCGCCGCCGCCAGGGCATTGAGAGTGAGGAGATCGAGGGCAGGAGGGCAATCCATAAGAATATACGAGTACCCGTCTTTCACCTGCTGTATAATCCTCTTTAGTTGGAACTCGCGGTTCTCAACCGCGACCAGCTCAACGCTTGCTCCAACCAAGTTCTTGTCCGAAGGGATTATTTCCAGACCGTCAATCTGCGTCTTCTGAATGATTCTGTCGAGAGGCTCATTCAGGATTAGCGCATTATAGAGGGTCCGCCTGGATGGATCCTTTGGAAAACCCAACCCGGCCGTCGTGTTTCCTTGGGAGTCACAATCGATCAAAAGCGTCTTCTGCTCGGAGAGGGCTAACGAGGCAGCCAGATTGATCGCGGTTGTCGTCTTGCCGACACCGCCTTTCTGGTTGGCAATTGCAATGACGCGAGCCAATTCTGCTTCCCCCGGCAGCGGAATCTAGCACAACCGATCCTTAATGTGCAAATTGTTTCACGTGGAACAATTTGATCTGAGACATCTCTTTAAACGGGAATACCAGGGGTTACCAGATGCCGATATCATTCGGTCTTTGGTCTCGAAGAATGTTTCGCATTAAGAAAATGTGAAAATGTTCCACGTGGAACAATTTCGATTGCGGAACTCCACTCTGAGCCTATAACTCCAGGCTGGCCGTTGACGTTGTAACAGATATCGTGCTATTTACTGTATTTCACGGGAACAGAGTGTTGAAAATGTTCCACGTGGAACATTTTTGACCATCAGGGTCGGCACTGGGTCAGTGCCAGAAGAAGGCCAGTGGCGGTATATTTCCCGGTGAGCTGGCGGTCAGAATGTTCCACGTGGAACAATTTCGGCTACGCCTATTCACCTGTCACCCACCATCCAAGTAATGTACCAGACGAACAGAGAATCCCAAGGCGAAAATGTTCCACGTGAAACAATTTGATCACAGGAACCTGGAGCAGACTAGACTGCCGGCAGGGTAGAGCTGTGGGGATCCTTACCAGTTGGGGACGCTAAAATGTTTCACGTGGAACAATTTAGTTCGGGGACGCATTGGGCCAAGGCACAGAAGCACAGATTTGTGACGCCGCAACAAGGCATCGCGACGTGAAAATGTTCCACGTGGAACAAAATATTCGGCCAAGCTAGGTGTTGGTGCGACTTTCCTGTAGATAACGTCCGATTAGGATGAATCGTCCTTTGGATCCTGGTATTCGCACGGGCGGCTGCCAGGCCCAGTGTGGAGTTCGTGCGACCCTAGTCGAGTCTTCCGCCCCAACCCAAAGAATCAGGTGGCCGCGGTCCGCCAAAGCAGTTGCGGACCAGCGAGTTAGCTCCTTAAAGCCTCCAACCGCTCGAGATGTGACGGCGTTGACCTGAATTCCCTCCGGCCGGATGTTTTCGAACCTACTGGGCAGGATCTCAACTCCACGAAACCCAAGGGCTCGCACAGCCTCCTCCAGGAACGCGCACTTCTTCTTGTTGGATTCAATCAAAACAAGTTGAATGGATGGAACGGCAATTTTCATGGCGAGCCCTGGGAACCCGGCTCCGGAACCAACGTCGGCCAGCCGACAGTTTTCCACAGGCAGCAGATTCGATACATACATGGATTCGCCGAAATGGCGCTCAACTATTTCGATCGGATCGGTGATCGCCGTCAGATTGATCGAGCGATTCCACGCCACCAGAACACGGATGTAGCTTAGAATTCTGGTAGTTTGCTCTTCGGTTGGGGAAATACCAAAGGGCGCCAGATGCTCGCGGACCTGAAGCGGACTGAGTTCCTCATAGGACTTGATTGGCATTGGGTTCGACGATCGCTCGATTTAGGTCGGATTCTACCCTCGCCGGGAATAAATGACCAGAGCGACGAGCACCTGGAGTTAGGTGAGCGAGACTGAAACAGCCATTGGCGGGCCCGATGGGATATAGACTACAAATGTAGTCTAAACGCTCGATCAACTGCGCCGTGCCTTCGGACCTGCGCTGTGCCGCTTCCTGGTAGTTCCGGGTCTTCGCACGGACACCAAAATTACGCGGCTGTGCGCGCATGGCGCGGCGGTGGATTTTGCTCAAGGGCGAGGCGCAGGATCCGCTCCGCCTCTGCGGTGTCAGGCGGACAGGCGATGTAGTCGAACGCTCCCGCGCTGAGAGCCCTCATGTACGCATCCCAATCGGCCAAATGAGAAAGCACGATGACGGGAGCTCCGCCGGTGGAGGATGTCAAAACTCGAACCGCCGTGCGCATGTTGCAATCCGGCAAATCGTCGTGGCAGAGCACAAACTGAAATGCTTCGTGCTTGACGAGGGTCCGCGCGTCGGTGAGCGAGCCGCAGGCGACGCATTCCAATCCGAGGCGCTCAACAATTTCCGTTGCGTTGCGACATTGAAGGGGATCGGAAGATACCATTAGGACGCGGCGAAAGCCTAGCACCTCACGCCTCCTAGGGACTCGAGCAGCTGGGCTCGCTGGAGGAAGCGCAGCATGGCCGCGATTATACTCTGGTATCCGTCGCCCGCAACGGGTTCTAGAGGTTCGAGGTTGGAGGTCAGGGATTGGAGAGGCACATGAAGGAATCGCGAAAAATTGGGCTAGCGCGGGCGCTGTCGAAATTGGGCTATTGTTCGCGCGTACAAGCGGCAAGACTCATTCGCGCGGGCCGGGTGCGCCTCAACGGCGCGATACGCCGCGATCCCGAAACGCCCGTGCATTTGGAGCGCGACCAGATTGAAGCCGACGGAGCGGTCGTCCGTCCTTCAGATGAATATTATCTTATGGTAAATAAGCCGCGAGGCATCGTGACGACGGCGTCTGACGAAAAAGGCCGCGAGACGGTGTACTCCCTTCTTGACGCCAGGCTGCCTTGGGTCGCACCTGTGGGCCGGCTGGATATAGCGAGCGAAGGCTTGCTGCTGCTGACGAACGACTCAGAATGGGCGGCACGCATCTCTGATCCCCGCGCGCACCTGGACAAAACCTATCACGTGCAAATTGACACTGTTGCGGATGAAACGCTCGTGAACCAACTCGGCCGGGGCGTGCGCTCGGACGGAGAATTGCTGCGAGCCAAGCGCGTCCGCGTGTTACGGACGGGCGAGCGCAACTCGTGGCTGGAAATCGTGCTCGACGAAGGTAAAAACCGTCAAATCCGGCGCATGCATGGCGAACTGGGAATCGGCGTTCTGCGGCTCGTTCGCGTGGCGATTGGCCCACTGCCGCTGGGGCATCTCGGCAAAGGCAAATTCCGGACCCTGGCCGCGTCAGAGAAACTGGCCCTGGATGAAGCGATGAGATTTGCAGAAGATCGCGGGAAGGCGTGACCAAACCAAAGATAGGGCGGCCGTTCGCCGGATCCGGTCAGAGTGGCGCGAAAGAATTCACTGAGAACAGATGGCGCAGTGCTATAAGCTACGTACGACAGTTCGCGAACGATTCGGAAAGGCAACCGAAAAATGATCAGGGCGCTCCTGGCTTTGCTCTTTATCTCGACGGCGGCAAGCTCTAGCCGGGCTGCAAGCACAGACTGGACCCGGCAGAGCGCACAACCGGCGCAGACTATGCGTGCAGGCGCTTTGCTTGAGAACGAATACGTGAGCGTGTACAAGAACAGCGCTCCGTGCGCCGCGACTGCAGCGTCATGCGGCGACCGAGTTGTGGTCGCACTCGGCTCGGTCGAGGAAAATGGCCACAGGATGGAACGAGGCGACGTTCAAGTGTTTAAGGTGGGTGAACACGAGGCGCTTCCTGCGGGCGGCGATTACCTTGAAGTAATCATCCGGCCGGGTCATCCGAGGGGGATTCTTCCAAGCGCGGGCGCGCCTCCGCCGCCGGGCAACAAGGTTTTGTACGACGGAAGCGACTACACCGTATTCGCGGAGAGGATGGAGGCCGGCGAGTATAGCGCGCCCCACAGTCACAACGTTCGCTTGGCGATTTTTCTGAACAAAACGCAAGTGCAACAGTGGACCGATGGAAAATCGGAAATCCGAGAGTTGGCGCCGGACGTGGTGATGTTCAGGCCGGCTGTAGTCCACGCCTCGAAAGATGTGGGGACAGCCCCCATCAGCAACATTTTGATCGAATTTAAACCCTAGCGTTGCGACTCACCCGGGATTCTCACCGCCCAAGGCGGAGGACCTGGGAAAAGGGGCCTTTGCCCATGGACCCATACCTCGAAGATGTACGGCCTTTTCCGCCACTCGGACCTGCGATCAAAGTTCTAATGGTCTGGCCTCGCTTTCCTGCCTCCTATTGGAGTCTTGGGGAAGCAACGGACATCGTACCAGAGCGCTCCCTCATGCCTCCTCTTGGGCTGATCACAGTGGCGGCGCTTTGTCCCAAGCAATGGGTAATTCGTCTAGTTGACCGTGCATTTCAAGAGCTGAGCGATGAGGACCTCCTCTGGGCCGACCTCGTGATGGTCAGTGCCATGCAGGTCCAACGCGACGATGTGCGCCGCACACTCGAACGCGCCTCCAAGCTAAACCGGCGAACCATGATCGGAGGCCCCTACGCCAGCAGCGAACCAGAGGCATTACTGACCCTGGCTGACCATGTCGTTGTGGGAGAGCCGGACGAAATCTTTCCGGAGATCGCCGCGGATCTTGAGGTTGGATCAGCCCGAAGGTTGTATCGCGTTCTGGAAAAGCCCGATGTCAGTCACACCCCAATTCCGCGTTTCGACCTGTTGGCCCTGAAGAAGTACACTTTCATGGCCGTACAATTTTCGCGAGGTTGCCCGTTCACCTGTGAGTTCTGCGACATCATCACCCTCTACGGACGCCGCCCGAGGACGAAGTCCCCGGGGCAATTGATCGGAGAACTCGACGCGCTTCTGCAGTTCGGCTGGCGCAAGGAGATATTCATTGTCGACGACAACTTTATTGGAAATCACAAGGCGGCTTTGGAGCTTGCGAAGGAGTTGGAACGGTGGCAGCGCCGTAACCGGTATCCGTTCGGGTTCGCCACCGAAGCTTCCATCGATCTTGCTTCGCGGCCAGAACTGCTGGAGGCGATGGTAAAAGCAAATTTCTCGCGTGTGTTCATTGGGATCGAAACTCCCTCGGTGGCGTCGCTCAGGGAAGCAAAAAAATTCCAAAATCTCCGACGGGACCCCTTGGATTGTATTCGCTTTATTCAACAGCAGGGACTTTGGGTCATGGGCGGCTTCATCGTCGGTTTTGACAGCGATGAAGCGGACATTTTTGACCGACAGATCGAGTTCATAGAGCGTGCCGCCATTCCTTGGGCGATGACAGGTGTCCTGCAGGCGCCCCCCACCACTGCGTTATATGAACGCATGAGAAGAGAGGGCCGACTCATTCAAGATAGCCTCGAACCCAGCAATTTTAGCCCGCCGAACTTCCGAACTGTGTTACCGCTGCCCGAACTGCTCGGCGGCTTAAAGCGGATGCTGCTTACGCTTTACGACCCGCGCCGCTTCTACGAGCGTGCCCTCGATTCTCTTGAACGTTGGCACGGTGACCCGGAACAAAGAGCTCGCACGCTTTCTTTCCTGTACCTTTTGGGCGTGGTCTTCAAAAGTGTCTGGCGGCAAGGGGTACTGTCCGGGTATCGGCGTGCTTACTGGCACTTCTTGGGGCGGCTAATGCTTCGCTGGGGGCTGAACCCGCAGAAGAGGCAGCTTGGCTTCGAGCTTGCGCTCTCCGGACACCACTTCATCCGGTATGCCCGACAAGTCGCCGAGACTCTCGAATCTGAAGGCCTCCGGACCCTGCAGCTTGAGCATCCCGAGAATTTGTTCCAAACAGATGGACCGGCAGCGAATTTGATACGGATCGACGGGGTCCGTCCTAAATTGGACTAGACGTTTCACACTTTTTTCTGTTTTCTTGAATATATCGCGGAAAAACATTGCGTCGTAACTAACGCTCGGCGCTTAGCGCGTCCCGTCACGCGACAATATCGAAGCTTCGGAGACTAGAGACAAGTCCCGTCGCGAATCACCATAGGTACATCTTTCCTAACTGTCCAAGGTGATGGTTGCAGCCCACTTTCTTCCGCCTCTGTCTGGGCGGAGCCCAGTCAATTGCTTATCTGGCTTGTTCCCCTACTTCCGCGCTTCTGGCGTCGGCCGTCGCGACACATCCCAGTCTAATGCGTTCTCGGCTGATCACGCGATAGGCGTTGAGTGTAGCAGTGGTGAAAGTTTTATTCGGATTTCTTCTTGTCCGTGCTGCCCTTGCCCACGATCTTCTTGCCCAGCCTCCCTACTCCCTTGGCGCTTCCTTTGCCGACCTTGGCCACGCCCTTTCCGGTGCCCACTCCGATGTCCTTGCCGGCGCCGCCGGCACCTTTGCCGAGATCGGTGGCGGCCTTGCCAGGGTGCAAAGTAGCGAGATTGCCGGCAGCTTCGGCAGTGCCTTTGCCCAGGCTCTCCGCCCCCTTGCCTGCGCCTTTGCCAACGTCTTCACCGCCCTTGCCGATTTCCTTGCCGGGGCTGCGCTCAGCCTTCTGGTCCTTACCCTTCGATTGCGTCTGGGCGGCCCCTTGATCCTGGGTCGGATTCGCGGGGCGTGCAAACGCGGGCAGACTCAGAAAAAACACGATGCACACCGCCACAAATATGGAGGCGAATTTAGATTCAATTTTCATTTTCTCCTGTCCTGTTGATCGATTTGAATAACCATTTCTCCGTGCGGTCTTGACGACGGCTTCGCCATCGGCGTTGTGAGCCGTCACGATCATTCTTACTTCCATAGCCATAGCCTTCCCCCCGTTATTTCGACGAGATCGGTGCCACAGCGCCTTGGTCACAGCGTTGTTGCATAGGCGAGCCGAGGCGCAATGTGCCGCTACAAACTAGGATGTTGGCGCTCTCCTAAGAGGTTCATCCCGGGTGCGTGCGTCGGCACATCATAGAAGGCGAGCGTCAGGGATATTGCCCATGGGCCACATCCTGACAAGTCCTCTCCTGAGAAACTCGGCGCTAAGTCTTGTATTTTCTGTGATGCCAATTCGCCCAGTTTCTTCCGTTTCTGTTTCCGGTGCTGAAGGCCCTGGCGCTACATTTAATTCTAAAGAGCCAACAAAGGTGTGCGCGGTCCCTGGAACAAACTGGGCATAGACCTCAGCGGGATTGCTAGCAAGAAGTGCGCTCATGACGCGATTGGCGGCCTGTCACGTGGGCCAAGATCGTGACTGGGTTGGTGTCTCTTCCGTGCCCGCGCCAGGCGACGACCTGATCGGGGCGAACGAGGGCGAGGTCGGCAGCATAGAGATCGCGGGCTTCTTGCGAATTCAATTCGACAATTGTGAGGTCCACACCCAATTCAGACGCGGCGCACTGCCAGGCTTCGGTGCCCGGTGCACGGCGATCGAGACGAAGAAGCGTCCACTCAAATCCGAAGGTGTCGAACAGGGATCGCCCATCGGGGAGCCACAGGTGAGGAGCGCGGCCGCCCGGACAAGCGGTCGGGACGTATACGTTGGGAGCGTCCGGCGGCGGAAGCGTTCCGTCCGAGACAATCACAGGCGAGCCGTCGTAGCGTCCGCCGAACGTCACGCCCGGGATGTTGAACTCTTCACGTGCGTGGCGACCAAAATATTCACCGGCGCGCTGCCGCGTGGCGGCTCCCTCTGGCGTGTCATCCTCGAGCGCGGGATCGGCCGCAAAAAGACCTAGGGAGTCGGCAAATTTTCTCGCGTAGCTTGTGTTGCGCCGCGCTACAGGTTGGCGTTCCGCTTCGTAGCTCTCGAGCAAGCCGGGGCCGGCGCATCCGCGGATGACACTCGCGAGTTTCCATCCCAGATTCACCGCGTCATCGATCGCTGTGTTGTAGCCAAGGCCGCCCGCAGGAGTGAACAAGTGCGCAGCGTCGCCGCCTAGAAAGACGCGTCCCTTTTGAAATCGCTCGGCGACGAGGGTGCGGCCAGCGATCCAAGTGCAGCATGACAAGATTTCCGCGTCGATGGGTGCGCCGACGCCCTGCTCGAACATCGCCTTCGCACCGGCGCTTGTTATGCGATCGGGATCCTCTCCAGTTCTTAGCTGCGTGTGAAAAGCAAATTCCCGTTTGCCGTCTACGGCGGCCATGTAGGCTCGCCGGTCGGCGTTGAATGTTACGTACATCCAGGCTTTCTCGTGTGGGACCATACGATAGAATTCGGGCGCGCGCAAATAGATGGCGAACATTCGTCCGCCCATGAAATCACGCGAAGCTTGGGCCTCACCCGCATAGTTAAAACCCAATTGCTGGCGGACGAAACTGTGGGGGCCATCGCCGCCAACCAGATAACTTGCGCGGATTTGCGTCTTCGCGCCGTCTTGTACCCGCTCGACCTCCCCGTCAACGTGATCGCCTGCGTCCACGAAACCAGTGAGCCGCCAGCCAAAGTAAAGCGAGACCGAAGGCAGCTGTTCCGCGTGACGGCGCAGAATCACTTCGACAAATTTCTGCGAGACACGGTGCGGGAGCTCTGCTGCGCTCCAGGAGCCTGAGAGATTTTTTATGTCCTCGGTGGCACGCCTCGGGGAAGGCTGCTGAAAGCGGGCGAGTTCGTATTTCGCGTAGCGCGTGAAGTACGCGATGTCGGTGGGGTAATCGGGAGGAAGTCCCTGGGCGCGCACCTCGTCCGCAAATCCGAGGCGACGGTAGTGTTCCATCGTGCGCGCCTGTGTTGCATTCGCCTGCGGATTGAAGGCGGTGCCGGGCTTTTCATCGACGAGGACGGTGCGAATCCCGCGGCGGCCCAGCTCGTTCGCAAGCATTAACCCACACGGGCCGCCGCCGACCAAGAGAACAGCACAGTCCGATGGAAAATTCGTCAACGAAATCTCGCTGCGAATTCAGCTAGGGAGAGAAAGCTATCTGTGGAAGCGGCCCACCAAAACGCCCTTTCCGACAATGTGGCCGTCCATGGCGGCGAGGACGTCGGCGCGCGTCGCGTCGGGTCCGAGGTCGAGCTTCGTGTCGAGTGCGAAAAGCTCAAAGGTGTAGTGGTGATACGGGCCCACGGCGGGAGCGCCCGGCCCGAGGAAACCGACAGCTCCGCGGCGATTCTTGGCCTGGATGGTGCCGTCAGCGAGTTTTGCATCGGTGGGAACACCTTCGGGTAGCTCTCGGGCGCTGCCGGGAATGTTGAACGCCATCCAGTGGAGAACGTCGCCGGCTTTCTTGTCGATCGCGACGTCGGGATCATGAGTGATCAAAACAAAACTGGCGGTGTTCGGCGGGACGTTGCTCCACTGCAGCTTGGGCGAGACCGGGCTGGGGCTTGATTGCGTGAACTTCGCGGGAATGATGGAGCCATCCTCGAAGTCGGGCGAAGTCAGCGTCAGGCCGGGCACCGCGGGAGCAGCCGCTTGCTGGGCCTGCGGTTTTGCAAGCGCGGAGCCGGCCGCAGCAATGGATAGAATCGCGCAAATCGTAAGAATGTGCCGCAATCTCATTTTGGTGTCCTTTCTTCGTTAATTCAGTGTCGGTGGATTCGATCTACCGGCAGCCGATAATGTACGCTGACCCATGTCATCAGGCAATCTTGCAGCGGGTGAGAATCAGAGGGCGGTATCCTTTGTTTCGCGCGCGGCGAGCAGCCCGATCAGTGTGAGGACTGCCGACGCTGAGAGGTAGTAGCCGACGTATTGCAGTCCGAAGTTCTTCGCGAGCCACGTGGCGATGTAGGGCGCAAGCGAAGCGCCGAAAATTCCCGCAAAGTTAAACGTCAGCGAGCTGCCTGTGTAGCGCACAGCAGTCGGGAAAAGCTCAGAGAGCACTGTGCCGAGAGGGCCGTAGGTGAGGCCCATCAGCAGCAGCCCGACGACCATCATCGCCACCGCCCCGGTCGTTCCGCCGCGGAACATGGGCGCCATCACGAGGCCGAACGCGGAGATCGCCAGGGTCACCCAAAGAAGAGTGCTGCGGCGGCCTCGTTCGGCCATGACGGCGCTGATCGGAATTCCAATCGCAAAAAACAGGATGCTGAAGAGCTGCATGATCAGGAATTTTCCGCGGCTGTAGCCGAGCGCTGTCGTGCCCCAGGAGAGCGCGAAAACGGTCATCAGATAAAAGAGCACAAAGGTTGCGAGCGATAACATCGTTCCCACGACCAGCGTTCTCGGATGATTGCGGAACACCGTCAGCATCGGGACTCTTACGCGCTCTTCGCGATTTCGCGCGTCGCGGAACACGGGAGTCTCGGTGATCGTCAGCCGGACGTAGAGGCCGACCAGCACGAGGACGCCGCTTGAGAGAAACGGAATGCGCCAGCCGTAGGCGAAAAATCCTTCGTCAGTGAGCCATCTCGTAAGCAGCAGGAATACGCCGCCGGAGAAGAGGAATCCAATCGGGGCGCCCAACTGCGGAAACATGCCGTACCAAGCGCGCTTCCCGGGCGGCGCATTCTCGATGGCGAGGAGCACGGCACCGCCCCACTCGCCGCCGAGGCCGAGGCCCTGGCCGAAGCGGCACAGCGCCAGGAGAAGCGGCGCGACTACGCCTATGGTGCGGTAAGTCGGCAGAGCGCCGATGCCTACCGTGGAGAGTCCCATTGTCAGTAGGGCAGCAACTAATGTCGTCTTTCGCCCGATGCGATCGCCGAAGTGGCCGAAAAGCGCGGACCCGATGGGCCTCGCGAAAAACGCAATTCCAAATGTTGCGAGCGAAGCGAGCACGGCGGTGGCTGGGTCGGCCGCGGGAAAGAACAGCTTGGGAAAGACGAGGACCGCTGCGGTGGCGTAGATGTAGAAGTCAAAAAATTCGATGGTTGTGCCGATCAGGCTGGCAAACAGCACCTGGGCCGGCCGGTTCACCGCTCGGGCTGGGCTGCGCAGCCGTTCGCTTACAAGTCCGACATTGGTGGGCTCGCTCAACGATGCCAAGCTTACCTCAGGTGAATCGTCGCGAGGATCGTCGAGTTGGGGACAGGTTACTGAGACTTACTGAGACCACTTAGGAGGGAAACCACGCGCCGCGGCGTGCACACGGCGTGCACACGGATTGACACGGATAACAAGCGCACGTAGGAGGCAAGCCTCACCGAGATTTGCGGACCAGCGCGTAGCGGAGCTGCACTTGCGCGCCATTCGGTATTTTCTGCAGCCAAAATTCGAACGCGCCAGCTTTCGTAGAGATCGTTGTCGTGAGGAGCGGCTTGTTCTGGTGCCGGGTATTCGCAAATTTATAGGCCGCGTAGCCAGCTCCGATTTTCCAATGCTTTCTTACGGCGTACTCGAACTTGGCCCTTTCGAGTACATTTTGAACGCGGGCCGCATGGTTGATTGGAATGTACAGAAAATAGACCGTTTCGTTGGAAAACTTCGGCGTGAATTGAACGCGCACCATGGACCAAGGCTGAAGGTACCGCGCGCTCTTGGCGGCCGGACCCGTGGCTTGGACATAGAGCAACTCTTGATCCCATGAAACTTTCTTGGCGTCTACGAGGGTGCGCCCACCACCGATGAAAAATTCACGATAGTTGCCGTGAGCGAAGTCGATGTAACCAATGTCGGGATAAATCCACCGGTTGCGGATTTGGAGGAACTCCAGGTAGTGGATCGTGCCGACGTACGGCGTAACGATACTTTGGCCGGTGCGAGCGAAGAAAAGCGTGGTCGTTGTGGGCTTGGCGACGTCCCCGGCTGTCGAAGCGTCTTGTGCGAAAACTGGAACAGCGCAGCCGAGCAAAACGAGCGCTGCACCCTTCAGCGCCCGTGAAACGGCAAATGATGTGACCCCGTTCCTGGGTTGCATGAGGTAGCGACACGATACATCATGCGGCGCGTCTTTTGGAAGCTGCGGCGGCTAGGGCTTTCCTGGCGCGGAATGGAATGGGTCGGGCTCGGGCCCGTCGGAAGCTGGCTCAGGGCTAGGGATATCCAAGTTCACGACGATCGGTTCCTGCCCGCTTCGGACAAGCACTGCTTCCACCGGAATGTCCCTCCGGGCGTTCAGTTCCTGATGGGGTACGTACGGCGGGACGTAAACGAAGTCGCCCGGTCCGGCTTCGTCCACGAATTCGAGATGGTCTCCCCAACGAAAGCGCGCGCGTCCTCGTACGATGTAGATCACGGTTTCGAGCTCACCATGATGATGGGGACCGGTCTTGGCGTTGGGATGGACCACGACGGTTCCGGCCCAGAGTTTTTGCGCTCCGACGCGGGCGTGGGAGATCGCTTCGGCGCGCGTCATCCCGGGCGTCTGGGGCGTGTCGGTATCCAACTCGCCGCTGCGGATGATTCGAACACCGTGTTGCTTCCAATCCGGCTGCGCATTCGCTTCAGAATCTGCCATCGCCTCTCCGTTGTGGGGTGCAGCGTACTACGGACGTCGCGAACTTCCAATAACCAGACGGAGGACGCCGCCACCTCGCGTATGTCGCTAACTTCCATCTCGCGTCGCGATCCCGCTCGGCGAAACTGCCGGCATTTGAAGCTCGGTCTGAGCCTGCTTTCTTGTCCACCACCAGTTCACGGTTGCGATCATCGCGGTGATGCTCATCAGCAAGGCCTGACGATGCTCGACGCGTGTGACAAGCGCCAGAGCGAAGACAACACCAGTCATCGCGAACGCGCGCCCAAATGGCAGACGGAACGCCCGCGCATTGGGCCGCTGGCGCCGCAACGGAACCAGAGTGGCGCAGGTGCTCCCGTACACAATCATGAGTGAAGCGGCAGTGAGCGCGAGAATCCAACGAAAAGTTCCCGTGAGAGCCAGCAGCCAGACGAAGGCTCCAAAGAGGGCAATCGCTACGTGTGGAGTGTTGAACCGGCTGTGCACCTTGCCCAGCACCGCCGGAAATTCGCCGTGTGCCGCGAGGGAATAGATCAAGCGCGGCCCACTCAGAATGTGCGCAGAAACGTTGCCGTAGGTCGAAACCATCACGGCGATCCCGATGAAGGTGGCGCCGCCGCCACCGATGAGAGCCGTTGCAACTGCCGCCAGAGGGCGCGCGCTGGGAACGGTGCCAATCGTGGCCACCGTCACAAACTGGACGAGCACATACACTGCGACGCAGATCAGCATAGCGGCCGACAGGGAGAACGGAATAGTTCGCTGCGGATTTTCGACCTCGCCGACGGGCATGACCGCGTTCTCGAATCCCCCGTACGCAAACGCTGTGACCAGGAGAGCGTCGAGCCACGCCCTCCATCCCGGAGCGGTCAATTCCAGAACATGAACAGGCTCGGAATGCCTGCCGAAGTGAACGAGACCAAGAAAAATAAGCAGCCCTAAGGCCAGCAGCTTGATGGCAGCCAGCACGCCGCTCAACTTCGAACCTTTCTGCACGCCGATATAGTTGACCATGGTTGGCACGGCGACGAAGCCGGTGATCGCAACGGCTCGTTGCCAGCCTTGCGCCGCCCACGGGACGAAGCCGGCGAAGTAGATTGCGAAAAGGCTTGTGTTTGCCGCCGCGCCGCCTACAGCCGCGAGCCAGTTGAACCAGCCAACCTGCATCCCCGGAAACCGCCCGAACGCGGTGCGAACATATAGATAAGGCCCGCCGGATTCGGGGAATTGAGCCGCGACCTCGGCGAAGCAAAGCACAATGACGGTCATTCCAAGACCGGCAGCCAGCATGGCCAGGGGGCTCGCTCGGCCAAGGATCGCGATCAGCTCTCCGGGAATTCCAAAGATGCCGCTGCCGATCACGCAGTTGACCATCAGCGCGATCATTCCCCAGCGTCCGACAGAACGAAGAAGCGGCATCTTGGCTCCTAAGCAAGCGGCAGACCGTGAGTCTAACACTTGAGTTGAGCGCAGCGCTGCTCGCGGCGCAAACTTGGGTATTTCTCAAAGGAGTGGCTTGCGGGTTTTGGCGATCATCGTTGTGGCCGCAACGGTACGTATGGCCTACAAAACCGCACACCAAGTGTGGCTGTGCTACTTAACTTGCCCGGCGTGCCGTGCCGATCTAGAATCCACCGAATAAGGAGGGCAATCCATGAACCCGCCAACAGAACCCAGCCGAAGAAATTTGATGAAGTGGGGTCTCGCCTCAGCAGGACTGCCGTTGCTTTCGCAGGCGCTGCCTCGCGTGGCGGAGGGCAAGGCCATGGCGGAAGAGAAAGGACAGCGCGGCGGGCTCACGGCAGCTCTGTCCTCAGGCCTGCAAATGTACTACCGGGAAGATTGGTTGGGCGCTCCGTGGGTTGATGGCGAGCCTGCGGTTTTCCTACACGGCAATCTCGAAACTGGAGAAATCTGGTACGGCTGGGTGCCGCGGATGGCGCAGCGCGTTCGCATGTACCGGCCCGATCTCCCGGGCTTCGGGCGTTCGAAGGCGCCCGCCAATTTCGAATGGTCGCTCCCGAGCTACACGAAGGTAGTGGCGGATTTTCTTGACGCGGTCGGAACAGGATCGGCGCACATTATCGGCGCTAAGACAGGCGGAGCCATTGCGATGCAGTTTGCGGCAACGTATCCGCAGCGCACGCGCACGCTGACTGTGGCGAGCGGCCCATTCAGCTCCGTGGACCCCAGAATGGAGTCAGCGACGCAGCAACTCCGGCTCGGTTCGGCGGCCACCAAGGAGGAGATGGCGTATTTCGACAAGCTGAAGGACAGCACCAGCCCGGAAACGATACGTGGCGTCCGGTCTGTGCTTTCAGCGTTCAATCTGGAAAACCTCCTTCCGAAAATCACCGCGCGGACCCTCATCATCACTTCGGACCGAAGCGCGTTGCAGTCGGTCGAAACGGTCCTTCGTTTCCAGCCGAAAATTCCAAATTCGAGGCTCCTCGTGCTTACTAGCGACGCCTATCACGTCGCCGTAGCCAACGCCGATGAATGCGTGACCAACGTTCTCGCGTTCATGGATGAGGCGAAGCGCCCAGCATAGGCAAACCGCCAGAAGTAAGCCATCCTGTCCACACCGCCCTTCTCAGTTGTTCGGAGTTATACTGCACCGAGTGTTATTCACGGGTGACATATGCCGATCCCGGCCGGTACCCGCCTAGGCTCATACGAAGTCATCGCGCAGGTTGGCGCGGGCGGAATGGGAGAGGTTTATCGTGCCCGCGACCCGCGCCTCGACCGCATTGTTGCCATCAAGACGCTGCCGGCGCCGATGGCTCACGATCAGGAACGCTTAGCGCGCTTTCAGCGCGAAGCACGCGCGGTTGCCGCGCTGAACCACCCGAACATCGTCACGATCTTTTCCGTAGAGGAAGCCGACGGCATTCACTTTTTAACGATGGAGCTCGTCGAGGGGCTGTCGCTCGAACGCCACATTCCGCCCGATGGCCTGTCCGCCGATCGAATCATCGAAATCGGCGGTGCGCTTGCTGAGGCGCTCTCCGCCGCGCACGAGAAAGGAATCGTGCACCGCGACTTGAAGCCCGCGAATGTCATGATCACCGACGACAACCGCGTCAAGGTGCTCGACTTCGGCCTTGCGAAAGCCGTGGCCGCGGACCCTTCAGCCGAGGCGACCCTAGGGCCATTCGAACAGACCGGAATCGGCGAAGTCTTGGGAACGCTGCCCTACATGTCTCCCGAACAGATCTCGGGACGGGACGTCGATCACCGGACCGATATCTTTTCACTGGGAGTCTTGCTTCATCAGCTGGTGACCGGGCAGCGTCCTTTTGGTGGGACTTCTTCAGCCGAATTGGCCTCGGCGATTCTGCGCGATCCCGCATCTCTGGTTACAGAGTTGCGCCCCGGCTTTCCCTCCGATCTTGCGCGTATCATCCAGCGCTGCCTGGAGAAAGATCCGCGCGACCGCATTCAGACGGCTCGCGATGTAGCCAACGAGTTCCGTCATCTGGCGCGACGGGCGTCCGCGAATGAGACGGAAGGCGCCAAACTCGAGCAGGGATTCTGGGTCGCCGTGCTGCCGTTCCGCTATACGGGCGCCAGCGCCGACCTCGCGGCCCTCGCCGACGGTTTGACTGAGGAAATCGTGACGGGCCTATCCCGCTTTTCCTATTTGCGAGTGATCTCGCGCAGCTCGACCGCACGGTATGCCCAGCAGGCTGTCGATGTCCGAGTCGCGGCCAAGGAGCTTGGGGCGCGTTACGTGATGGAGGGCAGCCTGCGCCAAGCGGGGACTAGGCTTCGCATCGCCGTGCAACTTGTGGACGCCAGCACAGGCGCCGATCTTTGGGCCGAGACTTACGACCGGACCTTCTCTCCGGAAGCGCTGTTCGAACTTCTCGATGACGTGGTCCCGCAAATTGTCGCCACCGCTGCCGACACTCAAGGCGTTTTGCCCCACAGCATGACCGAGGCCCTCTGCAAGCGGGATCCTGAGACACTGAGTCCCTACGAAGCCGTGCTCCGCAGCTTCGCTCATTTCCAGCGCATCAACGCGTTCGAACATGCGGCCGCGAGGACCGCGTTGGAGCGGGCCGTCCAGCAAGCGCCGGGCCGCGCCGATTGCTGGGCCTTGCTGTCCATGTTGTACAGGGAAGAGTACACGCACGCGGTTAACGTCCGGCCCGATCCCCTGGGACGTTCATTCGCCGCCGCGCGGCGCGCGGTGGAGGCGGAACCGTCCAATCATCTCGCTCATCACGCGCTGGCTTCGGCCCTTTTTTTTCGAAAGGAACTGCAGGCGTTTCGCAACGCCGCTGAACGGGCCATCGCCCTCAATCCCATGGACGGCTTCACGGCCGCCTATCTGGGAATGCAGATCGCTTACGCAGGCGACTGGGAGCGAGGCTGCGCTCTCTCGGCGCAGGCCAGAAGGCTCAACCCTCATCATCCGGGATGGTATTGGTTTCCACCTTGCCTCGATGCGTACCGCAAGCGGGATTACCGCGGATCGTTGGAAGTGGCCCTGCGGATCAACATGCCGGGCTTCTGGCGCACGCAGCTCATGTTCGCGACGACCTATGGCCAGCTTGGAGAGCGGGAGCAGGCGCGGAACGCCGTGAATGAATTGCTGTCAATCCGGCCAAACTTTGCAGCGGCAGTTCGCGAGGAACTCGGGAAATGGTGGGACCGGGATCTCAGCGAACACATGATCGAAGGTCTGCGCAAGGCCGGGTTAGAAATTAGCCGCTAAAACATCCCGAAGTCCTTTTATCCACAAAATTCCGCGCCCGGATGCCGGTGTTATAATCCCGGCGAATTATGCCGATTTCGATAGGGACTAAACTTGGGTCGTACGAGATACAGTCCCCGATTGGCGCGGGCGGAATGGGTGAGGTGTATCGCGCGCGCGATACGAAACTCGCGCGCGACGTAGCTATTAAAGTCCTTCCGGCAAACTTCGTAAATGATCCGGAGCGGCTGTCCCGCTTTCAGCGCGAAGCGCGCATGCTCGCGGCGCTGAATCATTCGAACATCGCTACGATCTATGGCCTCGAGCAATCCGGCGGCGTTCATTTTCTGATTATGGAACTCGTGCCCGGCGAGACGTTGGCCGAGCGCGTCAAAGCTGGTCCGGTGCCGGTCGAAGAAGCGCTGAAGATCGCTGAGCAGATCGCGGAAGCGTTGGAGACAGCGCACGAGAAAGGAATTATTCACCGTGACCTGAAGCCTGCCAACGTGAAGGTCACGCCGGAAGGCAAGGTGAAAGTTCTCGATTTCGGTTTGGCCAAGGCGTTCACGGATGACACGGACGCAAGCGATCCGACCAATTCACCGACGCTTAGCCACGCAGCCACGATGCAGGGCGTGATTCTTGGCACGGCTGCCTACATGAGTCCCGAGCAGGCGCGCGGAAAGTCAGTCGACCGACGAACAGACATTTGGGCGTTTGGATGTGTGCTGTATGAGCTGCTTACCGGCAAGCGAACATTCACGGGCGAAGACGCAACGGAAATTCTCGCTACAGTCGTCAAATCCGAGCCGGATTGGACTCAACTACCCCGAACCATCCCTCCGCCAATTTCGCTGCTCTTGCACCGCTGCCTGCGGAAAGATCGGCGTAAACGCATCTCTGACGCGTCTGACGTTCGAATCGAGATTGAAGACGCTCTCTCCGGCACAGCTCCTGTCGAGCCAGTCGCGGGGCAGCGCCAGCGCCCTGTCGCTTGGATGGGGCTGGCTGCAGTCCTCTTGCTCGCACTGGCCGCAGTGTCGTTCACCCATTTCCGCGAAACGCCGCCACAACAGCAAACCGTCCGTTTCCAGATATCGCTGCCGGAAAAGGCAACTTTGCCTATCTTTCAGCTTTCGCCGGACGGAAAGATTCTTGCGTTCAGCGCTTCCTCGGGTGGCCGCAGACAGCTGTGGGTGCGGCCGATCGACTCGCTGACGGCCCGACTAGTGCCGCAAACTGACGGCGCTACCTACCCGTTCTGGTCGCCCGATAGCGCCTCCATCGCGTTTTTTGCCTCCGGTAAATTGAAAAAGGTGGCGCTGGCCGGTGGCCCGCCACAAGCGATTTGCGATGCTCTAGATGGACGGGGCGGAAGCTGGAACAACGATGGAGTGATCATTTTTTCGCCGGGTCCAGGGAGCGCCATTGTCAAGGTGCCGTCGGGTGGGGGCGCTCCCGTGGGCGTGACGAAGATCGAATCTCCTGACGAGCTTCATCGTTTCCCCGTGTTTCTCCCCGACAACAGGCATTTCTTATATTTGGTCAACTCCGGCAAACCAGGAGCCAATGGCATTAACGTCGGGTCCCTGGACGGGGCGCCGCCGGTACATGTTTTGAATGACGAATCCAGCGCCGCATACGCGCGTTGGGAGGTATCAGGCGGCAGCGTTCTCCTGTTGTTCCGCCGGGAGGGCACGCTGATGGGTGTGCCCTTCGATCCGCGCCGGCTGCGGACCATCGGCGAAGTATTTCCTATTGCGGAGGGAGTTGGTTTAGCCCTAAACGCAAGCCACGCCGCATTTTCGGTTTCGAACGGTGGGGAGCTCGCCTACAGCGCTGGGAACCTGACTGAGGGCGCCCAAATGGTATGGATGGATCGGGCCGGCGAACGCCTCGGTGTTGTCGGTCAGCCTGGCCAAAATAGCGCCGGGGCGCTTTCGCCCGATGGCAAGAGAATTTCATACAGCGTCAGGAACGAGGCGGGAGACGCTGGAGATATTTGGCTGATGGATGTGACACGTGGCGTGCCGTCCCGCTTCACGTTCCGCCCGGGCATTTCAGTTCACCCGATCTGGTCTCCGGACGGAAGCAGCATCATTTTTGGGGCTGATCTGGAGTCGATCTATCGAAAACCTGCCAGCGGCGCCGGAAAGGAAGAGCTGCTATTAAGTGGCGGGGTCAATGAGATCCCGCAGGACTGGTCGCCGGATGGGAAGTTCATTGTTTACCAGGGCTTTCGAAGCGGGACTGGCTCCGACTTGTTGCTCTTGCCGTTGGCAGGAGATCACAAACCCATCCCGTACTTGGAAACTCCCTTCAATGAGGGCGACGCTCAGTTCTCGCCGGATGGACGATGGATGGCGTACGCTTCCAACGAATCCGGCCAGGCGCAAGTTTATGTTCAGGGGATCCCAGCAGGCGGCGCCAAATGGCAAATTTCGACGGCTGGGGGCGATCAGCCGAGGTGGAGACGCGACGGCAAAGAGTTGTTTTACATTTCAGCCGACCAAAAACTGATGGCCGTGCCAGTGAAAAGCGGAGCGTCTTTTGAAGCGGGTGCTCCGCAGCCTTTGTTCGAACTCGATCCCCTTTCCGCGCCCATTGTCGGCTTCTTCGCGTACCAGCCGACCGCGGATGGCCAGCGGTTTCTCGTGCTGTCGCGTGTGGGCGGCGCGACCGCTCCGCCCATCACAGTAGAGCTCAACTGGCAAGCGGGGCTGAAGAAATGAATCACTCGCGGCCGGTGCGGATCATTCTCCAACCTTCTTTGAGGCGCTTGTCGGTCTCCGCCTGATTGGCGGTGGTGATACCGCAGGGGACGTTGTGAGCCTTGCACGCAGCAAGAATCGTCTGACGAGCGGATTCCAGTTCAGGAGAATCCTGCGCGACGCCGAGGTACTGGTGCAGGTCACCTCCGACGCCGAGGAAGATCGCGCCGACCCCTGGCACAGAAGCGATCTCGTTGACGTTCTTCAAACCTTCGGCGGTTTCGATCATGGGAATGGCGAGGAGGTCTCCTTCGGGATTCAGCGGCCAGACGTCAGCGTGCTTCAAATAGTCGGCAGGAGTAATACCCCAGACGAAAGCGGCATTCGCGGGGGAATAGCCGCGCAATCCTGAGGGCTGCGGATATTTGGACGTTTCCGCCTGCGGATAGCGCATGTAGCGAACGAGCTGCGTCATTTGCTCTTTGTTGTCGACACCGTTGAAGATGATGCCCATCAGGCCCATGTCCAGGGCCTGCTTGACGATCCAATCGTTGGCCTGAAGATCGCGTCCGTAAGGCGGGAAGCGGGCAAACAGCGCTACTTTCGGTTGCGGATTGCCCTTTTTCAGCGCCGCGGCCTTGTCCACGGTGGCGGCGATGCAGTACGCCAATGCGTCGAAATTGAGCGGCCCGTGCTCCATGTCCACGTACTCATAGTCGAAGTCGAAGCGCGATATCGCGCGGCAATTTTGCAGGGACATGTCATCGGTCTGGCCGCCGATCATAGGCTGGCCGTGCGCGAGCTTTTCGATGGCGGGATTCAGATGGATCGGCGCTGGTTGCTGTTGGGCGGAGAATGTGCCAGCGAAAAGAAGCAGCACAGCTAGCCATGCGGCAAAGAGATAACGCGATTTGATCGAAAGGCTCACTTGTCACCTCCAGTTTTGCGCTGAGAGAATTTGAGCGGATGCTAGTTCCGGCGCTGAAGGATGTCAACTCGCGACAGGAATGAAACACGGGTTCATGGCGCAGTGCCGCAGCAGAATCTGTGTCGCCCCGAGGGGGCTTTGTCCCTGATTCTCAAATTCCCAGCACTAGCGTGCTGGGCTACTTTGTGCCGCCTCTCCGAAGCTCCTATGTCGAAAAATGCAGGCCAAGCGGCCCGCTGCTTCGTCGCAGGTGCGCGATTGCATTCAGATGGGGTCAGCGATATGTTATCGACCAACGAAGACTTCGAACGGAAATGTTGTCCAAATTTTCAGGGCCTGCTCTTCATGCAGGCCGCCGAGGTATTTTCCGAGAGGCGGAGGGAAAAATGCGAAAGCCTCTGATGGAACTAACGGCAGGCATTGTGGGAGTGCTGTTTCTTTCTTTGTTTGCCGCGCCCCAGTCTCAGCCTCCTAAGCGCCCGACGACTCCGGGCGGCCCGGAGAGTCTATATGACAAATTAGGAGACACCGGGAGCGGAGGTTCCGCTCCCCGCCGCGATCTCACTGGGTTTTGGGCGGGGCGCGTGGCTGCGAAAATCAATCCGGTTCCGGCCATGACGCCGTGGGGACTCGAGCAGTTTCATTCGCACAAGAACCAGGGAGAATACCCCGTTGCTGAGTCGAATGATCCTGCCAAGAGTTGTGATCCGCTTGGATTCCCGCGAAACGTCGTCTTCATGGTGAGGGGAATTGCATTCGCAACGATGCCCGGCAGGACGATTGAGATGTTTCAGTACAACCGGTTGTGGCGCGAAATTTGGACGGATGGGCGAGAGCTTCCCAAAGACGTCGGCGGGAGCGCCGCCAACTCGCCCGATCCGAGGTGGTATGCGTATTCGATCGGGCACTGGGAGAATGACAACACATTCGTCGTCAACTCGGTTGGGAGCGATGAAAGGACGTGGCTCGATAACGAGGGCCATCCGCACAGCATCGATCTGCGTGTAGAGGAACGCTACACGCGAGCGGACCACAATAATTTGGAACTCACCGTCACGATCGACGATCCGAAGACCTATACGAAACCCTTTGTCATCACGACGGAAAAGTACAGGTGGATTCCGCAGCAGGACTTCGAGGAGCAGCTCTGTGTGCCGTCAGAGGAGGGCGCGTACCTGAAAATCATTGGCGATCCCGCGTTCAATGCTCCCAAGAACAAATAGCGGGAGAACGCGATGCACGATGCGCAACTGACTCACCGAGAGTCGGGAGCAGATTGACAACCGAGATTGGGTGGCATATGTTCAGCTCAGTCGCGCGAGAAATTCCACATTAGGACGTATCCATGAAGAAGACGGTGTTGTTACCTTTTGCTTTTGTGGTTGCACTTTTCGTTGTTTGCGGCGCTGCGTTTGCGCATCACGGGGCTGCAGCGTACGGGGACAAGGTAACCGTCCTGAAGGATGCAACGGTAACGAAATTTATTTGGGCTAATCCTCACACCATTCTTTTGTTCGACGTGAAGGATGACAGGGGCAATGTTACGCATTGGGCCGGCGAAGCCGGAAGTCCGTCTGCGATTGGCATTCTTGGGTGGACAAAGAATTCAGTGCAGCCCGGGGATGTCCTTACCATCTACATATTCCCGGCCAAATCCGGCAACACCGTGGGGCGTCTTAACAAGATTGTATTCGCCGATGGCAAGATACTAAGGGATAGCCAGCTAGGCGGAGACCAACCCGCGCAGTAGGAACCGCAACGACTAGAACTGCCGCTATAGCAATCATGAGCTAACTCAGGGAGCATCCTTCAGCTGATCGGAGGCACGTGCGGTGAAGCAACTACTTTCGCGAATTGTGCTCGTTGCGCTTGCGCTCAGCTTCGCTTCCAGCGCGCGTGGTCAAACTCGGGTCACTCTCCTGACGCCAGATCCTATTAAGGGCGAGATCGATCAATTAGTGAAACAATTCCAAGCTAAGTCGGGCATCCGGGTACAAACCTCGTATGGTACCGGGGTGGGCACGAGGAAGACGGTCTCCGAGGGCGGCGCTTTGGACGTGACGCTTTTGTTTGCGCCTTTTGACGAAGCGCTCAAGACCGGCAACCTTGACATTAAGACCCAGACTGTCGTCGCGAGACTGCGTCTTGCCATCGCTGTAAGGAAAGGCGCCCCCAAGCCGGATATCTCGACGGCCGCGGCGGTGAAGAATACGCTGCTCAATGCGCAGTCCATCATCTCTGTCGATCCGACTCAGGGAAGCGTCGGGGGCGCCGTGATTCTAGCATTGCAGAAAATGGGCATCACCGACGAAGTGAGGCCAAAAATCAAGTGGGCTCCGGGTGGAGGCGAAGTGCAGCAGGCGGTCGCCAGTGGTGAGGACCAGATCGCGCTTGGTCCTTATCTCAGCGATATGCGCAATCCAGGACTCGACGTCATCGGCGCTCTGCCACCGGAGGCAGCGACCCCAGTCGATATTACGGGCTGGATCGCAACGAACGCGCTAAGTCCGAAAGACGCCAGAGCGCTCCTGGACTACCTGCGGTCAAAGGAAGCGGCGCCTGTGTGGGAGGCAGCGAAGGTCTTTCCAGTTCAGTGAGTTCTCTCACATCAGCAGCCAGCCGCCATCCACATTCAAATTAACGCCGTTGACCGACTGATTTTCCAAAAGAAAAATTACGGCGTTCGCAACGTCCGCCATGGTCGCGAGCCTTCCTCCGGGCGTGCGTGCTTTCACTCGTTCGATGGCTTCTGGCTTGCCACTCCATGCCGGACTGTCTCCGACGATCCCGGGATGAATCGCGTTCACGCGAATCGGAGCCAGCTCCGTGGCGAGCGTATGCACCATGGTGGCGATGCCGCCGTTCACAGTGGAAACCGTGGTCGAGCCGGGATACGGGCGTTCCTTGGCTTGGCCGCCGAACAGGACGATCGAAGCGTTTGGCGTAAAGCGCGGCACGAGCGCGTGAATGACCTCGGCGTACCCTACGAGCTTGACTGTTACCAAGCGCGCCGCTCGGGTGATATCAAAGTTGCGAACGTTGTTGTCGCCGCGCTCGATTGCGGTGATGACCAGGCTCTTCACCGGGCCAACGTCGGCGAGGCGGCCGGCAATTTCATTTGGAGTCGCGAGGTCGACTGCCAAGCCGCGCGTCCGGCCGCCGATTTGCTTCGCGACGGTTTGGGCCCTCGCTGGGTCCCGTCCAGTGATGACGACCTCATCGCCACGAGCCTGCAGCGTTTGCGCGAGCTTCAGTCCGAGTCCGGAAGTTCCGCCTACGATTACGGCACAGCCTTGGTCGGGCATACGGCCTCCAGTTCGCTATTGGAAAGGCAGAAAGATTTAACACAGAGGACGCAGAGAAAAGAAGAGAAATACAAGGCCGTCACTGACTCGACCGCCTCGCAGGCGTGTCCTCCGTGTTGAGCTTGACTGCCAGGAAACTGATGCTCACGCCAAACAGTTTGCGCGTTGTCTTTGCGCTGTTAGGTTACTTCTTCCTCTTTTTGCTGGAAGCGCCCGCGGCGAGTTTCTCCTTGAGATACTCCCAGTCGCGCGCGAAGCGGTATCCGTACCTTGACGGAAGCTGCGGCGACTGCGTCTCGAGCCAGCGCACCGTGCTCTTGCTCGCGTTGTAAAAGGCATGGACGCATCCTACTCCGGTCCAGAAGGCGTCGCCTTTGCGGAGGGTGTAACGCGCATCGTCGGCGATGGCCTCCACCTCGCCCTCAAGGATCACATAGGACTCCTCGAGCGGATGATCGTGTGGATGAGCGCATCCGCCCGGCTGGTATTCGACCATGAACATGGTGGAGAGCTGCGCATCGAGCCGCTGGTCGACGAGCATCTTCAGGGCGATTCCGCTGTATGCGAGGAGTGCAGTCGACATGCTCGCAGACACGGTCGGAGCATCGACGCGCGAGCCGACCTTTAGCTTCTCAACGTCGATGTCGCTCTCGGCCATGCGAAATAAGTGCCGCGAGCGGGGGTCGCGAATGTCGAGCGGCTTCATCTCGAACTTCGCTGGGGGACCGAGAAAGAATGTGTCGTCCCCCGCGCCCTTCGCGCGCGGCTGAGGAGACATCATGTCAATCCACTTCGCAGTTCCTTTCGCGGGCCCGACCCACGCATGCGGCACGCCCACCGGAACCAGTCCGCACGCGCCAGGCACAAGCGCGTAGGCACTGCCATCCAGGACGAGCACCGGCTCGCCCTCGAGGACATAGAAGCTTTCCTCAAACGAGTGGACATGCGTGTCAATCTGTCCACCAGCTTCGAGAGCGCAGAGCCCCAGCCCCATATGCACCGAGCCTGACGAACGGTCGACGAGAGAACAGCGGCTAAACGACTTGCTGTTCTCGGTATACGCCGACACAAGACGGATTTCCTCCGCGCGAAGCAAATGATGCATTCGATTCGCCTTCTCCTTCCTTTTCCTTCTCGAACCCTGTTGAGGAAATACGCGATTTCAGGGAGGCTTGCAACCGAAAGCGCTACGCCGTGAGCCTCCCTTGAGTCAATCGCAGTTCGCCCTCGAGGCCGGTCGGATTTTTAGCACGCGTTCCGCATTGCCGTGCGCGATTTTTGCCATCTCCTCGGCGCTTACTGGTAGGCCGTCCAGGAAAGCCCTGCCTTCGGCGTTCGAACTGTAGGGGTAGTCCACAGAGAAGAGGATTCGGTCAGCACCGACGACCTTCAGGGCGCAGACGAACGGCGGCTCGGAGAAGCATCCGCTGGTCGTGATGTAGAAATGCTCGTGGAAATATTCGGAGACGCGTCGCTTCAGGTGGCTCGCGCTCGGTGCCAGGAATGAGTCCGCACGCGCGATGTAGTAGGCCAGGGCCTCGCCCATGTGCCCGATGATAATCGTGAGATTTGGAAAGCGGTCGAACAGGCCGGAAACAATCAGGCGCAGACAATGCAGCCCGGTCTCAACGTGCCAGCCCCAGCCCGCGGTGGACAGCACGAATCCCAGATTACCCGTCAAACCGCCGAAGTAGGCTTGGTTCACGGATTCCGGCGGCAGCCCCGGATGCAGGTAAATGGGAACGTCGAGTGATTGTGCCGCTTCGAAAAGGGGTGTAAAGCGCCGGTCGTCGAGGAACAGTCCGTCGCAGGTCCCATTCACCAAGGCGCCTTTGAATCCTAACTGGCGAACACAACGTTCGAACTCGAGGGCGGCGTTCTGCGGTTCGCGTAGGGCAAGCGTGGCGAAAGCGGCGAAGCGGTCCGGGTGAGCCTGCACAGCACATGCGAGCTTGTCGTTCGTGTCGCGCGCCAGGGAGGTCGCGGTCGCGGGATCGAGCTTGTCCAAACCGGTGCCGGACAGCGACAGCACCTGCATTTCGATTCCCGCGGCATCCATGTCCGCGATTCGGTTTTTCCCGACGTCGAGCAGCTTCGCTCGATTCGCCCGCCACATGTCAACGACGGGATCGTCCCGCCACGCCTTTTCCGTCGCGTCGAGAATCTCAGGAGTTGAAAAATGCTCTTCCAGCGCAATCGTTCGCATGTCGTCGAATGTCCCGCAGTGATCTGTTGCTGTAATACTCCTCGCATTATGCAATAGATTGGCAGGAGTAGCGCAGGCTGAAAGTGAAAGCGAAAAAAAGATAAAAAAGGGCTGCCGGATTGGGCACTTAATCCGGCAGCCTGGTTCACGGTAGATTTGTTCGGTCGGGAAAAACTTCCTCGCCCCTATTTTCCGATTTCGATCAGCTCAAACGAGCTCGCCACCGGCTTGGGCCGCGGATGCGCATTCTTGGCGCTGGGCGGGACGGGAGTGTTTTCTGCCGTGCCGATTGTGAAAACGTGGTGTGTTTTCGGGTCCAGCGCAAGGGTGCGCGCGCCGTAGATAGTTTTTACATCTGCGACCAGGGTGATCTTGTCGGGCGAATCGGCGTGGAAAACCTTCGTAACGCCCGTCTCGCCGTCGCCGCTATCGCGGCAGGTGGCAAAGATGTCTCCGGTCTCGGGATCGAACACATCTCCGTCCACGCCAATCGCAATCGGAGCCGAGGTCACTACTTTGCCCGTATCGGCGTTCACGACGACCATTACGCCCGGGGCGTTGCCTTCCTCGCCTCCCCGGCATGCGATGTACAGGCGGCGATTTGTCTTGTCCATCGCCATGCCCACGGGATGTCCGCACGGCGCGATGGGGTATTTGTGCTTGACTGCCAGCGTCTTCGAGTCGTATTCCATCACTTGGCCCTTATCCTCTAGATCCTGGAAGATGCTGCCCTTGCCGTCGGCTACCGCCGCCTCGGGATTGGCGTTGTATTTCATGCTGCCGACCACTTTTTCCGTTGCCGCGTCCACGACCGTCAGGTCCGCGCCGTCGCCGTTGTTCACGAAGACGCGCTTCGTCCCGGGGTCGTAGATCAGCGAATCCGTGTCAATGCTGTTGGACTTGATGGCCGAAACGAGCTTCAGCGTCTTCAAGTCGAACGTGTAAACCGTGCCTTCCTTCTCAGTCTTGTTCCCGGTTACGAACGCTCGATTGAACTCCGGCGCCACCGCGACGCCGTGCAAAATGTTCATGCCGGGGATGTCGCCCACCAGTTTGCCAGAGTCCTCGTCCACCACCATGATGTGCGTGCTGCGCGGAATGTACACGCGCCGCGCATCAGCGTCGACCGTGACGTAGTCCCAACCGCCTACGCCGCCGAGCTTGTACTCATGAAGCACGCGAAAACCAGAACCCTGCGGCGCCGCGTGGAATGCAGTGGCAGAAAGAAACAAAAGCGCGAACGCAAGAGCGCTCGCGATAGACAATTTACCTACAACTCGAAATGCACCCATGAAGAAGTCCTCCTGATTTGTTTTTTCTTTTCAATTGCTGATCTGAATGCTCGACAGGCTGCTTCTCATACTTGTTCGCGGGTTCTCCCTTGCCGAAAAGTCACGCATCGGCTCGACTGCGGATAGACAGTGAACAGTTCCGGGGCTGGGCGGGTTGACCGGCCCCTAATGTATGAACGAGGCTATTACGCCAAGCGCCCCCATTTTGTCAAGCTCGGCTAGGTTTTGTTGTCAAAGCTCTTTTAAAATGTCCCCTTTCTTACCTCGTTAGAAGTGTCCCCTTTTTTGTTTTTGGTGTTTCTTGTTTTTCTTTGTCGTTGGCCTGGCCCTGCGCGCAGCCCTGCGGAGCCCGCAGGGCTGAGAGGTTAGGGCGAAGCGCAGGGTCCGGCCAACGACGCCCGCGACGGGTGGCCTCTCGCCGCGGGTGGTCAGTCGGTGGCACCCACTTCCGGTGCAACCGCGGCCGCCGGGCGGAGTAATCTTGGTGCCATATCCACCATGCTGTATGATTTCGACTCGTGAATATCCTGTTGAACGAAACAGAGGCGCGTGTGCTCGGTTCGCTAATCGAGAAAGAGCTCACCACGCCTGAATACTATCCCCTCTCGTTGAACGCGCTCGTCAACGCGTGCAATCAGAAGTCGAATCGCGATCCCATCATGAATCTGGACGAGGCAACCGTGAGCAAGGCGCTGCGCGGTCTGCAATCGCACGAATTAGCGGGACTTGCAGACAATTATGAGAGCCGCGTCAGCAAATACGAGCATCACTTGCAGGAAGTCTACAACTTCACGCGGCATGAAACCGCGATCATGTGCGAACTATTGTTACGCGGTCCTCAGACGCCCGGCGAGCTTCGTGGGCGCGCGAGCCGCATGCACACGTTTGATGACCTGGGAATCGTCCACTCCACCCTGCAACGGCTGATGAATCGGGAGCCGGCGCTGGTGAAAATGCTACCGCGGCAGCCCGGAACGAAAGAAGTACGCTACGCGCACCTGCTCTGCGGCGATGTGGAGCCGCCACGTGTTGAGCCGTCTGCGGAAATTGCGGCGGCGAGCAGCGAGAAAGACGGTGACCGTCTGGCGCGCCTCGAAGATCAAATCGCCACCCTTCAAAAAGAAGTGGCCGATTTGAAAAACGAGCTCGGCTCCTTCCGCAAACAATTCGAGTAAGAGTTAAGTAGCACAGGCTTCAGCCTGTGGATTTCCGTCAGCGCGGGCAACAAATCAAATCCACAGACTGAAGTCTGTGCTACTTCACTTTTCTACGTCCTTTAGGAATTCCGCGAAGTATTTATGCCACAACGCAGCCTGGAAAAACGTATAGTGCCCTCGGGACTCAGAAAGCGGCAGCAGCACAAATTCTCCGTTCTTGACTTCCTTGATCTTCTCTTCCGCGATCCCGAGTTCTGCCGGATTCCAAAAATCCTCCTGTGCATTGACGAGCAAGATTTTTGCGCGAATTTTCCCGAGGTCTTTGGAAGGATCGTAATTGCGCGAAGCGTCGTACTGATACATGAAATCGTTCGCGTCCGTAGTCTTCATGTTCTCTTCGATGTACTGGTCCACGTATTTGTCGGCGAGCGCCGCGGTCGGGTACTCGTTTTGCCAAAGCGTCGGAACGCTGCCCACGACGAGCAAGTGGCCGAGCGCGGCTCGCAATCCGTAGGGCTGCTCCGTGTAGTCGCCATTCTTCCACCCCGGATCGAGGCGAATGTCGTCAATCATCATCTTGCGGACCATGCGGTTACGACTCGCCACTTGCACCGGCAGGCAGGAAAGCAGAAGCATGGCGTCCACATCGTCAGGATTCGATTCGCCCCACATGAATCCTTCCATGCAGCCCATCGACGCGCCGATCAGCAGATGCACGTGATTGACCTGGAGTCCCTGCGCCAGCAAGATTTGCGAGGCGCGAACCATGTCCGAGTAATCGTAGTGAGGAAACTTCGCATGCAAGCCGTCGCTCGGCTTCGTGGATTTTCCAAGGCCCGCGCCAAGTTGATCGGGCAGAATCAGATAGTATTTCGATGCGTCGAGTCGCTGCCCAGGCCTGAAGAGCACGCCCGCAAACGAAGGGACCAGGAACACGCGTCCCGCTCGATTCGTGCCGTGAAGAATCAACACAGCATTCGTGACGCGCCCGCTCGCGTCACGCTGTGGCGTGCCAATCGTCGTGTAATGCAGCCGCACCTCGGGAAGAGTTTGGCCGTCTGAAAATTTGAAGTCGTGGGTAACGAAATCGCCTTCTTTGGGGGGCACGGCCAGTTGCACGCCTTTCTGCTGCGCGCAAACAGAAGCGGCCGCAAAACACAAGGCCGCGATCGGAACAATTTGTCTCCAAGTCCTTAGCATCTTCACGTCCTCCACAAAACACGCCACGGCAACTCAACCGCAACAGAATGCGGACAAAATCAAAGCATTGTCGGAGCGCTGTTGCCGCAGCCGGCTATTCCGGCCCCGTCGTGAACGCCAGCGTCAGCAACGTCTTCTGCTCGAGCTCATGCGCCTTCGCGGAACCCGTCGCCGGGCTCGCGCTCGCCGAGCGCTTCACCGAGCGCGCCGGAATGTCGGGAATGTACGTCCGGATGCGCGGCAGGACGTACGAGAGCGCGCCCATGTTGGCCGGCTCTTCCTGCACCCAGACGATTTCGCGCGCGTTCGGATGGCGAGCCATTTGCGCGCGCAGCTCATTTTTTGGAAATGGGTACAGCTGATCGAGAAACAAAATCGCCGTACTCGTTTCCGCGCGCCGTTTGCGTTCCGCGCGCAGCTCGTGGCCGATCTTCCCAGTGCAAATCAGCACGCGCTCGGCGGATTCGACTTCGAGGTCCGGCACCACCCACTCGAATCGCGGCCGCTGAAAATCCTCAATGGACGAAGACGCATCGGGATGCCGCAGCATGCTCTTCGGCGTGAAGACGACCATCGGCTTGCGCCACTTTCGTAGCGCCTGCCTCCGCAGCAACTGAAAATATTGCGCCGCAGTCGAAGGCTGGCACACCTGGATGTTATCCTCCGCGGCGAGCTGAAGATAACGCTCGATGCGCGCGCTCGAATGCTCGGGCCCTTGCCCTTCGTATCCGTGCGGCAGGAGCAGCCCCACGCCGGACGGCAAGTCCCACTTGTCTTCGGCCGCGCTGATGAACTGGTCGATGATGATTTGCGCCCCGTTCGCGAAATCTCCGAATTGTGCCTCCCAGAGCACGAGCGCTTCGGGGTAGTCACGGCTGTAGCCGTATTCAAAGCCGAGCACCGCGGCTTCGGATAGCGTTGAATTGTCAATCTCGCAGCGCGCCTGACCGGGTGCAAGGTGTTCGAGCGGAACGTATCGGACCTCTGTCCGTGTGTCAACGAGGGCTGCGTGCCGCTGGTTAAACGTGCCGCGCTGGGTGTCCTGCCCCGTCAATCGCACGGGTGTGCCCGCGAGCAGCAATGTTCCGAAGGCAAGTGCTTCTGCCATTCCGTAATCCACACGGCGTTTCCCGTGGCCCATCTCAGAGCGCTGCTCGAGCAGCTTTTTCACTTTCGGATGGATCGCAAAATCCGGGGGATAGCTCGTCAGCAGATCCGAAACCTTCGCGAGGTCCCGCGGCGAAACCCCAGTGTCTACTTCGTAGGCGCTGTCGTAGCAACCTCGCTTGTAGGGCGACCAATATGAAGGCAGCCTTCCCAGGCGCGGCTTTTTCTGCATTTCGCCTGCAGCCTGGTGCGCGCTTTCGAGTTCTCGGCGCACAGTGTCGACCGTCGCGGTAGCATCGGAGCCTGTCGCTTTCGCATAAATCTGCCAGAGCGGCGGGTGGTCTTTGATCTTCGCGTACAGAAGCGGCTGCGTAATCGTGGGATCATCCACTTCGCTGTGGCCGTGGCGGCGGTAGCCGATCAAGTCAATCACCACGTCGCTCCGAAATGTATTGCGGTATTCGAGCGCGATTTGCCCAACCCGCACGACCGCGTCGGGATCCTCGCCGTTGACATGCAAAATCGGCACAGCCTGCCGCTTGGCGAGCGACGCCGCAAAACGTGAAGAATGAAGCTCCGGCGGCTCGGTCGTAAACCCCAGCAAATTATTGACAATCACATGGATCGTTCCGCCGACGGAATACGCCCCCAGGTCAGCCATATTGAGCGTCTCCGCCCATACGCCCTGCCCGGCGAACGCCGCGTCGCCGTGCAGCAATATCGGCAAGACCTTCCTGACCCCGCTGGCGTCGCCGGCGCGGGCCTGCTTCGCGCGCGCACGGCCTACGACCACCGGATCGACCGCTTCGAGATGGCTTGGATTGGAAGCGAGATGAACGCTAAGCCTGCGGCCTGCGCGTGTGCGATATTCCCCTGTCGCGCCGACGTGGTACTTGACGTCGCCGCTCCCCAGCACGCTGCGCGGATCCACGTCTTCGAAGCCTGCAAAAATATCGGCCGCCCGCTGCCCCGCAATGTGCACCATCACATTCAGTCGCCCGCGGTGGCTCATGCCGAGGACTACTTGTTCCGCGCCCGCCTCTGCCGCCCCCGTGAGCATGGCATCCAGCAAGGGAATGAGCGCCGTGACGCCTTCGAGCGAAAATCGTTTGCTCCCAAGGTAACGCGCTTGCAGCACCTGTTCGAACAGGTCCGCGCGGATCAGCCGTTCGAGGATGTAGCCGCGGTCTGGCTCAGGCCCATCCGATTCGAGCCGATCGGCAATCCAGCGGCGGCGTTCCGGGTCGTCAATATGAGCGAATTCTGCGCCAATCGTGCCGCAATAGAATTTCCTTGCAAGAGCAGCTGCGGGCCCTTCGCGAATCAGCCCTGGATGCTCAACCGGCTTCAGGAAGCCAAGCGGGTCGAGATTCGCTGCAAGGTATCCCCAGCGCCTGTAGCTTTCGAAAACGCGCTCGTCTTGCTGGCCGATCGCAGGTGCAGCCGGCGCGCTCTCGACAGTGGCTTGGCCCCCAGCACCTCGCATTTTCGTGGCTTCACTCATCTTTTCAAGTCGATTCCGGAACAGACCGGAAGACCTATCCTATCAAACAGAGGGTGAAGAAAGCGCCGCGAGACAATTTGGGCGGAAGCGATCGCCGAAACTGATCGGAAAAATGTTGTTCCAGCGCCGCGGTGGCCGCACAATCGACGAACGAGCCCATCATGCGCATCGCGCCTGCTCTTCTCGAACCTGCTATCTCGGACGTGCGGAAGTTGTTCCGGGAATATTCCCATATGCCAGGCGTGGTGCCGTGCCTCGACGATTTCGAACGCGAGGTCGCGTCACTGCCAGGCGCTTACGCTCCTCCGGGCGGCAGACTGCTGTTGGCGGTAGAGGACGGGTCAGAGAGCGCAAGAGACGCCATCGGTTGCGTCGCACTTCGCAAATTGGAACAGGATTCCTGCGAAATGAAGCGGCTCTACGTGCGCCCGGAATTTCGCGGCAAAGGCGCAGCGCGGAAACTTGTAGAAGGATTGATTGCGGAAGCTGGATCAATCGGCTACCGAAGAATAGTTCTGGACACCCTTCCCTCGATGGAAGCGGCTCACAAACTCTACCGGACACTCGGATTCCGCGAAATTCCTCCCTATCCGAAAAACCCAATCCCGGGAGCCCTCTTCTTCGAGCTGGCGTTGCGTTGAATGAGATCCGGCCTACGGCTGCTCGCCGTTGCAAGTCCCGGAGGAACGGCAGCGGGTGCGGGCTGCACTTGCAGCCCCAAGAAAGACGTAGCCCACCGCGGAAGCGGTGGGAAAGTCAAAGGAAAAATGAGCCCCGTAGGGACGGGAACGAAAAGCGCGGAAACCGAAGCAGTGGCAAAGCTCATCCCCTATCATCCAGCATAGATTTGCTGAATTTTCCCAGCAAGCTCGAAATCGTTTCTCGTCAGGCCGCCCGCACTGTGCGTGCACAAGTCGACCGTGACCTTGTTCCAGGAGTTAGACCAGTCCGGATGATGGTCCATCTTCTCGGCCGTCAGCGCGACGCGCGTCATAAAACCAAAGGCTTGCGTGAAGTCCTTGAACTCAAACACACGGTGCAGGTTTCCATTGGCCAGGCTCCAACCGCCGAGTTTTCTTAGTTCTCCCGCGACTTCCTGTTCTGAAAGCTTGGTAGCCGCCATTTGAACCTCCGATGTCACTCCGCGCCATGGTCATTATGCTTCGCTGGCGCCAGGCCGACAAGCCGCCCTTCTTTCCCACATCGAAATTCGCGCGGAATCCGGTTGAACGCAAAATGCGATTGCTTTATGGTATTCGCTTCCCTTTTCGCGACCGCCGCCTCGGACGCGGCGATTGCGATTCCGCAGCCCGAGGCGACGGAGCTCCTAGTGAAGAAAAAAATTCGTGCGGTGCAATACGGCGTCGGCCCCATCGGTGCAGCCATTGTGCGTCTCATGGCGCAAAAGCAATCGATCGAGATTATCGGCGCGATCGACGCCGATCCGTCCAAGGCCGGACGCGACCTCGGCGACATCGTGGGTGCGACCGATGCGCCCTGGGGAGTGCAAATTTCGGATGACGCCGCGGCCGTGCTCCGCGAGTCGCCGGACATCGTAGTTCATTCCACCTCGACGCTTCTGCCCAGCGTGATGGACCAGTTGCTGGCGTGTCTTGCCGCGGAAGCGTGCGTCGTCTCGACGTGCGAGGAGCTGGCTTATCCCTATCGCAAATATCCTGACTTGGCCGCGAAACTGGACGCTGAAGCCAAGACCTGGGGAGTCGCGCTGATTGGCACGGGAATTAATCCAGGTTTCGTGATGGACAAGCTGCTGATCACGCTGAGCGCGGCGTCGCAGGAAATCACGTCCGCGCGCGCCGTGCGCGTCGTCGACGCCTCAAAGCGCCGATTGCCGCTGCAGAAGAAAGTGGGCGCAGGGATGAGCGTCGAGGAATTCCGCATTCAGGTCGAACTCGGCGTGATCAAGCATCACGGCCTGCCCGAATCTGTAGCAATGGTTTCAGACGCGCTGGGCCTCAGAGTAGACGAAATCACGGAAACGATCGAGCCGGTTGTCGCGCGCGAGCACGTCAAGACGCCGTTCCTCGAAGTCGCGCCGGGCGAAGCGGCAGGCGTGCACCAGGTCGCGCGCGGCTTCACGGGAAAGAGCGAGAAAATCTGCATGGAATTGCAGATGTTCGTCGGCGCGACGGATCCCGGCGACACCCTCGAAATCTTCGGCAATCCTAATCTAACGCTAACGATTCCGGGAGGAACGCACGGCGACATCGCCACCGCCGCCGTAGTGGTGAACTGCGTCCCTGCAATTCTCGACGCACCCGCGGGCCTGCGCACTTCGCGCGACCTCCCCATGTCCTTCCTCCCGCCAGACGCCAAGCCGTAAAAGCAATGCTGCGTTTTTCCTTCTCTGTGGCCTATGCGTCCTCGGTGCCCTCTGTGTCAGAGGTGGGAGACTGTAAGCCGAGTGGCACAGGCCAGGTGTGTTGAAAAACTCGCGTGCAATCAGGCAGGCGTGATTTTCGGCGCCGCCTCAAATCGTTTCTGCAGCAACACGGCAGCGCGAAGCACCGTCGCATCCTGTCCAACGTCTGCGCTCAACTGCAATCCCAGCGGCAGTCCGTCACCAACCGGCATCGGCATGGACATGGCCGGAGTGCCCAGCGCCGTCCACGGCGCGTTCATTCGCGGGTCGCCCGTCGTGGACAACCCCAAGGGCGCTGGGCCCGGCGCCGCAGGAGTAAGAATCACGGGCGTGGACTTGAAAATTTCCGCGAATCGCACCCGGCCATCGGCGATGGTCTTCCGGATCTCAGCGTATTTTTCATCGGAAATTTTGAGCCCATCGCGAATCATATTTGCCAGCGGCTCATCCAGCTTGGACCCGAATTCCTTCAAGCGCGGCTCATGGTATCGGGCACCCTCGTAAGCCATCTCTAGATCGCTGGCTTGGTCGATCTCCTTGAGCATCCCGGCAATGTCGATGGCCTCGAGGCTCATGCCGGATTTGCGCAACAGCGCAATCGACTGCCGAAAGCCGTTCGCCATCTCGGGCTCGCACTCTGGGATCGGCTCCGGAAACGCGAACACAATTTTCTCCGCAGAGACCGCCGCGCCGTCGGGATACCCCAGCGCTTTCCACAGCGCCAGCATGTCCACCGGCGTGTGCGTGAAAAGTCCAAGTGTGTCCAGGCTCTTCGCGACTGGAAGCACGCCCTCCATTGGGAGCAAGTTGTGAGTCGGCTTGAATCCCGTCACGCCGCAGAACGACGCGGGCCGGCACATCGAGCCCCGCGTCTGCTCTCCGATCGCGAACGGCACCATGCCTGCCGCCACTGCCGCTGCCGAGCCGCTCGAGCTTCCTCCCGGCGTGTGCTCCAAATTCCGCGGGTTCCGCGTCGGCCCCGGAGTGCGATAGGCGAAAGCGGTCGTCACGGTCTTGCCGACTAGAACCGCACCGCGCCCACGCAGCTGCCGGATAATCGCCGCGTCCTCGGTTCCGACTCGGCCCTTGTACAGCGGCGAGCCGTACTCGGTCGCCATCCCCTTAGTCTCGATGATGTCTTTCGCGCCAAACGGAATCCCAGAAAGTGGCCCGTCCGCCGTGGGTTGCTCGGGCTGCACCGCGACCCACGCGTGAATCTTCGGCTCGAGTTCGCGAATGCGCTCCAGGCAGGCCTCCAGCCCGCGCTTCCGCGCATCACGATCCGCCCGCAACCACTCGCTGAACGTCTCCAATCGAGTTGATCTTCCCGAAGACACGCCTCCACCCTGCGCACCGGCAAGTTTCGAGACACCCGCAACGCCCACAGCTCCACCGATCGCCGCACTAGCCTTAATGAATTCGCGTCTCGTGTATCTCATGAACTGAGCAGGCGACTCTATCCTTTGCATCCCAATTGTGCAATGCCGTCTCGCGGCCTGGGACCTGCGCTTTACGGCTCGCGCCCCTCTTTCCTACTTTCCATCAGCACATTGAGCGCCGATATTTTCCCTTGGAGCGAGCCGCGGAGCCGCCGCGCGAAATCCCGCGTGAGAGGTTGGAGCACAATTCTGTTTTCTTCTTCGATCATTGCGACGCGAGTTCCTTGCCGAATCCCGTACTTCCGAGATATTGTCGACGGAATCGCCAATCGGCCCTTCGCAGTAACCACCGAAACAAAGGTTTTCACGATACGCCAAACGTCGCTATTTGTGGTTCTGCCAGAAACTTGCCAGCGCGGAGAAGTCCACGTCCTCCGTCACCGCGCCCTTCACCGCGCTCATCACTTCGCGCGCGGCCGCCGCGGCGGGCAGCGGCACCCCGAGCTGATTGGCGAGGTCGAGGGCCAGGCTCACGTCCTTGTGCATCAGCCGCAGAGGGAAACTGGGCTTGTATTCGCCTTTCAGCATCATGGGCGCCTTGATGTCGAGCACGGCCGAGCGCCCCATGCTCGATTGCATCACCTCGACAAGGCTCGTTCCCGGCACGCCGGCGCGCGTCACAAGCGCCAGCGCCTCGGCGAGCGCCTCAACTTCGAGGTCCAGCAAAAGGTTCATCGCGAGCTTTACCGTCTGCCCGGCGCCCACCGGGCCCAAGTGAAACCAGCGCTTGCCCATCGCGCCGAGGATCGGCTCGACGCGCTTCAATGTGCTTGCTTCTCCGCCCACCATGAAGACCAACTCGCCCTTTTCCGCTCCCCACGTGCCGCCGGTCACGGGCGCTTCCAGGAAGTCTGCTCCCGCTGATGACGCCGCTGCGGCAGCTCGCTTTTCCAGATCCGGAGTGACGGTGCTCGACTCGATGAGCGCACCCCCTCGGCGCAGCCCCGCAAAAACGCCGTTCTCGCCCCACAACACTGACTCAAGCGCCGGCGGATCGCTGACAATTGTGATGACCACCTCCGACGCCGCCGCGGCCGCCTTCGGCGTCGAGGCGCGCTTCGCCCCCTTCGCGACCAGTTCATCGCCGCGCGATGCCGTGCGGTTCCAGATCGTGAGTTCGTGACCCGCCTTCAGCAGGTTCGCCCCCATCGGGCGGCCCATCAACCCCAATCCAATCAATCCAACGGATGCCATGGAAAGAATCCTCCTGCGCCCAGCGCGGGCTTTACTTGAAGCCCGCCCGAATTTAGAGCCTGCCAGAGCAACGTAAACTATAAGCGGCAAGAGTCTACAAGAATTTCTTGGAAATTCGGCTGAAAATCGGCGAAGTAGGACAGGCTTTCAGCCTGTCGCCTTTTATGTTTAGGAGGAAGCTGAACCTTAGGCGGGACGGTTCTTCAGTTGGAACGTAGCGCGTTGCGTGGCACCTTCGTCACTAGCCCCGCGCGCTTCGTTCACCGACGCGGACGGCCTGGGAATTTCCGGGCACTCATTCAGTTCGAGAATGCATGGGTAGGGGATTTCCCACCGGAAGGTCCTGACGTGGCCCTGCTGCTGGTAACTCTCTTCGAGGAAGATCGATTTGCCTGAATCCGCCGCCATCCGGCCAGTGGCTGGCAGGACGATGTCTCCGGCACGGTACGTTACGACGATACGACGACCCAACAGTGCTGAATACCGTGCCATATGTTAAGGATGAAGGCTGCAATGTTCACCGGCAATAGTACGATGGTGGGGTTTCTCTTAGTACCAAGGTTCGTATCTCCTGCATGTGCAAGGCGTAAGAGGTCATTCTCCTGGAGCGCCGCGACTAGTACTTTCAGGGCGTTGTAGGTCAAAATCGTCCGAAACGTCTCGCCTGCGAGAATCATTCTTTCCGTCGAATCCAAGTTCGCGCTGCCCGTCGTGCTTGACGACGGCACCCGTAGCCGGCACTCGCTCTAGTGATGCCCGCCCCCGTGACCTCCGGCACTGCCATGGCCAGCTGAACTCCGAGCGTGGGCGGGTTCGGCAACGGGAACCTCGAGAGCGTTCTGCAAGTTTGCCACGAACATCAACACTAGCGGCGAGACGATCCCAAACGCCAGAAACGCGTACACAGTCGGCAGGACGCCGCCTAGATCGGTGCTAGAACCGCTCGACAGGCGCCACACAATCGCCGCGACCGCCAAGCCGCATATGGACGAAATGGTCCTCGCCCCAGACGTAACCTCCAGCCGCGCCCCACATTTCGGACACAAAGCGTCGTTCGAGCGCGAGGCTACCTCGGGCGCTGGAATCTCCGTCTTACAACGCGGACACATGCGAGCAGCCATGTCTCACCCCCTGGTGCCAGCGGATTATAATCATGTACTGCTAAACTCAAAAAAACCGGGACGACACGTGCGTAACCTTCTCCAGCTATATAACCATCTTACAAATGACGCTAATGAGAGAGCCAGTTTGGACCAGCCCAGTCAATGCTTCCTGCCTACCGCCACCATTTCTCGAATGCTCATGTCGCTTCGCCTGACGCGCTTGCGCAGTGCTCTCATTCCTTCGACGACTTCCTGGTGAGTCGGCCTGTTGAACATCTGTCTAGCGGGCACGAGCAAGGCAACCGGCACTCCGCGCTTAGCGATAGTGACTTTCTCGCCCCGAGCCACACGATCGAGAATGTCCGAGAAATGCTTCTTTGCTTCCAAGACTCCAACTGTCAGCATGCAGTCCTCCCTGATGAAACAACTCTACAGTTTTTCGCCGCGCTGTTCGAGGGCGTGGGGACCTTCAGCCCGCGCCAGTGGTGACTCAGGCAAGGGTGCGAACTCGACGCGGCGGCGGATGGGGTCGATGCGCTCGGCGCGGACGCGGATGATGTCGCCGAGTTTCCATATCTGGCGGCTCGGGACTAGGCGGCGCTGGGATCCGCGGTCCGATTGTTTCTTGTTGCTTGACCCGGACCTCGACCGGCCCGAATCGCGTGTCGAGCCACGCTGGACTTGGCCGCTGCCGCTCACGATGGCGTGGTCCTGCTCGCGGTAGAAGGCGTGCTCGCCCGTGAGCTCTTCGATGCGGTCGATGGGGACGAGGCCTTCGACAAAAATCTCCATCAGCTCGACGAAGAATCCGAATTTCTGCACGGAAATAATCAACGCGTCATACTCCTCGCCGAGGCGTTCTTCCATGAAGTCGGCGGTTTTCCAGGCCATCAATTCGCGCTCGGCGGATTCCGCGCGACGCTCGGTCTCGGAAGTTTCCAGCGCGATGGCGTCAAGTTCGCCGCGCCGGTATGGGCCAAAAGTGGATTTGTCTTTCGCTGCGCCTTCGTGGGCCGCGGGCTTCGCGTCGCGATGATCGAGCGCCCACTTCAACACTCGATGCACGACGAGGTCGGGATAGCGCCGAATGGGCGAAGTGAAGTGCGTGTACTGGTCGAACGCCAGCGCGAAGTGGCCCAGAGGCTCAGCCGCATAGCGCGCCTGTTTCAGTGAGCGAAGCATCAGGTAAGAGACGATGCGCTCCTCGGGCTTGCCCGCGATTTTCGCGGCGAGCCGCTGGTAGTGCTCCGGGCGGATGGCAATGTCGAGCGTGCCGGGCAGCGAAACGGTCATCTGGCGCTCGCGGCCGCGGCCTGAGCGCCGGTGATGCGCTTGCGGCCGCGGATTCCCGTGTTTCACCGCCAGACGCCTCTCGGCAAGATTTTCAATGCCCAGCGAATAGCCAAAGGTCTGCGCAAGCGCTTCGAATTCCAGGATCTTCTTCGGATCCGGCTTTTCGTGGACGCGGTGGAGCGACGCGATGCCGCGCCTTTCGAGGTACCACGCGACGGCCTGATTCGCGGCCAGCATGAACTCCTCGATCAGGCGGTGCGCGATATTCCGCTCGCTGCGGACGATTCCGGTCATCTGCCCGGCGGGATCGAATTCAATGACCGGCTCGGGCAGGTCGAAATCGATCGAACCGAGCCGCACGCGCCGCGCGTTAAGAATCAGGGCGAGGTCGCGCATCACGCGGAAATTCTCAGCAAGGTGCGCATATTTCGCAGTCGCCGCCTCGTCATTCTGAAGTACCGCGTTGACTGCGGTATACGTCATGCGCTCGACCGAGCGAATCACACCCCGTGTGAATTCTGACGCGACCGTCTCGCCGTTCGCGTCGATTTCCATGATCGCGCTCATCACCAGCCGGTCTTCGCGCGGATTGAGCGAGCAGATGCCGTTCGACAGCTCCTCCGGCAGCATGGGCACGGCGCGATTCGGAAAATAAACAGAGGTGCCGCGCAGGCGCGCCTCGCGGTCCAGCGCCGCTCCGCGCCACACATAATGCGAAACGTCAGCGATGTGCACCTGCAATTCCCAATTGCCGTTCGCGAGCCGCCGCACAAAAACCGCGTCGTCGAAATCGCGCGCCGTTTCGCCGTCGATCGTGACGATTGGCAAATCGCGGAAGTCGCGCCGCCCGGCGCGCTCGACGTCACCGACCGGATGCGCCATCTCCGTTGCTTCCGCCTGCACTTCGGCCGAAAATTCGTGCGGCAAATGGTGCTTGCGGATCATGATCTCGACGTCGACGCCGAAATCCCCAGGGCGGCCGAGAATTTCAATCACGCGCCCCGCCGGCGCCACGCCTCCGCGCGGAAAGCGTGTCAGTTCGACGTTGACGACGGCTCCATCCAGCTCGGGGACCCGGAAACCCTTCTTAGGCTGGCGCAGTCCGAGCCTGGCCTGTAATTCGGGCGGCAATTCCTCGCCCGGGGGGATCACGATTTCCTGCACCAAGCGCGATTCGTACGGCGCGACCGTGTTCCCGCGCGGCCCGTACTTGAAAAGCCCCACGACAGTTGTGTGGGCGCGATCGATTACGCGGAGAATGCGGCCCTCGGCGCGGCTGGCCCCATCGCCGAATCGGCTGCGGCGCTCGATGCTCGCAAGTACATGGTCGCCATGCATCGCGTCGCCCATAGCTTCGCGGCCGATGAACAGATCGCCATCCAAATCTTTTCGCGGAGCATCCGGCACGACGAAACCGTAACCGTCGCGATGCGCAACAATCCGTCCCGTTAGCTGATTCACTTCGGGACGGACGGATTGCCGCGCCTCGCTCCGCGGTTCGAACCTGCGTCCGTGTGGTGCGCCCTTTGACTGCGCCTTGGCGTTTTGCACGTTCTCGCCGTTGCGCGCTGCTCTTCGAGTTTCAGGGGAAACAGTTGGAATGCGCTCCAGTTCCTTCTCCTTGGGCAGGGCGATGCGGCCATTCGGGTACTCATGAATGTCGCCGCGCTTCTTCAGTTTTCTTGCGAGTTTAACCAGCGCGCGGCGTCCCGCGTGGCGCAGGCCCAGCGCCGCGGCAATTTCGCGAAGGCTTTGCGGCCTGCGGGATCGCGAGAGGTGCGCCATGACCTCAGCTTCAGTTACGGGCGCTCGAGTTTCATTGTGCATTGTGGGTAGCCATCGGAACGGACATGGGTGCGGGCTCTACTTGGAGCCCACCAGAATATTGTATGCGCTGATAGATGGATTCACGAAGGCCGGAGCCGCTTCGAGGACGGCGGAAAGCGCCGTCCGTACCAGTATGCGTTAAAATGACGCACCTTGTCGTGCATTGCGCCGATGCCTTGCTGTGGGCTGAGACAATTTTTTGACCTGATTCGAAACTTTTTGCCGAAACCTGGGTTCTTCGAAATACATCAAGGCTACATGGCTCAGCTTTCCTCCGACAGGCTGGGTCGAGCGGGAGGGGCGAATCGACCTGGATCGCCCCTCCCACACCTTGGCGGCCGCGCCAAGTACATCTCCTAATGCAAATCTGGTAGGGTCATTCATTCGGGGTAAGTGCTTTTCAAAGTCCTAAGTACAACGGGCCGATTCGCAATAGAATCATATATAGGCCTCGCGGAGGACCCCGGCCACACTCGGCAGCGCTGGACGAAGCATGTCTCGCATAGAACAAATTGTGGCGCCGTGTGCTTGCTTGATCCTCCTCGCTCCGATCATCGGCGGGCCGCCGGCGGCGGCTGGCGGTCAGGCCGCAGCGCACCCTGCGGAACCAGCGCCCACAACAGCGGAGATCAAGTCCCTGGTCTCTCGGACGCTCGAAAATCAACACCGGGATGACCGTGCCCTCGCGGAGTTCGAGCGCGTCGAGCACATCGTTACCCGCAAGGCGGAAAACAGCGAAGTTCTTTCCGACCGCACCAATCGAGTCATACCTTCGGGGACGGGAACGTTAAAACTGTCGATGAATGAAAACGGCTCTGCCGTTCCCCCAACCCAGTACCGGAGCCAGTTGGAATACGCGGTCAGCGCCCTCGAACTCGCCGTGCATCCTAATGATCGCTACAAGCAGGACCTGGCGAAATTCGAGCGGCGCCGCAAGGAACGCGCGGACCTCGTCGACGAAGCCGCGAAAGCGTTTCGCTTCACCTTGGCAGCTCGCGAAACGCGCTCCATTTCGGGTGGGGCGCCGCGGAGCCTGGTGAAACTCGTGCTGGAGCCGGACCCAGACTACAAACCGTCAACGCGATTCGCTACCATTTTTCAGCACGTTCACGCGACACTTTGGCTGGACGAATCGCAGGCGCAATTCGCGCGCCTCGAAGGAGACATCGCCAGCGACGTCATGTTTGGCGGAGGAATCGCGGGAAGGATTTATCACGGCGGCCACTTCGTGATCGAGCAGGAGGAGGTGGCGCCAGGCATCTGGCTGCCGTCGCTGTACACCTACGACGTGGACGGCCGCAAGTTCCTGTTCTCCTTCGCAGTACACGAGCGAACCGAGGTCACTCACTACCAACGCATCGGCCCGCCCGCGCAGGCCGTCGAAACCCTTCGTAGCGAATTGAACGCCCTTGCTGCAGATCCCCCGGCACATCAGTGACCGGCACATCGGTGAATGGTGATTGGTGACTGGCTTGCCCTGAGTCAGCCGCGGACGAAGGGTGAACCGTGGCTCGTGAAACGTGACTTGGGAATCACAAGTCACGAATCTCACAGTCACACCCGTCACCGCGCTCACCGCGCTGCTGCCGCAGCCTCCTTCTCAATGGGCGCTCCGACGAGGTTGCCCCACTCGGTCCACGAGCCGTCGTAGTTGCGGACGTTCTTGTACCCGAGCAGGTACCTCAACACAAACCAAGTATGAGAGCTGCGCTCGCCGATCCGGCAGTAGGCGATCACTTCCTGCTGGCCGTTGACGCCTTTGTGTTCGTACAGCTCGCGGAGCGCGTCGGCCGACTTGAATGTGCCGTCCTCGGCGACGGCCTGCGCCCACGGAATGTTCGCCGCGCCGGGAATGTGGCCACCGCGCTGCGCTGTCTCATTCATGCCTGGAGGCGCGATCACCTTGCCGGTGAACTCATCGATCGAACGCACGTCCACAAGCTGCGCGCGGGAGCGGCGCTCGAGCACCGCAAAAATATCGTCGCGCTTGGCTCGGATCGACGCGTCGGGTGGAGTTTTCGCCGCGTAGGTCGTTGGCTGGACATTTGCCGCGTCGGTGGAGAGCGGACGCTTCTCCTCGAGCCACTTCTTGCGGCCGCCGTTCATCAGGCGAACATCTTTGTGGCCGTAATACTTCATTTCCCAGAACGCCCAGGCCGCGAACCAATTGTTGTTGTCGCCGTAAAGAATCACGGTCGTCTCCGGGCGAACGCCGGCGTTGCCGAGGAGCTGGCTGAAGGTGCGCTGATCGGCGAGGTCGCGCCGAACAGTGTCCTGCAATTGCGTCTGCCAATTCCAACCGACCGCGCCGGGGAGGTGGCCCTGCTCGTAGGCGGAGGTGTCCACATCCACCTCGATCAAGCGAAGATTGGAATCGTTCAAGTGCTGGGCGACCCACTCGGTGGTCACCAGGACTTCGGGATGTGCATAATCGGTCATGAATTCTCCTCCTCTATAGATTGCTGCTGGGTGGGCTTCCGAAAATATCTTTGACTTTTAGGTCGACCCGCCGGGGAAACTCCAACCAAATCCTATAGGTATTCGCGCGGCAGGACAAGACCGCGGTTTTTCCGTGTTTTTCCGAGATCCTTACTCTCCCATTGCATGTAGGACTATAATGCCGCGCCTAGGCCAAAATCCCAGCGTCAAGCGGGTGCGGGCTCTACTTGGGGCCTGCCCAAAAAAGGAGCAGCCGTTATGAAAATCACCGGGCTCACTCTCCAGATTTGTGCCGTGGGAATGCTCATATTTTCGGCGGCAGTCATGGCGCAGGACGCGGACAAGCAAAAGCTGATTGAAATCGAAAAGTCGTTCGCCGCCAACCCGACCAACGGGCCTGAGTCGGCAGCGCTTGGGAAGCAATACTTTTACGATGGAAATCTCGTCCAGCTGACCGGCATAGGGCGCGTTGGAACTTTGCCCAAGACCCGGGTCCTTGAAATTATCAGCAAACCGGATCCGTCTGACCCAGACGTGAAGAGTTCGCAGGCGATGTCCGATCTCCGCGTCGAGCTCTATGGCGACGCGGCGCTCGTCTCCTACAAGCTGACCAACACCGACACCGGCCACAAGGACGCCGCGCTGAATGTAACCGATCACTACGGTTGTCTCGATACATTTGTGAAGCAGAAAGGACAATGGTTTTTGGTCGGCGATGCCTGTTCGTATGAAACCCCAGTGTCCAAGGCAAAAATGGACGCCATCAAGAAGGCCATGGCCCAGGCGCCAAAAGACGTTCAGCAGGCGTATCACTAGGCGATTTCAGAGTGACTGGCTTGCCCTGAGTCCGCTGCGAGTGGGCGAAAGGGTGATTCGTGACTGTGAATTGTCAAACGTAATTCGTGAAACGTGATTTGTGATTCGTGAAAGATCAACCCCTCGGCGTGAATTCCACGAGTTACAAATCACGAATTGCGAGCTGCATGATCAAAATGTTCCACGTGGAACATTCTGAAAATTCGGTTCTGTGGAAATTCGTTCGAACGGGGCAACCTACAGGCGCACCAAGGCTTACGGGACGGGCCAAAGGCTTGTTCGCCATGTGTTTGGAAGAGAGTTGCGCTGGCGACACTGGGGTTAGCCGCGCAGCTGTGGAAAAGGTTTCGAATGGACGTGGTTCGTGATCAGTGACTCGTGATTCGTGACTCGCGGATCCGCGCTGGTGGACTGGTTCTTCACGAATCACAAATTACGATTCACGAATCACGGCCTTCCTACGCCGGCTCGAGTTTCCCTCCGCGCGCTTCGAACTCGATGCGCATCACCCAATCGTAATGAAAACCTTCGTCGCGAAACCACTTTTCCAGCGCGTCGCGGTCCGCCGCCTCAAACTCGACGAGCATTTTTCCTTCGATCATATTGACCTGCACGCGCCGCGCCGTCACACGCTCCGCCGCCGTCAGACGAGTGGTGAGTTGCTCGGCCCCCTGGCGCGTCAGGCAAGCGAGCGTGTGCAGCGAAATGTATCGCGGCATGTTAAGCAGCAACCTCCCAAACGGAAGCCCTCTCTGTTAGGAGCGAATCTTTGATCTGCGGATAGAGAAGATTGCAACTAGAAGTGCAACAATCGAGATCGAGATTGCTATGATCGGCCAAACTGGAATTAAGGTCTCTTTTCCGAACGTAGTGAGGATGCCAAGAACTGCGAACAGAACAGTAATGATAACAAGGATCGAGCCAAGGAATGTGTCCATCCGCTTTTCAAGGGTGTCAATTCTAGCTCCGGTCTCCGCTTCAATCTCGTCTATGCGGCGTTTGGCTTCGGTATAAAGTGCGCTCTCAAGTTCTGCGGCTCTATATTCCTCAAGAAGGACGCGTTTCGGTGGCCTCGGATACACCATGCTCTTGGCAGGATCGAAAGGTGTCGTAGTGACGAAGTCCATTAATGCGATTGCGTCTCCATAGCGAAGGACTACGTCTTTATTTGACAAGTTGTAGAGCGGACAAAATAGATGTCCGATCCATCCAGGGTCAACTTGTGGCCCGCCGACCCACAGAAGACCCTCGTACGCCCACCTCACGCGAACATTCCATCGCGCAATGAGAAATCGAGGAAGGTTGATTGTCTCCCCCGTTTTTATGACGACCACGTTGAAAGGTGGGATTCTTATGTCATCGTCTTTTTTAAGGACCTCCCTCTTGCCACCCAGAACGAATTCGTTACCCACGGTCAATTCATAGCCAGCGGGCTTCAAATTCGCTCTGTCGAAAGGATCGATCATTCTGAATGAATTGGCGTAATGCTCGATCTCATCGCTAAGAAGGACGCCAACAGGGGCATGTTGCCTAGCATCGACCGTCGGGCACAGGTAGTGCGCAAGTCTTTCAAGTTCCCTCTGCTTCTTTTCGGTTTCCATTCTTGCGTCCTAAGCGAGGTTGGCGAGAACTGATCTCGCGGCATCACCAACTTCGAAGTATTCGTCTAACTGGCCATCCGAATGCTGCGAGACATGTCACTTGGTGCGCTGCTCCCAGTGACGATATCCTCAAGTCGAGGGCCGGTCCCAAGGTACGAGACATTGCATCTTGACAAAGACTCTAACCGTTCAACAAATGCCTTGGCACCGACCGTCATGAGGCTCGCATCGCTCACACTTCGGTTCTTGTAGCTCAGATAATCCAATCCGTTAATCGCCAACCGAGTTGGTCGGTTGACGCTAATGGCTTCGAAGGCAGAGTCCCATTCAAAGCGGGCCACACGGCGAACCTTATTTGTAACACTAGTCCTTTCCTCAATTTCGTGAGGGCAGCCACTCTCCACTCGAATTTGGTCCCACGTGATTTCTGTCTCTAGGGGTCCCGCTTGCTCACCAGCGACCCGAATGGGAAAGGTTCTGAACACGACGACAATTTCGGTCACCATTCTTGGGCTTACTCCTACTTCCGAAAGGAACGCCGCGGCCGTCGTGTCGCGTGAAGTGCAATGAGGATAAAAGCTGGAGTGGAATACGGATAATCCGAATCCTTGAGTTCCCTCGATTAAGACGCGCTTCCCATGATCCAAAGCTTCATTGACCTCTGCGCTCACACTGTGTTCAACAATCAGATCCTCTAACCAGGGATGCTCCTCACCAATATCTCGTGCGAGCTCGGCGTCATCCACACGAAGAACTCTCCTTGATACCGCTGCCCCTACACCAGAAAGCGTTGAGCTGAGCCTTTCTCTCAATTTTAGACTTCGCTCTGTCTCTCGGTCCGCTTGCGTGATTACAAAACACTTTGGATCGATACCGATTCGTTCCGGAGGGAGAGCCAGTGCTTCCATCTCATTCTTGAGCACGACGGGGTCAATCAAGGCACCCGCAGGAATTAATAGACGAGTGCGCCTGTTGAGATAGCCGGTCGGCAACTGCCGCAAGACAATCGTGCGGCCAGTTTGATCGTCAATCGAGTGACCGGAATTGGGCCCTCCGCAGCGAACACAAATATCGATGTTCTCCTGGCAGGTTATGAATGCAGCGATCTTGCCTTTCCCCTCGGAACCGTACTGCCCGCCGACCACAACCCAAAGACTCATCAGAGGTCCCCTGCCTTGAGTTTCTGAACTATCTCATCAAGCCGTGATCGAAGATCTTGCAACGATCCTTCGTTCGAAAGAATGATCTCAGCGCTTGACCGTAACAAATCGATCTGGTTCTCAACAGGATGGGAGTCCGCTTCTTCAAACGATGTGCGATTCGCGTATCTGGCTTTGCTCTTTAACCGCTCCCATCGATCCCCGGCTGGGCTATCTATATACAGCAGATGAAAGGAAGACAGGAAGGAGTTCTTGAGGCTTTCGCAGTCGATGGGATGTCGCAAACCGTCTACTGCAACGTCAATGCCCGATCTGATTTGCGAGATCAGGCGACGGTTAAGTTCTGGTTGCATCCCCCCGGACATTACTTCCCATCCGACTTCCTGAAGGCGCTCTTTGATGTGCGGGTCCTCCGCGAACCATTGGGAAAGGACCTGACTGTATCGAATGTACTGGAAACCGTGTCCTGAAGCCAGGTATTGGCCTGCCGAGGTCTTGCCAGAGCCAATGCGGCCCGTAATTCCAATCACGAGTCGATCAGTACGTGAGGGCGGGTGGCTGGCCATCGACCAAGGATTCTATCTCATGACCGCATGTCTCAGGGATTGACGCAAGGCCCGTGGCTGCGACGACCTCGGCCAATTTTGCATAGTTGAAGTTTGTAGACCTGGGAACAATCAGGTAGTCCTCCGCTGTCGTCCCCAGCGCGATGTACTTGTCGCCGAGATAAAATAGACCGACCAGCGCTGAGGTGATCGCATCGACTTCGTCATGCGTGACGTTGGTCGTCAGGAACTCTCCCTTGATGCCTGCGCGAGAGAGGCCCCATTTCAGTTCCTGCAAACTCGCTTTCTTCCTGGGAATTCCCAGGATGTCTTGCGCAGCACCAGGATAGCTTTCAATGACGTTTAGGCCCGCCTGCCGCAATTCGTTCGCCAATTTGATCCCACGCAGAGTAAGCGTCTTCATGCTTGGAAGCATGCACCAGAATACAGAGATGCCCATTCTTTTGAGCGCGAGTTCACATTTGCGATAGATCGGGACGTCAGGCCGACCAAAACCTTCCGGGAGTGTAAGCGGCGAGTCGATCGATACAAGGTCCGGGTCAGCGGCCAGCGTCTCTTGAATCAAATCGTCATCAGAATGGATGCATTTGGTGGTGGCGAACGATCCTTTCATCAGAGCCCAGCCGGTCGCCCGCTTCTCACTTCCCGTCAAATCGATGCCCACGATCCGTGGATGGCCGCCTTCGCGCGAGCACTTGCTAAGAAGCGTTGCAACTAGGTCGCCTAGATCGGAAGGCACCACAGCTCGCTTTAGCAAGGCCTGTTTGTTTGACCGGGGGGATGGCGCAATTCCACGGAATACCGGAACCGCACGACTCTTCAAGAATGATGCATGTGATTTGAAGAGCCGATCATACGCCATTTCCATTATGGCCTTAAGGTGAACGACATCCTCAGTGTTGTATTGGATCAGGCGCTCCAGGGCCGCTCTCTCGCCCCGGAGATATTGTGCCCAGAGCACCGTCGCGTCATATCCGCTCAAATCCTCGATTTCCGAGCTTCGCTTGAGACCCAGCGTGCATTCAACGGATTTGAGCCCGCCTTTCATTCCCAATCTTCGAGTGACCCATCGGAGGTCAATGTGGGCGGGTGGGAGCCTGAGCTCTGGGAATGCCAACTTTAGAAAACGAAGATCGAATCCTGTCCCGTTGAAGGTGACGAGAACAGAGCATTTCTCCAAGTGAGTCGGCAGCTCCTGAAGGTTTTCACCTGCGACGAACGCTCTGTAGTTCACCCCGTCGTACAACCCCACCACAGTGATGGTGTCAAAGACCGACGAGAGCCCGGTCGTCTCGATATCGAGGTAAGCGCACCTACCGGCGAAATCGGGGAACAATCGCCAGCCCTCGCCGACCGAGGACAGGCGATGGAAAAAGGAAGCATCTTTCCGCCGGACAGCCTCGCGGGAGCGCGGAATGTACTCGTCGAGCTTTTGCTGCAGGCGTGCTCCGACAAAACCGAACCGCTTTTCGAAGCGATCGGCGTCGTCCCAGCTGTGAAGGCCATGCGCCCACAGCATCCGCTCGGTCTGTTTACCAACGCCCGGAATGTGAAGAAATGTTTGGTGCAGCAACGCTTCTCACCATTGTAGAATCGCAGTTCATTATAGGTCTATTTAAATAGATTTTCTAATTCTATTTAAATAGACGTCACAAAAAAAAATAGCCATGGAAAACCGCGGCAGACGGCGTCCCGCTGATGCGAAGCTGGTGATCGACCAGGTTAAGGAGGTGTTTGGCAAGAAAGCGAAGGAACGGGGCAGCGTGAGGCAAGCAGCCGCGGATCTCGGGATTAGCCCAAAATCGGTTTATAACTATATACGGGGGAAAACGCTGCCGGATATAAAGGTACTTAGGAAGGCTTCAGAAAAGTGGGGAATAAAATGGAAATATATGGATTTGTCTGAGGTCTTGAATGTGCGCAGTCTTACTCGCGCTAAACAACTGTCACTGCCCCTTTATTCGGTGCAACCAAAGGATGTTGAAGTAGTAGCGATCGGACCTAAGAAATCGAACGTCCTGCAGGTAACCCTTAATATTCGCTTCTCCGGTTAGCAAATTCGGTCGCACCCCGTGTCATTCGCGGTTCCGTCCTCACATCTGACTACACCTGCTCGGATTTCTGGATGTAATATCAGGGCATTGGGAGGCAGCTAGCATTGCGGGGCAAATGCCCACAACTCGCGCTTCTTTTTTGTATCTCTGCGTTGGTGGCTACGGCGGCGCGCGCGCAAGCACCGAAGGTGGCGAAGAAGCCGCCGGGGAGCCTCGCGGGGCAGGTGGTCAATGCGAAGGGGGCGCCGGTGGCGGGGGCGCAAATTCTGTGGCAGGTGGCTGACGGCGAGACGCCGCACCTGTTGCACACGGATGCGCAGGGGAAATTCCTCATACCAACGCTTAGGTCGGGGGCGTACGATCTGCGCGCTTCGGCGGACGGCAGCTGGTCGGAGTGGGAGCACAACGTTTTCGTGCGCCCGGGCGCCGAATCGAGCATCACTTTGCGGCTCACGCTGAAGTCGCCCGGCGGCGGGCCGGTTGTCGAACTGAAAGGGACCATGCACGTGTGGGATGTTCCGGTGGCCGGCGCGCTGCCGCACGATCCTGCAGTCGATCCCAAAGGCAACATTTGGTTCACGCTGCAGCAGGCGGGGCAGATTGCGCGCTTCGATCCGGAGACGCACGAGTGGAAGCTCTACAAGCCGCCGACCGAGGACTCCGGCCCGCACGGACTCGTCTCCGATGCGGCAGGAAACATCTGGTTCACGGAAAATTACGCCGGCAAGATCGGGCGGCTCAACGCGAAGTCGGGCGCGATTACGGAATACGAGCCGACGTCGGCAAAAGATCCGCACACGCCGGTGTTCGGGCCGGATAGCGGCCTGTGGTTCACGTCTCAGGATTCGAACGTGATCGGCCGAATCGACGTCCTGACCGGACAGTTCCGGGAGTACGCGGTGCCGACGCAGGACGCGCATCCTTACGGAATCGTTTCGGCGGGGGACGCGCTGTGGTTCTGCGAGCTCACCGGGCACAAGCTGGGGCGCGTCGATCCGGAGACCGGCACAATCACGGAATATTCGCCTGCGGACAAGGGAGTCGATCCGCGAAGGCTTGTCGCCCTGGGCGGAGCGATTTATTTTACGGACTTCGGCGGCGGGCGGTTGGGCCGCTTCACAATTGCCGATAAGAAGTTCAAGCTGTGGTCCAGCCCGTCGGGGAGCGATTCCGAGCCGTATGGGATCGCGACGGACTCCACCGGAAAGATCTGGTACGAAGAAAGCGCGACGCGCGCAAACAAGTTGGTGCGCTTCGATCCCGCTACCGAAAGTTTTCGAACCTTTCCTATGCCGGCGGCCAATTCTTCAGTCCGCAACATAGTACGCGACGCCAAAGGGCGGCTTTGGATGCCGCTTTCGCTGGCAAACAAGGTTGCGGTTGTGGAGTAACGGATCGAGTTAAATCGTTCGCATCGAATCAATTACGATTGGCTGCGGGTTACGACCACTTTAGTTCCCTACCATATTCCTAGTACTACAACCCGGGTACTGAAAAATATGACTCGGTTGGCCCATTGAGAGGACTCATTCGGGCTGAGACCATCATGATGGGTTGGGTGTGCGCTGCGGGGACGACGGCCCCGAGAAATCGGGTTCGTAAGCGCCACACCCAGCCCGTTGAAATACTGGCGGCTCATCGAAACGATTCGGGTCCTGACCAGCGCGTAATTTTCGATCGATTTGGCGGGCTGCAAGTACAGCCCGCACCCGTCGCCGCCGCGAGGTTGAGAAACATGTACCGGCTGCTTTCTCTCCACGCCCGCGAAGTTTCCGCTCTTCATGAATCGCGCCACTCCATCCAAGACCCCGTGGAGGACGAGGCGCAAGAAACCGCTCCCGAAGCGGAATCACGCCCACCCCGAGCCCCCTGCGTTCTTCCCTGGTGTCCGATGTGTCTGCGGTATTTTCTGCGTGTCGGTCACTTCAGATACGTTCGAACAATTTCGATCAAGTCTTCCGCGGCTTCCTCGGAGGATTTGGTTTTGCGCGGCATGTGATTGCGGATGTGGTCCTCCATCAACTCGCCCATGAGGCTGTTGATGGCGCCGCGGGCCGCCGCAAGGCGCTGCAGAACTTCGGTGCAAGGCTCGTCCTGATTCAGAGCGCGCTCGACGGCTTCGAGCTGCCCCACGATCTTCTTCGTCCTACTAACTAAGTCCAGCTTTTCTCTCGATAAATGAGACATTTTCGCTTGACTACCCTATGGGGGTATGGTATCAGGATTTTGGACCGCAAAACAACGGCCCGAAAGGAATACGAAACCCATGGAACTGTTGGTTCAAGAACCGGAACCTCCGAGCCAACGAAGCCTCCCAGACGTCCGCGGCCAGCGAGCATAGCATATCCCTCCGATATCGCCTTCCGCTCGCTCGCACGGATGACGGGTGCGGGCTGCACTTGCAGCCCGCCTACCGCAAAGACGCGAGCGGGAATCAAGAGACGCAAACCTTGTATTCCCCGCCCATGACAGCGAAAGCTGCAAGATGGTTTCCCAGGCCAGGCGGAATCTTATTTGCAATTTTTGGAAGGAGGGATCATGTTTGGTTTCAAGAAGAACCCCAAGAATTCAGTGCCCCGTCCGAGCTTGTACTGTGTGTGGATTCGCGCGCATGAAGGCGAGGACGCCCCGCTCATTCGAGTCTGGATCGACCCCTCGATGACGATGTTCGAATCGCAAGCTACGGTGCATCAGCCGGACCTCGAGGCGGCGCGTGCCCAAATGGAAGCGGCTCTCTCCGGCAGGAGCGAGTCGTGACACAAATGGCAGGGCCTGGCGCCGCTCGTGTTTTTACGCCCTGTTCATATTGTTTTTGATAAGAGCATAAGCTCGGCGAGATGTTTTAATCTCCGAAAGCTGCGCTGACGATCTAGTTCAACGTAGGATGGAACGCCAAATCGCAAAATTCGGGCCGATATTGTTTGCGTTGGTGGGCGTGTGTTTCGTCGCGCCTCGCCGAGCGTGCGCCCAGGACGCACCTCCGTATCAGCCGCCGTCGCAAACGGCCCCGGATCGGCAGGACGACTCGTCGCAGCAAGATCCGGCCACGATCTTTCCGCACTCGGAGTCAAGCCGGTTCTGGATTTCGGGGCAGGCGAATTTCATTTCGCAGTGGCACCCGGCGTTTCATTCTACCTACCTTGGACCGAACAGCCTTTCGCCCTGGGCGCAGGACGCGACTTCGCGCGTGTTGACGCTGCTGACCGGTGTGCAAGTGAGCGGCACAACGGAATTTCTGTGCGATGTTCAGGAGACGGGCGGGCACGGGATCGGAGAAGCGCTTGGCCTTGCGGGCTTCACGAATCTGGACGTTGTCCGCAATCCGCTGCTGAGCAAAGCTCCGTACGTGGCACGTTTGATGTGGCATCAAATCATCCCGCTTAGCGGCGAGAAATCACCTGCCGAGAGAACGCCGCTGTCGCTGTTCAAGGAGCTGCCAGCGCGGCGGCTCGAAATTCGCTTCGGAAAGTTCAGCCTGGTGGATTTTTTTGATCTGAACACATACGGCACGGACAGCAATTTCCAGTTCATGAACTGGGCGCTCGACAACAACGGCGCCTACGACTACGCCGCGGACACGCGCGGCTTCACTTACGCCGCGATGGTCGAGTACGACGACCGTCGCTGGGCGCTGCGATTCGCCGAGGGGTTGATGCCCAAGGTGGCGAATGGCATCAACCTCGACGCCGACCTTGGCCGCGCCCGCTCAGAAAATGTTGAGCTCGAGTTGCACCACTTGTTTGTACCAAAGCGCGAGACGGTGCTGCGCCTGCTTGGCTACGCGAACCACGCCAACATGGGCACGTATAGTGTGGCGGTCGCCAATTTCCTGGCGGGCCTGACGCCCACGCCCGACATCACAGCGCATCCGTTGCAAACAACCACGAAATATGGGTTTGGGGTGAACGTCGAGCAGCCCCTTGCGGAATGGATAGGCGTCTTCGCGCGGTGGGGCTGGAACGAAGGCAAGCATGAGTCCTATGCCTATACCGAAGTGGATGAGACCGAGCAATTCGGCGCGGGGGCAAATGGCAGCAAGTGGGGAAGAAAGCTCGACCGTGCCGGACTTGCCTTCATCTCCAACGCAATCTCGCGCGATCATCAGGAATATCTGAGGCTTGGCGGCCTCGGGTTCCTGCTCGGCGACGGCAAGCTGAACTACGGCCGCGAAAGCATTGTGGAAGCCTACTACACGTTACACATCTGGCGCGGCGTTTTCACCTCGCTCGACCTGCAATACGTCGATCATCCTGGCTACAACCGCGACCGCGGGCCGGTTTTCGTTCCTTCCGTCCGGCTGCATGTCGAATTCTAAAGGGAAAAACGCTGAAATTCGTCACGGAAGCTGGCGCGCGAATGCTGCGATGGCGTTGGCTGTGGCGTCCGGCTGCTCCGGCACGAGGGCGTGGCCGGCGTTGGGGATTACGACTACGGTGACTCGATCGCCGAGCGCGGCTTTCAGGACGCCTCTGAATTTAGGTTGAGCCACCGCGTCGTACTCCGCTTGCAAGTCAAGGATGGGCGCGCGACCGCAGGAAAACCATTCGTCGACGGGCGTGGCTGCTGAAGCTTCGTTTTCTGCCCTCTCCGTTTCGGGATGCCATCCGGTAAGCCAGACATGCGGGTCGTGCCCAGGCGCAAAGAACGCAAACTGCAAATAGCGCAGCCGGTCGGCCTCGGGCAGTGATGTGTCGCCGCTCTTCGCAATGGCCTCGCGCACCTCGGGCCGAACCGACGGCTCGTGGACGCCGGGCGGTACTTTGCCTGGCGAGGCGGCCGCGAGCACGACGCCGCGAACGAGGTCTGGACGGTCGGTTGCCAGCATCTGCGCAACGAAGTGGCCGTACGCGTGTCCTACAATGATGGCTGGTTCCTTGCCCTCATGCTCGATCACCGTTGCGATGTCGGCGGCGAGATCGTGAAGCGTCAGGCTTGCCATCGGCCCGGTGCTGGCGCCGATGCCCCGAGGCTGCGGTCGCAGGACGCGGAAACCGTCCTTAACCAGCAGATCGGCAACAACATCGTAATCCTCGGCGCCTCGGCCGAGCGACGGCAAGATCACGATCACTGGCCCCGCTCCCTGCGCGATTACCTCGATGTGCACGTTGGCACGGTCCACCATGAATCGGTCTCCGGTCGTTCGCGGGACGCGGATGTGCGCCGTAGATTTCGAGCTGCCCTGCGATTCCGGAGTTTGCGCATGGCCTGTGACGCCGACAATTGTAAGCAGCAAGAGACTAAGCCGGAGCGTGGGTTTCATGATGCCAGACCTCGAATGGAATACGCGCATGTTACATCCAGTCCAGGCTGACTTGTAAGCTGGGAAGGGCTTCAGCGCAGGGGGCGCAGAGACCACAGAGAAAAACGGAAGTTCGGGACGGCGTGGTTCGTCCCATTCTCTCCGCGAGGCTTACGGTTTCGGCTGATTCAGATACCGGGAGCCAAGCCGTTTCCTCTTGATTGCGGGCCGGAGCTAACGCTATGGGGCGGTCCGGGGAGCGCACCGATGGGCTCGCTTTCCATCTCGGCGTTTCTGCGAGCAAGGCTGGCCAGGATTTTTGCTGTGAGCGCGCTGACGATCTCGTCCGTCGGCTTCGGCGCGGGAGCGGGTGATCGAACGGGATCGACAATTTCAAGGATCTTTTTCTTGAGCTGGTCGCAGACGGCGCCCGCATCCGCCGAAGCATCGACGATCTCAAATTTGTATTCCTCGGCGAGCCGGTCGAACTCCTCGAGCAGCGCCGCCTGATAATTGCAGAACCCTTCGTAGATGTCATGACCGGGGAACAAATCCATTCCGGATTCCCAATAGTCAAATCCGCGGGAGAAAACAACTCGCGGCAGCAACTGGTCGATACCGATGCGCAGATAAAAGACGGTGTCCGGTTTGAGGGCTACGCTGTAGATGCTTCGGATCCAGCTCGCGTCCACTCCGCGCACGATGGCCCGGGCCATCAGCGAATAGATGTAGCGATCGGTGAGGACGATGAATCCGGCACGGAGCGCCGGCACAATTTCTTTTTCGAGGCGGTCGATGAAATCCGTCGCGTAAAAGAGGCTCTGCGTGACACGTCCCAAATTATTTCGTTCCTTGGCGCGGCGGATGCCGTCACCCGCGAGGCGCGAGCGAGTCATGCCGGTATCGAGCACGGCGTGGCCCAGCTCTTCGAGCCACGGCTTAAGGAGATCGATCTGTGTGGAGCGGCCGGCGCCGTCCGTCCCTTCGATGACGATCAGTTTCCCCGGAAGATCGGTCAGCCGCATTCCGGGAAGCATTTTCCCGTAGGTTTGCCTCATAGACGTATTCTTAGCTCCTTCGCACTATCGAGGTGCAACTGCGCGATTTTGCGCACTTGCGCCTGCTGCGCTTCGACGGGCAGCGTCGCGTCGATTACATTCAAACCGAATTCGGGGATCATCTTTTCATACTCTTCGAGGATCCGGCCCTGAAACAGGCGGAAACTGTCCTCGGCGTCAACGGTCAGCCCCAGATCCAGACCGGCTTCGTAATATTTGAAGCCGTCGCGAGCTCCGACAAGCCGCCCAATCGCTGTTTCCAGCGGAACGCGAAAATAAAATGCCACGGTCGGCTTCACGGCAAATTTGTACAGGTCGCGAACCCAGTCACCATCCATGCCGCGGGCGACGTCGCGCGCAAACGCCGTGTAGACGTAGCGGTCGCAAAGCACGATGGCGCCAGCCTTCAGAAACGGAAGGATGCTGTGCTCGGTCCGGTCGGCGAAGTCTGTCGCGTGAACGAGGGAAAACGTCGCGGGCGTGAGCAGCTTTTTCTTCTTCCCCAGTTTGGTGGTGTCCTTCACGAGGGGCGAAGAATTCCATTCGCTGAACACCACGCCATAGCCTTTCGTCTCCAGCCATTTGTGCAGAAGGCTCAGCTGCGTTGACTTTCCCGAGCCGTCGATCCCTTCGACCACGAAGAGCCGCCCGGGAAGATTGTGCTGGCCGTAGTACTGAACGGAGGAGACCGAAGGCTTGAGCGGATAGAATATTTCAAACGGCCCAATGTGAATGCTCGAGGTGATCCCCATGCGCCTTTTTCTGCCGGGACTATGCAGCGGTACGGCAAAATTCCCCCGGTCGTAGTTGATTTCGAATGCTTTGTGCCGGCGACAGTGCCCCCTGCCGACGCCTTACGATCCTTCAAGCGAGAGTTTATTTCAGCAACATTTCCGCAGGGATGTATCGAATGAGAAACGGACCAGGGCCTAGAAGCGGGTGGCAGCGTTACTCCCACTCTGCCATTCGAGCTGTCGGATGGCAATGGTCACAAATTCAGCGTTTGCTTCTGTCCTTGACTTTGCCACTTAAGGTGTCGCCCAGGATTCGGGAGACTTTGCCTGCGACCTGAAGCTCCAACCGCTGATTTCGAGGCTCGGGCCGAGCCCACAAGGCACGTAGGCTTGTGAATTGGTTGAACCCAGACGCGCACTGTCTTTATTAAACAACCTTAAATCAATACGTTACCGGGATCCTCCCGCCGCCTTGGTATTTTTCGGGCTATTTCCACAGCTTTCTCGCTTGCGCGACTGGACCCGTGCGGCTGACATGATGTAGGATTTAGCTTCCTGGAATAAGCTCACCCTAAAATCAACGAGGCTCGATGATGACAATTGAAACCGAACGCCCCACTTTCCGCGGCGTGACATGCCTGCATTGCAAGGAGCCCGTGCCCGTACCCGCAATCGTCTGGAACCTCAAACTGCCCACAACCGAGGGAGCTGACCCAAGAACTGGAAAATCCCAGGTCTTCAATGTGCGGTGCCCTTCTTGCCACAAGGAAAAACCGTATCGCGTCAGTGAAATCCTTGATTTTGAAGGCTCGCCGGACCGAGTTGTGCGCCCTGCGAGCCCGACCCCTGTGCGTTGGTACCCCCAAGACGGACTGGCTAGATCGGCGAAGGCCTGATCCCGGCGTTTCGTTCTTGCATCCAGTTTGGCCGTTCACTGCACTGAGTTCCTCCTCGACTGATGAACACCTAGGTGAGGTGTGCACGGTTTGGAAGCGGACCGGTGGCACTGTTTGCGGTATTTGTGGCGGCACGACGCGCCGACCGGGAAATTCCATCTTGCCGGCGCGGTGTAAACTCATGCCGATTGGACCGGAACACCAGGCGGGAGGAGAGTATCGTGTGCCGATACTTCAAGTTGCGAACTTCAGCGGTCCTCGCGCTTACCTTCTTCGCAAGCTCGCTCCCCGCGCAGACCGCCCCGCCCGTCAGTGCCACGACTGCGCAAGGGACGCCGGAGCAACGCGCGGCCCGCGCCTTTGAAGCTGCCCACTCGAGTCCTCCCGGTCTCGAAGCTTTTCTGTCGCGCATGCCCAAAGGCGCCGACTTGCACTATCACCTGACGGGCGGCATCTACGCCGAGTCCTGGATTCGCGGGGCGGCGGAAGATGGCTTGTGCGTGGACCTTGCGAGTCACGCCCTCGTGAAACCGCAAGTCGTGACGGATACTTCGCCGCCCCAGCCCATCTGCGACCCGCGACAGATGCCGGCTGCGGGTGCGTTCTCGGATCAAAACCTGTTTGACGCGCTGGTGGACGCGTTTTCCATGCGCAGCTTCGTGCCCTCGCTCGGCGTGAGCGGCCACGACCACTTCTTCGAGGCTTTCGCGAAATTCGACGCAGCAACGCACAGCCACGCAGGGGAATGGCTCGACGAAATCGCTTCGCGCGCCGCTGCGCAAAACGAACAATACCTCGAGCTGATGGAAACGCCGGACTTCAGCCACATCGCCGAGGTCGCGAGGCAAGTCGGCTGGCACGACGATTTAGCTCAACTCCGGGAAGAACTGCTGGCGCAGGGATTGCGGGACGACGTAGCCGCAGGCCGTGCCGAGCGCGACGAAGCGGAGACTGCATTCCATACGCGCGCGCGTTGCGGCAGCCCCCAGGAAACACCGGCCTGCAACGTCACGATTCGCTATCTTTACCAGATTCTGCGCGGCTTCCCAAAGGAGCAAGTCTTCGCACAGACGCTTGTCGGTTTCGAGGTCGCTTCCGCTGATCCACGGTTCGTCGGCATCAATTACGTTATGCCCGAGGACGGCACAACCTCGATGGCAGATTATGCGCTGCACATGAAGATCGTCGGCTTCCTGCACGGCCTCTATCCTAAAGTGCACATCAGCCTGCACGCCGGCGAGCTTGCTCCGGGCCTTGTCCCGCCGGAGGGACTCTGCTGCCACATTCGTCTCGCGGTCGAGGAAGGGCACGCCGAGCGTATCGGCCATGGGGTAGACGTGATGCATGAGGACCGGCCCTACGATTTGCTGAAAGAGATGGCCGCGAAGCACATCATGGTGGAAATCAACCTCACCAGCAATGACGTGATTCTAGGCGTCGCGGGAAAAGAGCACCCGCTTCCGATCTACCGAAAATTTCATGTGCCGGTCGCGCTCTCGACCGACGATGAAGGCGTCTCGCGCATCAATCTGACGCACGAATACGTACGCGCCGCAGAAACCTATGCGCTGAGCTACCCGGACCTGAAAAATATGGTGCGCACCGGCCTGGAACACAATTTTCTGCCTGGCGCGAGCCTCTGGTACGAGCCGGACAACTTCACCCGGCCCGTGGCTTGCGCGCAAGACACGCTCGGCAACGCGAAGCCATCGCCCGCATGCGCAGCCTTTCTCCAGTCTAGTCAAAAGGCACAACAGCAGTGGGAGCTCGAGCGCCGCTTCCGTGAATTTGAGGCCAGCTTTTAGATTGAGGGCGGCAGGGCGCTAAAGCCTCTGCTAAGGGAGCGGGCGCGTTTGGCTTGGCATTCTTACTGCTGCGGGTGAGACACGCTCCGAATGAAGCGTGCTTGAACCATGGTCGCGAACTGCATTTCTGCATTGGCCTCCTGCGCTTGTCCTTGCTGAAGCAAGATTTGTGCGGACTCCCGGCGACAGGGAGCAGCGTACGGATCGATCTGCAACGTTTCGCGCAAGTGTCCAAGAGCCGTCTCAAGCTCAGCGTGATCCGCCTCAATCCTTGCCATCCGGCACAGGATCCACGCCCGAAGGTCGGAAGCTGGAGGCGCGTAGCGCAATCCTTCTGCATATTCAGTCAAGGCTTCCCGGTCGCGGCCAATCTCCGCCAAAGCCTCGGCATACGATTCACGGTCCTGTGCGGATTCTGGAGAAAGCTCGACGGTCCGGTGAAACTGTCCAAGCGCCTCTGCTCGCCGGCCGTACTGCCACAGCGCGGTCGCGTAGAAGCGGTGCGCCGTCACGCTGTCCGGCGCGATTTCCAACGCGCTTTGATAAACGGTAATGTTGTCGCTGAATCTTGGGACTTGAACAGCTGTCTCGAGCAACAAAGCGGCCAGAACCAGCGCGCTCGCCAACAGGGACGTCTTTCGTGAGAGCGCAGAACCCCTTAGCAAAATAGCTACGATCAGGCATAAAGGAATCGAGGCCAAGTACATGTGCCGGTCGTGAATCCAGTCATCTTTTCCAAATATCGGCGCGGCCAGCAGCAAGGGCACGAAGAAAATTGCCGCCCAGGCAATTTGTAGTCGCATGCCCGCCCGTTCGCCGTACCGATTCCAGAGGAACACAGCGAGCCCCACAATCAGGACCACCGCAACGCCCTTCACGAGCGTCCACTGCGACACCCATTCAACTGGATAGTAAAAGCTAAGCCGGCGGGGCCACAGGAAATTGTGGAGGTACACAACCAGGACAAGGGGAATGTCCAGAACCGCAGACCAGCGGCTACGGTCCGGCCAAGATCCCATTTTGCCGCCGAAGACCAAGCCTTGTGCCACAGCATAACCGGCCACTACAGTGAGATACGGGAGTGTCCAAGCAAATCGCCTCCAGCGGGAACTCGCGCCGCTCGGAACTTTGCGGAGAGCCTCATAGGCGAGCACAATTCCAGGTAACGTGGCGCCAGTTTCCTTGGATAGCATGGCCAAGGCTGCCGCGAAAATTGAAGTGCCGAGATAGATGGGGTGGGCACTCTGCTCCCGAAAATGCGCATACAGCAGGAAGGAAGCCAGCCCGAAGAACGCAACCAAGAGATCCGTCGAGGCCGAGACATAACTAACCGACTCGGCGTGAATGGGGTGGAACGCAAACAAGAGAGCCGCCAAGGCGGCAGTCCAAGGCTCCTTCAGTACCTTCACGCCGACTTGGTAGACCAGAAGAGTTACCGCGAGATGCAACAGCAAGGACGTAAGGTGCCACCAGGGAAGCACTTTTCCGAATAGCTGATCGTTCAGCAGGAACCAGAGCATATAAACAGGGCGATAATGCGTGAACGAAAGATTGGGAATCCCGGGACCAAAGATGTGAGTTCTGAAGATCAGCCCGATGTTCCGCCATGACGCGATCGTTTCGTTCATCATGATCAGCGGCACATCGTCCAAAATGAAATCATACCGAACGTCCCGGCAGTAGACGACCGCGGCGACGACCGCGGCGAGCAAAACGCTTCGAGGTGGAGTGATACGAGATTGCCAGGGCAGGCAGGTTGGAGCCGCGGTATTCATTGGAATTATCCAGCTTTACCAACGCTAAACTGGACATAGTCCACCTTCAATGCGGTCATGGGCCGGCGTTTCGCAAGCGTAACCTGTCCCAAAGCCATTCAGGGGGGCGCAAGAGCGGTTCCCGGGTTCGAAATCGGAATCAAGCAATTTCGGAGGGTTCTTACTTCTTGGGGGGGAAGGAACTTGGGAACAGAAGTGCAACGGCGTCCAGAAACTCCTCGGGCGGGCAATATTTGTGCTTGTTAATGTAGTGGCAAATGAGGGTCGGAGCAGCATACACGATGCCATTTGCGCCCGAGACGCGGATTTCGCCGTTCCCCAGCCTGATTTCGTTTCCGTCGACTGTCATTGCAAATCATTGGGTACTGAGAGATTGAACATAAGTCGCAGCGATGGAAACCGCGCGTCAACCTCACGGGTTTCCGGCACAGCCTGAGGAGTATTTCGAGCAGTTGCGGATCGACCGCCGCCTTGTGGAAAGCATGGGAGCTGCTGAGCCACCCAACGTTTAGGAGGTTGGGGCTCACCTTCTCCTTAGCGACCAGGACGCTATAGGGAGCGAGATCGCTGAAATAGGGCATTGCTCTGCCAAAACGGCAGTCGGATTCTTCCCCAAGTTCCGGGATGGGGCAAGAGTCACCTCAATGCCCGTTTCGGGAGGTGGCTCCTACCCAAAGTGAAATGATTTGCCCATAGTCTACCGGCTTGAGGTAAATTCCTCTCAACCCCGTTCATTTTAAAACACTTGCAACGCCAAATCCTTGGCATGACAATTGCCTGTGGCTATGAGGTCACTTATAATCGGGGCCCGCTTCTTTGTTGGAATTGGGAGTAGATCACGGAGTAGATCACATGGTTGACGAAAAACGCGCCGCTGCGCTGCTTGGCCTGGCTATACTCGAGTTGCGATGGCTTTCGCGAATGCTCGGGCTGGGACAGAGGCAGGAAAGCGGAAACGCGTCCCAGATTGTTTTCACCTACGAAGAATTGAAGCGATTGTCATCCGCGGCGGCTTCTTCCACAAAGTAAATCTGTTAACTGCAGGGCGATCCCGCTCCTTGCATTACGGCTTTCCTCTTCAAGCTACTGGAATTCGGCCACCAATCTGCCTGAACTCTTTTGCCATTCAATGTCTATCGGCCCTCTCAAGTCTCTGTATTCCTGATACTTACGCTCCCCTACGGCGCGCCGTCGAGCGCCAAAGAAATTTATGACTTCTTGGCGCGTTGCGACATCTGATATCGAATGTCGTAAGATAGTGGGGACTGAGCTTGCAAATTCTTAGGGATTTGACAGGGGATTGATGTTCCGCTGGAATAAGTCATTTTTCTTGGTATGCCTTTTCAGTGCGCTGCTCACTGGATGCGCGAAGAAGGATCCTCCGGCGTTTGAGCGTCCGCCTTCTCCGGTGGTCGTTGCGACCGCCAGCACGCACGAAGTGCCTTTTTACCTCGACGAAGTAGGCCGGACGGTCGCGCGCGAAGTTGTGTCAGTCCAGCCCCAAGTGTCCGGCAAGATCACGGAGATTCTCTTCACCGACGGCGCAGATCTGAAGAAGGGCGATCCACTGTTCACGATCGATCCGCGGCCGTTCGAGGCAGCGCTCAACGCTGCCGAAGCCAATCTGGCGCAGTCCAAGGCGGCGCTGGATTACGCGAGGATCGAGTTTGCGCGCGTGCAGGACCTCGTCGAGTCAAAAGCGATCGCGCGGCAGGACTACGATACCCGAAAGAACGCTGTCGACGTCGGCGAGGCGCAGGTCAAGCAAAATGAGGCTGCGGTGGAGACCGCGAAACTGAATCTCGAGTACACCTCGATTCGATCCCCGATTGATGGGCGCGCCGGTCACCGGCTCGTCGATCTTGGAAACGTCGTGACAGCCAATACGACGACGCTTTTGACCATTGAGCGCATGGATCCGATCTACGCCGACTTCACGGTCACGGAAAATGATTTGCCGGAAGTCCAGCGAAACGCGGGCAGTCGCGGGCTGAGAGTGGAAGTCCGCTTGCCCGATGAACCGGACAAACCGAACGTCGGTGAGCTCACGTTTCTTGACAACTCGGTGCAATCTTCGAGCGGAACGGTCATGCTGCGCGCCACGGTGCCGAACGCCAGCCACCACTTGTGGCCCGGGCAGTTCGTGAATGTCCGGCTAGTGCTGGCGATGCTCGCGAAGGCTGTGCTTGTGCCAGCGAGCGCGACGCAGGAGTCGGCGAACGGGCCTTTCGTTTACGTCGTAAAGCAGGACTCGACGGCGGAGCTGCGCCCAGTGAAGCTCGGCCAGAGGCAGGGGGAGTCCGTCGTGGTTCAACAAGGTTTGCAACCCGGGGAGCGTGTCATTGTAACCGGTCAGCTCGCCGTGGTGCCGGGCGGAAAAGTGCGCGTGGTTACGGGCGGCTCGGAAGCTCCTGCGGCGGGAGCGGGAGCGCCATGAATCTCTCCGAGCCATTCATTCGCCGTCCCGTCATGACGGCTGTCCTGACGATCTCCGTGATCGTCTTCGGCGTGCTGAGTTATCTGCGTCTGCCGGTCAACGATCTGCCGGTTGTGGACTATCCCGTGATTTCCGTGCAGGCGAATTATCCCGGCGCCAGTCCCGACACCGTCGCCAACAACATCGCCACGCCGCTCGAGCGCCAATTCATGCAGATCAACGGGCTCGAGCTGGTGACCTCGCAGAGCACGCAGGGCCATGTCAGTTTTACGCTGCAGTTTGCACTTGAAAAGAGCATTGACGCGGCTGCCACAGACGTGCAAACGGCCATCTCGCAAGCCACCGGAAATCTTCCTACGGATCTGCCCTCACCGCCTACGTACACTAAGACCAATCCCAACGACCAGCCGATCCTATACATCGCCCTGACCAGCGACTCGATTACGCCCGGCCAGCTTTACGACTACGGCAGCACGCAGGTCGGTCAACGAATCAGCATTCTGCCCGGTGTCAGCAGCGTGGGCGTCTACGGCACGAAGAGCGCTGTGCGCATCAAGGTCGACCCCTCAAAGATGTGGGCGCGCGGCATTTCTGTCGATGACTTGGTAGCGGCAGTGAAGAACGGGACAAATTACACGGGCGCCGGACAATTCGACAGCCCGTCGGGCACCGCGCTGCTGCGTCCGAATGGACAGCTCGAAAATGCCGCCGCGTACGGGAATTTGATCGTAAGCAGCACGAACGGCGCACCTGTGTATCTCCATGACGTCGCGCAAACCGAAGACGCGGTACAGGACGAACGCATCCGGATGAAATTCTGGGTGCGCGGGTACGGAGAGCCGGCTGCAACGGTCGTCGTGGCGGTTAACCGCCAGGCCGGCTCCAACGCCGTGCTCGTTGCAAAAAGCGTCCGAGACCTGCTGCCGCTGATCAGCGCCGAGCTTCCCGCCTCGGTACGCGTCACACCGATTTATGACCGTTCACAGTCCATCGTGAATTCCGTGAACGACGTCCAAGCGACTCTTCTGTTCGCGTTCGTTCTTGTCGTCGGCGTGATTTTCATCTTTCTCGGCAGAGCGACCGATACATTGATTCCAGCCGTCGCGCTCCCACTGTCGCTGCTGCTCACATTCATGGCCATGCGCCTGCTGGGGTACAGCCTGGACAATCTCTCGTTAATGGCGCTGACCCTGGCGATCGGATTCCTGGTGGACGACGCCATCGTGTTTCTCGAGAACACCGTGCGTCTGATGGAAGGCGGGATGAAGCCGCTCGAGGCGGCCTTGGAAAGCGCCAAGGAAATCAGCTTCACCATCCTTTCGATGACGATCTCGCTCGCCGCCGTGTTTTTCCCACTGGTGTTCATGCCGGGTCTCGTGGGACGGATCTTTCGCGAGTTCGCGATCACCATCGTGGTTTCCATCATCGCATCAGGGCTGGTCTCGCTGACGCTCACTCCGCTGATGTGCGCAAGGCTGCTGAAGCCTCGGGGACATGGCGTCAAGCAGAACTTCGTTGAGCGGACCGTGGGGAGGATCGAAGAGCGAGTTCTGGACGTGTACGGGAAATCGCTTTGGTGGTTCCTGAGGCATCGGTGGATTTCGGCGGTGACATGGGCCGCCTGCATGGTCGGCACGATATTCTTCTTTGGCGCAGTTCCGAAGGCTTTCTTGCCGGTTGGCGACAGCAGCTTCGTTTGGGGTGTCATGATCGGGAAGGAAGGTTCCTCGCCAGAGCAGATGCACGCTCTGCAGGATCAGGCGGGAAAAATCCTGCAGCAGGACCCAGCCGTAGGGGCGACGTTTACCATGACGGGGAACAGCCAATTCCTGGCGTCCAATCAGGGTTTGCTCCTTGAATTCCTGTTGCCACCTCAGGTACGCGAGCCGATTCAGTCGGTGGCGATCAAGACGATGGGCAGGCTCGGCGCCGTTCCCGGTATTTTTCCATTCTTGCGTCCTTTTCCGGTCCTGGAAATCAGCACAGGCGCGACCAACCAAAATCAGGGTCAGTACGCCTATGCAGTCTCTGGAGTGAATTCGCAGCAAGTATACGATGTTGCGCAGAAGCTGATGGCGCGGATGCAACAGTTTCCCGGATTTGCAACGATTTCTTCTGATTTTTTCGACCACACACCGAACCTCGAAATCAATATCCGGCGCGACCAGACGCGCACTTACGGCGTCTCTGAGGCGCGCATCCTGAACCTGCTTCGCAACGCGTACTCGGAGAACTATCTGTACTTGATCAAGAAGCCCGAGGATCAGTATCAGGTGATCCTCGAAGTGCAGGATTCAGGGCGCGCGCGCGCCCAGGACCTTTCGCTGCTCTACATCAAGTCGGATGACGGGAAGAATCTCATTCCGCTCAACGCGCTCGTCGATTGGAAGACCACGCTCGGCCCGCAAAACGTGAACCACTTGAATCAGTTCACGAGCGTCACCATCTATTTCAATCTGAAGCCTGGCGTGGCGATCGGCGACGCGACGAATTTCATCGACAAGGCGCAGTCGGAAGTTGTGCCGCCAACGATCCGCGCGAGCCTGCAGGGGGAGGCGCTAACGTTCCAAAACACGGTGCGCGACCTGACCATCTTGATGGCGCTCGCCGTGTTCGTCATGTACGTAATCCTCGCGATTCTGTATGAGAGCTATGTGCATCCGTTGACCGTGCTTTCGACACTGCCCACGGCGCTCGTCGGCGGTTTGTTAACTCTATACTTCTTCGGCGAGCAAGCTTCCCTCTACGCGTTTGTGGGGATGTTCATGCTGATGGGCATCGTCAAGAAGAACGGCATCATGATCGTCGATTTCGCGAGGCAGCGTGTGGAGGCTGGCGAGAAAGCGGAACAAGCCATCCACGACGCGAGTCTCGACCGGTTTCGCCCCATTCTGATGACTACGCTCGCAGCGGTGATCGGCGCGGTGCCCATCGCCGCGGGGTACGGAGCCGATGGCGCGTCTCGGCGCCCGCTGGGCATGGTGATTGTTGGCGGTCTGGTAGTGTCACAGTTCATTACGCTGTATGTGACGCCGGTGATCTACCTGTATCTCGAAGAATTCCAAGAGAAAGTGCTGAACCGCACGTCGTTCTTCCACTCTGGACAAACGCAAATTCCCGCCCACGACGGAGCGGCGGATTGAGGCATACATCGAGTGGAGTAGGTTTCATCAGCCTATGGGGATGGGATCCAAGGCGATCCAGCCTTGCCATAACCAAAACCCACCGGCTGAAGCCTGCGCCACCGTTTGCCCTGGTGATCTGCGCTCTGGGAATATTTCTTTCCGGTTGCACGGTGGGGCCGAACTACAAACGGCCGAGCGCCAATGTCCCTAACGCCTACCGGACGCTCCAACCTCCGGAAGCTCCGATCTCCAGCGGGCAGTCGCTGGGCGAACAAAAATGGTGGGAAGTTTTCCAGGACGAGCGGTTGCAGGAATTAATCCGCACGGCTTTGCAGCAGAACTACGACGCGCGGATCGCGGCCACGCGTGTTCTCGAAGCTGAGGCACAAGTCGGGCTCGCGCGCGCAGCGCAATTGCCCAACGTGGGCGTAACCGCACTCGGCAGTAGCGTCCACAACCCCGCGAACGGACCGATTCCTTCTTATACGTTTACTTATGGCCGGATCGCAGCGAACGCCGCCTGGGACGTCGACTTCTGGGGCAAATACCGCCGCGCGACCGAGGCCGCGCAGGCGCAACTGCTCGCCACCGATTGGGCGCGCCAGGAAGTGAACGCAACGCTCGTCGCCAACGTCGCGGGCGCATTTTTCCAGCTGCGCGAGCTTGACCTGGAGCTCGACATTTCTCAAAAGGCGCTGGCCTCACGCAAGGAATCGCTCGATCTGACAAAAACGCTCGAAGAGCACGGTATGAATTCGATTCTTGATGTGCGCCAGGCGGAGCAGCTCGTCTATACGGCTGCGGCGCAGATCGCCGACACTGAGCGGCGGATCGGCCAGCAGGAGGATTTTCTCAGTATTCTCGTGGGAAATAATCCCGGTCCGATCACGCCGCGCGGCAAGGAACTCATCGAGCAACCGCATGCGCCTGAGGTGCCCGCCGGCCTTCCTTCTGAGCTGCTTGAGCGCCGGCCGGACATCCGCCAATCGGAAGAGCTGCTAGTCGCGGCGAACGCTCGAATTGGCGTCGCTCGCGCCGCATACTTTCCTGATATTTCGCTGACCACCTCTGGAGGATTTCAGAGCTCCACCCTCGGGGCTCTATTCAACGGTTCCTCCGGCTTGTGGACGTTTGCGGGCACGATCACGCAGCCGATTTTCGAGGGCGGAGCGTTGCGTTCGAACTACCGCCTGGCGGAGGCGCAACAGCAGGAGGCGCTGCTCACTTACCAGCAAGCGATTCAGGGGGCGTTTCGCGACGTTTCCGATGCCCTAATTGCCTACCAAAAAACCCAGGAATTCCGCGCACAGCAGGAGCAGCTCGCTCGCGCCGCCCAGGACGCCGCGCAGCTCTCCGGTCAACGCTACAGTGCGGGGACCACCAGTTATCTGGAAGTCATCACCAACGAAACGAACTATCTCTCCGCCGAACTCGGCCTCGCGCAGGCCCGGCTCAACGAGCTCCTCGCCCTGGTGCAAATTTACAAAGCGCTTGGTGGCGGCTGGCAGCAATAGCGAAGGACTGGAGTCAGAATTTTCCCAAGAATCAATTGATTAGGCGCGATTTGCGGATTTGTTCGAAACTCCCGGCTGCTGCTTTTACAGCTTGGGGCGCAATCGCGTAGTTCGGGAAGGCCCTCATCAAGCCCTCATCCAGTTTTCCCAGGTCCGACTCTTCAAACATGGTGGCCAATGCCTGCTGCGCTGAAAAGGCGGCGCGGTACGGCCGGTCGGTTGTCAGGGCATCGTAGATGTCCACAATTTGGAGAACGCGTGCGGTAAGGGGAATCGTTTCGCCGCGGAGGCCATCGGGATAACCGCTCCCGTCGATGCGCTCGTGGTGATGGCGAATGATGGGAAGCACACGGCGAAGCGATTTTATGGGCGAACAGATGCGCTCTCCCTCGACCGGGTGTTGCCGGATGATTTTCATCTCGTCCGTGTCGAGACGCCCCGGCTTCATGAGCACCGCGTCCGGAACCATCACTTTGCCGATATCGTGAACGATTCCGGCGATGTAAAGTGCGTCGAGCTGGTCGCTGCTTAATCCGATCTTCTTTCCGAACCCGACGGCGGCAGAAGAAATCCTTTCGGAGTGCCCTCGGGTGTAGGGATCGCGTGCTTCGACGCTTCGCGCGAGCGAGACCAAGACCGCTTCCGCCTGCTCGTCAATATAGGTCTTGATTTGCATGAGCGACTGGACGCGGGTGAGCGCTTCCCAACGCGAAGGGTGAGGCTCCCAAAGATCATCGGCGCCGGCTGCCTGAGCGCGAGAAAGGTTTTCCTGGCCGGAAAATGACGTGATCATCAACATGGGGGTGAGACGGTTTCGAGGGTCCTCTTTCAGCCGGCGGCAAACTTCGAATCCCGACACATCGGGCAGGGACGCGTCAATGAGAACGAGGTCGGGCCGCAGGTGCAGACACAATTCAGGCGCCCGCTCCCCAATTCCAATTTCGACGATGTCGTATCCCTGTTCGGCTAAAAGTTCCCGCCAGTCGTCGCGGGTGGATTGCTCCGCGACCACCAGCAAAATCGTCGCAGCCATCGGCTCTCATCCATTTTCCCGATTGGGAATGAAGTAAGTCTCAAAACCCGCATCGTTCTTGGACCCCCCATGCAAAGAAAAGCCTGACCGGCTTTTCTCCCTCGCGTCGTATTGCGCGACGCGGTCGAGCGATAGCCTTCCGACAACAGGTACCTAACTGCAGGGACGTGCAAATCCTCGGGCAACATCGTGACCATACTCAGGTGTCGTAAGTAATTGAATCTGAACACTTGCTGGCGTACACGGTGGGCGCCATCCGGCAATCAGGGTAGTTTTTGCCGATACCAGGGGAAAATTGCCCGGCCCCAAGCTGAGCCATCGGCGGTTTTCGGTACTTTCGCCGTCCGGGACTATTTTCGCCTATGGCGATGCTGGGTCAGGCCATACGGGGAGAGGATTTGGTTCGCACGCCGTCTAACGAAGCGCATGTCTCGCGGTCCAGTGCGGTCCAGGCACGGCAGATTTTTTGGAAGGCGGAGCCGGAAAACTGTGGGTGCTAGCTGTTCTATCTTATGGGGGGCTTCAAAGTGAGCCCGTACCCGATAGTAGAGGCGCGATGAGGAGCTTATGAGTGGCGATTCCGCAGAAATGGCATTGCCACTCCCGGGCTTTGCGACGGACACCGGCGAGGCAACGACCTTGTATCGCGAACTGCGCAAACCGCTGATGCGGTACTTGGTCTGCCTGGGGCTTTCGAGCGACGAAGCGCAGGACGTGGTTCAGGATGCATTCCTGAGTTTGCACCGCCACTTGTCCGCGGGCGGCTCGAAAGAAAATATTCGCAGCTGGCTTTTTCGCGTGGCGCACAACGGAGCGAGGAACCGCCAGAACCGCTACGACCGGCGCTTCGGCGCGCCCATCGATCCTGAAACGGACTTGGTGGTGGACGACGCGACGCCGGAGCAAGCCGTTCTTGACAAAGAAAAATTCGGGCAGCTTGGAAAGGCGATTCGCCTGCTGAGCGAGTCTGAACGGGAGTGCTTGCTGCTGCGAGCAGGAGGATTGCGCTATCGCGAAATCGGCGAAGTGCTTGGAATCGCGACGTCCACTGTCGGCGACACGGTAGATCGCGCCATCAAGAAATTAGCGGAGAAATGCAATGTGTGACTTTTCGCAAAGGCTGATCGCATGGCTCGACCGTGAGCTTCCGGTCGATAAGGCGCTCGAGGTCGAACTGCACTTGGGTAGCTGTGCCGACTGCCAGGGTGAACTCCGCACCTACGAGCGGTTGAGCACCGCCCTCGACGCGTATTGCGACGCGGCGATGGAGTCAAGCGCGCCACCCAACCAGCCGAGCTGGAAACCCGCATTAGGCGCGGGAGCAGTGGCCGCTGTCCTGGCGCTGCTGCTTGCAGCCCCGCACGGGCGCAAAACGGAAGTTCCGACCAGCGTGACACGCACCATGGCTTCTGAATCCGGCACACCCGTCGCCGCAACGTCAGGGTCTGCCTCGCTCGTCCTGAGCCCGCTCTTGCGGGCCTCTTCGATCAGCCCGAATAAAAGGAGAGATTCCTCGGCGAAGCACACGCCTCGGTTCACCGAGAACGTTCTCCGTGAACGGAATGACAACGCGTTGAACGCATTGAGTGTTCGTGCGGCGCCGGCAGCGGCTGGCTGGCAGTTGGCGGAGCCGGCCATCCAAATTGCCATCCCGGCTGAAGCGATTTTGCCGCCGGGCGCCGCTCCCGAAGGAGTAAGCTTCGTGGCGGAAGTGAGCATCGCCCCGGACGGTTCGGCGCATCAGATTTTTCTACAGCCGTAGGTAGCACAGGCTTTAGCCTGTGGATTCTGACTTCGATTGTGATGCGAGGCGAGAAGCAAACCCCACAGGCTCAAGCCTGTGCTACTTGGTCCGAATTGTAGGCGGGATCCGAGTAGGTCCACACCGGTACCAGAGGAGAACCAAACAATGAAACGCGAACTGAGCGTCATTTTTGCAATGCTTGCCGCATCGTTCTGTGCAATCGCGCAGGAGCCACCGGTCGCGACCGTGAGCACGGGCACGGCCATGGCGCTGTTCAACGGAAAGATCGCTACCGTGCAGGGGGCACCATACTCTGGGACGATCACGAACGAGTCGGTGCAGACGCTTTCCGACGGGACGCGCATCGTTCAGACCAGCACCGGGACGACGGCGCGCGATGCACAAGGACGCACGCGGCAGGATACCCCGCTGCCGGCCATCGGCAATCTCGAGATGCCAGCTGCGCCACACCTCGTTTTCATCCAGGATCCTGTGGCGCAGGTTGCCTACACCTTGAACCTGACGGACAAGACCGCACAGAAAATGCTGATGCCGCCTCCGCTTCTTCCTGCGGTGCCCGGCGGAGCGAATTCTGCGACAGGCGGAGCGAGTGGCATGGTGATGAGTGGGCCTGCCGGTGCGATCTCGATGGGCGGCCCGATCGTCGCTGGAGGACCGGGCGACGTCGCAAGGGCAGACGTTCCTGTGTCACCGCCCCCGGGTGGCGGCGACGCGGTTTTCATTCAGACAGGAGGCGTGCAAGTCGCAGATGGGCCAATGCCCCCGCCCATGGTATTCCAGAAAGCGATTATCGCGAGCGACCCCTCCGAAGTGAAGACTGAGGACCTCGGCACGCAGACAATGGAAGGCCTCCTCGTAACCGGAACGCGCACGACCCGCACCATTCCCGCCGGTCAGATCGGCAACGACAAACCCATCAGCATCGTGACCGAAGTCTGGACGTCGCCCGAGCTCAAGACCATCGTCTCCAGCAAGCGCAGCGATCCGCGCATGGGTGAGCAAACTTTCCAGCTCACGAATATCGCGCGCACCGAGCCTGACCCCTCGCTCTTCACCGTCCCCGCCGATTTCAAAGTGATCGACGGCCCACAAAAAATTATCTACCGCACGAATCAGTAGCGAGGGCACTCTTGCCCGTGCGGGTTTGGTGATCGTAGTTAGGAGCTGTGCTGTCCGACACTTCCCCGCAGAGTCTGAAGCTTCTCCCTCTCACAAAGACGACATGGTTGCAGTTATATCTTTGTGCTATTCTGTGTACAACCGAATACATCCATGGCCACCACGACTACAATGACTGTACGCGTTCCCGCTGCGCTCAAGTCCCGCCTCGACAAGCTAGCCGGCGCGACGGCCCGGAGCCGCTCCTGGCTCGCCGCCCGTGCCCTCGAAGTTTACGTAGAGGATCAGGAGTGGCAGTTGGCGGCCATCCGCAAGGGAAAGAAGGACGTCCGCCAAGGGCGCGTCGCGTCGCACGAAAAGACGGCGCGCTGGCTGCGCTCCTGGGGCAAAAAACGCGAATTGCCGCCCCCGGCATGCGAATAGTTTGGTCCGCGACGGCCATCGCCAACGTCATCGCGATTCGCCAGTACGTTGAGCAAGATAAACCCGAAGCCGCCCGGCGTCTGGCCAAGCGCATACTTCAATCTGTGGAGCGGCTCGCGAGACATCCCTATCTGGGCTATCCTGGCCGCGAACTCGAAACACGAGAGCTCATCGTCGCAGGCACGCCTTACATCATTTCATATCAAGTGCACCGAGGCCGCCTTGCGATTCTCGCCGTGTTACACGCAGCCCAAGATCGGTCGGACGAATGACCACGTGCACGGTTCGCCCATCCTGCGCGCCTGACCTTGCGTGCACGGTTCCTTGGCTGTAGCATTCCTAAATCAGCTTTCCGGGACGGGCCGTGGGTGAAACTACGATGTTCCGCAGGCCGTCTTTGATTATGGGCGGGCCAAAAGTATAGCCCGCACCCGTTAGGAGCTAGCCTATGAGGCTCCTCGCCCCTATTTCGGCGCTTGTGGTGCTTTCAGGCTTGAGCACTGGCCTTGCAGCCTTCCAGCGCGGGGGAAACCAACAACAATACGACGAGTACGGCGCCCGGGAAGCGTTCACTGCCTCCATAGATCTCGGGTCCGGCAAATATGAATATTCGTGGTCGCGCCTGCGTTACGCGATGGCGGGGGGCGGAGGCGGGGGTTACGGCTACGGGCGGTACGCCACGTGGTCGCGGGACTATCCCAAGGCCGACCGGCAGTTCCTGATCGCGATGAAACGGTTGACGCGCATCAATGCTCGCCCGGTCGAGCAGGTGGTGGACCTTGACAGCGAAGGGCCTCAGGCCATCGAAAATTTCCCATGGGTGTATGCCGTGCAGGTGCAGACGTGGACGTTCAGCGAGCCAGAGGCCAAGCGCCTGCGGGAATACCTGCTCAAGGGCGGCTTCCTGATGGTGGATGATTTCCACGGCGCGACCGATTGGGAACACTTCATGAACGGCATGCTGATGGTCTTCCCGGACCGGCCCATCGAAGACCTGACCGACCGGGACGAAATTTTCCACGTCCTCTACGATTTGACCGACCGTTTCCAGGTCCCGGGCGAGCAATACGTCTGGACAGGCCGGACGTACGAGAAGGACGGCTACGTCCCGGAGTGGCGAGCGATCAAGGATGACCGGGGCCGGGTGATGGTCGCGATCTGCCACAACATGCACCTGGGAGACGCCTGGGAGTGGGCCGACGATCCTCGCTATCCGGAGAAGTTCGCCTCGCTGGCGTTTCGTCTGGGGATCAATTACGCGATGTATGGAATGACGCACTGACGGCGAACTTCGGGCCGCGATTCTTGATTCATTCGGGTGGTGCACCCGAGCGTGGATTTCTCACAAGTGGCGCAGGCTTGAGCCTGTGGGTTTGTCTTGCGAGGAAATTCAACCCCCACAGGCTGAAGCCTGCGCCACTTCGCGCTTAGGGCAAATTTTGCATCCTAGAACTTGATATGTTCCAGTTTCTATTCAAATATCCGCGTGCCGTATTTTCGAAGGGCACCTTCGTCCTGCTGGGCGCGTGGCCCTGGTGGGTTTTTGTTCTGCTTCTGCTGGCTGCGGGCGCGGGGCTGGCATGGCTCGTGCGCTCGAGGCTACCCCAGGCCGCCTCAACAATCAAAAACTGGAGAGTCTGGATCATCTGGCTGTTGCAATTTGCGCTAGCGGCGTTTGTTCTCCTTTTGCTATGGCAACCCGCGATTCTCGTAGCCGAACTGCGGCCGCAGCAGAACATCATCGCGGTACTGGTGGACGATTCGCGAAGCATGTCGATCGCGGACACTGGCTCGACCCGCGAGTCGGACGCTATCAAAGCGTTGCAAGGCGGCGTGCTCGACCAACTTCAAAAGAAATTTCAGGTCCGCGTCTACCGGCTCGACCGGCAAATCTCACGCGTCGCGAAACTTGACGACCTGAAGGCTGCGCCGCCCGCTCTCGCGACGCGCATCGGCGACGGCCTGAAGCAGCTCGCTGGCGAAGCGGCTGATCTGCCGATCGGCGCGGCGGTGCTGCTCAGCGACGGAGCGGACAACTCCGGCGGGATCGACCTCGACACCATTTCCACGTTTCGCAGCCGGCGGATTCCGGTGCACACGGTCGGCTTTGGCGCGGAGAAAGTAGCACACGACGTAGAGATCAACGACGTGGCCGTCGCGCCGCGCGCGCTCGCCGACTCACGCCTCGCCGCCAAAGTGAGTTTCCACCAGCGCGGCTACGCTGGGCAGAAAGCCATGCTGACCGTGCGCAACGGCGGGAAAGTTCTGGCTGGCCGGCAAGTTACGCTGGCCGCTGACGGCTCAGCCCAGAATGAAACGCTGCTCTTCAATGCGGGCGACGCCGGAGCCAAGACGCTGCAGTTTTCCATCGACCCGCTGCAGGGCGAAGAAAATCGCGACAACAACAGCGTCTCGCGCCTCGTCAACGTCGAGTCCGCCAAACGCCGCATCCTGTATGTCGAAGGCGAGCCACGGTGGGAGTACAAATTCATTCGCCGCGCGGAGCAGGACGATCGCCTCGTCACCATCGTCTCGATGTTGCGGACGAGCGAAAACAAGATCTATCGCCAGGGAATTGACGATCCGAAGGAACTCGCCGACGGGTTCCCGACGCGTGCCGAGGATTTGTTCGGCTACCAGGCGATCATGATCGGCTCGGTTGAGGCCAACTACTTCACTGCGGCTCAGAAGGAGCTCATCCAGCAGTTCGTCGATCGCCGCGGCGGCGGTTTGCTTTTCCTTGGTGGGCGCGCTGCCCTTGGCGATGGAGGTTGGGCGGCGTCTAGCCTCGCCGACTTGCTGCCGGTCACACTGCCCAACAAGAAGGGGACATTCCATCGCGACGCGGCCACCGCGACTCTCACTTCGGCAGGCGCGGACAGCATCATCACGCGGCTCGTCGAGGATCCCGCGGGCAACGTCGAGCGCTGGAAAAAGCTGCCGTACATGATGGACTATCAGGAAGTGGGCGCGCCGAAGCCCGGCGCAGTCGTGCTCGCGGAACTGACCGCCGTGGGACGGAAAATGCCGCTGCTCATCACGGAAAATTACGGACGCGGGCGCACCGCGGTGCTGGCCACCGGTGGCACGTGGCGCTGGCAGATGAGCCAACCCCTTGAGGACCAGACCCACGAGGAATTCTGGCAACAGCTGCTACGCTGGCTTGCGACGGACACGCCGGGGCGCGTTGTGGCGACCGTTCCGAACCAAATGATGTTCGACGATGGCCGCGTGCAGTTCTCCGCCGATGTGCGCGACAAGAACTTCCTGCCCGCGGCCGATGCGCACGTCGAGGCCCACATACTCGGGCCGGGCGGCGCGGCGGCGCAAATCGAGATGACTCCTGACCCGAACACGCCCGGCTCGTATCGCGCTGAGTGGTCGGCGGACCAGGCGGGGACGTACCTCACTGAAGTGATCGCGACGCGCGACAAAGAGGAACTCGGCCGCGACGTTCTGAACTTTGCGCGCATGGATGGCGTCGCGGAAAATTTTCATACGGAGCAGAATCGCGACCTACTCGAGAAGTTGGCCTCGGAAACGGGTGGGCGCTACTGGACTCCGCAAGAATTTTCCAAGCTGCCCAGCGAAATTTCGTATTCCGAAGCGGGCATCACGGTGCGCGATACAAAAGAGCTGTGGAACATGCCCATCGTTTTTCTGCTCTTGCTGCTGCTGCCGACCGTGGAGTGGCTGCTGCGGCGGAGGTGGGGCGTCGTATGAACGCTTTTTGTAGCACAGACTTTAGTCTGTGGGGGTTCCATCGAGCGCAATTGGTCGCTCGTGTCCTGAAAACCTACAGACTAAAGTCTATGCTACTCGTCTTCCTGCATAGACCTCGGAGGGAAGCTCTTCGTGGTCTGCTCGCGGTGTTCTGTGCCGCAGGAGTCGTGCTCGGTGCGCGACCCGCGCAGGCTGCGCCGTACTACGTCACTGTCGCGGGGCTTGGCGGCGAGCCTGACTACGAGCAGCGATTCACGGCGCTCGCGAAGGACCTCGACAAAATTTTTAAGGCAGCGGCGAACGATGCTCACGTCTACACGCTGGCCGGAGGCGACGCAACCAAGGCGCACCTCACCGAAACGCTCGCACAGATTGCGCGCGAGGCGAAAGCTGAAGACCAATTCACGCTGATCCTCATCGGCCACGGCTCCTACGACGGCGAAGAATACAAGTTCAATTTGCCCGGGCCGGACATTTCCGGCGAAGACCTAGCCATCTTGTGCGACCGCATTCCCGCGAAACGGCAGCTAATTGTGAATACGACAAGCGCGAGCGGCGGCTCGATCGGCGCGCTGCAAAAGGCAGGGCGCATAGTCATCGCCGCGACGAAAACCGGCACGGAGAAGAATGCCACGGTGTTTGCCCGCTACTGGGTGGACGCGCTGCGCGACGCTTCCGCCGACACGGATAAGAACGAAAGCATCACTGCGCTCGAAGCGTTTGTATTTGCCGACCGCAAGACTGCCGCGTTCTATGAATCGGAAAAGCGCTTGGCGACGGAGCATCCCGTCTTCGAAGACACGGGCAAGAAGGAAGCGGTGCGCGCTCCTTCGGCGGAAAATGGCGAGGGCACGCTGGCCGCGAGTTTCGCGATCCTTCGCATCGGCTCCGCCCAAAAAGCGGCGAACGATCCCGCGAAGCGCGCGCTGCTCGACAAGAAAGAAGAACTCGAGCGCAAAATCGATCTCCTGAAGTATCAAAAGGCCGCGATGGCAGCGGAAGACTACAAGAAGCAGCTGTCGGACGCGCTCCTGGAACTGGCGAAAGTGCAAGGGGACCTCGATAAATGAGCACACGAGCTACACGGCGAGCCGCGCGGATTTTTTTGCCTGTCGCCGTGTGCGTGGCGGGTTTTGGCGGCGTGAGTCTCGCCGGGGCGGCCACGCCCGATGAATGCCACGGACTGCGCAAACACGGGCGCCTCGCCGAAGCGCAAAACTGCTACGAATCGCTCACCGCCGCGCGCGATCCCTACCTGCGCGCCGAAGGCGACTGGGGCCTCGAAAGGTATCAGGAGGCGAACAACGAATTTCGCGCCGCCGTGGATCAGTCGCCCGCGAACATCATGCTGCGCGTGCGCTGGGGCCGCCTGATGCACGAGCGGTTCAATAATACCGAGGCCGACAACCTTTTTGGCGAGGCCCTGAAGCGCGATCCCAAAAACGCGCAGGCCTATTACGGGCTCGCACTCGTCAGCGCCGACGGGTTCGACAGCAAGGCCATCGAGTACGCGAGCACGGCGATTCAGCTCGACCCAAAGTTCTACGAAGCGCGCGAATTGCTGGCCAGCCTGCTGCTCGAAGACTCGGAAGACGCAAAAGCGTTTGCCGAGGCGGACGCCGCACTGAAAATTTCACCGGAGGCGCTCGACGCGATGGCCATCCATGCGGCCATCGAAGCCCTGGCCGATCGCTCCCCTGACGCGTGGTTCGAGAAAATCCGCCAGATCAATCCCGCGTACGGCGAAGGTTACGCGCTCGTCGCGCATCATTTGGTTCTCAATCGCCGCTACGAAGACGGCATCGCCTACTATCGCAAAGCGATCCAAGCAGACCCGCGGCTGTGGTCCGCGCACTCGCAACTCGGCATCAATCTGATGCGTGTGGGCCAGGAAGATGAACCGCGCAAGCAACTCGAAATGGCTTACGACAACGGCTACCGAAACGAGGAAACCGTCAACAGCCTGCGGCTTCTCGATAGCTACAAGAATTTCATCACTTTCAAGGACGGCGACACGATCCTGAAGCTGCACAAGAAGGAAGCGCAGCTCTTGTACCCCTACTTCGAAGCCGAAATGAACCGGATTATCGCCGCCTACAACGTGAAATACAAAATGACGCTGCCCGGCCCTGTACAAGTCGAGGTTTACCCCGACCACGAGGATTTTGCGGTGCGCACGATGGGCATGCCGGGTCTAGGCGCGTTGGGCGTCACGTTCGGCGAAGTGATCGCTATGGATAGCCCGTCGGGCCGCCCGCCAGGCGAATTTCACTGGGCGAGCACGCTGTGGCACGAGATGAGCCACGTGTATATTCTGACCGCGACGAATTTTCGCGTGCCCCGCTGGTTTACAGAGGGCCTCGCTGTCCACGAAGAAACGGAAGTTTCTCCCGAGTGGGGCGACCGCATCACGCCTGAAATCGTCGTGGCAATCCGCGATAAGAAGCTGCTGCCTGTCGCCGAGCTCGACCGCGGGTTCATCCGTCCCGAGTATCCGGCCCAAGTGATCGTTTCTTACTATCAGGCGGGCCGCATCTGTGACTACATAAAGTCGCGCTGGAGCGCGGACAAGTTACTCGACATGGTGCACTCGTTCGCGCAGCACGAAACCACACCAGATGTCGTCCGGCAAGATCTCGGTATGGCCCCAGAGGACTTCGATAAGCAATTTCTCGACTGGCTCGACAAAGACGTGAGCCAAACCGTGACGAATTTCGACAAATGGCGCACTACACTGAAAGACGTGGCGCAGCAGGCCAAAAACAAGAATTACGACGAGGTGCTCAAGGAAGGCGAGGAAGCGCGCCGCCTGTACCCGGACTACGTTTATCCCGCAAACCCCTATGAATTCATGGCGCAAGCCGACATCGCCAAGGGAGACAAGCCGGCCGCCGTCGCGATTCTCGCAGCATACGAAAAAATCGGCGGCCACAACCCGCCGGCGCTGAAACAGCTCGCATCGCTCGAAGAGGAGATGGGAAAACCCGCTGACGCGGCGGCCACCCTGGACCGGCTTAATTACGTCTACCCCGTGGACGAAGATCTCCATCACAAATTGGGCGATCTGTGGTTGGCGCAGAACAATTTCGCGGGAGCAGTTCGCGAATACAATGCCGTAGTGAATATGAATCCGCTGGACAAGGCGTCTGCGCAATTCGACTTGGCACGCGCCTATTTCGCCGCGGGCGAAAAGGACAAGGCCGAGGACCACGTCCTCGCGTCGCTCGAAGCGGCACCGAGCTATCGCCCGGCGCAGAAACTGCTGTTGCAGTTGAAGGACTCCAACGAAGGGAAATAATTCATGGCCTCCATCGCACAGCTCGACGCTGATTCGGCGGAACTGAAAAAGCGCATTGAACGCTTCCAGACCGTGCGCGACAACATTCTCGGCCAGGTTTGCAAGGTCATCGTCGGGCAGGAAGAGGTGCTCGACCAGATTCTCACGTCGCTCTTTGTTGGCGGCCACTGCCTCATCACCGGCTTGCCGGGCACTGCGAAGACGCTGATGGTCCGCACGATCGCACAGACGCTAGGTCTCATATTCAAGCGCATCCAGTTCACGCCGGACCTGATGCCTTCGGATATTACCGGGACGGACATCATTGAAGAAGATCCAACGACTGGGCACCGGCGGTGGACGTTTGTACCCGGGCCGATTTTCGCCAACATCGTGCTCGCCGACGAGATCAACCGCACGCCGCCCAAGACACAGGCCGCGATGCTCGAAGCCATGCAGGAACTCTCCTGCACCGTGAGGGGCAACCACTACACGCTGCCGTCGCCGTTTTTCGTGCTGGCCACGCAAAATCCAATCGAGCTGGAGGGCACCTATCCGCTGCCTGAGGCGCAGCTCGACCGATTCCTCTTCAACACGGTGCTCGATTATTTGACCGCCGCCGATGAACTGAAAGTGGTAGACCTCACAACCACGACGCGCGTCGCTCAAGTAGATGCGGTCACTTCCGCCGAAGAGATCCTCGATTTCCAGCAGCTTGTGCGCATGGTGCCGATCGGCGATTCCCTGGCGCAATACGTCGTGAACCTGGTGCGTGCGACGCGTCACAACAGCGGCACCGCGCCGGATTTCATCCAGAAGTACGTCAACTACGGGGCCAGCGTGCGTGCGGCGCAATTCATCGTCTTGTCGGCGAAAGCGCGGGCACTTGCGCATCGGCGCTACCACGTCGCGTACGAAGACATTCTCGCGCTGGCGATTCCGGTGCTGCGTCACCGCATCCTGCTGAATTTCCACGCGGAATCGGACCGCGTCGATTCGGACGAGATTCTGAAGCGGCTGCTGCAACACATGCCGCCTCCGTCGAAGGCTTGAGTAGCACAGCCACTCTTGGCTGTGCGGTTTTGTAGACTGCACATATGGCGCCGACTCGCCACGATTGCAAAACGCACACAGGTCCCACCGAGGCGGGATGCCTGTGCCACGAAAAGTTCCGCAGCGACTCTTTCAGCGGTCTGTCAGTTGTACGCAGTTAGGAGATGGGGCTTTCGATGTTGCAGCGTTTCCTCGATCCGCAGGTGCTCGCCGGAATTTCCGGCCTAGACTTGGTCGCAAAGACTGTCGTTGACGGCTTCGTCGCCGGCCTGCACCGCTCGCCGGACTTCGGCTTCAGCCAGGAATTTGCGGAATATCGTGCCTATTCGCCCGGCGACGACCTGCGGCACGTAGACTGGAACGTTTTTGCGCGCACCGAGCGCGCCTACCTCAAGCGCTACCGAGGCGAGACAAACAGCATCCTCACCGTGTTGCTCGATGCCAGCAACTCCATGAAGTACTCATCTCACTCCGTGAACAAGATGGACTACGCCCGCTTTACGGCGGCGTCGCTGTTTTATCTTGCGATTCAGAACCAGCGTGACGCAGCGGGCCTGATCGTGTTCGACGACGAAATTCGCACGTACATCCGGCCGTCAACGCGGCAGGGGCAGCTCTACCGCCTGCTGAGTGGCCTCGAGAATGCCGAGCCGCAGGCGCGCACCGACTTCGCCAAGCCGCTCGATCATTTTCAGCAGTTCCTGCGGCGTCGTGGAATCGTCGTGTTCATCTCCGACTTCTACGATTCGCCGGAGCACATCGTCCGCACCATTGAGCCTCTGCGCTTCCACGGAAACGAGGTTGTGCTGTTTCACGTTCTCGATCCTCACGAGATCAAGCCGGAATTCGGCGAAGCCGCCACGCTGGTCGATCTCGAAACGCGGGACCGCATCGAGATCACGCCGGAATACGTTCGCGACGAATATCCCAAGAAATTCGACGCCCACGTCGAAACGCTTCGTGACAAGGCGCGCGGCGCGGGGATGGACTACCACTTGCTTGTCACGAATCGGCCGCTCGACGACGCCCTCCGCGAATATCTTTCGATCCGCCAGGGGAGAGATTAAATGGGCTTCCTCGCTCCCTGGTTCCTGGCCGGCTTCGCGGCGCTGGCTATTCCCGTGTACGTCCACCTGCTGCGGCGGCACACGACCACGCCGCATCCCTTTAGCTCGCTGATGTTCTTCGAGCGGCGCACGCAAAGCTCGATCCGGCATCGCCGGCTGCGCTACTTGCTTCTTTTTTCGCTTCGCACGCTCTTGTTTCTGCTTCTCGTGCTGGCGTTTGCGAATCCGTTCATCAACCGCACCGCCGCAAAGATGAGCAGCGAAAAGCTGTTGCTCCTCGTCATCGACAATTCATTCAGCATGCGCGCCGGAACGCGCCTGGCCGATGCGCGTCGCGAGGCGCTCTCTGTAGTCGCGTCGCGCAGGCCCACGGACAAGGCTCAGGTCATGGCGCTCGGCTCGCAGGTACAAGTTCTGACACAACCTTCCGTTGATCCCGGCTCGTTGCGTGCCGCAATCGAAAGTTTGCAGCCGGGAGACTCGCGCGCAAACTACGGTGAACTCTCGCGCGCAGTGCGTTCTCTAGCCGATTCGGTGCAGACGCCCATCGAGTTGCACTTCTTCGGCGACATGCAGAAGTCCTCGATGCCCCCGAACTTTTCGGAGTTGGCGTTGCCGGTGAACGCATCTCTCGTCTTGCACCCACTCGTCAAGGACAGCGTCGCAAACTGGACGGTGGAAAGCGTCAACGCGCCGGGGCAAGTCTGGGATCCAAAGAAAGCGCGCGTGCAAGCTGTCATCGCGGGATTCAGCACTCCCGCTGCGACGCGCACCGTTTCACTCATCGTGAACGGCAAAACGGCTGCCACGAAGCCCGTCGCCGTTCCAGCAAACGGCCGCGCGACCGTCGAATTCCAGTCGCTCGATGTGCCGTACGGGTTCACGCGCTGCGAAGTGCGCATCGACTCCGCGGACCCTTTCCCGGCCGATGACGTGAGCCTATTTGCCGTCGAGCGGTCCGACCCACGCCGCGCCCTTTTCGTCTCCGAAGCGGGCGACTCTCGCTCGCCGCTCTATTTCCGCTCGGCTCTCGGCTCGGCCGCAGAGTCCGCCTTCGCTCTCGACGTCGTCAGCGCAGGCCAGGCGGCGAACGCGCCCCTCTCGAAATACGCGTTTGTAGTCCTGTCCGACTTAATCTCGGTGCCGACGTCCCTTGAAAACGCGCTGACAAAGTACGCGCAAAGCGGAGGGAGCGTCTGGATCGTGGCGGGCACGTCATCGGCGCATAATGCGCACGTGCCTGTTTTTGGCGGCACAATTCTTGAATCTCGAGATTACTCCCGCACGAGTGACCGCTACCTGAACGTCGCCGACGCCGATCCCACGCATCCTTCGATTGAAAAATCCGACCGTTGGTCCGGGGTGAAGTTCTATTTTGCGGTCCGCGTCGACCCCGGGAACGCTCGCGTCATCGCGCGCCTTGCGGACCAAACTCCGCTGCTGCTCGAAAAGAAAGTCGGCGAGGGCAACGTTTTGCTTTTCACGTCCGGCCTCGACAACCTCACTAACGATTTCCCACTGCGCCCTGCGTTTGTTCCTTTTGTCGAACAAACAGCGCTGTATCTCGCGGGGATTCAGCGCCGCAGCGGCTCCCGCCTCGTGGACTCCTTTCTCGAGTTGCGCAGCTCGAAGGAACAATCTGTCGGCGTCGAAGTGATCGACCCGGATGGCCACCGGCCACTTTCACTCAAAGAATCGACTTCCGCACAGACCTACCAGCTATCGCGCGCCGGGTTTTACGAGCTTCAGCTGGCGAACGGCCGTCACGACGTAGTCGGAGTGAATCCCGACCGTCGTGAATCGAATCTTGAGGTCATCCCCGATGATGTTCTGGCCCTCTGGCGCGGAAATTCGGGCGCCGGAGCGCAGCAAGCTGCAGCTGGAGGTTCCGGCCAGGAACAGACCCAGCCGTACCGTTTATGGTGGTATATTATGCTTCTAGTTCTCGCAGCGGCCCTCGCCGAATCCCTGCTGGCGAACCGATACCTGGGCGCGCAACAGCAGGAGGATTTATGAGCCTTCGCGATCAGCTCAACTCCTATATTCAGCAACTGGAGAGGCGCCTGCGGGTGGGCGCAGTGGTTCGTGGAGCGGCGATTCTCACCTCGGTTGCCCTGGTCACAACAGTCGTCCTCGTTCTGATCACGAACGCCTTCGCGTTTTCCCACTGGAGCATTACCAGCGCGCGCGTTGCGCTGCTCTTTTCGCTGGTTTTGGCCCTGACCTTCGGAATTGCTCTGCCCCTCACCGCGCTCAACCGTCGGCGCGCCGCTCGCCAGGCCGAGGACATGTACCCGGAATTCAAACAGCGGCTGGTCACGTTTGCGGAACGCGACACCCAGAAGCGCGAGCCTTTCCTCGACCTGCTGGCGCTGGACACGCTCGACGTGGCGCAGAAGGCGGAGCCCAAGTCGCTCGTCCCCGATCGCAGGCTGGCTGCATTTCTAGGTGTGGGCGCCGCGTCACTGTGCGTTCTCTTGTGGCTGATTCTGGCCGGCCCCGGATACTTCGGCCACGGTGCCGCGCTCCTTTGGGCGGCTACCCCTCACGGCGGTTCCGCTCCCTTTTATGACATCCAAGTAGTCCCGGGCGACATTACCGTGCGGCGCAATTCGGATTTGGTGGTGACCGCCGTCCTCATTGGCCTGCAATCCGACAACGTCAAACTTTACGCGCGCTATCAAAGCGCTTCCAAATGGGACCAGGTCTCGATGCGTTCCCAGGCAGGAGGCTCAGGTTTTCAATTCGTGTTCGCGGGCTTGCCCGAGAGTGTTGAATACTACGTGGAAGCTGGACCCCTAGATTCGAAACACTTCAACATCCGTGTGCTCGATCTGCCGAGCGTGAAAAACGTCCGCGTAACGTATCACTATCCCTCCTGGACGCATCTGCAAAACGTGACCGAGGAGCGCGGCGGCGACTTGCGCGCGGTTGAAGGCACGGAAGCCGACCTCGAAGTCGAGACCGACAAACCCCTGCGCGACGGCGTCCTGGTCCTGAACGACGAACAACAGATTCGCCTCTCGTCCGGCGATGGAAATATTTACAGGGGCACGATTCGCATGGAGAAGGACGGCGTGTACCACGTCGCCGCGCTCGATCAGGGGCAGCCGGTGCGCCTGTCGAACGATTTCTTCATCGAAGCGCGCAAAGCCGAGCCGCCGAACGTGCTCATCGCCCGCCCCTTGCACGATTACCGCGCGAGCCCCATCGAGGAAGTCACCGTAGCAGTGAAAGCCGACGATGAATTCGGCCTCTCCGAAATGACCCTGCACTATTCGGTGAATGGTGGACCCGAGCAGACAATGGATTTGTTGAAACAGAAGGGCGCGAAGCAGGCCGACGGTTCCACCGTGCTTTCCCTGGAAGATTTCAAGCTGGTGCCAGGCGACGTCGTCAGTCTCTACGCGCTCGCCAAGGACGCCCATGCCGAATCCCGCACCGATATTTCCTTCGTTCAAGCAGACCCGTTCGAACGCGAATTCTCTCAAGCTCAAGCGATGGGCGGCGCAGGCGGGGGCGGCGGCGGGATGGGCGATCAGACCGACATCTCCCAGCGCGAAAAGGAAATCATCGCCGAAACCTGGAAACATCAAGGGGATAAGAGAGCAACCCCGCAGGAAGCCGCCGACGCGGCGAAATTCCTTTCCGGTGTGCAGGCCAAGCTCGGCGAGCAGGCCAGATCCCTCGCCGGACGGATGCAGAGCCGAGAATTATCTCACGAGAATGACGAATTCGGCAGTTTCGTAAAGGACATGAACGCGGCCGCTCAAGAGATGGGCCCCGCCTCTGACGAATTGCAGCAGAAGAAGTGGCAGGAAGCCCTGCCGCACGAGCAAAAGGCGCTCCAGAACTTGCTGCGCGCTGAAGCGACGTTCCGCCAGATTCAAGTCGCCTTTGGCAGCGCGGGCGGCGGATCCGGAGGGGCCGGCGCAGGGCGCGACCTCGCGAGCCTCTTCGATCTCGAGCTGGACACCGAAAAGAACCAATACGAGACAGCGCAGACCGCAGGCTCCGCGAACCAGCAGGAAAAGGCAATCGACGAGGCGCTTCAAAAGCTCGACCAGCTGGCCCGCCGCCAGGAAGAACTGGCGCAGCAACACAACAACCAGCAAACTTCCGAGCAGCGCTGGCAGCAGGAAATGTTGCGGCGTCAGGCCGAAGAGCTGCAGCGTCAGATGGAGCAGATGGCCCGAAACAACGGCCAGAGCGGCTCGTCTTCCAGTTCGCAGCAAGGGAATGCACAAGGCAGTTCCGCCTCTGCCTCTTCCGGGCAATCAGGCGCAGGTGGTAAGGCAGGCGATCCGCGCGTCCAGCAGGCGCTCGACCGGCTACGCCAGGCAACTGATGACATGCGACACGCCACTTCTCCGCAGCAAAGCGAGGCGGAAGCGCGTCGCGCCGCCGATCGCTTGAAGGAGGCCTCGGGCCTGCTGGGCAGCATGCGCCAGCAGCAATCGGCGACGAAGGTGGATTCACTCGCTGAAGAGGCGAGCCGTCTCGAGCAGGAGGAGCACCAGCAAGCCGACCGTATTCGGCGGGCGTTCGGGCAGGGTTTTGGCGCGCAACCGAATGCTCAAGAACGCCGGAATCTCGCTGAGGAGCGCGACAAACTAGCTGCAGAGCTCGGCCAGATGGAAAAGAACTTACAAGATACGGCGCGCGAGCTCTCCGCGAATCAAGAAAACGCAGCGTCGACGAAGCTTCGCGAAGCTCTTGCCGACATGCAACAGTCGGACCTCCGCGCCCGCGTGCAGCGCGGATCGGACTGGATGCGCCGCGGCATCGATCCGAACGCCAATGGGATGGAGCCGGAAATCGCGGCTGGAATGCAGCGACTTGAAAAGGAAATGCGGGATGCGCAGCAGGCCATGAGCGCGACTCCCACGCAAGGTAACGAATCGCAGCAGGGACTCGAAACCGCGCTAAATCGCGTGGAGCAACTGCGCAATCAGCTTGGTTCCCTTTCGCGCGATGGCCAGGGACGCCAGCAGGGCGGACAAGGACAAGGTCGAGGCGGGCAGCAAGGGAACCAGCAGAGCGGCAACCAGGGAGCCTGGAGTCGTAACGGCGGACCCGGCGCGAGAATCGGCGGCGCGGATAATGGTTCAGGTTACGTCGACACGAACCCCGGCGGCGGAGCGACCGGCACCCTGTGGGGTAATCTCGATACAGGAAACAATACGCCGCGCGGAGGCGCTCCTATCCAGGCGGACAATTCTCCGATTCCTCCGCAGCGGGCCTACGACGAAAGCCTGCGCGACCTGAACCAGCTTCGCCAAACGGTGCGCGAAGACCCGGAAATGGCTAAGCAGGTCCAGGAACTCATTCAAGAGATGGAGCGGCTTGACCCTAGCCGCTTCCCGGGCAATCCCGCTCTCGTCGAGCAGCTACATTCCCAAGTTCTCGCCGACGTGGATAAGCTGGAACTTCACCTGCGCCGCCAGCTCGACGACAAGGACGCTGGCCAGGTACGCAGCGGCGACACGAAGAGCGTCCCGCAGGGCTACGAAGAACCGGTTGCAGAGTATTACCGCCGGCTGAGCAAAAACAACAAGTAGCGATTCCTGCGATCACACTTTGGTCGAAGGATTACGAACCTGTATTCTCGGTGTCCTCCGTGTTGAGGTTTTTCCTGCCAAGAACGAGCTATCGCTTCGGCAACGGCTTGCGTGGCAGGAGTTCGTCCGCATTTGCCGTCTCGTAAGCGAACGAGGCGACGACGACCGCCATTTGCTTCAGGTCCGCCTCCTGAACGCGTTCGAATACGTCCATGTTGGTGTGGTGCGTGCGAGTTTCGTACTCGATGGGGTCCTGAATGAATTGGAAGCCTGGCAGGCCGACCTCATCGAATGAGACGTGATCGGTGCCGCCCGTCCCGCGCGCCGAAAGCGTGGTCATCCCTTCGGACTTGAACGGCTCCATCCACTTTTCGAATGCGGGGCGCACCGCCTCATTGCCTTGGAGATAGATGCCGCGAATCCTCCCCGTGCCGTTGTCCACGTTGAAATACGCCGAGAGCTTGGCATGGCCGGGCTTCAAGTCCATCGTGTTGCGGTCGGCGTAGTGTTCCTGAACGTAGGCCCGCGAACCGAGCAGTCCCTCTTCCTCGCCGGACCATAGCGCGACGCGCACGGTTCGGCGCGTTCTTAAGCCCGACATTTTCAAGATGCGCATTGCTTCCATCACGACGGCGCAGCCCGCGGCGTTGTCCGTGGCCCCGGTTCCCGCAGCCCAGGAGTCGAGGTGCGCTCCGATCATCACTACTTCGTCAGGTTGGTCCGCGCCGGGAATTTCCGCGACGATGTTGAATGAATCGAGATCATCGTCATAAAACTTATTCACGATGTTGAGCTGCAGCATCACCGGAATATTCTTTTCCAGCGTGCGGAAGATGCGTCCATAGTGCTCGATGTCCACGGCCACACGCGGCAGCATCGGCGGCTGCTTCGAATCGGGCGATCCGCCGCTCATTACCGTGACCGTGCCTCCGTCGTGCGACGAGGGTTCGAGCGACGCGGCGGCACCCTCGTCGGTGAGGAATCTCAAGAGCTTTTCGTTGAACTCCTGCTGCTTTCGAAAGCGGTCGCGAGCAGCTTTGTCGAGCGGAGGCTGCGGAGGACGCGGCTGAGCCATCGCCGCCAGTTCTTCGTCGGTGAGCCGGTGCCCAAGCGCTTCGAACTGCGCCTCGACCGGGCGCGGGCGCACCGTTAGTACGAATTTGCCTCGAAGCCTTCCGCGGAACGCGCCGAAATCCTCCTCTTTTTCTATTTTTGCGTACACGGCTTCGGCGGTGACAGGCCCATTTGTGCCCTGCGTCCAGGGTTTTGGATACGCGATCAGCGGAAAATGCCGCGGCGCAATCTCATTCGCTTCAAAGAGCTCGTTGGACCATCCGCGCCCAAACGGCCCCCACGCCTCCTTGTGCACGTTCGAAAGGCCCCAGTTGGTCAGCGTCTGGATGGCGTAGTCGCCGGCTTCGCGAATGTTCGGGGAGTTGGTGAGTCGCGGGCCGTACACGTCCGCAAGGTAGCTCTCGACTTCCAGAACGTGCGAACGCTGGTTGCCTTCTTCTTCAAACTTGCTGACGGCTGCCGGGTCTGGCGCGAGCCAATCCGTGCGTGCAGCCGCCGCCCACGCGAGCGCAACGACCAGCACTACAACGGCTGCGAATCTCACAGTCGCGCGAATATCTCGTCTCCCCATACCCACATAAATTCTACCCTGAGATGTTGCGGAGACGGGAGTCATTCGGGTTTGGTTAGGAGGCCGTCGGCGACTCCCCGATGATTCACCTTCTCGGGAATTGCCCGGCTATGTGATTTATTATTCGGAGCGTGGCGAGCGAGAGCCATCGAGGCGGCCGGTCTTGATGCACCCACTTGAAACCGCACGACTCTTTCTGCGGCCTCTGGAGGTGAGTGACGCAGAACAAACCCAAATTTTGTTTCCGCATTGGGAGATCGTGCGCTACTTGAACGCGAAAGTGCCGTGGCCTTACCCGTCCGATGGAGCCTTGACGAACATTCGCGATGAAGCGCTTCCCGCAATGGAGCGTGGGGAACAATGGCACTGGTCATTGCGGCTGAAGGCTAACCCGGAGCAACTGATCGGGCGGGTAAGCCTCATGACAGACAGCCGCAACAATCGCGGTTTCTGGATCGGCTTGCCCTGGCAGCGGCAAGGCTTGATGAGCGAGGCGTGCGATGCGGTGACGGACTATTGGTTCGATGTGTTGAAATGTCCTGTGCTGCGAGCGCCCAAAGCGGTCTGCAACACAGGATCGAGGCGCATTTCCGAAAGGCAAGGCATGCGAGTGGTCGTAACGGAGGAGCAGGAGTATGTCTCGGGCCGCTTACTCACGGAGGTATGGGAAATTACCGCTGACGAATGGCGTGAGCACAGAACCTGTCGATGACGGGCGAAGTTTGTGCGTGATGAACGCAATCTATCGGAAAGCAATCACCTAGGCCTTTGGACCGTAGGTTCTGAACTCACGCACTAGCAACCCCTTTTTGCTTTATTGCCGCGCCCAAACGATAATCATAAAGAGCACAGGGGCTTCATGCCACGAATACGCAATATCGCCATCATCGCGCACGTGGACCACGGAAAGACTACGCTGGTCGATGCCATGCTGCATCAGAGCGGAGTGTTTCGCGAAAACCAGATCGTGATGCGGCGCGTGATGGATTCTAACGAGCTCGAGCGCGAGCGCGGAATCACGATCCTGGCAAAAAATACAGCCCTCTTTTATCACGACACAAAAATCAACATCGTCGACACGCCGGGTCACAGCGACTTTGGCGGAGAAGTCGAGCGCGCCCTGAAGATGGTCGACGGCGTGCTGCTTCTGGTGGACGCGAGCGAAGGGCCGCTGCCCCAGACTCGCTATGTCCTTCAGAAAGCGCTGCAGGCGAAGCTCCCGCCAGTCATTGTGCTCAACAAGATCGACCGCGCCGACGCGCGCCCCGAAGTCGTCCTGGATGAAATCTACGATCTCTTCATCGACCTCGAAGCCACCGAGGACCAGCTCGATTTCCCCGTGCTCTATACAAATGCGAAAACCGGAGTCGCGCACCGCAAGCTGGACGATGGATCTGCGAATCTACAGCCGCTCTTTGAGACGATCCTCTCCGCGATACCCGAACCGAAGGGCGATCCGGCGGGCGTGCTGCAGGCTCAGGTGATGAACCTGGACTACAGCGATTTTCTCGGGCGCATTGCCATCGGCCGAGTATTCAACGGCACGCTGCGGCGCGGCGCCGATGTGGGGATCGCCAAGCTTTCCGGCGAAATTACCGCGACGCGGCTCACAAAGCTCTTCACGTTCCGCGGACTCGAACGCGATGAAGCCGAGGAGGTTCCCTGCGGCGACATTGTCGCCGTCGCCGGCGTCGAGGGCATTCAAATTGGCGAGAGCCTGACGGCTTTCGAACGCCCCGCCCCGCTCGAGCCCCTGGTCGTCGACGAGCCGACACTGTCTATGAATTTCACTGTGAATACCGGCCCCCTCGCCGGCCGCGAAGGGCAGTGGGTAACTTCGCGCGATTTGCGCTCGCGCCTGCAAAAGGAATTGCTCACGAACGTCTCTTTGCGCGTTGCCGATTCGGACGCCACCGACGTGTTTCGCGTCTTCGCGCGCGGCGAACTTCAGCTGGCTATCCTGATCGAGACGATGCGGCGCGAGGGTTACGAACTGATGGTTGGCAAGCCGGAAATCGTCGTCCGCGAGGAGGGCGGCAAAAAGCTCGAGCCTCTGGAGCGCCTCGTTGTCGACTGTCCGGAATCGTTTGTCGGCGTGGTGATGGAATCGCTCGGACGGCGCCGAGCCGAGCTGGGTAAAATGGTGAATCATGGTTCGGGCTGGGTGCGCATGGAGTTTACGATTCCCTCGCGCGGCCTGATCGGACTGCGCGGACAACTGCTCACAGACACGCGCGGCACGGCGCAATTGCACACGCTCTTCGAGGGTTGGACGGAATATGGCGGAGAAATGGCTTCGCGGCCGACGGGCGCGCTCGTGGCCGACCGCCCGGGCGACACGACAGCGTTTGCGTTGTGGAATTTGCAGGAGCGGGGCGAGCTCTTCGTCGGCCCGGGCGAGGAAGTCTACGAAGGCATGGTCGTGGGCGAAAATTCGCGCGATGCCGATATGGACGTCAACGTGACGAAAGAAAAGAAACAGACGAACATGCGCGCGTCGACCGCCGACGAAGCCATCCGCCTGATCCCACATCGGCAGTTGAGCCTCGAGCAAGCCATTGAATTCATCGCGGACGACGAATTCGTCGAAGTCACACCAAAGTCCATCCGCCTGCGCAAGAAGATCCTCGACCCCAAGAAACGCCCCAAGCGCTGGCAGCAAATCCGCGCCAGCGCTGAGGCCTGAAGTAGCACAGGCTTCAGCCTGTGGGGTTCCATTACTTTAAAGAAAATCAATCCCCATAGGCTGAAGCCTGTGCTACTCAAGCTTAGGAATTCTTTACAAGCTCATTAAGCACAATTTAGACGGTATGTTGTTCAATCTTCGCATGGACCGGCTGACGCTTTTTGGACTCTTTGCAGTGACGGCGATGCTCGTGACTTACGCGCTCGAGAAGCGCAATCGCTGGTTTGTTTTGGCGTTCGCAGCTTCGTGCGTGCTCGGCTCCGTGTACGGGTTCCTGCAAGGGGCGTGGCCATTCGGACTCATCGAAGCCGTTTGGTCTGCGGTGGCGATTCGGCGCTGGTGGCAAACAAGAATTGTTAACGAAGGGACGAGCCGGACTCGCTCATTCGAATCTTAGTGTCTGGATGAGGCTATTCGCCTGCCGCACGAGCCTTCGCCACTTCGCTTTTTGGCCCGCTCTGGCGCAATTCCGCGACGCGCTGTTCAAGGATCCGCGTAATTTCCTGAGGGTCCGACCCCGCGGGAAATTCCACAGGCTTGCCGATGTGAACGCGGATTCGGCCCGGGCGGTTGAAAACGCTGCCCGCTTTGCGAATTTCGTATGCGCCGTCGATGCGCATCGGCACGACGGGAATCTTCAGATTGCTTGCGAGCAGGCCGACGCCTCCGCGAAACGGCTGCACTTTGCCGTCTGGCGTGAGATCACCTTCGGGAAAGACAAGAATGCTCCAACCGCGGTCGGCCAAATCTCCTGCAAAACGAAAACTCTCGCGGAAGCCTGAGCGCTTCGGCATCGGAAACACGTTGAAAAGCGAGACAACCAGGAAGTAATTCAGGCGGTGCATCCATCGCTTCAGAAAGAACCATTCCTTTGGCGGCCTGCGCATCTCTGCGAGGTGCTCGCCGCCCATCGCCACCGCAAGCCGATGCCGCGGCCGTGGCGGCAGGGCCGCAAGCACGAACCCGACATCTAGATAGATCACGTGATTTGAGACCACCAGTACCGGACCCCTCAGGTCCCGCAGATTCTCGCGACCGAAAACGCGCGGATGCGCCAACAAGTGCGTTGCGGGCCAGGTCAGCATGTAATAGAAGAACGCGCGAATCCACGTCACCGGCCAGCGCTGCGCCCACCGGGGGAAAGTGAACTCGGAACGAACCGTCGAAGACGCCCGTACCATAGTCTCGAGTTCGCCAACGGTTCTGACCCCGGTAAATCGTGTCTCGTTCAGATCGACTTGGTAACGGTCCTCCAGCGCTCCGAGCAGCTCGACGCGATCGAGCGAACTGAGCTGCAGATCGCTCTCGAGGTTTGCATCCGCGCTGAATGCTCCGGCGCGGCCACGAATTCGCGCGACAAGGTCCGCGATGGCGGCGGTCGTGGCAGGCCAGCGCGCGGAGGCGCCGCCCCTGCCCATTTGCGCGTCGACTGCGGAGCGAATCTCGGCGAGCTTTGGTTTCCCGGTCGGCGTGCGCGGGAAATCCGCCTCCGGCCAAAGAAACCAGGAGCGCATTCGCTGATACTCGGTCAGTGCTTCGTTGACGCGCGCGACAATCCCGGCGGCGTGCCGCGGCTGCTTCACGCTCTTCTCGTCCCGCAAGAGCAAGACCGCGCAGGGCTCCGCGTTTCCGCCGCGTTCAAGGCCCACGACGACGCAATCCTTCACTTCGGGCTCACGGCGTAGTAAAGCTTCGATATCGCCCGGAAAAACGTTCATTCCGGCAGCCGTCACGATGACGTTTTTCTTGCGGCCTTTGAAATACAGGTTTCCTGCTGCGTCGAGCGCGCCCAAGTCGCCCGTCCCAAACCATCCCTCGTGCTCGCCATCCGAGGCGATCGGGTGAATTTCGCGGGCCTCCCAGTATCCAGCCGCGATATTTTCTCCGCGGACGAGGATTTCACCGTTCGAATCGAGCTTCACTTCCCGGCCTTCGAGCACTTTCCCGATCGACCCCCGGCCAATCCGGAACGGGTGATTCACGCTGACGAGTGAGGTCGTTTCCGTCAGCCCGTAACCCTGGATTGCGGCGAATCCGATGCGGCTCCAGAAGGCTTCCACCTGCGGGTCCAGCCTCGCGCCACCCGAAATAATGGCCCAGAACTTCCAGCCGAATTGGCGATGGATTCTCCGAAATCGCCACAGGCGGCGAAGGATTTTTTCGTTCGCCGCAGCCTCAAAGTCTCTGCGAAAGGTCTCAAGAGCACCTTGTGTTTCGAGATCGCGCTCGATCTTGCCTTGCAGGGCTTCGACGAGCCGCGGCACCGCGATGAGGACCGAAATGCGCTCTCCCCTGATCGTTCGAACGATTTCCGAGGGGCTGAGCGATTCCTGAAAATACACGCTTGCGCCAAGGAGCGGCGGCACCCACACGCCCATAAATTGCCCGAAGACATGGCTTAAGGGGACGAGACTCAGAAATCGGAGAGAGCCGACCAGACGCGCCCATTTGAGATAGGGCCGCATGGCCGCTTCGAGCGGCTCGAGATTCGCCAGAATGTTGCCGTGCGAGATTACGACGCCCTTCGGGTCGGCCGTCGCACCCGACGTGAAGATGATTTGTGCGATGGAGCTGCGATCGAGTCGCGGAGCCGCGTAAGGCTCGGGCAAGTGCTGTCCTACGGAATGCCGGAGCGAATCGAACGCCAGCACGGGCCGCTGGCCGCCGCGCGGGACGTTTTTGCTGTCAGCCATCAAGAGCTTAGCGTCGACTTGCTGCCCTACCCGGCTGGCGAAATCGGGCGTGGCGCTTTGATCGATCGGCACAGCGACGGCGCCGCGCAAGATGCATCCGAAAAATGCAGCCACCCACTCCGGGGAGTTTTCTCCACACAGGAGAACCCGATCACCAATCCCGACCCCTCGGCGCTCCAGCTCCCTGGCGAATTGCGCAGCCAACTCCCCGACCCCCCGATAGGACGCGCGCAACATCCGATAGCCGGATCGGTGTGCGAAGGCGACAGTTCGGCCGTGCTTCGGATATTCTTGGAGATATTCGATCAGCGAGTGGCGAGGCATCGTTCCGCCGTTTCTACTTCAGAGGCAGTACCGCGTCTAAAGCGAGCTCGGGCTCCGCTCGGTTGTCTGGTGCGTCGAAAGAAAGAGCCCGCTGCAAATAAGACTAACTCTAATTCCGCTGTTGTCTGTCGGTTAGCTCGCTCCTAGAGACGCGAGGCAGCTCAGAGTACGGTTACATCGCGGGCTCGGACCTATGTTTAAAAGGGATTCCCCATCCGCTAAGCGGATGAAAATACAGGTTATTAGAGGCCTTTGCCATCCCGTGATAACCGTAGTCTCCCTGACGCGATCCATCTGGACAATCGATAGGCGTTTTTGGTAAACTAATGGTGCGTTTGTTGCTCTTGTGATTCCTTTTGACTCGTTCAACGGGGCTGCAAGTCAAACACTTGCAGCCGTTTGTTTCTACGGGCTAGAGGCAGTCGAGACCTCCGCCCCCCGCCCCGCGAGGTGCGCCGGTCGGTACGAGAAGCGCAAATAGCTTAAAGCGAGGTAGTAGAAGAAGTGAAAGAACAAGGAACAGTAAAGTGGTTCAATGCCAGCAAGGGCTATGGATTCATCCAGCGCCAATCGGGCGAGGATGTATTTGTCCATTTCTCGGCAATTCAGATGGATGGATACAAGACTCTGAACGAAGGGCAAGCGGTTGAGTTCGAGGTCCGCAAGGGCCCCAAGGGCTTGCAGGCGGAGAACGTCACCGGCCTCTAGTCTGACAAACGTGGTCCGTCCCGGCGCGCCGGGACGGACCCGCTCCCTCGCAGTAAGAGTTCCGCAGGTGCCAGAAGCAAAAGGGGTGTTCAAGGAGGCAGTTGTGCAGGTTCTCTCCGAAGGGCAGTGCATCAAGCATGAGCAGTACGGATACGGGATCGTCTCAGAATCCGACACCGATCGTACCACCATTGATTTTGACAGTGTCGGCCTGAAGAAGTTCGTCACCGGCCTTATGAGTATGGAGCTTGTGGGCGAAGCACCCGAACGCCCGACCAAGCCCCGGCGCCGCAGCAAGAAAGCCGGCGCGACGGCCGCCGCCCGAGTCGCGGCTGGCGGCAAGTAAATCGCAGTCACAAGAAAATTCCCCAGCCCAGCGACGTACTGAAGCGCCGAGCAAAGTTCGGTGTGTGCACAGGGTGACACCGCAACACCGTCAGCGTTTGCGTCCCACCCCAACTACCCAGGCTAAAGGACGGGTGTAACCCCGTTTGTTGCACGGCCCCGCCTTCTTGCAGCGACTGCGAACTGTTCCGCGGGCAGCTGCCAGATTGCTGGAAACCAACCCCGCAATGTGGGTTGGTGCTTCATCCAGTCTGAGGAAATGGAGTTTTGAGTCTTCTAGGCCCGCGCGGCTCTGCCGCGATATGCGGGCACGAATACGTCGGCGACAAACGTTTCGATAGTGGTGGGCGTCGTGTTCTGGGCGGAACGCGGCTCCAGGGGCTTCATATGTCCGGAATTCAGCGCTTCGCACATTTCCAGAATCAGATCGACCATGCTTTCAGACATTCCCAGTTGCATCATGGGCGGTTTTGCTTGGTTACCTGGAACTTGCCGGTAGGTCAGCTCTGGCCTCCCTATCGCCGGGCCAATGACCTTCGCCGCTTCCGCATAGCTCACGTTTCCTGCGCCCAGCAGTTCGCGCGTCTGCTTGCCGGAAAAATTGAGTTTTGCGAGTAAATCCGCCGCCACAGCACCGATATCGCGCGTCGCGATCATTGGCAGTGCGAGGTCCGCTCGAAGCGGTACGGCCATGAACCCGAGGGAAGGAATAATTCCCGCCTGGGCGAGCATGTTCTCCATAAAGTATCCGGCACGAAGAGAAATGAGATTCAATGCGCGAATTGAGTCCAGCTTCCTTTCGAAACTGTGTAGGCCCAGAACGGGCCCTGTCCCGCTCGCCTTGTCGGCTCCCCAGCTGCTGAGCAGCACAACGTAACCAACGCCGCTCTTTTGGATGGCTGCTGTTATGGCGTCGGTCACCTTTTCTTGGTAGGCGCGTACATCTGGCTTGTCAATGGCCGGCGGAATCAAAGCGTACACAGCGCGCGCGCCGGCGAATGCTTTCTCGAGTGCCGCTGCGTCGGTCACGTCCGCTACAACGGCTTCGGCACCCTTTTGGGAGAACCTTTCCAAGCGCTTGGCGTCTCGGCCGATCACGCGCACTTTCTGTCCGGCAGCGAGCAGTTTCTCAGCGGCGACGCTTCCAGTATGTCCCGTGGCTCCTAAGATGGCGTACATGGTTCCTCCTCAACATTGAAGTTTCGGCTGAGCTGTCTATCCCCAAAGTTAGATTCCTACCCCTGGCACAGTGTTATACTTCCGTTTGGCAACCGCAAGCCCTGTGTCAAATTTTCGGCAGATTTTCCGCGGAGAGGTGCTGGAGTGGCCGAACAGGGCTGCCTGCTAAGCAGTTTCACCCCAAAAGGGTGACGGGGGTTCGAATCCCCCCCTCTCCGCCATTATTCAAAACAAAAAATTTAGCCGCGTGGTTACGTTTTGCGGTTACATTTTCGGCTTTTTCGCCGCGAATGAGTATTGACCTTCAGAGGAGAAACACCGATGAAGGTCAAAAAGGTAAGCATCTATATCCGCCTGTGCGGCGAGCCGGGGCGTCCCTTCGAACGCCTGATGGTTCGCAACCCCCGGCAGTGCGGCGAGCATGACCATTACTGTCTGCGAGTGGCAGGCAAGTGGGAGTTCTTTCCCGAGGATGATGCGGCCCGCAAGGACTTGAACGAGGCTCTGCACCGCAAGAGCGAGCGCGAGCACGAACTCCGCATTGGCGTGGCTGCACTGCTCATCCCGCAACGGACGGCACCGCAGCCGGGCAAGACCCCGGTCGCCGATGCTGTCCAAAAGTACTTCGACAACCTCGCGGCTATGGGCAAGAACGAAAAGAGCATCCGCACTTATCGTTATGCGGTCAACGGGTTTGTACGGAGCTATAAGAAACCCTACATCGAGGACTACGAGAAGCAGGACTTGATCGACTATATGGGTTGGCTTAGGAAGCAGCCCCGGAAGGAACGCAAGCACGCGAACCCAGACCGCACCTATTTCAACAAGGTCAGCCATGTCGCGATCTTCCTGAAGGCGTGCGGCGTCTGCCCCGGACTTAAAGCCAGCGAGTACCCCCGCTATCACGAGAAGAAAGTGGTCGCCCACACCGACGAGGAACTCTTGCTGCTCTACGGTGCCGCCGATGCCGAGGAGACCTTCCTCCTCGATTTCTTCATTGGAAGCATGGCGAGAGACCACGAGGCATACGGCTGTCACTATCGTGATTTGACGGGCACAACCCTGACCCTGTATGGCAAGCACAACAAGACACGGACGGTGGAAATTAGTCCGCGACTCGCCGACGCCATCAACGCCCGCCGCAAGCGCCTCGGTGTCGGGCTGAACGACCTGCTCTTCCCGAACGGCGAGGGCCACCCAAACAAGCATCTGCTGGTCATCCTTCAGGGACTCGCGGAGCGCTGTGGGGCGAAGTTCCACACCGAGTTGCACAAGCTGCGCAAGACCGGAGCGTCGCGCCGCTACAGGGCGGGGGAACTCTTGCCGACGTTGATGCAGGAACTCGGGCACGAAGACCTTTCCACGACGCAACGGTACTTGTCAGAGGTGAAGCCTGAGGCAACCAAGCAGGCGGTCGCGGCGGCGGACTTCATTCCTTCATGCACGCTCAGTGAAAGCGCGGTGGCGGAAGAGAAAAAGTCCGCCACGAGCAAGCCAGCATCTCCAAAGACAGCGAAAGTCATCCTGAACGATACCGACTGTGTCGTCGTGACGGGAACGTCCTCTTTCTGATTCTGACGCTTGGGCGTTTTTCGATATTCCTGCGGGCGGATAATTCCTGTCAGCAAGCAGTCTTGAACACGGCCCGTCTTTTTGGGTGGGGCAGCTTTGATACACCCGAGAAATAGGTACGCGATGAAGTCAGCGCGTACTTGTAGAAGGAGGAGGTGCGCGACTCGATTGCTTCGTTTCCTCCCTCGGATCAGTAACCTTCCGTCTGGGCTTTCCCGGGCGTCTACCTGCCCCCGTGAAAATCCCATTGTTCATGCGAATTTGAGCGGCAGCGATCTCTCCGACAAGAACCCCGATTTGGTAATTGCCACTTTCTCTCGCTACCGAACCTCTTGATGAGGGGCAAAAAGCCCCAAACCACGCAAAAGGGGTGCAAACGATGTCGATTCTTAAGAACCTGCGGGGGCGAACAGCACCGCTCAACGTTAGAGACCTCGCTGAGCTACTCGACGTAACAGAGTCAACGATACAAAGGTGGGTTCGCCGTCATCAGGTGCCAGCCATACGTGTCGGCGACGTTATCAGATTCGATCCGGGCATGCTCGCAGACTGGGTTGAATTGCAAGCGGCGGGAAGCCAGCGAATCCAAGACGGGATCAATCGGCTCATTCGGATGAGAGACCGATCCGTCGAGGACAAGAGCTTTCAAATAACCCGTGACGATGTGGGAGAGGAACTTTTTGAGGAGAAGCGCGGGCCAGAGAGCGCACCCGCCGATCCTACCGTTGCAGCCGGGAAGAAGCACTCGGATGAGAGCTAGAGGCAGAACTAGGCGAACGGTCACGTGACCAAATCTCAAAGTTGCCTGCACTTGCGTATTTATCTAGGTCGCTGTCGTCGATAGGACGACTTTTTGCCGGGGGAAGGCTGACTAGCCTCTTGCCTTCCCCGAAACGGCAGCCGACGCGCCCTTCGACAAGGCGAAATCGACAGAGGCTAGACAAACAGAGGCTCTATATGAAAGCAGCATCAGCGTTTCAAGAAGAACCTAAGCAAGAGACATCGAAGCAAAAAGCCAAACGGCTCGCTAAGGAGCGCGGCTTGGTCAAACATTCCCTCCAGATCAGGATCATGGAATCGGAACTGCTCGACTACGATCCCACGGCGAGGATGACCATGCTGGTCATCGCACTGGGTCAGCGCAAGGAGAAGGAAGACTATTCCGATACGTGGATTCAGGAAGACTGCCCTTGGACTGCCGAGGAGATGGTCGGTTGGTGCGACTTCAGCCAGTGGCGTCTGTCGCAGCGCGTGGGCACTACCGAACACAATCTCCAGCGAGTCATAAACAAGCTGGAAGCCAAGAAGGTCATCCTCATCGAGACTTGGCTTGATTCCAACAAAGCCCGCCACAATCGCTACAAGATCGTCGAGGACAAGATCGACGCAAACCAGCGACCGGAGCACACGAAGAACGTAAAGCGACCGGGCCGCTACAAGGAGAAGGCTTCGAGCCGTGGACGGTTCACGTCCGAGAACCAGCCGAACAGGGTGAACGCCAAGAAACTTTCGGGCCCGGAAGAAGTGATGGAGGAGGTCGAAGAGCTATGACCGATCATACCGCATCTCACGTGTTGCCTTACCGCACCTCACGTGTAGACCATGTGGCACTTCACGTGTCAACCATGTGGCATTTCACGTGTGACCCGTACCGCATCTCATGTGTGACCGTACCGCATCTGACGTGTGAGCCAACACGTGAGATGCGGTCAAAGCAAGGTCTCTTTAGCACTGTTATTAAAGCGCGGATAGTTTTCAGGTCTGTTTTTGCAGGTCTGTTTTCGCAGCACAGTAGAGCAGCCAGTTGCGCCGCGTTGCGGCGCGGACTAGTTTCTGCCGTAGCTCCTGTAGAAGAGACAGACAAAAACAAAAACTCTAAAGGCACGGTAGCGAACCATAAGGAGTCTCGGTGATGACGAGACCCAAGGGGAAGGTGATCTACCGTTCGCGGGATAACCCTGAGATTCAGAAGGCAGTCAGGGAAGCCCACAAGGCTGTGGTCGGCGAGAGAGTTCGGCTCCAGACCCAGAGGGCTGAGCGACGGGAGCGTCCGGTTCCGAACCGAATCTGCTACGCCGACACAGCGTTCAAAAACTGGAAGCCCGGCATGCGGCTGCCCAAGTGCCGCAGGTGTGACGCCATCCTCCACCCGGAAGTGAACCACCAGTGCGAAGGCTACAAGCCGAAATTCGCTGAGCACACGGAGGAACGGAGCGAACGCTACGACGCCCGGCGCGAAGAGATTCGCGAAGCGAAACGCCAGAGGGAGGTTCCGACCTGCAAGTGGTGCGGGATCGACCTACCAGAGTTTGATGATTACGACGCGCACATGAGCGACGGGTGCCCAGAGATGCCGTGAACAAGCTCCCCGGTTTCGCGCCGGGAATGGCTCAATGCTCAGAGAGGCGCAGGCAGCACCAGAGCCAAGGCGCGAGAGCGGGCCGGAGAAAAACAATAACGACGACAATGAACACAAACATGACGATGACAACCAACCCGGAAAGGAAGCTCACGGTCAACCCGGCGAGCTTCCTCTCCGATTTCGGAGAAAACTGATGAGCTACAAACGAGGGAGGCGGGAAAATCCAGAAGTGCTCGCTGTCGTGCCGCTACCAAACGGCGAAGAGCGCAGGCGACGGGAGATCATGTTGGCGCGTGTGATGCTCGTGGCTATCGACCTCATACTGGCAGGGGAGCCACTTGGGTTGAAGACCGCCCGCGACCTGTTCCACGAGGTTCGGCACACTTATCCAGAGCTTGTGGACGAATTTTTATGACCTGAAACGGATGGAAGTTCGCCCTGAGTTCGGGCGTAAGCTTCGATAGAATTGCCGTACCATGAGAGACTCCTACGTTGCGGATGTCGGTGACTTTGGGAAGTATGCGCTGCTGAAAGCCCTCGCGGGCGACGACCTGCGGCTTGGAGTGCTCTGGTGCCGTAACTCGGAGCCAGATGCGACTCAGGACGGACGTTTCACAGAATACCCCGAACTTAGACCGTGCGATCCCGATCTGTATGACCGTCTGGCTCAGATTTTGAAAAACAAACAGCGCACGCTTTCGCAGGTGGAGGTCAACGGCATCTTGCCCAGAAATACCCTCTTCTATAGCATCGCCATTCCTGCTCCGAAGGTGCCATGCTTTAGCCCTGCTGCACGAGAAATGCAAACCGGGCTCCGGGCCTCGTGGTTCGAGGATGGTTTCAAGAGCCTCTCGCAGGCAAAGGTAGTTTTTCTCGATCCCGATAACGGGTTAGCTCCGAGTCGAAGCAAGAAGCATTTCCGCAGGAGCGCAAAGTACATCTTTGAGGATGAAGTCGCCGCGTGGCTAAAGCGCGGTCAAACCGTCGTGCTCTATCAGCACCAGCAACGCAAAAGCCTAAGTGAACAGGTATCTGACCAACACAAGATTCTCGCCGCAGGAAAACGCTGCGTCGCTGTCAGTTTTCATCGACGCACAGCGAGAATCTACTACATCCTTCCCGCAGAAGATCACGAACACAGACTCTCAGAGCGGCTGATTCACTTTCTCAACGGCGAATGGGCCGAGCATTTCCGTGCCTGTAACTCGGAGTGTCAGTCGTGATCGCGTGCATCGGCTGGGGTTCGCTGATTTGGGACAGGCGGAGTCTCGACGTGGATGGGCATTGGCGTTTGGATGGCCCGCGTCTGCCAGTCGAGTTCGCTCGCCAGTCGAGCAACGGGCGGATCACGCTAGTTCTCTGTCGGGGCTTCGCGTCAGTCCCCGCGCTGTGGAGCGTATTCAACACTCGCGATCTTGCTGAGGCGCGGGAATCCTTGCGCGTGCGTGAAGAAATTCCTCAGTCCCACGCAGCCGAGTCGATTGCCCAGTGGCGTCGGGGCGAAAACCTACTCTCCGAACCAGCCGCCACTATCCCCGCTTGGGCAGCCGGAAAGGACTTGGAAGCTGCGGTGTGGACAAACCTTCCGCCAAAGTTTGGCGGGGTCAACGGGCGTGTGCCAACTGAGGACGAGGTAGTTGCCTACCTGCGAACGCTGGAAGGACAAGTACGAGCAACTGCGGAACAGTATGTCAGACGCGCACCCCGCCAGATCGCTACTGCTTATCGTCGGGCGATTGAAAGAGCGTTGGGCTGGACTTCCCTCGACTGATCCTCAGGCACCCCGAATTGCTGGAACAATGGTAGCCGCTGTAGGCGCAGACGTTGTGTTGTGCTAGTTAGTAACCCCCAAGTGCCCTAAGTTTATCCTACCGAAGGGCGGCTGACCTTTCACGTTTAACATCGGCACAGGGAGATGATGCTCTGCTAGCCCAGAAAAGCACGCCTGAGTTGCGCGGCAAGCATCTGCTAACCGCCGATGACTTCGTGCGGACACTGTCCGACGTGGAGTTGTTGGATCGGTGCGTTCAGGGCTTCAAGAAGCTGCGAGACCTCATCCCCTACCTGCGGGAGGCACGGAGGCGGTGGGCGCAGCCGGGGCGGCAAGTTCCTGTGCCCGGACGACCCTGCTGGACGGAATGGATCAAGCAAAATCTGCACGTCAGTCCTCGCCGCGTGCAGCAACTCCTAAGTGAGCCTAGCGAAATTTCTTCGCGAGGGCAGAAGGCACCACCTAGATTGAGCAAAGGTGACTGGCGTGCGTTGCTCAAGCTCACTGAGAGGCAGATGGCAAAGGTTTTCGGCCCGCTCGACGACCGTAAACGTTTCGCCGATGCGGTTCAAAACTTCGCGCAAGGCGTGGCAGACCGCTTCGGGGAGCGGCACGGGCGAGTTGAGGTATCCGTCGCACTTACGAGTCGCCGAAGACCGCACCGAAGTCGCAAATTGAGCAGAGCTAGCGGCCGCATCCCGACGAACGATGGCTCTGCGTTGCTGCCGATTCTCTCCACGCAATCCTTCCCGCAAGACTGCGGCGGCTGCGCCGACATGCACCTCGGAATTGCCAAGTTCATCGTCGAGAACGGCGGCACCGACGAGGAAGTCGGGAAAGCGTGCGGAGTCAGTTTGGTTATTGTGCGACAGGCGAGGGTGCGGCACGCGCTGATGCTTGGAGATTCGCCGGAGAACGGGCGGCATGGGCACTAGCGTCCGACCAGCAGTGGTACCGTTCCTTCGGCATGACGACATCGCATCCTGCCGTGCCGATTTCGAGCATTATCGAAAACAAGGCTTCCCCGTTTACTCCCTGAAGAGGGATGAGAAACGGCAAGAACTTCTCGATCTGCTCATAGCCGACCACTCTGGGATCATCGACAAGCAAGGGCGGATCAAACAGACCATGCACGGTCTCGCATTGGCTTGGCACTTTCATCCCCTTGCGTGGACTGTGAGGTGCGGGAAAAGGAAGACCCCGGTTGAGTTGTTCAGCGATGATCTGCTGTTCCTCCGGGCAATCGAGCGACGGACAAAACTCGGGAACGCTTTCACTGATAGCGGGCTGCGGAAGATACTCAGCAGTTTTTCTAGCACGCAATCGGTTTCGAACTTCCGACCAACCGCAGCCGCAGCCGTTTATCACCGCCTTCTTCCAGAACGCGGTGGCGTCGTGTGGGACATGTGTTCGGGATTCGGCGGTCGGTTGCTCGGTGCCATCGCCTGCGACCGCGTAGATGCGTATATCGGAACCGATCCGTCAACCTACGCGATTGACGGTCTGCGCGAAATGGCAGCCGAACTTGTGCCAATGGCTGAAGAGTTAGGGCGGCGCACCTTGGGTGTCGAACTGCATCGGGTGGGGAGTGAGGATTTCGTGCCCGAACGTAATTCGGTCGATGTGGCGTTCACCTCACCGCCTTTCGGGCCGGGACACGAGAAGTACACCGATGAGCCGAGTCAGAGTTACAAAAAATTCCCGACACAGAACGAGTGGCTGCACGGGTTCATTGGCGCGACCCTGCGCAACTGTGCGCACGGACTTAACCGGAACGGTATCCTCGCGATCAACATCGCCAGCGTGGCAGCGTATCCGAACCTAGCGAAAGCCTTCGTCGAATATGCCCAAGGCAATGGCTGGCGACTGATCGAGACGTTGCAGCTTCAACTGAGCAAGATGGTCGGGCTTAAACACATTGGAAAAAGTGCCTTCAAAAGCGAACCGATTTTCATCTTCAGAAAACGATAGCCGTGCGACACGCGAGCGAGGGCGATCTCAAACCAATCTACAGGCACTTCCAGTCGCATCGCGACATATTCCCGCACATTAGGCAAGACAGGCTGAAGCGATGCATCCAAGCTCCGCGAGAGTGACTCTACCACCCGGATTCAAGCTGCCGGAGGCTGCGATTGTGACGGAGTCGGGGCGCACATCGACTCAAGGTCTTTTAGGATCGAATCGAGCTTTTGCAGCCCTTGATAACAGTGCTGTGCGGCGTCCACCTTGTCCTCCTCGGTGAAGCGCCAACTGATCCGCGTAGCAACTTCCTCTTCGACTCCATCCGCGTCCACCTTGATCCTCGTTTTTGCCTCTCCCACAGCCGTTTGGTCGTAAAACACTTCGAGATGCTTCGTCTCGATGCAGTTGCCGAATCTAGCCGGAAACTCGAAATCTCGATAGAAGAAAAGGTCGATTGGCTCACGGTGCACAATACCAGTCCGGTGGGCGTTCAGCATCTTCAAGACTGGATCGGCGGACATCGCCGCTTGCTTCTGCTGATACCACGATTTGAACCTTGCATCGTGGGCATACTGCTTCTGCATATAGAAAGTCACGCTCCTGAAGGCACTGAGGAACCCGCTGACGTAATAGGGGAAGATGATAACGTTTAAGCGGTGGGCAAGCATTCCGTTATAGAAATAGGCAGCCTCTTCAAACTTCTGGCGGGCTGTCACAGGGACTCTCGCCATCTGCCCAAATACTTGCATTGCGGCTCCCATGATACGATAACGACAAAATTTATGGACAGCACAGCGTTACTCCTATCTGAGCGCGTAGCCAACAACATTCAGCTTGGCGAAAGCCACATTCGCGAATTCAAATCCGCCTACGATGGGCCTCCAGACGCAAAGAAGTCTCGATCAGTTAAGGATATTTGCCGGGAAGTAGGTGAACAACTAGTTGGCTTTGCGAATGCGGATGGCGGTGACCTACTAATCGGTGTCGAGGACGACGGCACGCTCACCGGGGTTCCATTCGATGAAAGCGCGATCCAGACGATCCTCGCCGCCGTCAGAACTCACATTTATGCAGGTCAAGTTCTGCCACTGACGTACGCTACAGCGGTCACTCTAAAGGGAAAGACAGTGCTTTTCTTTGCTGTGACCAAGGGAACACATCAGATTTACCAGTTGCCTGACGGTCGCTGCATGCGGAGGAAGGACAAAGAATGTCTTCCGGTGTCATTTAACGACATTCAGTTCGAGCGACAGGAAGTGCATTCCCGAGAGTTTGAGCGCCAGTTCGTGGACGGCGCGACGGTGACAGACTTGGATTTGGAAGAACTTCAAATCGCGGCGAACTCTTACCTGAAAGGCCTGTCCGTAGAGAGATACCTCCAACAAGTCGGGCTGAGTGAGTATTCTCCGGGCGGTCTACGACTTCGAATGGCAGCCCTGCTTCTGTTCGCAAAGGACATCCGACGTTGGCATCCGCGATGTCAGATCAGAATTCTGCGGGTCTTAGGTACAACCCTCGGTCACGGTGCGAGCTACAACGTGAAAGAGGACATAACCGAGGAAGGAAATATCTTCAAACTTCTGGTGCGCGGCTGGGACCTGCTGCGCTCCACGTTTCTTGTGCGACGAACCGAGTTTGCGGAGGGAGCAAGGTTCGAGCCGAAGTTTGTGTACCCTGAACAAGCTTGCCGGGAAGCACTGATCAATGCCATCGCACATCGTGACTACGGCGTGCAGAGCGGGATCGACATATTTGTGTATGACGACCGCATGGAGGTGAAGAGTCCGGGCGGACTCTTGAGCACCTTGCGGCTTAGCGATTTGGAAGAGCTAAAGGGCGCTCATGAATCGAGGAATCCCGTGATCGCTCGCCTGTTGCGGGAACATCGCTATATGCGCGAATTGGGCGAGGGGATGCGGCGCATTTTCGAGGCGATGGAACAAAGCGATTTGGAGAAGCCGAGGTTGTTGTCAGATGGACAGTCATTTTCAATGGTGCTCTCGAACAAATCTTTCTTCGACCAAAAAGCAGAGGACTGGCTAACCGTCTTTCAATCAGCCAATCTTTCACGGTTGCAGAAAAGAATAGTGGTGGCAGGTATTGGAGGCAAAGAGCTATCCCCCGAAGACATCTACCGTGCCATGAATACAGAGGATCGCGATACTTACGATCTGGAGGTCACGGGTTTGCGGAAGTCAGGCATCCTTCAGGAAATTCGAAGCAACCCCGCAGCCCAACAGATAGCGCGGGCAAGACGCGTCCCGAAGGGTAAGGTTCCAAGATTTCGTGTTGTGTCCCAGACGGGTAAAGCTGCTGTTACTCAACCCCAAGCGGCGCTTAAAGCAAGCAGTCTGATTCGGCGAGAACTCTTTCCTGAGGAAACTGGAGTGTTTGTCGGGAATCTGGGCAATGAAACGACAGAGCATGACCTACGAGGTGTGTTCCAGCGATTCGGTACGGTAAGGAAAATAATCACTGGCTTCGCCAAGCGACCCGGGCCGCCAGTAAAGTATGCAGTCGTTTGGTTGGAGACCGCAGACGCGGCAACGAAAGCAATCGACGCCCTGTATGGATTTAAGGTCAACAACCGCGAGTTGGTGTTGAACAGATTCCGAGCGAAACCGCGAGTTCCAGCGTTTGTTAGCCGGGCACAATCACAGCGCCGCAACTTTACATAGCACACTTAACTGGTTGGACGAGCGACCTCTAGCTCTCGTATCCGCCCAGTCGCAATGTTGGGGATTGGACTCGGTCAACATCGCTGCTACAGCGGACAGTATCCATCAGCCCACCAATTTTGCTAATTGGGTTTTGCAGCCCGGCTCTTGCTTGTCCTCGTCCTGCGGATGCGCCCCAGCCTCGATCCGCCCACGTTCATTTAACCTGCCTTCTAGCGTCACCGTAAGCTGTTGATCTCAAAAGGCGAATTTCGCCGATTTTGACAGCCCAAATTTCATCTGTTTGATGAAGGCATCCAATAGCAGGTCTTCGTTGCCAGCATTGACCACTCGATCCCCCGTGGTTCATCATCTCCCCGCGTACAAAGCTGCAAACACCGGATCCACAACGCTAAAATTCATAGTACTCGGACACCAAGATGGATTCCGGTGGACCTTCCAGAATCGATTCTTACTTCCCAAAGCCTCGTCAAGAAGTCGCCGAAATTTCACAAGTCGGTGATATGCAACAAACTGGACGTTCACAGTGTCGGGGAAGCTGTCTGCTCTCGGCACTGGTACATCCGAAAAGACGACATTAGAAATCCGCTCTACTCTTTTTCTCAGGAATTCTGCATCAAGGGGCAGGAAGACGGGAAACCGATCAATATGGTCGGAGTAGTTTGCGTTATTTCTGTGGGCGCCGTCTGAGTTCGACACATCGTCGCGAAAAGAGTAGAAAAATGGATCGGCAATAAGTTGAGGATGCTCACTTACATATTTCCAGTAGAACTTGTGCTCTCGATCTTCGGCCCGCTTTTTCTCGATGCGAAAGACAAGGCGGGTTCCTTGTTTATCAAGGTAGACAATCCTTTTCTTCCTGTGAAGGTGAAAAACGCCAAAAACATGCGCGAACGCCCGGATCGAATAATGACTGGAATAGTAACCCGCAACAGAAGACCAAATTGGACTCGCGTCGGTTAGTGAGACTGAGATCAAGAAACTGTGCACTGATCGGAGCCACATTTCAACAGCGGCTGTCGCAAAGTGAGTCAACTCTTTCGGTTTCGCGGGCACGATTGTCGTCGGAGATGAATCGACAACGTGTGCTGAAAGCACGCCCGACAGAGTGCCCGGCTCGGGAAACGAACTTGCCACGCTTTGCCGATTCAATTCGGCGAACATGAGCTCGACTTGGCTGGATAGGTCTTTGTTCATGTGAGGTCAGATCCCGAGTGCTTTGAAGATGTGCGAACGCATCTCGCTGGCGAATTCGGCGATTTTTTCTGGCTTGGCTCTGCGCAGATCTCTCTTTGTCTTCATCGCTGCCCAAAGAGTGTCCCGGAACAACCCAATGCCGCCACTGCCAAGGTACTTTCGGTTCTTCAACTCCTTCTTTCCGATAAAGACCCCATCCTGCAGCAGACTTGCCCTGCCTGCTATTTCCCGCAACCAATGAGTGAGGCGCTCTTCAGCGTTCGTCGAAACAACTGCCACACGCTCCTTCTTTAACTTCCAGAGCATTGCTGGAACTAAGGCTAGGATTGAGACCAGAACCCGCCCTTGGTAAGCAACATTCCCCTGTTCGAGCTCCTTATGTTTTTGTGAAGCCTTGCCTTCAAAACGACCCGATGCCTCCAACCACGCCGCGAGACATTGAGCCAAGAAATCCGTCTGCATTTCAAGGCTCTCGATCCCACATTTCACTAACGCCGGGAGGATGTCTTCAACCGCGTTGTTCAGAGTGGCAAGAGTGATGACATCCTTGACGCCGTACCGGATCCCGGGAATCTGGATCATTCCCACTAGTGGGCCTGTCTCCAACATGAGTCTTCGCCCTATATCTTGTGCCCGCTCTTTATCGTCTAATGCTTCCCGATTTTCCCGTGCGGTGGGGTAGAGGTCAGCGACGAGGGAGCGATCCACCTTCTTCTGGTTAAAGTTCACATCGATGAAAATCTGCGCTTGCTTCTGCGGTTTGCCCGGAGGATCGAGATCGAGAAACACCTCTGCTGGTATTTCCCATGTATCGTCTGGCTTCTCTTCTTGAAGAAGTCTCACAGCGAAATATGCGCCGTTTATTCGGTGTTGACCATCGATTACCTGAAAGGAAAGGCTGGCGTTTTCCGCGTCAAACGTCAGTGTGCCCGCTCCTAATGTTTTTGCGGCTTCAATTTTTGCGCCGTTCACGTGCAGGAGTACGTTCGAAAAGGTCGGGAATTCACTTTTGGCTGGAGTGATGACGCCCTTGACACTGGGAGGCCATTCGCGACCGGGTTCGTTCTTTCTGGGTTCATAGATGTCACGAAAATATTTGTTCAGCTTTGTCGGAACGTCTTCGATTTCACGTTGAAGCAGATATGCTGCTATATGCGCGACCCGCTTCCAGTCAAGCGATCGCTGAATTGCCTTTACCTTTTGCGCATCGCGGTGAGGAGAATGAGGCGTCCCCGGCCACCACTTCATGAGATTTGTCACGTCCAAAGCACAGAGACAGTGACTCTTGCCTCGCAGTTCTTGAGGAACAAACGGATTTTGCGGAACGATAACCGAAATACGATGAACTGATGATTCGCCTGTTTTTTTGTTCATGACGCAAGTCCCCTTGGGTTGACTCCGCGAGCTTCATGTATTCCTCGCCGCCTTGTAGCTGAAAATGTCCTTAGCCATGAAACAGGCAATCTGGATGGACAAAAATGTTGCCTTGGTTGCCCCCGATAGGCTTTGAGGCACAATGGTGCCTGCTCCCACTCAGAAAGCCATTGTTCCACGTTGAGAGCAGTCACGTCATGAGTGTCGCTGGGCTGAGTGTCGTTCATATCCTTGCCCCCTGACAAGGACAGCCCTAGCCTTTTGCCAGACCGTCCTCTTCTTGTTCTTGAACTTCCCTCAAAGAGCGCCCGCTTGAGTCCTTCCACTCCAGCCTTCCGTTTGCACTCCGCCCGAAAATTACACCCGCTGCCGTCGACGGAGAATCGAACTCGTAATCTTGAGTAAAGCGGTACACACCACCTTCTTCTCGGAGCACACCACTCTTCGCAAACGTAGCCCGCATGTCCAGCATGAAACGGTGAATCGAAGGAACTGCTTCTTTGACCGCTTGAGAGTTTGCTAAGACAACGAAACCCTCTGATGATTCATACCCTTTAGCCTCAATGCCCTTTCCTTTAAGAAAAAGGACTCGGCGCCCCGGCTGTTCCTTGGCAGGCTTTTCAAAAACACTGAGACCAAGAACAGGGAAGCACACGAGCATTTCGTTGAGGAATCCCTCTGCCTCTGCGATGTCAGCTTCCGACATTGAGGGAAGATTCGGCTGGTTTCCATTATCCAACTCACATCTCTTGGCTTCTGTCGCAAGGGCAATTAGTCGAGCCTCCAGATATTGAATATGCGCCTTGTTGAGATATGCGTCCTTGCTATTGAAGAGAAACAGAGTTGTCCAGAAGTCCTTCTTTCCGTAGTGTTGCTCAAGCCTTGGCCTAGTTGGGTCACCTTCGCCGACGTAGACTCTTGGTAAGCTCCCGTCTACTCCCGGACCTGAAAGCACGTAAACCCCAGTCTTCCCAAATTCTGCGCGGGACTTGGCTCTTACAAAAACAGCGCGAGGGCAGACCAGCCCGCTTCCGTTCCAATTTGACTTTTCTACTTGCCGGACTCCTTCCAATTCACCCCCCGGAACGAATATGCGAAGTGAGAAGCTACCTAGTGGTGAAGGCATGGGTCTGGGAGTCCTAGTCGGATTGGTCGGCTGAAGCCGGACCGCGTTCAGGTAAGGGTGCAGAAATCTGGTTATCTAACCATCTTTGATATTCTTCAAGCCGCGCAAGCTCTTCTAAAGTCAAAGTCACGGCAGCCGACGGGTGTGCCACAATGTTTCGCTTCTCATTTACAAAATTGAGCCATGAGAGTCGCTTTTCCTTAGAAGAGCCTGCCTTCCCATATGCAAGAATAGGCTCAAATAGTTGCCAGTTTTGGAGCGCTATCTTTGAGTAGTCAATCAGATCAAAATAATGCTCTCTACCACCTCGTTGCCCGCCCTCTTCCTCGAACCGCTGGCTTACCTTCAGTCTGACTGCCTTTGGAACCCCCAACATCCACCAGCCTGATTCGTCCTCGCCGCACTCTCGGCGGAGCTCTTCAAGAATCGCTCTTTGCAATTTGCGCTCAATATGGTCGATGATTTCTTTCGCGTGAGCATTCGTCTGAGCTTTTTCTTCCTGATTGAATTGATCCAAGCCCGGAGGATTGAATTCCGAGATCTTTTGCCTTATTGCTGCTTGACAATTGCGAGTTCGGCGAGTTTGGCCCTGAACTCCGCGTAACTCTCGAAAGGACTTCCGCCCTTGCTCAGACAAAGACCCCAAGTACTCACCAAGTGCGACCGCGTATTTCTTGGTGATTTCAAATAAATCCTCATTATCAAGCTGAACTAGCTTCTGACTGTTTAGCTGTTGAAGCACACTGCGCATCACATTTATGCACGTGATCACGCCGTCGTTCATTGCCAAACCCCCGCCTTCACCAGCCCCTCTATCCCACCAATCACTGGCTGCAATGCGGACCGTGTTTAGCCATTCCTTCAGGATAAATTTTGTTCTCTCCAACGTCGCATCATTGTCACCAGCCCAAAGTGGGCCGTAATCCACAACGTGACCATGCTTCTCTTTAGAAATGAAAAACTCGGTCTTTTCGATGGCCCCGTACAGGCTGGTTAGCGAAATACATCGGATTTCATCTTTGCCAACGTCGGCTGTTTGAACTCTTTGAAATAGGGAGGACTCGGGATCTTTATCCAAGTCTTGAATCGCTTTAGAAATGATCGCCCGAACGCGAATCCGGGGGTCTTCGGCATCCCAATGGAGCTCGGCATAGAGCTCCTGCAGCAATGATCGTTTGACACTTTTCTGTTTAGCGTTGATATCTATGAACAATCTCGCTTGCTCGCTCGGCGCCAGACCGTCAAATGCGAGAACTGACAAACGACTCTTCGCTGCCCGCTCATGCCCTGAGTATGCATATAGTCTGTGCTGTCCATCGATTATCCAAGCAGATTTATATGCTGGGCGGATGTCCAACCATCCACAGATTCCGGCGTCAAGATCGCCGCCTGACTGCTGGTGTATTCGTTCAAACTGAAGGCGGTTCTTATCGAGGTTCACGACAATGTTTGTAGGGAAAATTCCATCGTCCGTGATGTATCGCCTGATGCTCTTGAGGCGTGTCTTGTTTAACATGCGCTGATAGGCAGTTACGTCTGAAGCTTTGCCCTTTGATCTATGGGATACATAGGAAATCTTCAAGAGATATTCGGGCGAAATCGAAAAAGTGTAGCAGTTGAATCCCCCCATCTTAGTCTTGATGGCCGGGATTCTTATTGCCAGTCCGGGGACTGTTTTACCGGGCAGCATATCGGCTAGAATGCTGGAACTTTGCTGCGGGGCTATATGAGAAGTGAGACTCTCGTAGTAAGTCAAATCGTGCTCATCAAAAATGAGGACATTAGCTTCTTTCGCCCGTGATCGGTCGTTTTCCGAGAGCGAGATATTCCACAGAAACATAGCAAGAGCGGTCTGTCGTTTGTGAGGCGTCTCGTATTCTGATCGCACTGACGCAGCAAACCGATCTCGGATCAATGCGTGCTTGCCAAGTTCCTGTTGGAATTGGGGCCTTCTGCCAAGGTTTTCGGCAGACTTGCACTCGATGGCGACGGCAACTTCATCATCTATGCCGACAACATCAATTTGCGATTTTGGGCTCTCAGGATCTTTTGGGTCTAGGACGAGTTGTGCGCCCCCCTCACTTGAAAGAATTGGGAATTGCATCCGGTGAAGGAGCGTCCAGACTCTATCTTCGAGCAATCTGCCATGAGATTTTGGGCGACGTAGCCGCACGGATTTCTTGTTGCTCCTGTCGACCACCCACCCCTCAGCGACCAATTTCTCGACCGATGCCAAATTTACTGTCTTGGTCTCGTAGTCGCGGGCTTTGGCTCGGGCAAGCCCAGAAAGATTCTCAATCGAATTGAGATTACCCAACATTAGTAGTTTCTCTGTTGTAGAACGCGCATTCAGTGATTCGGCGGCGGAATTTCCCCGATGCGGCGATAACCGAATATCTATTTATCTCCAAGACTCTGAAATCGCCATAGAGGCGTCGGATGGATGAGTGATCAGCATTGCTGATGATCACGGAGCAACCTCGTCGTGCCAACTCGTGAGCTACCTCGGCGAGGCGCTTTTGATCGTCCCACGTAAAAATCTTGGCGTTGTACTTTAAGAAGCCATTGTTAGCATGAGCCGTTGTGTAAGGAGGGTCTAGATATACCAAATCATCTTCTTTTGCGTTAGCGACGGCGATTTCAAAGTCTTGGCACTTGATTTTCGCTCTCCTCAACACTTCGCTTGCCGCGCAGATTTTTTCTGGCTCACATGGCGTTAGATGAGACTTGTACCCATAGGGCACATTGAACAGTCCTTTGAGATTCACGCGGTGAATGCCGTTGAATGAAAGTGTGCTGAGGTATATCAGCCTAGCTGCTTTTGCAGATTCAGAGTTCGGTACCGAAGATCTGATCTCATAGTAATTTTCTTCAGTGTTTCTCAGCCTCTGGAGTTGTTTGATCACTGCTTTGGGATTATCACGGACTTGGGCGTATGTGGAGATGAGATCAGGGTTTCCGTCTGAAAGGAACGCTCGCTGCGGTCGCACGGCAAAAAACAACGCACCGCTACCCAAGAATGGTTCATAGTAACGATTGAACTTCTTGGGAACTAAGGGGAGAATGAACTGCAGCAGCCTTCGCTTTCCGCCGGGCCACTTGAGAAGCGGCGAAGAAGGTCCTGTTTCGTTTGTCAGATTGTTTGACAATATGTCAGCCAATCGAGCCTGAGTCCTTATAATCCTAAGCCGTTTATATTTTCAATGTGATCTTACAAAGTATGCCATTTGCGAGCCTCAAACTAAGCAGCCGTGCCAGATCACAAACTCATGCGCTTGCCTTCCTCCGGGGGTGAGGTCATAAAGCTATTGGACGGTCATTCGGTCCTGCTCAACTTGTCGCCGCCGTTGTCATTGACATTCAGGATGTTCAGTTCGAGACTGCGCGGTATCTTACCAGCCGCCCTCCATTCGGCATAGCACTTCGGAGCCATCAGCAGGATGGCGTCGAAGCCCTTTTTCAAAGCGGCGTTTCTCCACTTTGCGTCGTGGGCGGCGATTTGCTCCAAAGTCATGCCTTCGTGCTGCGGCGGGATGCCGAGGACACGTCCGATTCTCTTCTCATCGCCAACCAGCGGCCTCGCAATCAACACTTTCTGCGGCTCGTCAAGAGGGCGACCGTAGAACTCCGCGGCCTCGAAGCTGGAAGCAAAAAACTTCCCTCGCTTCTTGTAGGCGTCAAGATCAACGGGCGGCACGTGCCACCATTGCTTCCTGTTCACGTGGGCGATGAGACTGTCGTAAAGCACCTTCTTAATCATGTCTTTCCTACTACCCGGCGGGCCTGCCCGTCTTTTCCCTCAGCCACTTGAATACTGCCCAAGTTGCTTCGAGGTCTTCCCTATTGTAAGCGACGATTTTGTCCATCAATTCTTTCCGCTTTCCCTCGTCGCTGGTTTCCGTAGCTTCGATGAACGTTGCCATCGCCCATGCACCGCCGAATTCGGCTTCCTTGCGCACAAACCCGACGTAGTCCTCGACCACTTTGAGGCTGAGACTCGGCAAGGGCAGGACGACGGATTCCCTTGTTACAGTCAACAAGTCCAGTAGGTTTGCTTCGACTCGTGCGGCGATGCCTTGGGGATCACCAAAACGTCCAACGTATCGCCTCAGGTAGGTCTGCTCATACGGTGCCCAATGTACCCACGGAATGTCACCGTAGATGTCGAAAATCTGCTTCGCTGTGTCCAAGAAGCCGATCCAGCCTTCCCTGTCGCCGTCAGCGCCGAATCCTGACAGCGCCACCTTGAACTCGCTTGGGTTCTCACCGAACACCTGCGCTCCCCAAAGATAAATCTTGTCCAGTTCGTCGAAGTGCGGCGGCATCCCCTCAAGATCGAACATCACGTAATTCCTGCCCGGTGGTATGGCGGGAGTGGCAATGACTATCTCTTGCTGTTTCTCCGATGCATCCGCGAACTTCAGGATTCGTTCGGCTACCTTTCCTACCCGCTGCTCCCGGTGGCCATAAGGACGTTTGAGTTCAGCCAAACTTGCGGCGTCGAAGTTCGCCAATAGTTCTTTTCGGGTGCGAATCCCTTGGCTGTGGAGGGTTCTGGCAAGGCTCTGATCCACGCTGTACACGAGTGCAACGTCGCCACTCTTCTCTGCCTGCGCCCAGCAACGGTCGGTGAACCCACATCCCAGACATTTTGTCCACCCGACTGGCTCATAGGGTTCCGTTGCCAGTTGCTTGAGAGACAAGAGTCGCTCCAACTCTTGTAAAGCCGACTTGCCGCCGTCATAGCGAACGTTCAGGATCTCGCCCGTGCCGCAGCGGACATGCAATCCCTTGGGAGCAGCACCGTAACTCTTCTCGAACAGCCATCCATAAAGCTGCACTTGGAGCAGAATTTCAGGGTGGTTTTCCTCGTCGATCCGAAGAGCCATCTTCGAGTCACGAATCAGGTAGCTGTTGCCATCGAGGATGAGGTAGTCAGGAAAGCCAACAATCTCGACATCGGTTCCGCCGATTTTCTCGCGGGCGAGAAAGGCAGGTTGATAGAGGACAGGAACTTTCCTTTCGATGGCGTCGGCTGTCTTTCCCACGTGCTCGTCGATAGAAGCCGCTGTCATGTCAGCAAACGTCCCGAGAGTCTCCAAATGGGTTCTCTCGTGCCTGAGTCCGAGACGACGCAGCACTAACTCGTAAGGGCCGGGTTCAGCTTCCGGCTCCTGCTGGTGCCGCAGGAAGACCCGCAGATCGCAGCGGGTTGGGCGACGATATGAAACGAAATCGGAAGCCGTGATGCGCATGGTGGCGGTCACTCGATAACACTACACCAATAGCCTTCGAACACTGGCGGAGGACGTGCCCCTAAGCGTCCCCCCGGAGCCGCTTGCCAGAAATTAGCGAAAGTTTGTATTTATGCCACTGATTGAGGCTCGAAGGGGAACGGGCGGGACCGCAAAAAATATCCCTGAGCCGCGAGTCGGCGAAGGCGAGCAACTCAAACGCACGCCACCACAGGATACCGGGTCGCCCGGAGTCGGTCGCACCGTCCGGGCGCGAGTGGAGGAGCCGGAACTCCCTTTCGGAATTGACAAAGTCCCTGACGGCGTTCTCCACTTCCTCCGGGCTGGGGCTGACGAGCTTGACCTCGATCTCTCCATCCGGCTTGACGCTCGTCTCGATGATTTCGTCGAACATCTCCACGTCACTCCTCCTCGCAGCGTCGCCCGCTAAGCCTGCGCCTTGACCCTGTGCATATAGAGCAGGAGCAAACGAAAATGTCCGTATGCCTTTGCCCCCGTCTCCCCGTCAGCCCACGCCTCGAAGAATAGCTCCTTGAGTTTCCCCTCGGCGGCAATCGACCTGTCCTTCGCCGTCGCGTCCGCGTATCTGCGCCAGAAATATTCGTTGGCGGCGAACTCGACCATGGTTTGCGCGAAGTCGATGTCGCGGATCATCTGCTCGTCGCCGATCAGCTTCACGGTTACCGTACCGTCAGTGGCAATCTTCGTCTCAATCTGCTCGTCGAGCGTCGTCGCGACCTGCTTGTCGTCCGCCATCTCTTCTCTTTCTCCCTATCGAATTGAGGTTCCGCTTCCTTCCTACACGGCGGCGTACTTGTCCCGGTGAATCCAACGGCTCAGCAGCACCATCAGCACGGGCGCGAACACGAAGAACGGGGCAACGGCGAACACCGCTGGATACGCCGACCGCGCAACGGTGTTGGGGTAGATGATGCCGATACCGTACAGGAAGATGACTTCCCCGATGATCGAGCCGAAGAAGCCGCTAACCATGAACCAGATTGACTTGCCGACCGTGCGGTAGATACCGCCGTGATCTTCGCGCCAGCTATGCAGCTTCCCGGCACGCTGCCACTGCCGCATGGTGTGCCAGTGGCAAACGAATACCATCCAGATGCAGCAAGCGAACGGCGCGAGGATGAAGTAGATCGGTGCCCAAATGTTCATGTTCTCGCCGCGATAGGCGAGGATTTCCATTCCCACGGTGAAGAGGAGCGGAGCCGACAGACCGAACGCGATCAAGCCGAGCAGGAAGAGAATTTGAGCCAGCACCCACTTTGCGAATTCGTGGGCTGTTCCGGCGATGTCGATTACTGTAGGCTTCATAGTCGTTCTCCCGACTCGCAGAGTCGTCCCGATAGTTCGCGTCAGGACACTCTCAGGCGCATGCAGCCGTAGCGTGTTGAGAACGGTTAGCGGCGTACACAGTCCCGACTGACAGGTTCATTTCTTTAGCTATCGACCGCCACGAACGTCCTGCGGCTCGAAGTGAGTTGACCCGAGCAACATCAACTGATTTCCTCGGGCGTCCGAGGCGTTTGCCTCTGGCTCTGGCATTCCGAAGACCTCCTCTCACTCGCTCAACTATCGTCTGTCGCTCGCTTTCTGCTACCGCTGCGAGGACGTGAAAGACGAACGTGCCTGCTGGAGTCGTCGTATCAATTTGCTCGATCATCGACACAAAATTGATCTTAAGAGCGTGGAATGTGTCCAGCGCACGGCACAGGTGTGAAACGGAGCGTGAGAAGCGGTCGAACCGCCAGACGACGACCACGTCGAATCTTCGGGCATGGGCGTCCGCCATCAAGCGATTCAGTTCTGGTCGGGAATCTTTCTTGCCCGAGACGCCTTCGTCCACGTAGCAGTCAAAAATCTCCCAGCCCCTTCGCTGACAGTACTCGCGCAGTTCTCGTGTTTGCATCGCCACATCTTGTCCGTGACCTACCGTCGAGATTCTTGAATACACGGCAGCCTTGATTTTTTGCGGGCCGCAATCGGGAACAACCTGCAATCCCATCAGGACTCCTTTCATTCCCAACTTGTTTCCGAAATCCGTTCAAAAACCGTGTGCGGGGCGTTCAGGGAGCCGTTCCTGTGTCGGGTAGACCCGATATCTTCCGGCTGCGGGAAATGCCCCTTCTGCCGCCTATGTGCAATTCCGCAACGCCGCGTCGAAGCACGGCTTGCACATACCACCAGTCTCGCCGCCGTCACCTTGCGCAAATCGGTGAGCACAGGAAGGGCACCTGAACTCGATCCCAATCGGAGGGTGACCTTGAGTGTTGGGATGGAGCGGGGCAGCTTCCGTTCCGCACCGACCACACTTCTCGCCGAGGACTTGCTGGCATTGCACGCAGAGGCGTGTCACGCGCACCGCCGAACGGTGCTGAAGAACTGGGTGGGATTTGCGATTGCTAGTGAGGTTCCGAATGAAGACAGGAGCGTGAATGCGAGCGAACAGACGACTGTTACAATTCGAGCAGCCATTGCAGCCTCCTAAACAGGTTGCGGTGGTCAGGGACGCCACAGTGCTCTAACACTGTGGCGTCCCGCGTTTACTTCAATTCCTTGGCTCGCTCCCGAAGGTACCGATCAATCGCACGCCGGATGAGTTCGGCGACCGGAGCGCCCGTCTTGTCGGACAGCTTTTGCAGCTTTTTGATTTGCTCCCCTTCGAGGAAGAGGGCTGTCCGCTTCATGGGCATACATAGTATCATATGTATGCCTGTATAAAAATAGGCCGTAAGTACCAGCTATTCAGCCTACCGACGCGCTCTCAGCGATCCGTTTCCTCTCCTCTACCGTACCGAGTCACCTTCCCATCCACCACATTCGCCACGTATCTTCCTTTGCTGAGGAACTGCATGACCTTCTTGCCCGACCTCGCCAGCTTCGCCCATTCCGATCTCGTGTCGGGGTTCTGCTCCAGCCCGCGAATCTCGTTGCCTTCGAACACGAAGTCCACCTGCCGAAGGCTGCGCTTGGGAGTGCTCCGCACAGCGTAACGCTCAGACTCTACCTCGACGAACTTGGCGTTCTCCACGAGGACTTGACGCCAGACTTCGATCAGGGTTTCTTCGAATGAGGATTTCATGGTGGTCGCGCAACTAGAGGCATTTTATACTCCCCAAGAACGGAAGCCGTATTCGGCGGAAATCGCGAAACCAGAGGCAGAGATCAACTCCCAATCGGATTCAATATGCCCAACGCGGCACTTGCACGAGCACCCGAGGACGCCAAAGTGCTTGTCAGTTTGTGTCGTACCGGGCGACTGTACGAGATCGAGAGATGGATAGCAGCCGGGAAGCCACTAGACATCCCCGCCAAATACGGAAGTCTGCTTCAACTCGCCGTGCAGACGGGGTTTCACAGTCTGATCGAGCTTATTGCGAAACACGAGAGCAACCAGTCATCGAAAGATGCTGCTCTCGCAGACGCAGTCTCTCTGCGCAGACTGGAGTTCATACAGTTGCTGGTGGAGAACGGCGCGGAAGTACAGTCCGTCCCATTCTCAGACGTTCTACTGGAATGGAATCCTCACATCTTTCGCTTCTTTTTGGAGCACGGCGCTGATCCTGTGGCGGGTTGTCCATTCGCCATCGCATTCAGCAACAAGATTAGAACCGCATTGGGGTCGTTCGTCGAACTGAAGCGGTCACGCCCTGAACTGTCCGCAGCGCTCCAAGAGCAGGCGGACTGCGCTCTCCGATACTTCTGTGGCAAGGGTGACCTAAAGTGGATAAGCCTCATGCTGTGGGCTGGTGCAAGCCCCCGAAGTCGTGGCGCGAATCTCGATAGAGATTACACGAATGACCCAGAGTGCTTCACAACGGCACTCAGGGAAGCAAGCTATTCGGGAAACGTTGAGGTTCTGAAGAAACTCAAGCCTGATCCGAAACGAGACGATCTGAGTGATTTGCTTCATTGCGCCGCCGTCTCGGCTCGCCGTGATGCGATTAGGTACCTATTGGAGATCGGAGCAAATCCAAATGACAAGCCCAACGGTGGCTCCTCTGCGTTGGACACCTGCCTTTGGCACCTAAATTTCGGCTCTTCGTTCCTGTACTACAAGAAGAGCCTCAGGTCGAAGTACGAGGTCTCCAAAGGGCTGGATTCCGCGAGAGAAGTGACGGCACATGGGGCGATCTGGAATCCGAGCGACCAACATGCGTTCAATGATCTTCGCCGGGCTTTATACGGATGTGAGCCTGAAGTGACGATTGAACTGCTCCAGATATTCGAGAAGCACAACGCTTGCCCTCAGGATCGGCTCAAAGAGTTACTCTGCAAGCCTCGCATGAAGGAGCATCTAGCCTCGCAGACCTACTGGCTGACCCGCCTCGGGTTGAAATATGAGGAGAGGCGAAGCGCGAAAGAATGGACGCCTCCGGCGCACCTCCTCGCCAAATACAACCGGGCAGAGTTGTACGAGAAGGTCTGGTCGAAGCCAATGCGCATTCTCGCCCAGCAGTACGGCGTGTCGGACGTGTATCTCGCGAGGGTCTGTAGGCTGCTGCGGATACCGCTTCCGGGTCTCGGCCACTGGGCAAAGAAAAGCGCGGGAAGACCCACGAAGAAACGCCCGCCATTGCCTCAGCTTCCCGGCGAAAGAGAACAGCAGATCAAGAATTGAATCATCTCATGGGCGCTCCAACGTTAGCGACACCGAGTCAGCGACGTTTAGATTTTTTACTCCGAACGCCGAAGCGCCCGTGGAGATCAAACAACTCGGCGGTCTGCTTGTCAAGGTTTTGGGTTCGAGACGAAAGGCTTGGGCTTGCGGGTCTGTCGCCTCAAGTGAGCGTGCTATCCACGTCCATTCCGTGCTAAGGTTATGCCCGTGGTTACATTAGTGGTTACATTTTGGAGCGAAAATACTGCCATTTTTGATGGAAAAATCGGGGGTCAATACTCGTAAGCGGCTTGTTTTCAGTGGCGCGTGAGAATCCCCCCCTCTCCGCCATTCCTGCGAGGTCCGGCCCGGACACATGGGTTACAGATCGTACCGGACACATAGGTTACACTTTTGGGCCAAAAGGGGTGTGGAGAGGCTGCAAAGTTTTTTCCTCCAGATCAATGTACCCAAGATCGTAATCCATAAGCTGACCAGCCAAATACCTTCTTCAACTTCCTTGATACCCACAGCCTGCCCCGCAAAGACCGTGCTGAGATTGATTTTCTTGCGGTGGAGACAGATGCGTCCGCAGCTGGTGACGTGGCCCCTTGCGATCCAGACGCTTGAGCGCTACTGAGCGTGAGCCTTCATAGCCCGATGGGAGGTCAACCCAGTGGGTCCGCTGTGGAAAAGTAACCGGACAGTTGAGTTCCCGCGGGTACCCGATCAGAAACATACGTTCCCGCATTTGAGGAACGCCATAGAATGCTGCGTTCAATAACGTATAGCGTGTCACGTACCCCTTCGTCTCCAGAACCTCAAAAATGTCCTCAGCAATGTTCTGACCGCCGTGGTTTAACACGTCAGGCACATTTTCCAAGAGAATGACGAGCGGTTGAAAAGCATCGACGTAACGCAGATACTCCAGGTAAAGCCGAGCGCGGGGGTCACGCTTGAAAGCCTGAGGATGAGTTTCTATCTCGCGGAGTTTTGAGCGGCCCACACGAGCGAAAGCTTGGCAGGGGGGCCGCCGACAAGAGTGTCGATTGCGTAGGCCACTGGGCCAAGGTTGAGGTCGGCCGCAAGGTCTTCAGGAGTCAATTTCGTGATGTCCCGGGCCTCCCTGTGGCGACGATCGTCACCGTGGAAATTGCGGGCATGCGAAGCCGCAGCATCGGGGTCAGATTCGACTGCCGCAGCGACTTTGAAGCCGGCTCTCTCGAAACCAAGCGAAATACCGCCACAACCCACAAATAGGTCAAGCACGCGGGGACTCTCGCCCCGCCTTAACCTCACGATCTTTTCGCGGACTGGATGACTGTCATGTATCACGGCCCCGTCTCCCATTCTCGATGCCGAACATCGCCATTCCCACAAAAGTATGAAGTCTCGTAGATGCTACAGCTTGAGCACGCGGCCGTCTACCCGATTACCGACATTCAACTCTCTGATGAAAAAATGATGAAAAAGCGTGGCGGTCTCAGCCCTTACTGTCCGAAGGTACAGGGTACTCGGTGGGTACACGTTCTTGGTGGCTACTTGTTGGCGAGTCGGGATGCTTTTCTAATGGAATTACTATGAGAAACCTAAAAAAACCGGCCCTTCTTGCAACCTTAGCAATCGCCCTGTTTGCTGGGAAGTCGTTTGCCCAGCAAGAGCGTGTTTTCAACTGGCTGCCAGCCAACGACGAAAGTGTCCGGCTGGATCCCGCTAATTTTCACGCCGGCCTGAACTACCACACGTTCGGAAACGGCGGCAACATCCAGGTAGATATCAAGGCTGAGCGGCCCGTGACGGTTTTCCTGGCGCGCACCGAGGAGTGGAACAATGTGTTGCAGCATCCCGAAATGATCGCGGAGCTCACGCGGTTGTGTGAGACGCAGCATGTCGTGGAATCCAGGTATACATGTTTCGTGCCCCCGGTTCCGATGACCCTCGTGGTTCACGACGAACGAAACAGTCCTGACTCAGCAGTTTTTGCAGGGTTGGGCGCAGTGTTAGATCCGAAAGACAAAACCGAACGCGCCATTGGTGAAGGAATCGCGGCCGTTTTCACAGGTCAGGGTTCGCCGACGCGGCGCTTTGTGGCTCCTAACGACGTGCACATCCAATACTTCCGCTGGGATTGCGTCTCGAATTGCGTCCAGCCCGAGTTTCAGTGGACGCAGCAGGTCAAAGAGAAGTACGAGTTGAGCTCGTTCCTGAAGGTCTACGGCGGATTCGCGCCGGATCACGACGGCGAGCAAGTAAGCATCAAGATCAAGTCACCGGTGCCGATGGTGGTGGCCATGTTGCCGTCGCAAGTCGCGGACCAGTTGCACTCGCAGCCGGAAACTCTGGAATCCGCGCTCCAGAAAAACTCCTGCCAGCAGCGCGGCGTACAATCCCTGCAGTTCCAATGCACCTTCAAATTGGATGATGGACCGCAATCTCTGATCGTGGCTCCGGAACCCGGCGCGAATGTCCCAAATCACAAGAAGGCAGAAATCGAGATGCAGGCAGCGCGCTGTGTGGCCAACTGCGCGCTGATTAAGGCAAGCACCAAGGATTCAGGCCAATAAGCCAACCCGCGCAAGCCATTCACAATTTTGAAGGCCGGACGCCAAAACCGTCCGGCCTTTTTGCTATTGCGTCGTCAATGGTATGGCTTCGTTCAAACTCGGGTCATTCGCCAGCGGGGCGAAGCGAGGCGGAGCCTCGGTAGAATCTAATTTGTCGTTCTAGCTTTGTAAGTTTTGCTGAAGCCGTTGCGGGTGTTTGTTACGGTGAAGGTGCCGTCGGACTGCGCCGACACTTTCACCCAGTAGGACTGCCCATTGTGAGCAGGCGGTGGCGGCGTGTTGGGTCCCGGCGTGGGAGGCGTCATCGCGGCGATTGGCATGATGTCCGGTTGGTCGTCGATCATGTTGGCGATGAAAATGCCAGGCTGCGTGTACTCCTGCCCGCTCAGCAGCGAGAAGTGCAGCTGCCACAAATCCTCGAGCCCTGGAGACGAAAAAATCACTTTCATTGCGGCCGGCTGACCGCCTTTCCGCGTGCCGTTGTTCAGGATGGCCACGCGCGGCTGAAGCGCGTGCACCAACACCTCTGAGTTCGACATGGGCTGCCCGTGATGCGATACCACCCACAGGTCCACGGTGCCAATGCGGTTGACCGGGCACATCAGAGGGAATTCCTTGATTTGCGTCAGGTCGCCCAAGTGCGCGACTCGAAATTTTCCGAACGTGACCACGCTGCCCACCGACATGCTGTTCTCGACTCCGCCCTCATCGGGATTGGGCTTGGAGTCCGCGCAATACGGGTTCGGTTTGCCGGCGCCGGGCAGCGGCTTGGTGATCACCTCTCCCGCGGAGGTGACCAGTTGCCAGTCCAAGCCCGTCACATTGAGCTTGTCACCGGGCTTGGCGACCATGTGCTTGGCCTTGCCGTAAATCTCCGGATAGGTCTGCAGAAACGCGTCCACCGTGGGGTTAGCCTGCATGTTTGGGCCATGGTCGATGAAGTTCTTGATTGGAATCCGGCTGGCAAATTCGGTCATGCCGCCAAAGTGGTCGCCGTGCCAGTGCGTGGTGATGAGATTGTCGATCTGCGTGACGCCGGCGTCTTTCACCGCGTCCATAATGCGGCCTGCGTCCCGTGGCGCGGCCGGGCCGCCGTTGCCCGTATCGATCAGCACCGATTCTCCGGAAGGGGCTACGAAAAGCGTGGCGTTGCCTCCCTCCACATCGACGACATAGATGTTCAACGCCTTGCCCGTTTGCGCCTGCGCGACCGGAACAGCAACGGCGAGGCAGATGCCGAAGACAAACATGAATAATCTACCCATGAGAATTCCACCTCCGCGCCAGCTACAGTCCTCGGCCAGCACTCAGCGGCGCGAGACTATCACACGCACTTCGACGAGTTAAGAAACATTTCGACGCGATAGCGGGTTCAGCGGCGCGAAGCCAGAATCTCCTCGAGTTGCTCAAGCAGGCCCAACTGGCTTTTCAGGATTTTGCCTCTGGCCTCAGCGATTGCGAACCAGCCTGCGCGATCGATTTCCGGAAATTCCCGCATCTTTCCCGATCGGGGAGGCCACTCCGTGGAAAATGTGTTGCTCTTAACCGCGGCAGCGTCAAGGTCGCATTCCGCAGCCCAGGCGTGGACGATTTTTCCGCCTTTCTGCCGAATAGGCTCTAGAACCTGAAACGTTCCCGCCGGGACGAGGCCAGTTTCCTCTTGAAATTCGCGCTTGGCAGCCTCTAAGGCATCTTCGCCCGCTTCGATTTCACCTTTGGGGACAGACCAACTCCCCTCGTCCTTCTTCGCCCAGAAAGGGCCGCCAGGATGCACCAGAAACACTTCAGTCGAGCGGCTCACCCGGCGATACAGCACGAGACCTGCGCTTTCCTTAGGCATGGACCAATTTTGACTGATCTGCGTTTGCACGTGGTTGATTCTTTGACATTTGCGGTTTCACCCTCCCCCCAAAGCCGTGTGCAATTTTTTGACATTCTTTCGACGCACTTGTGACAATCGGCGCCGGCAAACAGCCTATCGTTTTACCACTCCGGGGCAACCCTTGCCTTCTTTAGGAATTTGCAGAACTACGCGGGCCTGGCGGTAGAAAAACGCGTTTGACCGTCGGATCAAGGGCCGACGGCCCGGCTCAAAGGCACGGTTGTCTCGTCCCAGCGGCAGTAGTGACGGCCCATTTGAACAGTCGTCGAGGAGGAAGAATTGAAATCATCTCTGTGCGTCGGTGTGTTGATTTGTCTCAGCTGTGCGATCTGCGGGTGCGGCGGTTATGGCGGCTCTAATTACAGCAGCCCTCAAAATACGCTAAGTTTGGCTGGGAACTGGCAATTTACATATACCTCCTCCAAGAGTGGTTCAGCGACCGTTTCAGGGACATTGACCCAAAATGGCAGCAGTGTCTCTGGGACCATGACCATAACCGGCTCTTGCGCTGCATCGGGGACGATCAGCGGCGCCCTCTCCGGCTACACTCTCACTGGCACACTCACCGAGTCCAGCCCCGAAACGATCAGCATTACAGGAACGGTAGCTACCAACTACAATTCCGCGAGCGGCACCTATCAGGTCATGTCGGCGACGGGCGCCTGCTCCGCGGCGAGCGGCGACAGCGGAACCTGGACCGGGACGCGCATGTCTTCAGGGATCTACGGCGGCATGCTGATGTCTGCGGAGCGGCTCCCAGTGCAACTCACGCTGGACCTTAAGAGTGACGGCAGCCAGCAGCTCTCCGGAACTGCGACTTTCACGAATTCCGCTTGCCTGGGTTCAATGACCGTGGCGGGAACACTGTCCGGGATGAATTTGGAGTTACAGAGCGACGGCGGGACAAATGGCTCCGTTGTTTTGACTGGAACCGTGAATGACGAAGGCAAGACCCTGATCCTCAATTCAGCCGTCTCCGGCCCTTGCCAAGCCGAATCAGGGGCCGGCACCCTAACAAAGATGCACTAGCCGTCACGGTGCCGTCTTAATTGCTGCAAGGGTGCATTACCCGCATCCACAAGCGGTTATAATGGCCCGCTTCGATCGCCGTGGAATTGAGGATCACATCGAAGTGGGCCAAAAAGCTGGTTCGCGCGATTCGCTGAATGAAACCAAGCCCGTCTAAAGCAAGCCCCCGGCGGGTCAATTTCACTCCGCCGTTGCGATACAATGCCGCTCAAGGCACGGAAATGGCATGCTTCGCTCGCCATTCCCTACGACGGAGAAAAGCGCATGAGAATCCCGCTGTGTTCGGCCCTTGCCTCGCTTGTTCTGACCGCCGCTTTAGCGTCGCCTACGATGGCACAAATTGCCGCCCACCCGGCTGATCCTGACTCCAACTTCGCTGTGGTCGAAACCCAACAGAACGCTGCCAATGCTCAGCCGGGTCCGCGCACGGTGCCTGGACGCAGCATTCCAGTGCCTGACACTGTCAGTCCCGAGTTGCGGGCGGACATCGCGGCGCCCTATCGCCTGCCGAACTGGAACGCGGACCCGAAAAGCGCGGCAGAGTGGAAAGAACTGGTCGCCGGGCTTGCAGCTCGGGGCGCCGCCGCACAGCCCGCCATCCGCGAGAAGTTAGGCGTGACGATGGAGCCCACCCTGATTGGTGGAGTGAAGGCTTTCATTCTGACGCCGAAGGTGATTCTGCCTGCAAACCGCAACCGGCTGCTCGTGCACGTGCACGGCGGCGGCTACGTTTACAATCCTGGCGACGCTGGGACAGAAGAAGGCACGCTGATGGCAGCGTATGGCGGCTTCAAGGTAATTTCCTTTGACTACCGTATGCCGCCCGATTACCCGTATCCCGCAGCAATGGATGACGCGATGGCTGTCTGGAAGGCGGCGGTTAAGATGCAGAAGCCGCAGAATATGGCCATCTTCGGCACGTCTACGGGCGGCGGCATGACGCTGGCGATGATTCTGCGGGCTAAGAAAGAAGGGCTCCCTCTCCCCGCGGCGATTGCGCCCGGCTCGCCGTGGTCGGACTTGACGGAGACTGGCGACACCTACAAGACCAATGAGTGGGTGGACAATGTCATCGTCAGCTATGATGGCTACCTCAGACACGCGGCGCTGCTTTACGCGAATGGTCATGACCTGAAAGATCCGCAGCTATCGCCCATTTACGGCGACTTTCACGGCTTCCCGCCTGCCATCCTGACCAGCGGCACGCGCGACTTGTTCCTGAGCCTCACGGTGCTGACTCATCGCAAGCTGCGCCAAGCAGGCGTGGAGGCTTCCCTCCAAGTATTCGAGGGCATGTCGCACGCGCAGTACAACTTCGACCCGTACACACCGGAAACGAAGGAAGTATTCACGGAGATCGCTTCATTCCTCGACAAGCATTTAGGCAAGTAAAACTGCTCGGATGCTCGGAGCTGCAGTCCTCGCGTTGCCGGAGTTATTGCTGTAGAATCGCGCTGAAATTCCTGCCCAGGGTCTAAGCTAAACGGAGGGACATCATGCGTAGAAGAAGCGGTAGCCCGCATTTGACGGCGTCGTTGTGTGGCGCAGCTGCCATCAGTATTGTGCTGGGCCTAACTTTTGTCTGGGCGTTTGCGCGGAACACGCACGCGGCGACCCCACAGGATCGCGTGAATGCCGCCTATACGGCGATGGGCGGCGGCAAGTTACAGACGATCAGTTTGAAGGCTCATATGGAGCAGTACGATCCTGGCGAATCGTACTCCGTCTCTGATCCTACGAAACCGGACCGCGGCGAATCCGACTTGGTGCGTACCCGCGATCTCGTCCGGGGACTCACGCGCAACGAATGGGTTCGCCCGAAGGTCGATGGCAGCAAGCGAACCTTCACCGAAATCGTCACGCCGACCGCCGGCTATGTAATTGGCGACGACGCGGTGGAGGGCCGCCTGCCGAAGCGCACGGTCAAGGGCGCGCAGCCGGAGCACACGATGTCAGGCCGCCGTCTCACCGCAACCTTGCGCGAACTCGAGCGGCCGGTCGTGGTCATGGAAATGAAGCAGCATCCGGACCGCGTGACCGCAATCGCAGACCAGAAAGTTGCGGGGAAGACCTACAGCGCCCTGCAATATCGCGGTGACTATGGCACGTTTATCGTGATGTTCGATTCCGAAACCAATCTTCCCGTCCGCATCCGCACGTTGGACTGGGACGAACGGGAGGGGGACTCCGTTTACGACGCGGAATATTCGGATTGGCGTGACGTTGGCGGCGCCAAGGTCGCGTTCCACACCCTCTACACTTTGAATGGCATGAAGATCATCGATGCGAAAATTTCCGACGCGAAGGCCAACCCGGCTTTGGCCGCGGACGCATTCGCCATTCCGCAAGCGATGCTGACCAGCGCTGCGAAGCCCGCGGCGGCAGACAAGACCCCGTTCCAATGGATCATCCGCCGCCAGTTCGTAGGGTTCTATTTCGACTCAGACGCCATGTACACGGACGATGGAGATAGCCTGAAGATTGTCGACGTCGGTCCGAACATCAGCCAGGTCCGCGGCGGCACGCACAATACGGTCTTCATCGCCACAGACAAATATCTAGTCGCGGTCGAGGCGCCTAACGACGACGGCCAGTCGATCCAGTCCATCGACATGGCGAAGAAAAAATATCCGGGGAAGCCCGTCCGCTACCTCATTCTCACGCACGCCCACGTCGACCACGTCGGCGGGATGCGCGCTTACGCTGCCGAAGGCGCCGCTATCGTGGTAGGCAAAGGCAGCGGCGACTACTTCCGCAAGGCGCTGGCGCGGCCGGAAAAGCTGAACCCGGAGGCGCCCAAGAAGGCATTCACGGCCCAGGTGATCGAAGTCGACGGCAAGTGGAGCGTGAATGACGGCGGGCGCGAGGTGGATGCTTACGCAATCGAGAATCCCCACGCCGCGAATTTCCTTTTTCCGTTTGTGCCCGATGCCAAGCTGGGCGTTGTGACCGATCTATATGTTCCGGGCGCGCCTGTGTCCTCCAACCCAATGGTGACAGCCTTAGTGAAAGGCATCGACAAGTGGGGGCTCAAACCGGAGACCATTGCCGGAGGCCACGGCTCGGTAGGGCCCTATGCCGATGTCGCTCAAGCGGCGCAAAAGACGTCAGCCAGCGCAAGGTGAAGGCAAGATTCTAGGGATACGGGACCTGACCCCTCGACGAGGTGTAAGATCTAGTTGCCCTCTTCCCGGAGGTGCACGTGCGACTCTCCCAAATTTTCTCGCCTATTTTGGCTCTTGCCAGTTTGTCGGTCGTAAGTCCCGCAGTTGCCCAAAAGCGGTCTGCACAGTCAGCACGAATCCTGTCGGCTAAGTTGGTTTACTTCAACAATCAAACTGGTTCCGATGCAGTCGGGCAAAATGCTCTTGCGCGGTTACAAAAGTGGGGAAAATTTCAGCTCGTTACCGATCCCAAAGAGGCTGACCTAATCTTTCTGCTCTCCGCCGATCCCTAGAAGGGCGGCAGCATAGTCTTTGCTAGTGGCCAGACGGGCAGCATTGACAATGGGCATATCACCGAAGACCCCATTCCGGACTACAACAAACTGTCTCCGACGCGCTATGCCTACCTGACCGTGATTAATCCCAAAACTGGAGACAACCTCTGGAGCCGTAAGCATGTGTGGGGTGGCCTTCTCACGGGTTTCAACAGCGTCGGCGAGCGCCTCATCCAGGAATTGGAAAGCCAGACGAAGAAATGACACGGAATCGAGACTACGGTGTTGGTTTTTGGCCTATACCGCAAATCCATCCTTTATCACGGTCCTCAACAATCTGAACGTCTGTATAGCCGGCATTTGCAAAGAGTTCGCGATGCTCATTTAGGCTCAGGAGCGCCATGCCCGGAGGTGGGACATATGTTTCGGCGAGCTTTCCAGCGATCCGCTTCCCTCCTTTGTATGCTTCCGCGACAATGATGAACGTGCCGCCGGGCTTCAGGACTCTCCAGACTTCGCGCATGTCGGCAGGCAAGTCGGGCCAGAAGAAGTGTGTTTCCACTGCCGTGACGAGATCGAACACGCCGTCCGAGAACGGCAATTGCGACACCGAACCGTGCCGAAGCTCCACGCGGCCGAGATCGATCCATCGCGCATTCGTTCTCTTCGCTGCGGCGACGCTCTCGTCGGAATGATCGATCCCGTAGACTTTTCCCTGCGTGGCGATCACTGCCAACTTGCTGACTGTCCTGCCGCCGCCACAACCTACGTCGAGTATCGTGTTGTGCTTCTCTATCGAGATGTGCTGCAAGCCCCAGTCCGTTAGCTTGGAATGATACGAGTTCATTCGCCACAAGGTGTATCGGCCGAACCACCCTGTCGGCTTGCTGAATTGATTCACCGGCCTGCTGTTGCTGCTCATGTTTGGTCGCCGCCGTCGGACGCGCTGACGCGTTTAAGCGAGTCCGGCGGCTTTACGGTTTTTCCTCAGCGTTGCCAACGAAGTCGGAGAGAAATAATACTCCCACTGCCACGCGCGACTTACGCACGTGTGCTGTTCCTCCGTCCGGGATTCTGTCTATGCTAAACGTTCTGCCTCGTCTGTAGCTTGGAATTGCAGTTCGCAGTGCTCGAAACGGTCACTAACTCCCAGGGCCGCTATTCCGTAAATGGCGCTGTGCGAAGATTTTCAAACTGACCGATAGTCCTGCGAGGCTGATCTTGACACCGCTGGGCGTGCGGCATAGAACAACAATCCACTGCTCTGATGCTGAGAGTTCGAGGCTAGGCGCGCGCGCCTTACTCCTAAAGGGGGGTAGCTTGAGTCCTGATCCCAACCGAAAAAGGTCCGCTCCTGATTCTTCCTCCGAGACAATGGCCGGAACTGCCTTAGCCAATCATTCGCGCAGAACGATGCTCAAGCACGTGGCGGCTGCGGGGTTTGGGGCTGCTGTTTCTACACAACCCCTACTCAGGACTGCACTCGCTGTCGATTCCAATGCGACGACGACGCGGATCGACGTGCACCATCACATGCTGCCTCCGTTTTACATGGACCTGCGCCGCAGCCTGCGTGAACCCGGTCAAATGCCCACGTGGTCGCCGGAGAAGTCGCTAGAAGACATGGACAAGAGCGGCGTTTCGCGTGCGATGCTGTCGCTCGCCGTGTCTGGCGTCACGTTTGACGCGGGCGAGGCGGGACGGAGCCTTGCGCGCAAAAGCAATGACTACGGCGCCCAACTCGTCATGGACCATCGCGCAAAGTTTGGCCTGCTCGCAGCTCTGCCTCTGCCGGACCCGCAGGGCAGTCTGAAAGAAATCGAATATGCGCTGGACACGCTTCACGCCGGCGGAATCGCGTTGCTCACCAGCTACGGCGATAAGTGGCTCGGCGACCCAGCCTACACGCCCGTTTTCGAGGAGCTGAATCGACGCAAAGCCGTTGTGTTCGTCCATCCCAATGCGCCGAATTGCTGCACCAACGTTCTGCCCCACGTGCCGGCGTCCACAATGGAGTTCTTGTTCGACACCGCGCGGACGATAGAAAGCCTCCTTACGAATGGGACCTTCTCCCGATTTCCGAACGTCCGCTTCATTTTTTCTCACGGCGGGGGAACCATGCCCATACTGGCGCGCCGCATCGTGAGGACTTTTCCCAAAGATTTGGCGTCCCAGGTACCCAACGGCGTGATGTACGAATTGAAGCGCCAGTTCTACGACACCGCCACCGCCAGCGATCCTACAGCTCTCAGCGCGCTCATGAGTATCGTCCCCAGCTCCCAAATTCTTTTTGGAAGCGATTTCCCGTTTATCTCGGCGCAAGAACCCGCGAACGACCTCGCCCACTCTGGGTTGCCAAGTAGCACCGTTGACGGAATCAACCGCGCCAACGCAGAGCAGCTGTTTGAAGGGTTGAATAGGTAAGACTCTCGTCTTTGGTTGGTATATTGGATGATGCGATCCAGCGCGCCCGGCTCAGCTAATTGCGCGGATACGCTTCGAGTTCCTGTCCATTAATTTAGCGCGAATACGCCGCTCCGTCAGTCCGTTAACTCCGTCCAAATCAACGCGAATCCTGCCACTACTCGATTCCACGCACGAGGATCGGCGTTGCGCCCTATTCATTTGGCGCGTTCGACGGGCCCTCAGACGTTGAGCTTCCCTGCCTCCTTCCCAATCGCCCCTCGAAAGATACAACGGATTTGGGAAGGGACTAAGGTAGCCGCTGTATGGAGGTATCGGGTCGGCAAGATAGACCATAAGAGGGAAACGTCACGGAACCGGAGGCCCTCACCGGTTCGGACGCGGTCCATCACGCGTTTCGTTGGAGGCACCATGTTACGTTGGGCTCTCGGATTCTTCGTCATAGCGCTGATCGCAGCAGTGCTAGGGTTTGCTGGCGTCGCATCAGCTGCTGCGGGCATCGCCAAGATTCTCTTCTACCTCTTTCTGATCTTGTTTGTGCTCGCTCTAGTGGGGCACGTGGCTCGCAGAACCCAGTGACCTGATGGTCGTTGCGACGTCGTTCCTCCGCCGAGAGGAGGGGAAATGAAAATAGTCGGGATTGTCCTGTTGGTTGTCGGCGCTCTGATTCTAGCCTATCAAGGTTTCACCTATACGACGCACAAGAAGGTCCTAGATTTGGGCCCGTTACAGGCGACTAAAGAGGAGCATCACTCGGTTCCAATTCCACCCATACTTGGCGCCATTGCCGTAATTGGCGGCATCGTTGTGTTGACGACAGGCCGCCGGAGCTAGCTCGCGTGATAGGAAGGAGACAATCCAAATGAGTGTTTTGAAGAAAAATCGGTATTCGCTGGTTTTCGGTATTGCCATGGCAATTGTCGGGCTGGCTTGGCCCGCGATCTCGCCGGCCAAATCGAGCGACTCGGAGAAAGAAAACGATCGAATACGAAATGCCGGCACCGTGCTGAAAGAAGTTCTCGATGTGCCCGATGACATTCCGCGCGACCTTGTGGATAAAGCTCGCTGCGTGATCGTATTTCCGTCGGTTCTGAAAGCGGCCTTCGTTGTGGGCGGGGACTACGGTCGGGGCGCAATGGTCTGTCGCACCGGTCACGACTTCAGCGGGGCTTGGGGCGCTCCGACGATGATGGCGCTCGAAGGGGGCAGCTTCGGATTCCAAATCGGCGGACAAGCGACCGACTTCGTCATCCTTGTCATGAATAACCGCGGCGCGGACAGCATTCTACACAGCAAAGTGAAGCTCGGGGCGGACGCGTCAGTAGCTGCTGGACCCAAGGGCCGCGAAGCAACTGCGGAAACAGACGCCACCCTACGAGCGGAAATGCTGAGCTATTCGCGGTCGCGGGGCGCATTTGCAGGCATCTCGCTCGAAGGCTCAACGATTCGGCCGGACGGAGGGGCCAACAAGCGCCTCTACGGCAAAGACGTTTCGGCGGTTGAAATCGTCGAAGACGCGAAAGTGGCCGCGCCGGAATCGGCGCACGACTTGATTTCCAAGCTGCAGGAGACCTCACCTCACCTCACCTCAAAGCGTAGATCACCGTTCCTCCTCACTTGCTCCTCGCCACATGGGGCGGAGATTGCATCTTCGCCCCCGCTTGCCTCAATCCCGTTGTAAGTCGCGCTACCGCGATTCGGATCGTATTTGAACTGGCTTTTTTTGCGATGCGTTTGCGTTTCGCGGCGGGCATGGGATCGGTGGTGGGCCCAAGTGCATTTCACTCAGGCCGCAAAGCGGACGCGGATGCCTCCTAATGGTTGTGGTGTACCAAATCACCTTGTGGCCGTGACGCATTCCTCTGAGAGTCGTCCGGCGACGCCACGGAAACCGGGCTCGTGAAGAGCACAGCATTGGGGATCCAAGGAGCCACACAGGCTTCCGGCGCTCGGGATAATTTCCGCCCATGCCAGAATTGAGGTTCTTACGCGTGTGGTAAGATTCTGAAGTTGTGCCCGCGAGGAAAACGGAGGCGGTTGCATTCCCTTTCCGCCAAACCAGGATCGGGCAGGGGAATCCGGTGGACAGCGCGCGGTCAAAGACTTGAAGCAGTCTCGCCGTTACCGGACGCGAAGAAGGGCTGTCCCCGGAAAACGACCTATGACGGATTTACTGTCGAAAGTTAAAAAGAAGTTACAAGACGAGATCACGACGCTCGAGCACGAATTGAGTGTCGAGCTACCGAAAGAGCTCCTGAAGGCCCGCGCGCACGGAGACCTCTCCGAGAACGCCGAGTTCAAATATGCGAAGGAGCGCCAGGGTTACGTTTCGGCGCGCCTAGGGCAGCTAAAAAAGCGCCTCGGCGACATCGGGATGCTCAACTTGAATAACATTCCCGCCGACCGCGCAGGGTATGGCTCGCGCGTCTGGCTCCTGGACATTAAGAAGGACGTCGAAGTCCAATACAAATTGGTGAGCACCGAGGAGGCCGACGTCGCGCAAGGGTTGATCTCGACCACGTCCCCGATTGGGAAGGCGCTGCTCGGACGGAATGTGGGCGACGAAGTCAAAGTGCAAACGCCCGCGGGGATCAAGGAATTTGAAATCGTCCGCTTGAAAACGATCCACGAAGAAGAATAGGATTCGATTTCTCCGGTGTTGCGCTTCCGGCTGGGAGTATCCGATGTCGCTGAGTCACCTTGGTATGCTGGGCGCCGCAGGAGAGACCATGGCCCTCATCGGGCTCGGCCTCCTGTGGACCTACCGCGCGCAGGCGAAGGAATGGCTGCGCGAATTCCTCGAAATCTGGCGCGGGGAGGTCTCCGGCCACGACCCGCATCTTTCCGATCCGGCGTACCGGCGGTTGAAGCCGAGGCGGCCGCAGGGCGCGCTGCTGCTCGTTAGCGCTGTGGCCTTACTCTTCATCGGGCAAATTCTCTTCCTTATCGACATCACGTTCTAGCAGAAGATGCCCGCAGGAAGGCGCGCGCTGCAAACTGCAAACCCCTTTTTTCCAGACGGGGAGCCCGCAGGAACGAACGCTGCGGCTTGTCGTGATCAGAGCTTCAAAAATCAAAGGCAGGTAGCGGGGCCGGCTCCGAAGAGCCAGCCCCGCACGGTGAATGAGGTCGCACGAATCGTTGGTCCCGGGGCTATTGCCCCTGAGGCGTCGTCGCGGAGGTTGAGGTCGAAGTTGAGGAAGTGTTGGAGGGTGAATTGGAGGTAGGGCTAGAACTTTGTCCGGAAACCGCGCCAGCGGCCGGTTGCTGCAGCGCCACACTCTGCGTCAATTCCGATTCCTTGTATCTCGGCGCACTGACGTAGCCGTGGACGTGGTCCTTGCTGATTTGATTCACAACCACCTGCACCGGCTGAGGCATGTCGCCCTGGTGCAGCCAGATCGGCTCGTACAAGTCGACGTTCTTCTTGGATAGCTGGTGATCGTCGACGAGCATCATCAGGTTGTAGCTCTGATGTTTCGCATCGGCCTTGCGCAGCGAAACCTGAATCGGCCCTTCGTGCTGAAAATTCTTCGATTTGCTGAGATCGAATTCGAAGAAGAGGCGCTCGCCGCGCTTCTCCAGGGTTACCAATTCGTCGTGCGTCTTGGCGATCGATCCGTTGAGCTCATCGCGGGTCGAGCCGAGCTTGCCTTCGAGATCGGTTCGCGCCGCCGCCAGATCATCCTGCGTTTGCTTCAATTCCTTCTGCTGCTCCGCGAGCTGGCTTTGCATCTGCTTGAAACGCCGATCTTGCGCCGCGGGACGCGCCGAAGCAGCATGCTGGGTGGCGGACTTTGGCGTCGCTCGCGCACCATTGGTCGGAGTTTCGGCCAGCGTGGGCGATGGAGCTACCGTCAGCTGAGCAACCTTCTCGCCGAGGGAGTCAATCTGGCTGCGCATTTGCGCCGCGGTAGAATTCATGGCCATATTTTGCTGCTTGAGTTGCGCCATCGCCGCGTTCTGTTCAAACGCGTAGCCGCCGGCGAAAACCGCGGCAGCAAACAACATGACGCACAGGATCACGAGCCATCGGGGGACCGCCGTTACCGTGCGTTCCTCCCAGCGCGAATTCGACCGCTCTTGCTTCTCCTCTTTCGGAAAATCTTCCATGGCATCTCCAATTTCTCGCGGGCTCCAAGTGGAGCCCGAGCCGGAAGTCTCCGCGGCGCGCTAACGCCGCGGAGCGAATATTGCGGGCGGGCGGAACTATGAAGAGAGATGAATTTGTGAGGCCCGCTCGTCCCCCACGCACGGGAGAAGATCAATTTTCTGGCGGGCTTCAAAGCCCGCACCTACTTTTCTCGCCTGCTGCAAGCCCCGATTTCGGGAACCCTCGATCACGGGCGTGCAGAAGCACGAACCCTTCCATTCCGCTTCGGTCGGGAACCCGTTGTTTAACTCAGCTTGGTACAAAGAGTTACTGCGAGGCACGAGCGGGCGCAATCGGGCGATTCGTGTAGTACTAGTCCCGAAATTCTTGCTTGCAGTGGCAGGATTTATCCAGAAGCGACACGCCAAGCGTTCTATGCGCCGCGAGGAGACCGGAGCGGCACAGCACTAAGTGAACTTTCAGACCGTGGCTCATCTCTGAGGCTACGGGCGGTTCGGGCGATCTTACCCTTGCCCTTGGGAATTAGTGATGACCTGGACGGCGCGGAAGAATGCGGCCAGCAACTCGATGACGATGCGGCAATAAACGATCCACATGACCATACCGGCGAGTGCCAGAATCAGCGCCAGCAAGCCATTGGACGTGGACGTCTGGAATCCGGTGAACACAAACCACACGGCGGCGACCAATCCGGCGAGCAGATGAATGCCGTAGAGCAGCTTCAAGATGCGCGGCGTCAGCATACGCTGAAACGAAAGGTCCATCAGGTTGTCGATTAGGCCGTTTCCCCGGGGAATGGAATGCTGCTCGACGTAGGTAGGGGCGGTAGCCATGGTGTCATTCCTCCTGGCAAGAGTTTTTAAGACTCGCAAGTCAATCCTACACAAACGAAGTCTTCGCGGCTCCATCACGGCGGGACAAGGCTGCTCAAAGAAGTAGCTGGCCGGGAGTACAGGGGGACGCGTGGTGCGTGACCCGTGACCCGCGAGCCGAGTAAACGCAACGACGGGTTCCGCGCGAATCACCGTCAGCACTCGGCCATTTCAGCTATGGGAGGAGGCCGAAGACGGCAACGCTGTTTGTTGTGGCGGCAAAGACTTTGCCGTCGGCAATCATCGGTGTGATGAACTTGTTGCCGCTGCCGAAGTGGTCGCGTCCGCCCGAGGCTTGGTTGCTGTTGTACAGCTCGTGGGTCAGATCATCCGCGGCGTAAGCGTGAAGAACGGCGGTGCCGGTATTTTCGATCGCCCAGACAATGCCGCTCGTACTGCCGTTGGCGGAGACACTGGGCAGAACTCCTGGATAAGTGAATGATGCCGCAGTCTCGACAGGCGCGATGGCAAGTTTGCCGGCGGTGATGGCGAAGGACTTCAGCGTAGAATTCACGTCGCAGTAGTAGACGGTGCCATTGAAATACGCAGGTACGCCAAACACCCCGTTCGGCAGTGCTCCGGCCGATTCCTGATACACGTTATTCGAGTTAAGGTTGAACTTGCCCATGTTGTTGCGATCCACGACGTAGAGGTTGCCGTCTTTCCCTGCGCCTACCGCGAGATGGAGCGCGTTGGCTGTGCCAAAACTCAGATCAGGCAACACCATAGGCCCGCCGGAGCCGAGATCCACGTCTCCGTTAGACTCGCCTGCAGTGTTGGACATGTTGAAGTAGTCCGCTAGCTTCAATACGCTGCCAGTCGTCGACACTTTGACGAACGCGTTGCCATAGTCCTGCTGGCTCGGAAAACCGTTCGCATCGAGTGCCGTCTCGAAGGTGCCGTTGGCCATCAGCGCGTAGATGTTGCCCTGCGGATCAGCCGCCAGGCCGCCGCCGCTCTGCCAGATCGAGCCTTCGCTGCCATTTGGCGTCAGGTTCAGCACGCTCGTTTGCGCCAGGCTCGTCTGGTTATAGCCCATGATCCATGCGGTATACGGGCTGAAATCGCAGTGCGACGCCCAGCTTGTGTAGACGACGCCGTTCAGAAGGAGCAGCGCAGCTCGTTCTTTGTATTGCGCGGGATCGAATATGACCTGCCCGCCGGAGCTGTTGTCTCCGCTTCCCGGATAGGTCGCTTGAATCGTCACGGGGCCGCCCAGAAGTTCCGCGCCGGTCGTGACGTCGAGGGCGTGTAGGCGTTGGAAATACGTCGAACCGTTTTTCGACATGGCCACAGCATACAGGATGCCGTGAGCGCCAGCCGTCCGGTCCATGACAGGCGTGGAAGTGATGCCGATCTCTGGCGAAACCTGGCTGCAGCCGCGATCATCGCTGGTTGTTTCGCCGGAACCGAGCAAGGAAACTTTCCAGAGCTGAACGCCTGTGTCGGAGTCAAAGGCGTAGACAGAATCGTGCTCGGTCGCAATGAAGACGACGTTGTGATTCGCGCCTGCCACAGCGAGTTGCGACAAGTACAGCGGCTCCGCGTCCACCTTGCCATCGACCATGAGGTTGCGCAGCAGGCCGAATGTCTGCGAATTGACATTCGCCTGCGTTAATTTTGCCTCAGTAAGGTTCTGGCCGGTGCGGGCAATGTCGTTGTGATAGGTCGTCACATCACTTCCAGGGGCAGTAACGATCGGGTTGACAGTCAGCGTTGCCGGATTGCTCGACACGGTTGTCACGACGTTGGTGACCATCACGCGGAAAGTTGCGCCGTTGTCGCCGGAGGTGGTTGGCGGGGTCGTGTAGGTCGCCGATGTCGCGTTAGAAATGTTCAAATTGTTCTTCTGCCACTGGTACATGAGCGGGGCCGTTCCGGACGCGACCACCGAAAATGTTGCGGTCTGGCCGGCGCTGACGGTCTGGTTCGACGGCTGGGTCGTGAAGGTGGGCGCCACCGGAGCTGCGGTAACCGTCAGCGTCGCTGCAGCGCTCGTCGCGCTGCCTGCAGAGTTGGTGACGATCACGCGAAACTGCGCGCCATTGTCGCCGGAAACCGCCAGCGGAGTTGAGTAGCTGGCGGAAGTCGCGTTCGAGAGGTTCGCGTTATTTTTCTGCCACTGATAAGTGAAGGGCGCGGTCCCGGTCACACTAACGGAGAACGTCGCGGCTTGCCCCACCGTGACGAATTGGCTAGCCGGCTGCGCGGAGAAACCAGGGGCCGTCGCCTTCGTCGTGTTTGACTGCAGAATCGTCGCGCCGCTGCACCCCAACAAGCCGGCTGTGCACGCGAAAACGAGCGCCGCTCGAGCGATTTGCACTGCACTTCGATTGAGCATAGGAACGTCCGGTCCCGTTACCACGCAACCTTAGCTTCTCGAAGGGGGCAAAAAATCAGGCGTCAAACTGAGTCGATTTGGCACTTCTTAGTTTAAGCCGCTAGAGCGATCTCTCCACCTGTACTCTCGGCCGGATTTAGTCTACTGATCATCGCAGGCGCTGAAGCTCGGGTATTGTCCTAATTTTCGAATAAGGACAGCACCGGAGCTAGCCAGAGACTCGGATGCGCTGCGCCGCCAGGTGCGGGCCATACTTGCGGCCTGCCGGAAATATGCTAACGTCTTTCGCTTATGCCACATCGGATTGGCGTGCTGCTGTCGGGGCGCGGGTCAAATTTCGAGGCGCTCGCCGACAGCGTCGCAGCCGGGCGCATTCCCGACGCGGAAATTGCTTTGGTCATAAGCAACCGGGAGGGGTCTCCGGGCCTCGAGCGCGCCGCCGCTCGCGGGATCGAGTCCAAGGTGATTCCCTCGAAGGGGTTGGCGCGCGAGGATTACGACCGGTTGGTTGTTCGGGAACTGAAGGACGCGGGCGTTGAGATTGTGTGCCTCGCGGGGTTCATGCGCCTGCTGTCGCCTTACTTTGTCGCGGCGTTTCCGCAGCGTATTTTGAATATTCATCCTTCGCTGCTGCCGTCGTTTCCCGGCCTCGAAGCTCAGCGCCAAGCGCTCGACTACGGGGTGAAATTCAGCGGCTGCACCGTGCATCTGGTGGATGAAAATCTGGACGCGGGGCCGATTGTGGCGCAGGCCGTCGTACCCGTGCGCGAGGATGATACGGCGGAAACTCTCGCGGCGCGCATTCTTGCGGAGGAGCACCGCATTTACACGGAAGCCGTGCGCTTGGTGCTTTCGGGAAATTTTCGCGTTGAGGGCCGCCGCGTGATCGCTCTGGCAAACCCGCCTGCCGCCCGCCCGCCGGACGCGCGGGGACGGGCAGGCTCGTCATGACGGCGACCCCCCAATTCCGTCCGGTCGACGAGCAGCTCGCCTACCTGCGTAAGGGCGCGGCGGAAATCATTCGCGAGGAGGACTTGCGCGCCAAGCTCGAGGCCTCGGCGAAGACGGGCAAGCCGCTGCGCGTCAAGCTGGGCGTGGATCCGACCGCGCCCGACCTGCACCTCGGCCATACTGTTGTCTTACGGAAACTTAAACATTTTCAGGACCTGGGCCACACAGCGATTTTCCTGGTAGGGGACTTCACGGCGATGGTCGGCGATCCGACTGGACAGTCCGAGACGCGCCCGCCGTTGACACGCGAGCAGGTGGACGCCAACGCCAAAACATACCTTGAACAGGTGTACAAGATTCTGCGGCGCGAAAACATGGAAGTCCGCTACAACAGCGAGTGGCTCGGAAAATTGACGGGCCACGACATGATTCGGTTATGCGCGCATTATCGCCTGGCGCGAATGCTCGAGCGGGAGGATTTTCGTTCGCGCCTGCAAAACAATCTGCCGATTGCCATCCACGAACTGCTCTACCCGTTGCTGCAGGCGTATGACTCGGTCGCGCTCCAAGCGGATGTTGAGCTGGGCGCGACGGAGCAGAAATTCAATCTGCTCGTCGGGCGCGAAATCCAACGCGAGTATGGACAGCCTTCGCAGGTGGCGCTGACGATGCCCATCCTCGTCGGGCTTGACGGGCAGCGAAAAATGTCGAAGTCGCTGGGGAATTACGTAGGCATCACGGAAGCGCCCGCGGACATGTTTGGGAAGCTGATGTCCCTTTCGGACGACATGATGTGGTCCTACTTCGATCTCGTGACGGACCGGACGCCGGAGGAAATTTCGGGCCTCAAGGCGAAAGTGGACTCCGGCGTGGAGCATCCGATGGACGTGAAGATGTCGCTGGCGAAGGAAATCATCGCCGGATTTCACGGCGCGGCTGCGGCGGAAAAGGCCGCCGCGGATTTTCAGCGCGTTTTCCGAGATCGTGAAGCACCCAGCGACGTCCCGAAGTTCAAGGTGGCTGCCGGAACCTACAAACTACTGACATTGCTGGTTCAGGCTGGCCTCGTGAGCTCTCGAAGTGAAGGTGAACGCTTGATACGCGGCAAGGCCGTGGAGCTGGACGGTCAGGTGGTGGAGGCAATGAACAAGACTCTGATGCTATCCAGTGGAGAAAATGCTCTTCTTCGCGCCGGCAAGAAGAAATTTCTGCGCATCGTCGTGGAGTGAAAATTTCTTGGCCGAAACGCGCTTGCCTCGCACCGCAGAACGGAACAAAATAGGCGCCGCCAGCCGGGAGCGTACGGCATGTCGAATCGCGTGAAGGTGGAGATTTACGGGCAGAGCTACATGATGAGCGGGGACCTGGACGAAGGCTATGTCCAAAAACTGGCGCGCTACGTGGACGAAAAAATGCAAGCAGTTTCCGAGGCGACACAAACGGTGGACTCGGTCCGCGTCGCGGTCCTGGCCGCGATGGCGATTGCCGATGAGCTCCATTCGCGGCAACAGGAGACAGGCCACCGCGACGACCAGTTGCGCGAGCGGGCGCAGCAGTGCCTGACGATCCTGGAGCGTGCCCTCAAGCAGACCGCCTAGAGCTGGCTGGGGAGCCCGCCCCAAAATGTGCGATTGAGCATTCTGAGTCCAGAACCGAGGAAGTTTGGTCGCTCTGCACAACATAAATGTTCCACGTGGAACAATTCGGAAAATGGTTCGAACGTGGGATTTTATTCGAACGTAACTGGCACCGGAGCGAGCCGGAATTTCAGCCTAAGCTAGGACGTGTCCTACCCTTCCCAGTTCAATTCTGCGCACTCGAAACGTGCAACGCTTTACCCGCGTCTTACATCCAGTTATTATTACCGGGTTGGCTGGTTCCTGGTCTAAGTCGCTGATTTCGAGTGTGCGAAACACCCTCCGAATTCTCGGTATCTCGCTGGCGCTCGTCGCGCTGCTGGTCTTCGCCACGGGTGTGGTCAGCGACTGGAACCACCAGAATTCCAACGACGAGACGCGCTGTCCGTACTGCCATTTGGGTCACCAGACCCCCGCTCAGCTCGAGGCCGCTCCCGCAGTCTCCTTGCTGAGGCCGGTCGCCTCCTTGCCGCTGCCGGAGGATTTTGCCGCGGCCGGCGGTCCGGCTCTCTCGCAGATTTCCCCCCGCGCACCACCCGCTGCATAGCCTTTCCCTCTGATCGTCTTGTGTAAGAGGCGATCGCCGCTTGCAACTCAATTCAACAGGAATTCTCGAGCGCCCCTGGCGCCCTGATCTTTCGGAATACGGGACCCAGGCACTCAGCCGCTCCCGGCAGGAGACACAGCATGGAAAGAAAGTCTAGGGCTTTGAAGTGGCCGACGCTGACCGTCCTTGGAGTCCTCGTGTTGCTCGCCCCGGACCGCGCCGCCGCGCAGGCTGCCGCGCCATCAGTCCCGCAAAATGCGCCAGCGCAGGTCACGCTCGACGAGGCCATCGACCTGGCGCTAAAGCACAATCACTCTCTGCAAGCGGCGCGCACGACGATCCTGCAGAATCAAGCGCTCGAGATCACGGCCAACCTGCGGCCCAATCCCGTGCTCAGCGGAGACGCGCAGTTCCTACCTTTTTTCCACCCCAGCGATTTCACCGACAGCTATCTGGACAGCAACGCTCAATTCGACCTTGGCCTCAGCTACACGTTCGAGCGCGGGAAGAAGCGCCAGCATCGTCTGCAGGCGGCGAAGGACCAAACGGCAGTGACAACAGCCCAGGTCTCCGACAACGAGCGAACGCTGACGTTCAATGTCGCGTCAGAATTTATCTCGGTTCTGCTTGCGCAGGCGAACCTCGATCTGGCTGAAAAGGACCTCGCAAGTTTTCAGCAGACGGTGGACATCGGCCAGGCCTCGTACAACGCCGGCTCGATGAGCGGCGGCGATCTGCTGAAAATCAAGATTCAACTGCTGCAATTCCAAATGGACGTCTCGTCGGCGAAGCTGGGGCGCGTGCAGGCGCTCGCAAGTCTGCGGCAGCTCCTTGGCTACGAATCGGTGCCCGAATCGTACGAGGTCGTCGGCGACCTCGAATACAAGCCGGTGAAACTGGGCGAGGACGATTTGAAGGCCATGGCGCTCCGGCAACGTCCCGACGTGCGCGCGGCGCAACTGGGCGTGACGGCCTCGCAGAGCCAGTACGAGCTGGCGCGAGCCAACGGCAAGCGCGACGTCAACGCCACGGCGCTTTACACGCATGTCGGCGCGGTAAACTCGGCGTCATTTTTCGGCAACGTCCAGTTGCCCATCTTCGACCGCAATCAGGGCGAAATTGTGCGGACGCGCTACGCGATCACACAGTCTGAGGAGCTTTCGAGCGAACAGGCCTCCCTTGCGCTCACCGACGTTGCGAATGCGTACGAAGCACTTCGCACCAACGACCAAGTCGTACAGCTGTTCGAGTCCGGCTATTTGAAGCAGGCCGAGGAATCTCGCGACATCAGCCTCTACGCGTATCAGCGCGGCGCCGCCAGCCTGATTGATTACCTGGACGCCGAGCGGAGCTATCGCGCGACGGAACTCTCCTACCGCCAGGCGCTCGCAGGCTATATGACCTCGCTGGAGCAGTTGCGGCAAGCGATAGGAACAAGGAGTTTGCCATGAGAAAACTACGGAGGGTTCGCTATCGGATTCCGCCGTGGCGGACACGGCGCGGCGTGCTCTACTTCGCGGCCGTCAGTGCTGCGCTTTCGCTCGCCGGTTGCGGCAGCTCGGGCGGCCAGGCAAGCAAGATGACCTCCTTCGCGGCCAGCGAGAATCCGGCCAACAGAGCGGAACTTTTCTCGTTGCCGCCCGACCAAATGTCACACATCCAGATCTACACAGTCGCGCAGTCCCAGCTAACGCACACACTGCGCCTCACGGGCGCTGTGGCCTACAACAATTTCCTGACGACGCCGGTGATCACGCAGGTTGGCGGTCCTGTAAGCCGCATCATCGCCATGCCTGGCGAGCACGTGAGCCCGGGTCAGCCACTATTATTCGTCGCCAGTCCCGACTACTCGCAACTGCGCTCGGCCTACATCAAGGCGCGTGACGCTTTGCAGCTCGCGGACCGATTCTACAAGCGCGCGCAGGACCTCTATGAGCACAAAGCCATCTCGCAAGCCGACCTTGAGCAGGCCGAATCGACTAGAACGCAGGCCAACGCGGACTTGCAATCCAACGAACAAGCCATTCGCGTGCTCGGGATTCGAGACCCGGAAAGCATTGTGACGAATGCGCCGAATGCGGAACTGCCGCTCCTGGCGCCGCGCACGGGCGAGGTGGTGGAGAGGCTGTGCTCGCAGGGCCAGTTACTGCAGGCGGGCGCGACGCAGTGCTTCACGCTCTCCGATACGAGCAGCGTGTGGATCCTCGTGAACATCTACCAGAACGACCTCGCCTACGTCCGCGTCGGCCAGGATGTAACCGTCGAGAATGAAGCCTACCCGGGCGTCGTGCACGGAAAGATTGAATACATCGCTCCGGCTCTCGACCCAACCACGAGGACCGCGCCAGCGCGCATCGAGTCCCAAAATCCCAGCGAGCGGCTTAAGAAGGACATGTATGTGACGGCGGAAGTTCGCGCCGGCACCATCCCAAATGCGCTGACTGTCCCCGACGCCGCCGTCCTGCGCGACGCCGACAACATGCCGTATGTGTATCTGCAGACGGGCAACAACCAGTTTGCGATGCGCATGGTGACACTCGGCCAGACCGGGAGCGGAACTACGCAAATTGTTACGGGGTTGCGGGCGGGCGACAAGGTTGTAGGGAACGGAAGCCTGTTCCTGCAATTCCAGAATTCATTGCAGCGCTGAATCGAGGACAAACAACTCCGTGATTCATCATTTTGTCCAATTTGCGCTCCGCCAGCGTTTTCTGATTCTCGTGGTGGTTGCGCTCGTCGTGGTGGCAGGCGCTCTTTCGTTCCAGCGAATGCCCGTGGACGCTTACCCCGATCTTTCGCCGCCGATGGTGGAGGTCATCTCGCAATGGCCGGGCCACGCAGCAGAGGAAATCGAGCGGCTGGTGACCCTGCCGATTGAAGTGGAAATGAACGGCGTTCCACAAATGGAGGCGCTGCGCTCGATCTCGCTCTATGGTCTCTCGGACGTCCGCATGACCTTTGACGAGAACACGGACGACTATTGGGCGCGCCAGGTGGTGTTCGAGAGGCTGTCCGGGGCCACACTTCCCGCAGGCGTGACGCCTGGGCTATCGCCACTGTTTAGCCCGTCGGGGCTCGTGTACCGCTACGTGCTCGAAAGCCCGGACCGCAGCCCGCAAGAGCTGAAAACGATTGAAGACTGGGTCCTGCAGCGCGCTTATAAATCGGTCCCGGGGGTCGCCGACGATTCCGGCTTCGGCGGCACGGTGATGCAGTACCAAGTGCTGCTCGATCCGGCAAAAATCTACAACTACCACATCGCCGTTCCGCAGGTGCTGGCTGCCCTGACGGCGAACAACGCGAACGCAGGCGGCGGATTTTACTCGCAGGGCTCGCAGTTTTTCTACGTGCGCGGCTTGGGGTTGGTGACCAAGACCGAGGACATCGGAAACATCGTGGTAGGAAGCAACAACGGCGTTCCGGTGCGGATTCGCGACGTGGGAGAGGTAACAATTGGAAACGCGCCGCGCCTTGGAGAATTCGGCTTCCAGAAAAATGACGACGCGGTCGAAGGCGTAATCCTCATGCGCCGGGGCGAGCAGACGCAGACCGTTCTTGCCGGGGTGGAGAAAAAGACTGCAGAGCTCAACCAGGGTCTTTTGCCTCCCGACGTAAAAGTGCGGGCGTTTTACGACCGCAGCGATCTTGTGGAGCTCACGATTAATACGGTTGAGCACAACCTGCTCCTGGGCATGGTGCTTGTGCTGATCGTGCTGATTTTCTTCCTGGTCAGCTTGCGTGCCGCCATCATTGTCGCGCTGACGATCCCGCTCGGCTTGCTCTTTGCCTTCATCCTGCTGCACGGACGCGGCGTGCCAGCGAACTTGCTTTCGATCGGGGCCATCGACTTCGGAATCATCATCGACGGCACGGTCGTCATGATGGAAAACATCTATCGCGAACTCGCCGAGCGCCAAGGAAAAGACTACACCCTGAGCGGAGTGATCCTGGCCGCCGCGCGGGACGTCGATCGTCCGATTTTCTATTCCGTCGCGGTGATTCTCGCGGGATATCTGCCGATCTATGCCCTGACAGGCCCTTCTGGGAAACTGTTCCATCCCATGGCCGAGACGATGTCCTACGCTCTGCTGGGCTCGCTGTTTTTCACTCTGACTCTCGTCCCTGTGCTCGCGTCGTACTGGTTTCAGCACGGCATCAAGGAAATCGTAAACAAGCCGTATGAATGGATCAAGCAAGTCTACGCTGGGGAGTTGGACTGGTGTCTCGACCACCCAAAAACGACGATGGTCGTCGCGGCGGCCATTTTCGGCGGCACGCTTCTTCTAATCCCTTACATCGGCGGCGAATTCATGCCGCACCTCGACGAAGGCGCGTTGTGGGTGCGCGCTACAATGCCTTACACGATTTCCTTCGAGGAAGCATCGAAGTTCGCTCCGCAAATCCGCGACATTCTGATGTCTTATCCGCAAGTAACCGAAGTGGGATCCGAACTGGGCCGCCCGGATGATGGGACCGACCCTACCGGATTTTTCAATTGCGAATTCTACGTGGGCCTCAAGCCTTACAAGGACAAAATCTGGCAGGAGGGCCGGATTCGGAACAAAGCGCAGCTCACTGAGGATCTCCAAGAAAAACTCGCTTCCTATCCCGGTGTGATTTTCAACTATACGCAGCCGGCGGAGGATGCCGTGGATGAGGCGCTCACTGGACTCAAGAGCGCGCTCGCAGTGAAGATCTACGGGCCGGACCTGCAGGTGCTCGAGGACAAGGCGGTGGAGATCAAGCGCGTCCTCTCGCAAATTCCGGGGTTCACCGAGCTGACGGTGGTTCGCGAACTGGGCCAGCCCAGCGTGCAGATCGATGTGAACCGCGAAAAAATCTCGCGGTACGGCATCAATGTGTCGGATGTCGAGGGCGTCATCCAGGCCGGTGTGGGGGGCCAGGCGGCAACCCAAGTGATCCAGGGCGAGCGGCTCTTTGACCTGGTTGTGCGCATGAAGCCGGAATACCGGTCCAGTACACGGGAGATCGGCAATCTTCTGGTGCCCACGCCATCCGGCCAACAGGTCCCAATTTCGGAGCTCGCCACAATCCGCCAGGGGAACGGCGCGTCATTCATCTACCGCGAAAATAATTCGCGATACATCGGCGTGCAGTTTAGCATCGAAGGGCGCGACCTCGCCCGCGCGGTAAACGAAGCGCAAAACGCGGTGCGCCGCAACGTGGGCTTGCCCCAGGGTTACAGGCTTGACTGGGGTGGCGAATACAGCGAATACGTCGCGGCGCTGCAGCAGCTCACGGTCATTGGACCGCTGGCTATTCTGATTATTTTCATGATTCTGTTTGCGCTGTACGGCAACTTCAAATTTCCGGTCAGTGTGGTCATCGGCGTGGTAATGACGGAGCCGGTAGGCGCGCTGCTCGCCCTGAAGCTCACGCACACGCCGTTCAGCGTGAGTTCCGTGCTGGGTTTGCTGGCGCTCATGGGCGTGTCTGTGGAAACCGCAGTGATCCTGGTGTCGTACATCAACAAGCTGCGCCTTGAAAATCACAACATTCGTTCGGCGACTCGCGAGGCAGCTCTGCTGCGACTTCGCCCCATCATGATGACCGCTCTGGTCGCGTGCCTCGGCCTCCTTCCGGCCGCGCTTTCGACAGGAATCGGGTCCGATACGCAACGGCCGTTCGCGATTGTGGTGGTCGCAGGGCTGATCTCGCGCCTGTTTCTTGGTTTTTTTGTCAACCCGGTGTTGTACGAAATGGTCGCAAAGCAAGGAGACGTATTGCAGGTGTAGGAGCGCAGCCTAATGCCTGAGCCAGGCCGTTACTTATCGAGGGAGGCGGACAGGCAACACTTTACGAAAGTTCGCCATCGAGCTACTATCTACGGGGATTCGGCACCGACTGAGATGACTGTGCGCAACGCGGTTCGCATACTTTGTCTGTCGCTGGTGCTGGTGGCGCTGCTGGTATTCGTTACGGGCGTCGTCAGCGACTGGAACCATAGCGGCACGAACGACGACGCGCGGTGCCCGTACTGCCACTGGGGTCATCAGACGCCGGCGCAGTTGGAAGCCGCACCTTCGCTGGCGCTGCTGAATCCGCTCCATTCCCTACCCCTTCCTGAAGAGAGTCCGCTGGCGATCGCGCCCGCGCTTTCGCAGATCGCGCCCCGTGCACCCCCAGCTGCCTAACTAACAGAACCCTCTCTTAATTCAAGTCCTGTTGCGCTGCCTAGCTCGAACCTAGGCCGCGCACACGCCCATTTCGGGCGGCCACACTGGCGCTTCCAAGCAGCAGCCTCCACGCGGGGCGGAGAGGAATTGTTCCAATGAAATTTTACAGATTTGCATTCTTGATTTTAGTTCTTGCATCGCTTTCCCGCACGCAGCCTGCAAACGCCCAGTCTTCCGGCAATATCGAAGGCGTTGTGAAGGATACAACGGGCGGCGTCCTGCCCGGCGCCACGGTTGAAATTTCCAATCCTGTGAGCGGTTATCACCGCGAAACAACAACCGGGACCTCCGGAGACTTCCGGTTCAGCAACGTGCCATTCAATCCGTACCACCTCGTCGCGAGCGCCAAAGGATTTTCTCCATTTACGCAGGACATGGATGTTCGCTCGAGCGTTCCGGTCAACGTTGATGTCAGCCTGAAACTTGGTACGACCTCCGAAAACATCACGGTAGAGGCTTCCGGGGCCGATCTGGTGGAGACGGAATCAACACCTCACACCGACGTGGACCGAGATCTCTTTGACAAGTTGCCCCTTGAGAGCGCTTCTTCAGCTATGAGTTCGCTCGTCACGCTGGCCTCCCCGGGCGTCGTGGCTGATTCCAACGGCCTCTTCCACGGCCTCGGCGACCACGCCGAAAACTCGTTTTCGGTTGACGGCCAGCCCATCACCGACCAGCAAAGCAAGATTTTCTCCAATCAACTCCCAGTCGATTCTATCCAGTCAATGGAAGTGATCTCAGGCGCCCCCCCGGCCGAGTATGGCGATAAGACCAGCCTGGTGATCAAAGTGACGACGCGCTCTGGTCTGGGACAAACGCAGCCCGCCGGAAGCGTAACGACGTCCTACGGCTCCTTTGGCTCGGTGACCGGTGACGCCAATGTCGCTATCGGCGGCTCGAAATGGGGAAATTTCGTTTCCTTGGGAGGCCTGAACACTGGACGTTTTCTCGATCCCCCGGAATTTGTAGTCATACACGCGAAAGGGAATGAGGAAAATGGGTTCGACCGCTTCGACTTTCAGCCGACGATGGCGGATTCGGTCCACATGAATTTCAACTACACGCGGTCCTGGTTCCAAGAGCCAAATTCGTTCGATGCCCAGGCGGCCGGCCAGGACCAGCGCGCCCAGGTTCAGACGTTCAACGTGGCGCCGAGTTACACGCACTTGTTCGGCGCGACGACTCTTCTGAGCGTTGGAGCGTTTGTACGCCGCGATCACTTTTATTATTACCCGAGTGCGAATCCCCTTGCAGACGTATCCGAAACCGCGAGCCAGAATCGGATCCTGACAAACGCGGGAATCCATGTGGATGTTTCCTATGTGAAGGGCGCCCACAACATAAAACTTGGCGGCACTTTTATGCACACGCTTCTCACCGAAAATTTTTCGACTGGTCTCACAGACCCCACGATCAACGACCCGTGCTTGGCCGCCGGAAGCCTTCCGAACCCGAATAGTTCTGACGGCCCTGCAGGAGAAACGAATGTTAGTGACCCAACGGGCTGCCCGGCAGTGGGTTTGATCCCTAACAATGGCACAGACCCTCTTGCGTCTGTGGGGCCCTTTGACCCTGTGCTCGGCTGCATTGACCTGACCAGGCCAACAGTTTCGTGCACCGGCACGCGCGGATTGTTTCAGTTCCACGGGCATGGCGACGTCAAGGAGCTTGGACTCTTTCTGCAAGACACGATCACGAAGGGGAACTGGTCGTTCAATATCGGGATTCGCGGCGATCTCTACAGGGGGGTGTCCATAAGCACAAATCAACCGGAGCCTCGCGTCGGAATCGCCTACAACATCAAGCGCACCAACACGGTGCTCCGGATATCGTACGCTCGCGTGATGGAATCGCCCTTCAACGAAAATCTCGTTCTCGCCACGACTGCGGGCAATCCCGTCGCCACTTCCCTGTTTGGGGCGACGGCGCCGATCTCTCCCGGGCAGCGCAACGAGTTCCATGCGGGTTTCCAACAAGCTTTTGGAAAATACCTCGTGGTAGATGCCGACTATCTCTGGAAGTACACGCACAACGGATACGACTTCAGCGACTTCCTGAATACCCCCGTTTTCTTCCCGATTGCCTGGCACAACTCCAAAATTCACGGCCCTTCGGTTCGTGTGAGCCTGCCAAACTTTCATGGCCTGACGGCATTTTTCACCGCCAGCAGCGTCGCGGCGCGTTTTTTCAACCCGCAGGTAGGTGGCCTGGGTACCGACCTGAGTGGCGTAGGTGCCTTCCGCATCGACCATGACCAGAAGTTTCAGGAAACCACACACATCCAGTATCAGCCACGCAAAGACTGGCCCTGGATCGCCCTCAACTGGCGGTACGACAACGGCCTGGTCGCTGGGCCCGCGCCGTGTTTCAACGATATCAATCCAAACACGGTTTGTGCGGGGACGTCCTTCCGCCTTGGTGGCGTGCCCTTTGTCGATCTCAGTGGATTGACCGCCGATCAGCAACTACAGGCAGGGCTCTTCTGTGGCTCTACCGTCCCAACCCTAACGACTCCTCTGGTGGATTGCCCGGCATCCCAGTACGGCTCGACGCGAATTAAAGTTCCCGCGCCGCAAACCTCGGATGACGACCACAATCCTTCGCGCATCGCTCCCCGGAATCTTTTCGACATCAGTTTGGGAGACGACAACTTGTTCCGCAAGGACCACTACAAGTGGAGCCTGCGCCTGACAGCTATTAACATCACCAATAAAGTCGCTCTCTACAACTTTATCTCGACGTTCAGTGGGACCCACTTCGTCACGCCGCGGGCGATGACGGTGGAGCTGGGCTTCCACTTCTAAGACGGGCTGGCAGTGGCCGACGAGGTCCGACTAACCGGTCGCTGCCTTGCTATCCGTACGCAATCGAATTCTCGCGAACTAATGAGGCGTTCATATCACAAGGGGCCGAGATGCCACGCCACCTGGGGTACAAGCGACGCGACGCAAAAAAGCTAGAGAAGCGGCGGTTTGCGGCCGTGGCCAGACTACAGCGCGGCGAGTCGACTGCAGCGGTCGCCCGGTCCCTGGGAGTCTGCATCCAGTCTGTCCAGCGGTGGGCCCGATGCTATCGTTCACAGGGAGACCAGGGGCTCCGCCGCCGCCCGAAGACGGGAGGCCGTCCGAAGCTGGCGAATGAAAAATTGGCTCAGCTCCCCAGCCTGCTCGAGCAAGGGCCCTCGGCTCATGGGTTCGACACGCCCGTTTGGACCACGGAACGCATTGCCGGTCTGATCTGGCGGCGCTTCCGTGTGCGCTATTCCCGCGACCATGTGCATCACCGGTTGATGCCGCTCCTCGGCTGGAAATGGCACAAACACACGTGGCTGCCCGCCAAGGCCGGCAGCAATTCGCGCACTTGAGCCGGGACTATAGTTTTCACTTACCTGGACCGTTCCACAAGACTTACGAAAACACCGTCGAGGGACTCAACCTTTATCCTGGACTCGATTGTAGGGAAATGAGACTGAAGCGTTCGTCGTAACAAGCGCTGCCGCTGGAACGCCAGCGCGTCATGTCGTCACGCCCCGCATGTGGATTTGCTAGAATTGACTTCGGAGTTGGCCTGCAACGTAGGTGTTGGCGCGAAGATCTTTTGAACCAATGCTGGATCTCCGGGTGCCCGTGTCAGACGGCTCGTGCGCATGGCCCGCTGCGGATTTCGGTCCGTCGCGGGAAAGCCTAAAAGCCGGCGCAGGGCGCCCACCTTTTACAGGAGGTTCAGGATCTAGCTCCACACGGCGAAGTGGACCGCTCCATTTTTCTCGGGTGTGGGCTCTACGCGCTGCCGCCGGAGCGTTTCGGCACTTCGGCGCATCGGCGACCGGAACACCAAGGCAGAAACGACGCGTCAACGGCTCGCGTCTCTCTCCCGTGGGCATCATGCGGCTGGGTGTGTGCGCCGACAAATCAAATAAATGAAAATCCTGTTCATTGGCGACATCGTAGGTTCGCCGGGCCGGCAAATTGTAATCGACCGGCTGGCCGACATCGTGCAATCGCGTCAGGTCGACCTGGTGCTTGCCAATGGCGAGAACGCCGCCTCTGGCTTTGGCATCACGCCTCGGCTCGCCGACCAGCTGTTCGCCGCAGGAATTGAAGTCTTAACGGGTGGAAATCATATCTGGGACCGCAAGGAAATCCTCGAATACATTCCGCAGCACCCCCGACTACTGAGGCCGGCAAATTTCCCCGAGGTCAACGCGGGAGCTGGCCTCTACGTGGGGACAGCCCGTAATGGCGTCCCGTATGCCGTGCTAAACCTCCAGGGCCGCGTCTTCATGGCCGCGAATGACTGCCCCTTCCGGGCAGCCGATCGGGAGCTTGCCCGCATCCCAGCAGATGTCCGCGTGATCTTCGTGGACTTTCACGCAGAAACGACGAGCGAAAAGGAAGCCATGGGGTGGTACCTGGATGGGCGCGTCTCCGCAGTGGTCGGCACGCATACGCACGTGGCTACCGCGGACGAGCACATCCTGCCCGGCGGCACCGCGTATCAGACCGACGTGGGAATGACCGGACCTCATGACGGGGTGATCGGAATGGATCGGGCGGCGATCCTGCGGCGGTTCCTGGACGGGCAGCCCGCGCGGTTTGAAGTGGCCGGCGGCGACATCCAGATGAATGCCTCGTTGATTGACGTGGACGAGGCGACCGGCCGCGCCCGCAGGATCGAACGCCTCCGCTTCCGAACCGACTGACACAAAGGCAACATGTACCGCCCAGGGACTACGTTGTCGGCAAGCCGTCCACAGAGGACATGCGGCGTCGGCATGAACTGTTCGCGCAGAACGCTCGCGGGAGGCCGTTCACGGAGAGCGTTCTCGCCCGGCCGTCTCCACCAAGTTTGGGCCGTAGCCACGCTCGCCGCAGCGGGGGCCGCGATTTTTTCCCCACCGGCGCGCGCTCAGGAAGAGTACCAATTCGAACACGATCTGGTGGCGAAGGGGCGGCTCTACGACCAAGTGGGAGCGGGTTTTCGCGAGGTGCATCGCGGTCCGGATGGCAATTACTATGTCTTAATTGCGCCGGCTCCCGCGGTGCAGATCTACGATCCGTCCGGTAACCGTATTGGCCAGGTTCCGACCGAAGCCGAGGCGACGGCGAAAGGCGTTCCCCTTGTCTACGGCCAATCCTTCGATGTGGATCACGACGGGCGCGTCGTCGTGTGCGACCGCGGCGCGAAAGCTATCAAGATTTACTCGGCCAAGGGCGCTCTGACCACGTCCATCTCACATTCAGCGCCCGTGTCTGTCGTGCTTCTTCCTGGCGGAGAATTTGCGGTCGCCAGCCCCGACAGCAATGAATTGATTACAGCCTATGACCTCTCGGGGAAGGTGGTCCGGGAGTACGGGGACCGCGAAGAGATCGCCGATCGGGCCGACGTGAACAGGCAAGTCAACTACGGGCACCTAGTGGCGGACGGGGCCGGAAGTACTTATTTTGCTTTCGATTACCTGCCCGAACCGACGGTGCGCAAGTTCGATCGGGTAGGCTATTTGACGTCGGAGATATCGCTCAAGACCCTTGAATTCCAGCCCGCTGCGCAGTCGGCCCGCAAAGAGATTGCCCGTTCGGCAAACTCGGAAAAGGGCATTCCCTCCCTCCACCGCATCATTAGCGCTATTGGGGTGGACCCTCAGACGCAAGAGGTTTGGCTCGCCATTGGTACGCTATTAATGCGCTTTGACAAGGACGGGCAACGCCTGGCGAGCTTCCGCACCTACCTGCCGAGCGGAGCGCGGATGGAGGCTGCCCAAATCCTTGTCGAACCAGACCGATTGCTCATCGGCGCCGACCCTCAGGGTATCTATGTATTTCCAAAGCCCGAGAGCCTTCCGCAATAAGGATTTTACTTTTCTGTAATCCAGTATTTTATGGAGTTTCGCGGGCATCCTGGACGCCTGAGGCAGCTTTTCGAGGCTTTACGCCGCGGCCCAACCTTCCAAGCCCCGGAGAAATCCACCGATTTCTCTCATTGGTTCAGACCAAGCAATTTAGTTTGTGGAAGATACGCCCGCTGTGGAAAAACTGTGAATCTTCTGTGGGAGGTTTGCGTGTGCGCCCAAAGTTTCCTCTTGCCGTGGGACGTGCGTTCAGCGAGAATCCACGCTCGTCTTACGAAGTCCAGAATCGCAACTGGCACCCCCGTGGACACCGTGACGCGAAGGAAGATGTAAGGCGCCGAGTGCGGGCTTTGCCCTCATCGGTCCGAGCGAGGGGAGAAGGTCACGGGTTAACCCAAAAACTCAATACAGCCACAAGATAGCCTTGTGGGTGCATTTTCCACAGTTTTTCCACACTTGTGGAAATAGCTGGCGCGGGCTGTTTTCGCTCTTTTTCGGCTGCGGGCTGCACGGACAGTCCGCATGATGATCGAGGGTTCCAAAAGCATGAATTCCTGGGAAAAGATCCTCCAGCATATGGAGCGGCGGGTGAATCCGCACAGCTTCACGACGTGGTTTCGGCCTACCCGACAGGAGGGAACCGAAAACGGCAAGCTTGTCGTTCGCGTGCCCTCACGGCTTTTCCGGAAGCGTCTGACGGAAACTTACGGTGAACTGTTGCAGGCGGTCCTAGCCGAAGTGGGCATGACCGACACTCACCTGGAATTTTTGTGCACGGAAAACGAGCCGCTGACGCCCGCTCCGAATTCCGTGAAGCAGACACGCCTCGACTTTGATGCGGTCGATCATCAGCTCAATCCGCGCTACCAGTTTGAGATGTTTGTCGTCGGCGCGTCGAACCAGTTCGCGCATGCAGCGGCTCAGGCGGTCGCCGAGGCGCCGTCGAAGGCTTATAACCCGCTCTTCCTGTACGGCGGCGTGGGAATGGGCAAGACGCACTTGATGCAGGCTGTGGGCCACCTCATCAAGAAACGCAATCCAGCGTCGCGGCTCACCTACATCAGCGCGGAGAAGTTCACCAACGAAGTGATCAACTCGCTGCGCTTCGATCGCATGATCAGCTTCCGTGACCGGTTCCGGTCGGTGGACGTTCTCCTCGTGGACGACATTCAGTTCATCGCAGGGAAGGAGCGCACGCAGGAAGAGTTCTTCCACACCTTCAACGCGCTCTACGACCTGCAGCGGCAGATCGTGATCAGTTCCGACTGCCCGCCGAAGGAAATCTCGGCGATTGAAGAGCGCCTGCGGTCGCGCTTCGAATGGGGCCTGATCGCCGACATTCAGCCGCCCGACCTCGAAACCAAGATCGCCATCCTGCAGAAGAAGGCCGAGACCGAGCACGTCATCCTGCCGGATGATGTGGCTGAATATATCGCCCGCGCGATCAAGTCGAACGTCCGCGAACTCGAAGGCGCGCTGACGCGCCTGGTGGCATACGCCTCGCTGACCGGGTCCCCCTTCAACCTCGCAACGGCGCAGCAAGTCCTGCGGAACATCATTGCCACGCAAGAGAAGCGCATCACCATCGACCTGATTCAGAAGAAGGTCGGCGAGCAGTTTGGTCTGCGCGAGCAGGACTTGAAAGTTCGCTCTAACGCGAAGGCCATCGCGTTTCCGCGCCAGATCGCGATGTATCTGGTGAAGCAGCTCACCTCCGCCTCGCTCCCGGAGATCGGCCGGCAATTCGGTGGCAAGCATCACACCACGGTCCTCCACTCGATTAACAAGATCGACGCGCTTCGCCGCAACGACAAGGACCTCAACCGCACCATCAACAAGTTGATGGATTCCTTCGGTTAGTTGAATCCGCCTCACGACCCACCAAATTGATTCTCGCCGGTCGTCTCTCATTCCAAATGGCCTCTATGTAGGAGAGCGTTCAGTCTGTCAGCTTTTGTAATCATCTGTAGAAAAATGCGACACGCTGAGACTGTCGCACCGTGTTGAAATCCTGCGCAAAACACTGTGTTGATCCTGTGCAACGCGCCGGTGAGCTGAGGATTTTTCTGGGGCGCTCGTCGCGCTCGTGCGTGTCCGCGGCGAGTTTTCCTCGTCGTCCTCAGAATTGTTAGAGAAGCGCGCACAGCGCAACTCACGGAGTGAAACGCTTTGCGCACGATTTCCTCATTTCCACAGCAGCGGCTACTACTACGGTCTTTATCCTTACAATAAAACAGGGTACAGTAGCCCTTCGTAGTAGCAGCAGTATTCGTCCCTGCCCGCGGAGGAAATCCGTCAATGGAATTCAGCGTGAAGAAGTTTGACCTGTTTGCAGAGCTCAACTTGCTCCAGGGAGTCGTCGAGCGGAAGACTACGATTCCGATCTTGGGCAATGTGCTCTGTGAAGCCTCGGACAACAAGATCACGCTGACTGCTACCGACCTCGAGCTTTCCATTCGGACTGTGTGCGAAGCCAAGGTGAAAAAAGAAGGCGCGGGAACCATCCCGGCGAAAAAACTGCTCGAGCTCGTGCGGCTGCTGCCCGATGGAGAAATCCGGTTCAAGCTGCTCGAAAATCATTGGGTTCAGATTCTTGCGGATCGCAAGACCTACAAGATGGTCGGAATGGCGAAGGACAATTTCCCAGCGATTCCTGCGTTCCCGCATCCCGTTGCCACCATCCCAGCGAACATTCTCTCCACGTTGATCGCTAGAACAGCGTTCGCGATCTCGAACGAGGAATCGCGCTACACACTGAACGGCGCGCTGCTCATCCTCAAACCTGATTCGGTCGCGATGGTCGCAACGGACGGACACCGCCTCGCGCTCGCCGAGACCGATCACAAATTCGACGGCCTGGCCCGGGAAGTCCGGCCGCTCGTTCCCAAAAAAGCCCTTGTCGAGGTTCAGCGTCTTGCGAGTGAGGCGGGCGACGACACCGAAATTGAGTTCGCGCTCGACGAAAGCCATCTATTTTTCCGCGCTGGCGAGCGCCTGCTCATTTCGCGAATGCTCACCGGGCAATTCCCGAACTACGAGGCCGTCCTGCCGCGCGAGAACAACAAGAAGATTCAAATCGAGCGCGGAGAATTCAACGACGCCGTAAGGCGCGTTGCGCAGCTCGCTGACACCCGCTCGCACGCCGTAAAACTAGCGGTCTCTACCGAGGGCGTCGAAATTTCCGCGTCCAGCCCGGAGTACGGCGAGGCGAAAGAAACTCTGGAGAAGGAGTACACTGGCGACCCGCTCGCCATCGGCTTCAACGCCCAGTACATGATCGATTTTCTTGGCGCTGCCCCCGAAGGCCCTGTCAGCCTCGAACTGAAGGACGAACAGTCCGCCGGCCAAATGCGCCCCATGGCCGACGAGCCCTACCGCTATCGCTACGTCATCATGCCAATGAGGATTTGATTTCAACTTCACAAATTAATGGAGTTCTGGATTGTCGCTTCTGGATGCCGAGTCAGACATCTGCTGAAAATCTGTCAAGCAGGGATTTAATCTCGGTCTCGGCGAAAGCTTGGCAGTCGGAATAGAGTTTTATCAATATCTCCGGGAGTGTGTGCCTAAGTTTGGGGAGAATGTCCTGAAATTCTCGAAATTTCGTCCCGGAAAGTGCGGATGTTTCTTAAGTTTTCTGACAACCGCTCCGTTCGTTCCTCTCGGTCTCCCCAAATACTCTCCCAGTATCGACAGGTAGCGCAATCAGCCGAGCATCTAGAGCTGTCATGAGATAGGAATGATTCCCAACCGGTTGGTGCAAGGGAGAGAAGTTTCAGTGAATCGTCTCGTCGTTTTTCATTGTTGCATCTCTTGCAGGCCATCAACACGTTACCCGGAACATGAAGACCTCCCCGAAGACGATTCATGCCGTCCAGATGCTCTTTGACCGAGGTTGTGGCCGCTAGATCACAAGAGCAATACGGGCATTGGTTGCTAAATTTCTCTCGAACGAGATCCTCATATTCCTGACTGTCAACCCTGATCGGCCAGTCTTGACTAACCTTGCGGCTTAGTTCATGGAGAAACATGCTCACGAGTTTGTTCGCTACGTCCGATTTGGCCCGACGCGTCGCGATACGCAACTGGGAGGCGGAGTCGTTCACGCTCCTTCCTCCCCAAGTAGCCAACTGGTGCCGACGCCTAACGCTCGGGCGAGTGCCCTAAGTTCGTAATCGAGGACGTGGCGGTGATTGTTTTCAATCTTGGCAATCGCCGCTCGGTCCAGCTGTATCCCGACTCGAGCGAGCTTCCCGGAAAGGGCATCTTGCGTGAGCGGTGGCTTACAGTGTTGTCGCGCTTCAGCCACTCGTCTGCCAATAATGTTTTTTCCGACGGGCTTCCTGTTCACGCCGAGAGAGTACCTTCTCTGTTCTTCGAGAATGTTCTAAACTAGAACATAGAGAAGTCGGCCCTCCTTAGGCGGAGCGGCTACGACTACTTGTTGGTGCGAGGCTAGATGATGACGAAAAACAAGAAATCACGAGTAGGCGGGGTTAGCCTTAATCCGGTGCACGAAAAGCTGCCCTGGCCGGGATTAAGAGCCAATGACCATCTGAGTCGCGTTGTGGCGCGTGCGTTGAAAGAAGCCAAGGAGACGAGAGAGTGTGAAGCATGGGCGGAGAAGCAGATCGAGCGCGTATTGGAGCATGTTTCGCCCGATACGGCGCTTAAACTAATTCGGATCGCGATGAACCGCCGAGCCGCGAAAGATGGACGAACTTAAAGGGCACTCTAATGTCGGATTTTACGTTCTGGTCGCGCCTTTTTGGCGAGTGGCAGGAACCAGTATTTGCAGCTGCCCGAGGAGAATGTCAACGACCGTAAGCGCTTCACTGTGTGACACTTAACTGGTTGACTCGTCAAAATTCGGCATTGAGAAAACTTCGGATTCAGGGTAGAATTACTGTGGTCAGACGTTTATTGGTTTTCCTCCAGTACGGCACGTCGGCCAGGCTGCAGCGCCCCTGTTTTGTATGCTTGTGCTAAACCCCTTCCCGGCCTCGGGAGGCAAGCGCGAGTATGCGGGACGCCGCGCGCCTGGAGGAGAAAAGTCTTCGCCGCGTCCGCTTTCCCGCCCAGGCGGGGATTCCGGACGGGATGGAGCAGCAACCCTTCGAGTCCCGGCGCGAACGGATCGCCGAGGGCCACAGGGTAAGGCGACGGTCGAATCGATCGTTGCGGGCGTTTCAGGGTGCCCGCCAGCACATTTCTAAAAGAGAGCGCCTTCCCCTGTGTGCAGGCTCTACGGGCTGACAAAGCGCGTTGGCGCGTCGGCGACATGGAGCCCGCTGATAACAGAGTCTTCTTGAAGGCGGGCTGCAAGTACAGCCCGCGCCCGAGGAGCGCGCACATCATGGCAGAAAAAGCGGCAACAATCGGCAGTGAAATGGGGCACAAGTACGACGCGGCATCCATCAAAGTTTTGGGCGGCCTCGAGGCTGTGCGCAAGCGCCCCGCGATGTATATCGGCTCGACGGGCGAGCAGGGCCTGCACCACCTCGTTTGGGAAGTAGTCGACAATTCCGTCGACGAAGCGCTCGCGGGATTCTGCGATGAAATCAACGTCGCCGTGCACGAAGACAACAGCGTCACAGTGACCGACAACGGCCGCGGCATTCCCGTGGACATGCACGCCACGGAGAAAAAGCCCGCCGCCGAAGTCGTCATGACCCTGCTGCACGCGGGCGGGAAATTCGACAGCGAAAGCTACAAAGTTTCGGGCGGACTGCACGGCGTCGGCGTTTCCGTGGTCAACGCGCTTTCCGACTGGCTCGATCTGGAAATCTGGCGCGACGGCGAAGTCTGGGAGCAATCCTACGAGATCGGGAAGCCCAAAGAGAAGCTGCACGCCACCGGCAAAACCCGCAAGACCGGAACGAAGGTCACCTTCCATCCCGACCCCACAATTTTCGACAACATCAAGTTCAGCTACGACATTCTGGCGCAGCGGCTGCGCGAGCTGGCTTTCCTGAACAAAGGCCTGAAAATCACGCTGGCCGACGAGCGCAGCGACAAATCGGTCGAGTTTCGTTTCACCGGCGGTATCGCCGAATTCGTCAAGCACCTGAACAAAGGCAAACAGGTGCTGCACGATTCGCCGATTTATATGGAGGGCAAGCGCGACACGGTCGAGATCGAAATCGCTCTGCAATACAACGACAGCTATACGGAAAATGTGTTTGCATTCGCCAACACGATTAACACGGTAGATGGCGGTACGCACCTGTCCGGTTTCCGCTCGGCGCTGACCCGCACGATCAACAATTTTGCCTCGTCCACGGGCATGCTCAAGGAGCAGAAGGACGAAGTCTCGATCACCGGCGACGACGTGCGCGAAGGGTTGGTCGCGGTCGTGTCTGTGAAACTGCCGCAGCCGCAGTTCGAGGGACAGACCAAGGGGAAACTCAACAGCGACATCAAGGGCCCCGTCGAGCAGCTCATCAACGAGCGCCTGGGCGAATATTTCGACAAGCATTCCACCGTCGCGCGCCGCATCATTGGCAAATGCATCGACGCCGCGCGCGCCCGCGAAGCAGCCCGCAAGGCCCGCGAGCTGACGCGCCGCAAGTCCGCCATGGACTCAGGCGGCCTTCCGGGGAAGCTTGCCGATTGCCAGGAGCGCGATCCGGCGCGCTGCGAGCTGTTCATCGTTGAGGGAGAATCGGCCGGCGGCTCGGCCAAGGGCGGACGCGACCGAAAGTACCAGGCGATCCTGCCGCTCAAGGGGAAGATTCTCAACGTGGAAAAGGCGCGCTACGACAAGATGCTCGGCCACGAGGAAATTCGCGCCATCATCACGGCGCTCGGCACCGGCATCGGCAAGGACGACTTCGATCCCGCGAAGCTGCGCTACCACAAAATTATTCTGATGACCGACGCGGACGTCGACGGCAGCCACATTCGCACGCTGCTGCTGACGTTTTTCTTCCGCCACATGACCGAGCTGATCAAGCGCGAGCACGTCTACATCGCGCAGCCGCCGCTCTACCGCGTGAAGCGCGGCAAAATGGACCGCTACATCCGCGATGAAGACGATTTCAACCAGGAGCTGATGTCGCGTGCCACAGAAGACCACGTGGTGAAGCCAAAAGAAGGCGGCGCGATCCAGGGCGCGGAGCTGACAAAATTCCTGCTGAAGGTTCAGCAGTACGATTCGGCCGCGGCCAAGCTCTCGCGCAAGCTGCGCGAGCCGCGCCTTGTGGACTTGCTCGCAGCGAGCGATCTCGAAAAGAAAGCCGACTTCGAGGACAAGAAGGCCCTCGAAAAACTCGCGAAGGCCATCGACAAGGCCAAGCTGGAGATCGAGCCCAAGATCGTTTACGACGAGGAGCACAGTCTTCATGAACTCCTCATCCCAGGCACGCCGGCCCGTCCCGGAGACAAGAAAATCAACTGGGCCTTCGCGTCGATGCCGGAATACAAACGCCTGCGTGCCTCGGCGAAAGCGATTGAGGAGCACGATCATCCTCCGTTCACCGTGACACGCAATGGCACCAAGGAAGTGAAGGAAAAAGCCACGGATGTCCTCGCCTACGTGCTCGAGGACGCAAAAAAAGATTTCACCATTACGCGGTTCAAGGGCCTCGGCGAAATGAATCCCGAGCAGCTCTGGGAAACCACGATGAACGCGGAAACGCGGACGCTGCTCAAGGTGCGTCTCGATGATGCCGCTTCCGCCGAGGAAATTTTCTCGACCCTCATGGGTGAAAACGTGGAGAGCCGCCGCAAATTCATCGAGGAAAACGCCCTCGAAGTCGTGAATCTGGATATTTAGCCTTCTTGAGGGAGATGTTCTACCAATTAAGTTGGACGACGCTGCCGGGGCTCCGCGGGCTTTCGTGCTCGGAATTTCGCGCGGTAGCTACCGCATTGCCGGATACAGAGCGAGGCATTGCGATTGAGTGCGAAAGTGAAGCCGAACGCGATGCGCTACTCGCAGAACTTGAGAGTCACTTCGGGCCGCAGCGATTCCTGAACACAGCGGCCGCATTCGACGCGGTGAAAGATTACGTCGTGCTACGCACTGCGCGGCGATCATAGGGGTTTGTGTAGCGCCGATCTTTAGGTCGTCAGGTTTGGTCGATAGGGAACAGGTGACCGCCTGATAGTTCGCCCGCAGCGGCGGGGCTCACTACAAGAGGCGGGCGCTACAAAAAAAGAGCAATGAGGAAGAATCGATGGCGGATGAACCCAACATAAAGCAGATTGTCCCGGTTGAAATCGAAGCCGAGATGAAGAAGTCATACCTCGATTACGCGATGAGCGTAATCGTGGCGCGCGCGATTCCAGACGTGCGCGACGGCCTGAAGCCCGTGCAGCGTCGCATCCTGGTCGCGATGAACGACTTGGGCCTGGCCTCGAATCGCGGCTACCGCAAGTGCGCGAAAATCTGCGGGGACACTTCGGGCAACTACCACCCGCACGGCGAAGCCGTCATCTATCCCACGCTGGTGCGCCTCGCGCAGGCCTTCAACATGCGCTACCCGCTGATCGACGGGCAGGGGAATTACGGCTCGGTCGATGGGGATCCTCCGGCGGCGATGCGGTACACGGAAGCGCGGCTCGCGAAAATCACCGAGGAGATGCTCGCCGATCTCGAAAAAGAAACGGTGGATTTCGTTCCGAACTTCGACCAGACGCGCGAAGAGCCCGTCGTCCTGCCGTCAAAAATTCCGAACCTGCTGGTCAATGGCGCGAGCGGGATCGCCGTCGGCATGGCCACGAACATCCCGCCGCATAATTTGGGCGAGATCATCGACGCCGCCGTGCTCCTGATCGACAAACCGGACGCGACGCTCAAAGAAGTCATGAAGCTCGTGCCGGGGCCGGATTTCCCCACGGGTGGCTACATTTCTGGCGCCGACGGCATTCTGGCCGCGTACAAAAGCGGGCGCGGCAGCCTCACCATGCGCGCCAAGGCCGCGATTGAAAGCGTCGGCAAGGACCGCGAGAATATCGTCATCACGGAAATTCCATATCAGGTGAACAAGGCCCGCCTGATCGAGCGCATCGCCGAGCTCGTCCAAACAAAAAAAATCGAAGGCATCGCCGATGTGCGGGACGAATCCGACCGTGAAGGCATGCGCGTCGTTGTCGAAGTGAAGCGCGGCGAAGAGCCCAAGCTGATCCTCAATCACCTCTACAAGCACACGCAGATGCAGGAATCGTTCGGCATGATCCTGCTGGCGATCGTCGGCGGGCAGCCGCGCGAGTTGGGCATTGTGCCGCTCCTGAAGCTGTTCATCGACCATCGCATCGAGGTCGTGCGGCGCCGCACCCAGTTCGAGCTGCGCAAAGCCGAAGAGCGCGAGCACATCCTGCTCGGCTTCAAAAAAGCGCTAGAGCACCTCGACGACGTGATCAAGCTGATCCGGCGCAGCAAGTCGCCCAAGGAAGCGCGCGAAGGCTTGATGGCAACCTGGGAGTTTACCGAGCGCCAGGCGCAGGCCATTCTCGACCTGCAATTGCACCGGCTGACGCAGATGGAGCGCGAGAAAATCATCGAGGAGCTGAAGACGATCCAGGCGCTTATTGCCGAGCTGAAGGAAATTCTGGCGAGCGAAAAGAAACTGAAAGGCGTGATCGTGAAGGAGCTGCGCGAGGTGCAGAAGGAATACGCCGATCCGCGCCGCACTGAAATCGTCGAGAACGTCGAGGAGATCAAGCTTGAAGACCTCATCGCCGACGCGGACATGGCGATCACCGTCAGCCACGCGGGCTACGTCAAGCGCACGCCGGTGGATGTGTACCGGCACCAGTCGCGCGGCGGCAAGGGCCGCATCGGAGCAAAAACGCGCGAAGAAGATTTCGTCGAGTACCTATTCGTCGCCTCGGCGCACAGCTACATCCTTCTGTTCAGCTCGAAGGGCCGCATTTACTGGCTCAAGGTGTACGAGATTCCGGAGGCCGCGGCCGCTACGCGCGGCAAGGCGATTTCCAATCTCGTGAAATTCCAGGAAGACGAACACCTCACGGCGCTTGTGGCGGCGCGAAATCTCGAGGAGGAAGGAAAATACGTCTTCTTCGCCACGCGCAACGGCACGGTGAAGAAAACCGCGCTGAGTGAGTTTTCTAATCCCCGCCCCAGCGGCATCATCGCTATCAATCTCGACCAGCAGGATGAGTTGATCGGCGTGCACCTCACCGACGGCAAGCAGATGATTTTCCTGGCCAGCCACGACGGCCAGGCCATCCTCTTCCGCGAAACGGAAGTGCGCTCGATGGGCCGCAACGCCGGCGGCGTGAACGGAATGGACCTCGCCAAGGACGACTACCTCGTGGCCATGGAATCTGTTCAGCCGGATTTCGAGATCATCAAGAAGGAAACCAAGTCGGAGACCCAAAGCCTCGACGAAATCGAGAACGAGGCGATCAAAGATTCACTTACTTCGCTGATTCTCACCGTTTCCGAAAAGGGCTATGGTAAGCGCACGCCGCTTGCCGAGTATCGCATCACTTCACGCGGTGGCAAGGGCGTCATCAACTTGAAGTCCACCGACCGCAACGGTCGGGTGGTCGCGGCGCTGCAGGTCGCGGAAGAGTCCGACGTAATGATCATCACGGAATACGGAAAGGTGATCCGCGTCCACTCCAACGAAATTCGCGAGGCGGGCCGCTCGACTCAGGGCGTGCGGCTGTTGCGCCTTGAGGAGGACGACAAAATCGCCGCGGCCGCATCGATCCTCGAAGAGCACGAAGTCACGGAAGAGACGAAGTAAGCAGCCGACGCGCAAACAAAATGGCCGGTACGGACCCAGCGCGCGAACCGCTGCAACCGATTTTCACTGCGCATCTTTTCCCGCAATTGGAAGCAAAGCTCGTCGAAGTGTTGCGCTCCCTCTCGCCCGAAGACTGGGAAAAGCAAACCGTCGCTCCGAAATGGAAAGTGAAAGACGTTGCGGCCCATCTGCTCGATACGCAGCTCCGTAAGCTAGCAGCATCTCGCGAGCCTCGGCGAGTTGAAAATTGCAGGATCATCCCTCCCGCCGAACTCCTGGCGTTGATCAACGCGCTGAATGCAGAGGGCGTCCGCCGCTACCGCCAGCTGAGCACGGACGAATTGATTTCCAGCATGGAAGCCGCCTCGAAGGAAAGCGCGGCATACCATCAGGCGCTCGATCCCTTTGCGCCAGCCATGTTTCCGGTGAGCTGGGCTGGTGAGGAACAATCGCCGAATTGGTTTGACACGGCCCGCGAATTCACGGAACGCTGGCACCACCAGCAGCAAATTCGCTTCGCCGTAAACAAGCCTGGGATCATGACTAGAGAGTTCTACTTCCCAGTTCTGGACTGCTTCATGCGGGCACTGCCGTACACCTATCGAAATGTGACCGCGAAGTCCGGCGCACTCGCGCAATTCAATATTTCCGGCGAGTGCGGCGGGAGCTGGTATTTGTTGCGTGGCAGCGGTGGGTGGACTTTGGTTGCATCGCTGACGGGAGGAACCCTTACCGAGACGACGATTCCTGAGGAGATCGCGTGGCGGATTTTCACGAAAGGGATCTCGTTCGAGGAAGCTGGACCTCAAGTTCGTGTGAGTGGGGATGAAAGGTTGGGTCTCCACATCCTCAAAATGGTTTCGATCGTGGGGTGAGTAGCACAGACTTCAGCCTGTGGATTTTCGTTTGTGCGCACGGCCTGCGCGCTTGCCAAGATCAAATGGAAATCCACAGGCTGAAGTCTCTGCTACCTAAGCCGTGGATCATTTCCCCTCAAGGTAATACCCCGGCCGCGTACGGACCTTCACTCCCGGCCGATCCACCGTCACTTTGATCTGGTGATAGCCTTGTGCATCTGTTCCGGTGGGATGGTAGCTCAACAGGTACTGTGAGTTGAGTTCGCCACCGATGGAGTCGACCGCCTTTTCGAGGGTCCGGTCGCGAACCACGGATTGATACGATCCACCAGTTGCCACGGACGCGATCTCGAGCGGGCGATCCTTGACGACAGCTGCGGCATTCCGCACAGCCCATTCCGCTAGAGCGAGCAGGTCGATGTTGCCTCCGTATTGCTGCTGGCTGGTCGGAGTCTGGGCTGTTCCGGGGATGGGAGGGCCGCCAAAAGTTCCAGGCGGGGTGGTCTGAAGCGGTGTGGCTTGCGATGGTTCCGAACGCAGCGATGCCGCGGTAGGCGAAAGCCCTACGCTGTAAATCACCACATTTGCCAGCTGTGCCCGGCGCAGCACCTCGCCAAGCTTTTCCTCACTTCCTTTATCCCGGGCCTCGCCGATCACGATGATCGCGCGGCGCCGCTCCGTTGGGCGTTGGCGAAGCATCGCGACAGCTTCCGCCAGTGCGTCGTATAGGCGTGCCCCGCTCGTGCTCGGCTTCAAGGTCGAGATTGTCTTCTCGACGCCGTCATGGTCACTCGTGAAGGGCAGTAGGCGCCCGATGCTGTCGTCGTAGGTGAGGACAGCGGCCTCTCCCGATGTGCCGATCACCGTTTGCGTGAACAGGATGCCGGTCTTCTGAACGCCGGGCAACAGCGGGGCGATTCGCGAGCTGGTCTCGAACACCAGCACGGCCGAGAGCTGCTCGCCCCCAAGATCGAGAGACTCGATCGCCTGGTCGACCCCATTGTCGAGCACGTGAAAATCTTTCTTTTGCAGATCGAGAACGAGTTCGTCCTTGGCGTCACTCACAACGACCGGAGTGTTCACCAGGGCAACCCGCACGCGGAGGGTCCCTTCGGGCGGCTGCTGGATCGTCGTGCCCGGCTTGGGTGCGATAGGTCCTTGCGTTCCCTGGGGTTGCGCGGAATGCGCAAAGAAAACCATCCCCGCGGCGAGGGTAGCGACGCAGGTGCCGAGCGTACGGTGCGGGGTCATTTGCTCTACTCTCCTCTGTTGGAAGCTAAAAACAGCCCTACACGTTGGATGCTTCCTCAAGGCGGCTGGAGGTAGCGAAACAGCAAGTATTGAGACGGAACGGGCGGGGCTTGGTCTCGCTGGCATTTCCCAGCAAGCGTTGCGTAGAATGGGAAATTGCGCTTATCGGCCGGAGGGTACATGAGCAGGCGCCGTCACAAGACTATCGAGCCACCTTATCGCGATCCGCTCTTCATGGAGAGCCTGCCGGCGCGCCCCGTGCGCATCACCACCGAATACATCGATCCCCTTGAACGGTTTCGCCGCGAGAAAGTCGGAGACACCATCGTCATGTTCGGTTCGGCTCGCATCGAGTCGCGCGACAAAGCCCTAAGCCGCTTGCACAGGCTCCAAAAGGGAAAAACGCGCCGTGCCACACCTGAGCACCGCGCCACCCTGCGCGACGCGAAATCCGCCGTGGAAATGTCCCGCTACTACGAAGAGGCGCGTGAGCTGGCGCGAAGGATCACGTCGTGGGCAATGTCACTGGGGGACCAGCCGCGGCGCTTTGTCATCTGCTCCGGCGGGGGACCAGGAATCATGGAGGCTGCCAACCGCGGCGCCTCCGAGGCAGGAGGAAAGTCCATTGGCCTCAGCATTGAACTGCCCCACGAGCAGCGCCCGAATGATTACATCAGCCCCGAGCTGAGTCTGATGTTTCACTACTTTTTCATGCGCAAGCTGTGGTTCGCCCAACTCGCCAAGGCGCTGATCGTGTTCCCCGGCGGTTTTGGCACCATGGACGAACTGTGGGAAATGCTCACGCTGATGCAGACGGGGAAACTTGCTCGGCGCAATCTAATTCTGATCTATGGCCGCAAGTATTGGGACCGCGTGCTCGACTGGAAACACATGCTGCGTTGCGGGACCATCAACGAGCACGAATACGGTCTACTCCAGTTTGCTGACACGGTGGACCAGGCGTTCGCGCGCGTGCGCGAAGACCTTGAGAAGCACCACCTCGAGCCGGATTCCCTGTTGCGCTAATACACGGATCTTCTTCGCAGGGCAACTGCGCTATTCAAGCCTTTTAACCTGCGGGACAACCCGCCGTTTGTCGCTGAGAATCTAATATCTGTGGTCGAAATGGTCCGACCCGCCCCGGATCGGTAAATGCACCCTGGTTTTAGGCGGGCTCCCCTTCTCCCGCAAAGGCGGGATCAGGGTGAACAAACGGAGCCCGCACCTCAAGGAGGTGCCTTATGGTCTGGACGAAAACTCTCCTGAAGTCGATCCTCGCTGCTTCACTGGCTAGTGGCCTGCTGCTATTCAGTGGCGCGGCGACAGTCCGTGCGGACGACGACAGCTGCCACCGGAACATCGAAAAGTGGGAATCGCGGCTAAACCACGACATTGAGCGTCACGGCAATGACAGCCGCCAAGCTAACCACGACCGCCACGAGCTGCGCGAGGCGCGTGAGAAGTGCGAGCGCTATCGTGGCGACAACTACCACGACCGTTCCGACAACGATCGCGACTACGATCGTCGTTGAACGACTGTAGACCGAGGATAAAAACAAAACGGGCCGGGCCGCACGACGCGGTCCGGCCCATTGTCATCTTTGGAGGAACGAACAGGCTAAACTATTTTCGGGTCCCGACCCGGCTTAGTTCTTGCTCGCGACCAAATCTTCAGCAAAAACGCTCTCGAAGCGGCGCTTTTCGTCCTGGTCGTGCAGTAAGACCACGGGAACAATCCGCACGGAACGGCGGCACGCGTGGCAAGCCGCCATCTCGCCCTGCAGATCCTGGAGAAAACCATCGGTGAAGTGGTATTGGTCAGGCGTGCGTCGCGCCGCCTTTACGCCCGGCTCCCCGCAGTAGGGACACTTGTACTGCAGAGTGTCCTCCTGTGGATCGCGGCCCAGCGCCGCCCAGCCCGTATAGCGGACCCCAACTGTTTCTTTGGATGGAAGACTCATGATTGTGTACCTCTGCTCCTAGGCCCCCCAAGAGCCCAAAACAATCTATGTGATGCGCGAATGCCCCAAAGCGGTGCACAAAAAGCGAAGATGTAGTCCAACTACATGATAATAAGTATTTTATCTCTGCGATCCGTTGGACGCCTCTCGTTCCAGAGGCCTCAGAAAATTGAACCAGCCGGGCCATTCTCCAGGCGCAGGTGCAACAAGCGGGGATTCAGAGAAGAGGAAAAAGGGGGCCGAAGTTGTCGGTGCTTCGGCCCTTGGTGTTCCCGGCGCGGCCCCTCCTCCGGCAGTGCCGGGGGCAAACCCTAGTGCCGGAAAATTAGAATCGAAAAAGGATTCCCGTAGAGTAGCGGAAGTTATTCCAGTGAACTTGGTTGGTCGAAGTTGGAACGCGCATCCACAGGTAGTCAACTTGGGCGAGGCGAATTCCGAAATGGCGCGATGCATTCCAATCCAATCCGACGCCGGGGCTAAAGGCAAAGTTAGTGTGGTCCTGCGTGGTCTGGTTGAAGCCGGAATTCGTACGCGTGACTCCAAATAGAGCTTCCGCAAAGGGTGAAAGCGGGGAGCGATGGAAGAGGGAAATCTTAGGGCCGGCCATGTAGGTCATTGCGGTTGCGTCTACATCCGCGCCTCCAATGTGCGTGGCGTGAATTCCGCCCACTTCCGCAACTAGGCTGCCCCAGCTAGTGAAGTTCAACGCCACAGATCCCACGCCGCCATTAGAATTAAAGGAAGAAAACTCTACACCCGGGCTGGTATGGTCGAAAGTGTATCCGCCGAAGAGATCGATGGCCGAACGCCCTACGCCTTGGGCGGAAGCGCTCACACTGAATAGAAACACCACTCCTACCAGGAACATCAGCTTACGCATGTTTCATATCTCCCCTGTTTATGAGTTGGATCGTGCGACTTTCCGCAGACCCGCTGCACATGAGAGGGCGGGCCCACCCTGAGGGATCCCCGAAGTCCGAAACGAGCAGCTGCTCGAACAAAAATTGGGATGCTCTACTTTTGTGCAGCGGTTGCCTGCAAAGTGGATACAAGGGTTACAGCAGTGGCTCGTGTGCGTTGAGGGCAATGACTTCGCGAGCAGTGTCGCGCATGCGCACAATTTCTTTCCAGTTTCCCGCGTCCGATCCAGGAGAAATGGCAGGACAAATCGTGACAGTGATTCGTTCAGGGCGTGGCAGCCAGGTGCCGTCTCGCAGTGCGCGGCGCGTTCCCGCGAGCGCAATTGGGACGATCTCCCGTTGCGACGCGATGGCCGCCTTGAAAGCGCCAAGGTGAAAAGGCCGCACGCCCGCTTGTGCAGTGAAGGTTCCTTCCGCGAACACAAAGACGGATTCGCCGTTCCGCAGCGCCTCTTCGATTTGATCCGCCTGTTCGAGGCGCGCGCGCGGGTCTTCACGCCGAAATGCGTAATGACCCAACTTGTGTGCGAATGTTCGGATGAACGGCATGGAGAGCACTTCGGCTTTGGCAACGAAATGATAGTTCGCTCCGAGCGCCGCCACGATCACCAGGATGTCGGCGTAGCTGGTATGATTCGCGACGAACATTCGCGGCGCATTTGCGCGCAGATTTTCGCGGCCCTCGACGCGCACACGCCATCCGGCAACGGCCATGTAGGCGCGCACCGCGGCCGTGGTGATCCGTGCGGCGCTTTCGCGCGAGCGAGAGGCAAATACGAGCAGCCACGTCGGGACCAGCAACAAACCAAACACACCAAGGGCATAGCACCCGTAAGCCGCTTCGGCCACGCGGCGCAGCGCGATGCGAAGCCGTCCGGCGCTCGAGGCTGCCGCGAGGCGCACAACTTGCAGCCATACCGGCGGCGCTGCAGAGTCGAGTTCGCCGGCAAGGAATCGCTGTTTCGTGGTGTCGCGCCGCAGCTTTCCGCTGGATGTCTTGGGAATAACGTTCGGCGGAATAACTTCAACCACGTCGGGAGGCATCCCAAGGGATTCCGTCACACGCGCCGTGATCGCCTGCGCGATTCGTTCTCGAGAGGACCGGTCTCGCTCGCGCGATTCAGCAACGATCACGAGTCGTTCGGTGCCGGTAGCCGGATCCGTGGCTCCAAACGCCACGACGCATCCCTTGCGAACGCCCGCCACCTGCGCTGCAGCGTCTTCAACCTCGTGCGGGTACACGTTGTGCCCTGCGCGGATGATGATGTCTTTCACGCGCCCGGTGATGTAGAACTCGCCGTCCGCAGAGTAAGCCCGGTCGCCGGAGTTGACCCAACCATCGATCGCGCCCTGGGGGAACAAGGCAGAGGCCGCGTTTTCATTTCGGAAGTACCCTTGTGTCGAAGAAGGTCCCCGAAACCAGAGCTGCCCCTCGACTCGCTCCCCCACGTCTTGCCCGCGGTCATCTACAATTCGCACCTCGTGGCCGGGGATCGCCTGGCCGACAGATACGAACGAAATTACGCTAGCATCATCGACGGGGGTGTTTTGAGGCGCGGGCACCGCCCGGCCTTCTTGAGCAAACGCGCTGCGATCGAGGCGATCGACGCGTGGTCCCCGTCCGGCGGGAGGGATCGTTACCGCGAGAGAAGCTTCGGCCAGGCCATACACAGGAAGCAGTGCCTCGCGGCGGAAGCCGCAAGAAGCAAAACGCGCCGCGAAACGATCGAGCGTTGCGGGAAGAACTGGTTCGGCGCCGTTCAGAGCCGCGCGCCACGCGCTAAGGTCGAGGCCCTGGATCTCGTCGTCCGGAATTTTCGCGGCAGCCAATTCGTAGGCGAAATTTGGCGCTGCGCCCATGGTTCCCCGGTAGCGATGGAATGCCCGCAGCCATCGCGCCGGCCGCGAGAGGAACGCCAGCGGCGAAAGCACTACCATCGGCCGGCCAAAGTAGAGCGGCAGGAGCCATGAGCCAATCAGGCCCATGTCGTGATAGAGCGGCAGCCAGGTTACTCCCACATCGTCGTTGCGCAGGCCGACCGCTGCTCCAATCGCCCGGACATTCGCGAGCAGGTTGGCGTGGGTCAGCATGACCCCCTTGGGATCTCCCGTTGAGCCGGAGGTGTATTGGAGCAAGGCGAGATCCTCGGCACGCGCGTGCACGGGCGGGCCGAGCGGCGCGGCTGCGCGTGACTGAACGAGAGCGTCGGCGGTTGCGACGCCTTCCAGTGATCGCACAAGAGGCGTCAGCAGTTTAGCTACGCTGGCTGCTTCTCGGAACGTTACCAGGATTCGAGCGCCCGCGTTCGCCAGGATCGCGGACTGGCGTTCCGCGTATTCTCCGATCCGGTCGGCCCGAAACGGCGGGTAGATCGGCACGGGAGTCGCTCCCGCGAGCAGCGTGCCGGCAAACACGAGGAAGAATTCGCGCGAGGTGGGAAGCATCAGAGCGACCGAATCACCGCGCCCGATGCCGCGCAGTGTGAGATCGGTTGCGACTCGTTCGGCTCCCTCGAGGAGCTGGCCGAACGTGAGTGACGCGCCTTCACCTTCGTCTTGGTAAAAGATCAGGTGTGCGCGCGTCGCATCGGCGCGCCCGCGGTGGCGCAGAACATCCTGAAACGTCTCGGCAGCAGGGATTCCCTCTGCGCGCCCGTCGGGTCGGCGGGCTCCGGCAGTCGCCGAGTCGCGCGCTGCTGGCCCGATGGCTTCCACGGGCTGAGCTGGCGCGGCAGTGTTGCCGTTCGCCTCGCCGACAGCCGCAACCAAGTCCTGCACCGTCTCCGCGTCCGCCAAAACGCCTTCGTCGATGCGCGTGATGAAGGCTTTTTCCAGGCGCAACAACAGTTCAACGCGTTCCAGGCTCCCGAGGCCCAGATCGCGGTCAAGGCGCGAGCCAAGCCCTGCGGTTCGCACGGCGGATTCGTGGCCTAGCTCAGAGATGAGTCCGCGAACGATTTCGAGGACGCGTTCTTCGGCCGATACCACGTCAAATTGTTTTAGGGAAGATGCCATCGGCGATCCGCAGGAAACGACGACCGTTCAGGGCAAGCCGCTCTTAGGTGAGTCGCCGCGCCAGTGTGAAGCCCTCTGCACACGCGAACGGCCCGGAGGGGATCGACTCTGTGCTCAGGCTAGCACGAGCCTAAAAGCCGTTCAATAGTGCCGCGTTTCCCAGTGCCTGCCTGTCACGAAATGTGGCTGTTTCCAGTCCGTGTCAACAGCGCCTAGAGATCATCCCCGACCTCGGCATGTGAATCGGAGGTACGCGGTACCGGAGTACTGAGACTAGTGTGACCCTTGTTCCATTTACGCAGGCGGGGCCTCCCGGCAGAATGGCCGCATTGGTTCGAGCTATTCGGAACCGCCGAGGGTGCTCATGGTCGTTGTCGCGTGCATCGCGGTACTCGCTGTGGTCATTTTCCTGAGCTTGGCAGGCCCTGCGGACCGGCGCCGATAGTTTCGACTGGACCATTTTCCTCCTTAATGGCCCAAGCCCCGAGCGGCCGGTGCCCCCCGGCCGCTCTCCCCTTTTTCAGCCACATTTTTGGAGTAGCGCTTCGCCTGGCTGCAGCCGGGCACGGTCTCTGCCTCCGGCCGGTCAAAATCGAACACCAAGAGGCCCATCGTTCCTAGAGGACTGAAACCCATCTCGGTAGCGTTCAGTGGAATTCGGGATAGGGTGCGGGGACGGCTCGTCCCGGTTGGGACCGGGACGAGCAGGCCCTGAGATGCCCGGCTGGAGCAGTTATCGCGGGCGTCCTGGCGAACGACCCGGCGGACGGTAACTACCCAGCGAGCGAGGACGCAGCCGCAGGCGCGGGCCTAGCGGCGGCGGAACGTTGTGGAGCGGAGCGCCACAGTTGCTGCAGAGTTCTCCTTCGGAGGCGGATGCCCGCAGCCAATGGCCGCGAGCCGCGCACTCCGGATTGATACATTGCACCGTCCAACCCGGCAAATACTGCAAGCTTTCCCCCTCTCGGACAACCCGTGATTTCTCCCGTCGGGTCCCCCTGAAACAGACCCGCAACGGAAAAAGTTTCGGGGATTCTGCGCCGCGTCTCTTGTGGTGTCAAGTGAAAAGATACAATTCCTAGTGGTAGGGTTGCTAAAAGGCTTTCGCGCTCTTGGCTCGTGCATCCGCCCGCGGGGAATTCGTGCCAAACTTTCTATTCTCTTTACAACTCTTGGGCCCTTGCCCAGAATCTTTGCGAGCGTAAAGCGAATGGCGAGACAAGGCCGGGCGGGGACAAGCCTTAAGGGAGCAGTGTTTGCAGCGATCTTCTTGCTCGGGTTCGTGCCCGCCGCACAGGCACAGCAGCCTTCTGCAACTGAAAGCAAGCAGACGGGTTCACCCACCGCGACGCAATCGGGAGTTGCTTCTGCGGACCAGAAAAAGACGGCCGAGAGTCCGACCCCTGCGGATTCACTGCCTGCTCCAAACCACAGATTCTGGGACCGCGAGAACGATTTGCTTTTTGCGGGAGTCGGCGCGGGGCGCGGGCTCGACTATGCGTCGACGCTGAATCTGCGCCGGCGAGGCATCGACGAAGTTTTCCTCACGAACTCGATTGTAGACAACCATCCTCTGTTCGCGGGGATCGAGGCGTCGGCTACGGCGGCCTCCATTGGTGTCTCCTACATCTTCCATCGGACGGGCCACCACCGGCTGGAGCGCTGGACCTCTGGCATTCATTTTGGAGTGGCGGTGGTCGGCGCAGCTCGCAACTACGCGCTGAAAACGCCGCACCACTAGGAGTACGCATTGCCCTGACGGACGCCATACCGCACTTGCGCCCGCGCGCGTCGTTGCTTCATACTCCGCCCGCGCTGCGCCAACATCCTTCGCGCAGGCTGCATCGTCGGGGGAACAGTGAATTGCCGAAGGATTTCCGTGGCAGCATTGCTTGGGCTTTTGCTCCTCCTCTCGGGTAGTTTTCTGGCCACCCCGGCGAACTACGGGCAAGCGGTCCGATCAACCCAACCCCCTCCCTCCTCGGCTTCGCCGCCTGCGAACTTCTACCCGCCGCCCCAGGTGCAAGGCTACACGCTCACGCCTGCGCAGGAAGCGCAAGCGATCGCCTATGCACGCGCCCGCCACGAATTGTATTTTCTCGATGTTGCCTACGGACTTCTCCTGCTGGTGTTCTTCCTGCAACTGCGCATCGCTCCAGCCTTTCGCAATTGGGCTAGCCAGTGGGCCGACAGCAGATTCGGGCAGATCTTTATTTTTACGCCGCTCCTCCTACTTACCATCGATTGCCTTAGTCTGCCCACCGCGATTTGGGGCCATCGCTTGGCCCTGCAATACCGCGAGTCAATCCAGGGATGGGGTTCATGGCTTGCGGATTGGGCCAAGGGCGAGGGGGTCGAAGCTGCAGTCGGCATTCTCGTTGTGTGGATTCTGTTTGCGGTCATTCGAAAGAGTCCGCGTAGATGGTGGCTCTGGTTCTGGGTAGCGGCGGTTCCACTGATTATTCTGGGCGCGGTGGTTGAGCCGCTTGTCGTCGAGCCGCTGTTTTTCAAGTTCACGCCGCTGGCGAGCTCTGAACCGCGCCTGGCCGTGCGCATCGAGCAGATGACGATCCGCGCAGGCGCGCCGATTCCGCAGAGCCGCATCTTCGAAATGTACGCCAGCGCAAAACTTAGAGAGCTGAACGCGTATGTTACCGGGCTGGGCGCGAGCAAGCGCGTCGTCGTTTGGGACACGACTATCCGCCAAATGAGCGAGGACGAAGTCCTGTTTACAACGGGCCACGAAATGGGCCACTACGTTCTGAATCACGTGCGCGACGGCATCCTGTTCTCCTGCGCCGTGCTCGTGTTTTTTCTCTATCTTGCGTATCGCCTGCTGCACTGGATGCTCGCGCGCTGGGGCGAGACGTGGGCGATTCGAGGGCAGGACGATCTGGCAGTCTTGCCGGCCCTGATTCTTCTTGCCGTGATCTTTGGGTTCCTCTTCACTCCCGTTTCGAACGCCTATAGCCGTTACCTCGAGCATCAGGCTGACCAGTACGGCCTCGAGGTAATCCACGGATTGATTCCCGACGCTCCGATTGTGGCGGCGCACGCGTTCCAGGTCCTCGGCGAAGTCGATCTCGAGGAACCGAAGCCCTCGACCGCCGTCAAACTCTGGTTCTACAATCATCCGCCGCTCGACGAACGTATGCGCTTGGCGCAGACATACGATCCGTGGTCTCAGGGCCGAGCGCCCGAGTTTGTGAAGGGTGCGGGCGAGAATAAGTGATAACCAAGCCTGTTGCCAACGGTTTGGAGATCCCTCTGCAAACCACGCTGAGGGAAAACCACTCAAGGAGAACCGCGTTGAAAAGCCCAAGGAGAAATTTTGTGTTGCTATTCGCGTTGCTGGCGCTTGTCAGGCTGCCGTCATACGCCGACGAAGCGGCGCGCGCCACTTTAGCCACGCCCGCGACGGCTGCTGAACCCGCGCCGAAGCCGCCTTCCTGGGGCGTGCCCGAGGATCGCATGTTCCTCCCGCACAACTGGCTCCGCGGATACGTGAACTTCGACGTGGCGCCTCCGCACAACGAGCCGGACCTCGGCCGTTGCGCACAGTCCCACGCGCTTATCGTCGCAGCCGGGGGAGCAAACTCGCCGTGCGATGCGTATGCGCGCTACCTACTGGGAGGCTATCTGGAAATACAGCCATTCGGCAAAACGCTCGCGCGGCACTTGTTTGTGTTTTTTACGCCGACGTTTTCTTTCGGCAACAACGTCCCGCAATTTAAGTATTCGGCATCGATGGCGGGGATTGCGTTCGAACGCGCTGTCGGGTTCGGCTTCGAGCTGCCGAAGAATTTCGAATTCCGGGTGACACAGCACCAGGTCGATTGGCTGGGAAAGTACAAGAATAACGTCGGCGGGCCCACTGGTCTTGACCTCGGCACCGCCGGTCCCTATGGTCTCTACACGACGATCGGCGCCCGCTGGTACTTCGGCGGCTACGGCCGCTCCCACGAAGGGCGGTAGCTCGGCACCCGCTCATCCAATCTCGCCTAGATTCCGTACTAGAATCGGGGAGGAGACATGCCATGAGTACGCGGGCTGGGGTATTCGCTGTTCTTACGGTTGGATTGGTCCTGTTCACAGGGAATGCTCGTTGGCTGAGTGGGATAAGTCGCGCCGCTACGGGCGCAAACGCCGTTTCGAATGCGCGGCGCACGCCCGATCAAGGCTCCACTCCTGTGCTACTTGAACTATTCACCTCAGAGGGGTGCTCAAGCTGTCCGCCGGCGGACGAACTGCTTGCGCGTCTCGATAAGACGCAGCCAGTTCGTGGAGCCGACATTATCGCTCTTGAAGAGCACGTGGACTACTGGGACCGCCTCGGCTGGAAGGATCCGTTTTCGTCTGAGACTGCGACCACGCGCCAAACCGAATATGGCGAAGCGTTTGGCGGCAAGGAAGTCTACACCCCGCAAATGGTCGTCGACGGGCGCACCGAATTTGTTGGCAGCTCGGACTCGGATGCCCTCCGAGCGATTCGTGCGGCGAGCCAGACGCCTAAACCTGGCATTGAGCTGTCGTGGCAGACGGGCGACCTGTTGGACATTCACGTCGAACCGATCGCCAACGCTGAGCCTAGAACCGATGCTCGACTATTCCTAGTCATTGCCGAAAGCATGCTGCATTCCGACGTGAAGCGCGGTGAGAACGCAGGCCGCGGCCTGGAGCATAATGGCGTCGCGCGACAGTTCCTGCCGCTTGGAAAAATTGCGCCCGCGTCTTCGGAATTTTCTTCGACCGTCACGGTTCATCCAGCCCGCGAATGGAACCGAGCGAACTTGCGCGCGATCGTATTCGCGCAGGATCAGAGAAGCCGCCGCATCCTTGCCGCAGCAGCCGTTCCTTTCCCGCCGGCCTAGACGCCACAAAAAATCGATTGTTCGATCGGGAAGCGCCAGTGCTGCAACGGCTCGGCGCGCCCTCATGATAAAGTAGCGCGCGTTCCATGGCGCGCGTCGAAACGTCGGTGCACATCGCTGCTCCTCCTGAACTCGTATTCGCGTTTTTCGTTCCACAGCGGATGCCTTACTGGTACGGTGCGGACATGCACGCGTGTTTGGAAGTCCAAGGGGGCGCCACGGACTTTGCCGCCGCGCAGAAGGTGCGAGTATCCGGGCATCTAGGGACGCGGGAAGTCTCGCACACGGCGGTCGTGACAGCGCTGCAGCCGGCTCGGCTTTTCGAATGGCGCTTCCGCGATCGCTACGGCGTCGAGGGATTGGAGCGCTGGGAACTTGTACGAATCAGCGCTCCGAAGGAAAATTCCGCGCGAACCACGGTGCGGATGCGCAGCGACTACACAATGCCCGGTTTCCTCGGTAAGGTGATGGACTGGCTCGTGACGCGCCACGCCGTCGCACGCCGCAACCAGGATTATCTTGCGCGTCTCAAACGCTACGCCGAACACGGCGAGCCGCCGGAATCGGGTGCCGACTCTACTTAGGGCCGCCGGAATCGGGCGCGGGCTCTGCTTAGAGCCCGCCGGAACAATGACTAATAACGCTTGACCTGCAACCCGAGGCTCCTGTGCCACGACGATCTCATCTCGCGCCGCCCGCCAGTTCCCTCACTAGAGCGAAAATCGTTTTTTGGAACGAACGCGAACTGCGCGCGGGCTGGCGCCTCGCAATCTTCTTCCTTCTCGTTGCTTCTCTCATCACGATGGGCCTGGCAATTCTGACAAAGCTCTTGCACGTTCCGCCGATGACAGCCGCGACCTTCACACCTTGGTCCATGCTTAGCCAGGAAGTTCTGCAGTTCGCGGCCACCGTTGGGGCGACCGCGATTATGGGCGCCTTGGAAATCCGGCCATTCAGCGCATATGGCCTGCCGCTCGCCGGCGTATTCGGCGCGCGGTTCTGGCAGGGAGCGGCATGGGGAATCGCGATGATTGCGGCGACAATGTCACTGATCCTCGTCTTCGGGGGATTTTCTCTTGGTGAACTCGCGCTTCACGGTCCGGCGATCTGGAGCTATGCATTGATTTGGGGATTGGTCTTTGTGACCGTTGGATTGTTTGAGGAATTCCTGTTCCGCGGCTATGCGCAATTCACGCTCGCGTCGGGCCTCAAGTTCTGGCCGGCAGCGGCAATTCTCTCGGCCCTGTTTGGCATGGTTCACTTGCTCAACGGTGGGGAAGACAAGATAGGAGCGCTGGGCGTCTTCGTCATCGGAATGTTTTTTTGTCTCACGTTGTGGCGGACCGGCAGTTTGTGGTTCGCGGTGGGACTGCACTCCGCGTTCGATTGGGGCGAGACGTTTCTATTTTCCGTGCCTGACAGCGGCATTGTGGCGCCGGGCCACTTGCTGAACTCCTCGCTTCACGGCCCCGTGTGGCTCACCGGCGGCACCGTCGGTCCTGAGGCCAGCGTCATGGCGTTTCTGGTAGTTGGTGTTGCCGCCGTGATCTTTGCGTGGGTCTTTCCACCGAGGGGGGAGCAATCAGCTGTTCCGCAAAATTCTCCAGGGTCTGCGCACGATTCTGAGTAGGACAGACTTCAGTCTGTGGATTTTCCCTTGTGCGCACGGGTGCGCGCTTGCCAAGATCAAATGGAAACCCACAGACTGAAGTCTGTGCTACCAAAACCCTACGCGCGCAGCGTGGCGCTGAGTTTCTCTTCGAGCGCGGCCAAGATGCGCGACGAAAAATCGGTCATTTGGGCTTCGGTGAGCGTGGCCTCGTGGCTCTCAAAGGTCACGCGCACCAGCATCGAAAATTTCCCCGCCGGCAGATTCTTGGCGCGGAACAAGTCGACGGCGTCAATCGAGGAAATCTCGCCAATACCAAGACTGCGGATTGCTTCTTCGATTGCGGCGAATCGCGTGCCCTCCGCGAGTACGAAAGAGAAATCGCGCTCCACAGCGGGAAAGCGCGATAGGGGCTTGTAGCGCAGTGCCGCGCGGGCTGCCTCGTAGCCAGCGTCCAAGGGATCGAGGTCCAGCTCGGCTATGAAGGCGTCCTGCCGCAGTTTGAATCGCTCGGAAATGCGCCGCGACACTTGCCCGGCAAAACCGATGAGCCCATGAGGCTTTGTGGCCGCGTGAGGGACTTGCAAGAACACGACGCCTGAGTGTGCTGGCTGAAGCCACTCCGGCCCACCAGGCCCACCCCAGACAATTCCTCCCGCTAGATCGCCAATTTGATCGACGTCACCCTTCAGATCAGCAAATGTGTAGGGCCGCTCCGTTTCAGCAATCCCTTTTTCGCGCGCAAGGCCCGTTGCGCCGAGCGTCAACACGCGCGTCTCGACAGGCTGCGTGCCTTTCCAGCCATACTTCCTGCCGAACTCGTACAGGCGCACGCTCCGCTGCCCATGGTTCAGGTTCCATTCCAGTGTGCGGGCCATCGTAACGGCGCCCGTCGAGCGCATCACCGAAGCGTCTTCGGCGAGCGGATTGGCAATGCGAGCGGGCGCGATGCCCGCCGCGCGAAAAGCTTCCCCTCGGAACGCGGCATCGCTCGGCTCGTCCACGATCGGAATCGTAATGATCTCCCGATAGCCGAGACCGATCAGCAGTTCGCGCAAGCGGTCGTCGGCTTCGGCATATTCGAGGCGCGCCGCGGGCAGCTTGGCTGCAGGAAGCCGCGCCGGGAATTTGTCGACGCCGTACATTCGTGCGACCTCTTCGATGAGGTCCACCTCGCGCGATACATCCCTGCGCCACGATGGGCGGCGGCAAGTCCACGCTGCTGTCGGTGATCCCACGGTTCCCCGCGTCGCGTCCGAGCGCACGGGTGAAAAGCCCAGCGCGGCAAGGATCGCTTCGATCTCGGCGTCAGGAACGTCCGCGCCTATCACGCGCAGGAATTCTTTACGCGTCAGCTCGATCGAAGGAGCCACGGCGCACCCGGGATAGACGTCAACGAAGCCCGCGAGCACTTCGCCGCCTCCTATTTGCTGAATGAGTTCGGTGCAGCGGCGCGAAGCCGTCTCGGCCATTTCAGGGTCCGCGCCACGCTCGAAGCGCACCGAGGCTTCCGTGCGGAGGCCAAGCGACTTCGAGGTGCGCCGAATCGAAATCGGATCGAACCACGCTGCTTCGAGCAGAATGCTCCGGCTCGACGAACGAATTTCGGTATCTGCCCCGCCCATCACGCCGCCGATGCCCACAGCGCGCCTCGCGTCGGCGATTACACACATGTCCGGCGTCAGCGTGCGCTCTATACCGTCGAGCGTACGCATTTTTTCGCCCGCGCGTCCGCGACGCACAACGATTCTTTTGTCGGCCAGCAAATCCATGTCATAGGCGTGCATCGGCTGTCCGAGTTCGAGCATGACGTAGTTCGTCGCGTCGACGACATTGTTGATGGAAGCCTGCCCCAACGCTTCGAGACGCTGGCGCAGCCAGTCAGGTGACGGTCCCACCTTCACGCCGCGTAGTACGCGTGCGGTAAAGCGCCCACAAAGCTCGGGGCTGTCAATCTGGACCCGCGTCGCAGTAGTTGCCTGCTCGGGAGACTCGCGCGGGCGCGGGTCCGTCGGCTTGAGCGGCAGGCGGTACAGCGCAGCCGCCTCCCGCGCGATGCCATAGTGGCCGAGGCAGTCCGCGCGATTCGAGGTCAGCTCGGCATCGAGCACCGGCCCCACTGAGGTTTGTTCCAGAGCTTCAATCGCTGTGCCGGAAAGCGAGAGCCGCGTGCGCAGGTCCTCCGGCGTCGCCGTCAGCTCGACAAATTCCTTCAGCCAGTTGTACAGAACTTTCATTTCTCAAGCATTTTTTGACAAGGTTGTTCGCGCAGCCTGTGCGATTGTGCCATTCACGCAAACTGCCGCAGGAAGCGCACGTCGTTCTGGAAATACAGCTGCAAATCGTTGACGTTGTATTTCAGTTGCGTCAGCCGTTCGACGCCCATGCCGAAGGCGAAGCCCGAGAGCCGCTTCGCGTCATAGTTGACGAAGCCGTAGACCGCCGGATCGACCATGCCCGCGCCAAAGAGCTCAATCCAGCCCGATTGCTTGCACACGTTGCAACCCTTGCCGCCGCAGAACACGCACGTTGCGTCCACTTCGACCGAAGGCTCGGTGAACGGAAAGTAGCTGGGGCGCAGCCGCGTCTTCACTTTCGGCCCGAAAAACGCCCGCACGAAATATTCGACCGTGCCCTTGAAATCGCAGAACGTGATGTCGGTATCGACGGCGAGGCCTTCGATTTGGTGAAAGATGAACCCGTGCGTCGCGTCGGGATTGTCGCGCCGATACACTTTCCCCGGCACGATGATGCGCACGGGCGGCTGCTGCTTCTCCATCGTGCGCACCTGCATCGGAGACGTGTGCGTGCGCAGTAACAGCGGTGCGGCACCAGGCGGGGTCGCCATATAAAACGTATCCATGTTGTCGCGCGCGGGATGATGCTCGGGAATATTGAGCGCCTCGAAGTTGTAGTACGGAGTTTCCATCTCCGGCCCGACGACGACGGAATAGCCGAGCGAAAAAAATATCCGCTCGATCTCCTCGAGCGTCTGCCGCAGCGGGTGCCGCGAGCCAATCGGCCTGATAACGCCGGGAAGCGAGAGATCTTCGCTGTCGCGCGTTAGAGCGGCCTGGTCCGCCGCGGCCTCGATGGCGGCGCGCCGCGATTCCAGCCCAGCTTCAACCCGCGCCTTCAGTTCGTTGAGCCCCTGCCCGACGGCGCGCTTCAGCTCCGGTCTAGCAGGTTTAAGCCAATTTTCCGTGATGCGAGTCAGGACACCCGACTTACGCCCGAGCCAGGCCGTTCGCATCTCCTCCCATTGGATTGCGCTCTGCTTAGCTTCGAGCTCTGAGACGAATTGACTCCCGAGATCAGAGAACAGGCGCACGACTGCGGAGGCATCTGCGACGCCCAGCTCAGCGAGAGATTTCGCCGTCGAGTCGCTCGTCATGAGGGGAACGCGGATCGGTCACGCTTTTGCTGCTGCGCCCAGCGCCGCCTTGGCCTGCTCAGCGAGTTGGGTGAACGCGGCAGCGTCCTTCACGGCGAGATCGGCCAGGATCTTCCGGTCGACCTCGACACCCGCAGCTTTGAGCCCATGCATCAACTGGCTGTACGAAATACCCGCGTTTCGTGCTGCAGCGCCGATCCGCTGAATCCACAGCGTGCGAAACTGGCGCTTCCGGGCGCGGCGGTCGCGGTAGGAATAACGCTCGGCGCGATTCACCGCTTCCTGAGCGGACTGGTACAGCTTCGATTTTGTAAGGAAAAATCCCTTCGTGCGCCTCAAAAACTTCTTGCGGCGCGCGCGGCGCTTGGTCCCGCGTTTCACTCGAGCCATGGTGTGTTCTCCTGTGCGGTTTACCGCGAGGGTTGACCGCAGGTGGAGGCGAGGCGCATTCCGAAACGTCGAGTCGGCACCCGCGCACGGGAACCGATAAACGACCAGAAAGCGGAGCGTCTCCACGGCGTGTTTAGAAGCTCACTAAATTTTCGCGAGCCGCGAAAATTGCGCGAGCGTTGGCCCAGCCTTCCGTTTCTTAGGCCGGACCGCCGGCCGGCAGGCCCGCCGTGGCGGGTTGCGCTCTGCCTGGCGCAGCAAATTTCGTCACTTGTGATTCGTGACTCGTGAAAGCCGGTAGTTGTAGGAGCCGCGGTTCCACGAATTACAAATCACGATTCGCTAATCACAGTCCACCACCGTACGGCAACATCTTGTGCACATTCCCGGCGTCCGCGGGACTGGCCGGCGTCATTTTTTTCAGGCGGCGCATTCGGTTGGCCTTCTTGGTGCCAAGCAGGTGCCGCTTGCCGGAGTGCATCCGCAAAACTTTTCCGGTCGCCGTAATCTTGAACCGCTTAGCGGCGCCGCGGTGCGTCTTAAGTTTCAGCTTCTTTGCCTTTTTCGCCACGAACCTATCCTCGCTCAAATCTTTTGTGGGTTTCTACTTCTTACGTTGAGCCTGGCAGCGATTCGCTTTTCGTAGACCGACGCCGGTATTTCTTCAGGCCTGCGCGCCGGCCGGTGCGGACGCTGGAGCTTTCGCTGATCCCCCTCCGCGTTTCGGCGCAAGAAGCGCCATCAAAACATTTGCTTCCATCCGCGGGCCGATTTCCACCAGTGCGAAGTCGGCGATCTCTTGCAGCAGCCGGTGCATTTTCGCGCGGCCCACTTCCTGATGCGCCATTTCGCGGCCGCGATGAAAAATCATCGCTTTGACTTTGTGCCCTTCGCCGAGAAATCGAATGATCTGGTTCTTACGGACCTGGTAATCGTGCTCCGCGGTCGCGGGCCGGAACTTCACTTCCTTGAGCTGCGAACCTTTCTGGTGCTTTCGCTGCTCGTGCGCCTTCTTGTTGGTCTGGTAAAGATATTTTCCGTAATCGGTGATCTTGCAAACCGGCGGGTCGGCGGTGGGCGAAATTTCCACCAGATCCAGCCCCCGCTCCCGGGCAAGCTTGACCGCCTCGAACGGCGGCATCACCCCCAATTGCCCGCCATCTTCGTCCACAACACGCACTTCCCGCGCGCGGATCCGGTCGTTCACTCGAATCCGGTCCGCTTGCCGAAAACTCCGTTCCGCGATAAACCCACCTCCAAGCAACACACCCGCTTGCCAACCCAATTCGGTCCCGTTACGCAATTGCCCTCGTCCAGCGCATCTAGCGGCCATCAGTCCGCCTAACATGTGGACGGGTTACAAAGTATAGCACGCCACGAAGGCTCGATAACAGACCGCCTTTGCATGCTTTCAAGAATCGTTAAGAGCTAGTCGCGGCGCTGCGACAACGAAAGAACCTCCCGCTTTGAACTCGTTGATTGGCGACTCGCCCTCGTCCTACGCTTTGCTTTGCGGTTCTGGTTCCATTCCCCACTTGATGCCGGCCCAAATGCGCTCATGGAGGAAGTATCCAACGCTAGTGTAGATGTTGCTGACGATCATGAAGGTCGTCGCGGTCGTCAGTTTTCCCGTCAGTAGGTACACCGCGATGAAATCAAGGCAAACGATAATAGCGCGGTACGTGATGGCTTTCGTAAGAGAGCGTCTTCTGCTGGCGCGAAGATTCATCGGTGCCTCGCGTTCTGGTTTTGTCTAGTTTGGAGCTGCTTGCGGGAAGAAGATGTGGAAGCGCGCGCCGCGCGGTGTATTGCCCTCGAGGCGGATCGTGCCGCGATGGTCGTCCACAATTTTCGCGACGATGGAAAGTCCCAGGCCCACGCCGTCTTTCTTCGACGTGAAAAACGGATTGAAGATCTGCTCGCGCATTTCGGGCGGCACGCCCGGCCCCGTGTCCCCGACGGTTACGCCGACGCCCGGCTCCCCGTTCAAAACCTCTGGTGCGATTGCCAGGCTCAGCGCTTTCTCATGGCCATCTCTGTCCTCCCGCATCGCCTGGAACGCATTCGTGATCAGGTTCACGAACACCTGCTCGCAGAGCTGCGGGTCGGCCTGGACAGGGGGCAGCTTCGGCGCGTAGTCGCGAAAGATTTCTACGCCTGTGTTGGGGCAGGACGCCTTCGCGGCTTCGAGCGCGCGATCGACGATTTCCGGCAGCTGCTCGGGACGTAACCCGAGCTTCGACGGGCGCGCGAAATCCAGAAATCGCACGACGAGCGCGTTCAGCCGATTTACTTCGGAGGAAATATATCCGGCCAGCTCCGCGACCAGCGGCTCGCTCCCGGCGACCTTGCGGTTCAGCATGTCCGCCGACCCTTTGATCACGCCCAGGGGATTGCGGATTTCGTGCGCGAGTCCCGCGGAGAGTTGCCCGAGGGCGGCCAGGCGCTCGGCGCGGCGGGCGTCAGCCTCTGCGCGGCGCAACTGCCGATTTGTTTCTTCCAGCCTCTCAGAAAGCTCTTGCAGCCGCTGCACCTGTCGGCGATTTTCCACAGCAAACCGATTTACCAGAATCGCAGCAATGAAGAAGAAAGCTACCCGGATGGCCAGTATCCCTTTCCCCTCGGGAGTGATGTCAATTCCTTCCTGCAGCGCCGGAATCAACAGCGAGAGATAGGCGAGCGAAGCTACTCCAGTCCATACCAGCGAGCCGAGCGGCCCGAAGTAAATCGCGGCGCTCACGACTGGCAAGAAAAAGATGGGGAAGTAGCTGCTGTTGATCCCGATCTCACCGGTGTGATCGAGCAGGAGCGTGGCCAGCAAGATCTTGATGAGAACGCTATAGGCGGGTCCGCGCTTCGGCAGACGAGCAACGACCCAACCCTCAAAGATTTGGTAGACAGCGAAGGCCAGGAGGACTAGTTGCTTGTGATATTCATCGACGGGCGGGAGCAGCGCAAGTCCGCCGAGAAAAGCAAGCCAGACGATATCAATCCAACCGAGGGGACGTTCGCGATTTGGCGATGGCTCGCGGCCGGACATTTTGCAACGCTCCGCCAAAGTCTAACACGCGTGCAACCGATGAAGTCGCTTGGGACCGCTGCGCAGGAGACACAGGAGACTAACTCAGTCGAGCGATTCCGCCGGTGCGGGCTGTACGTTTACGCTGCACGCTTCAAATGAAGCGTGCAGCCCGCATCCAAAATGTTCCACGTGGAACATTTTGACAATTGTTTCGAATCGCTCAAACCCGTTCGAACGAGCGTAGCGTCCGCAGAGAAAACCTAGCCAATTGGAAGGTTATTGCACGCGTTGGGGGCGGGATTCGGTGTCGACGAGCGCTTCAAAAATGGCGAGGACGTGGCGGCGGTATTCGACCATTCGGGTGAACAGATCGCGGAGCGCTGGATCGTGCTCGGATTCGCGATGCCACTTCAATTGCACAGCGGGAGAAACTTCAATGTCCCGCCGAAGCTCTTCGGCGGAGTGTCCACGCAGAAAAAGGCCGTAAAAAAAGGCGGCCTCTCGTTGCGGGAAGTCGAAATCGTGCTGCGACTCATCCGGCGCGTTAACGGCGGCGAGCAGCGTCGAGTTGGAAACGGTCTGCATTCGAAGACCTGTGGGCAACCTTCTCTAAGCTCAAGATGAAAAGCCCACGCGACTGGAGCCTGGAGACAGAAGGGGCAGTTTACAGGAACTTTTTCTGCCGTCAAGTGGGCCGCTGTGGAGATCGCTCAATTTGTTGTCAGTTTGTTGTCCGAACTGGCAGCCCTGGTTACGTAAGAACTCGGGCCGGAGCGCCAGGACCACAGCAATGACTGCCATCCCCCACAACCGAGACACACTTCGGCTAAGTCTTTTCCTTCTATATCCTTGCGATTATTTCCCGGGTGGCCGCGCGGAGCGAACATATTCGCGCAGTGCAGAGACATTCGGTCCGTACGCACCGACGCGCGCGGCATCCACAGGCAGGCCCAGCCGCTCGGCAGCTTCCACGTTGATTCCCGCGTCATCCAGTTCCGACAGGCTAAACCCAATAGCCGGAAGGACTCGTTGCGTCCCGCTCGGGTACACAGGGCGCGGCGGACGGCGCCGCTGCCACGGCTTGTTAGCGATCGCGAAGAACTGGTGCCAATCGTTCTTGTCCCACATCGAACGCTCCCGCGTCTCGGGGACTGTCGACGCTATTTCAGTCAGATGCGCCAACTACGGCTTTGGTCGCTTCCCGGGGCTTTTGTGCCTGGGTCAGTCGGAGCCCACAGCTCCGATATACGACACATCGCCAGCGCCGTCTAGGGTAGACTGGCAAATGTTTCGCTGGCGTTGCTAAAGAACAATTAGCACGTTAGATTCTTGATCGGTCGCCCGGTCTAAAAGTGCAGGGATTTCACAACGGTAAGGCTTCCGCAAAGGGTCTCCACTGCAACATTGCGCCAACCCATTGTGGACAATGCCCTTGCGCCGATTCTTCCCATGGCAGGCAGGGATCGCGCTCTTGTGGTCCTGGGCGGTCGTTGCTGACGGCTGATATACTTGGCCCGTCTGGCTGTTTTGCGGGGAACTCTTGAAATGTCGAAGCTTGTTGTCGTAGTGCATTACCACGAGCTGTGGCTCAAGGGCGGAAATCGCCGCTTCTTCTTGAGCAAGCTGCACATGGCGCTCAAGCAGTCTCTCGAAGGCATGCCTGTCGAGCGCATCCTGCGGCCGGGAGACCGCCTGCTCGTGGAATTTGGCGAAGGCGCTTCCGCGGCGGAAGCGATTGCGCGCATCGAGCGCGTTTTCGGGATCGCGTTCTACGCCGTTGCGCGCGTCGTTCCGCGCGGAAGCGCGGATGATCTTGCGGCGCTCGGTCGCGCGGCGTGGGAAGAAATTCGCGGCGCAAATTTCCAGACGTTCGCGGTGCGCGCCAAACGCAGCGACAAATCCTTTCCGCACCGCACTTCTGAGATCGAGGTGTTCGTCGGGCAGCATCTGTGCGACCAGTTGCGCGCGGCCGGCCGCGAGGCCCGCGTGAAGCTTAACAATCCCGAACTCACGTGCCGGATCGAGATCCCTCCCGGGCCGTCGCTCCTCGTCTACGCGCGGAAGATCGCCGGCGCGGGCGGTCTGCCTCCAAACACGGCCGGGCGCATGACGTGTCTGCTCTCCGGCGGATTTGATTCGGCGGTCGCCGCCTGGAAAATGATGAAGCGGGGAGCGCACATGAATTTCGTGCACTTCTGGGGAGGAGGGGCGAGGCCGGGAGAATCGTCGGTGCACGTCGCGCGGGAACTCGTCAGGAAACTTGTGCCTTGGCAATATTCGGCGAAGCTGTACCTCGTGCCGTTTGAGCCGATTCAGCGTGAGATTGTCGCGAACACGCCTGAGGAATTCCGAATCCTATTGTATCGGCGATTGATGCTGCGGATTGCGGAGCGCATCGCACGCACCGACCACGCGCTCGGGCTCGTCACGGGAGATAGCTTGGGTCAAGTCGCTTCCCAGACGCTGCACAACATGGCTGCAGTCGGCGACGCGGCCCGCATGCCGGTGTACCGGCCGCTCGTGGGTGATGACAAGCTGCAAATCATGGATCTTGCGCGCAAGATCGGGACGCACGATGTTTCCGCCGAGCCGTTCCACGACTGCTGCCCCGTCTTCCTGCCGCGCAATCCCGCGTTGCACGCATCGGCCGCTGAGCTCGCCAAGGCCGAATCCACGCTGAACGTCGAAGCGCTGATCCGCCAGGGCATCGATTCCCTTGCGATTGAGCGGTACCGCTACTCGGCGGGGCGAGTTGAGAAAGTTGAGTCGCTCAAGTCCGCCACTGCATGACCTCTGCGTAGTTTCTTGCGGAGCACAGGAATGAAGGATGAAGCTGCAGCCTTCTTATATCGCTCCTAGCCATTTGACGGGGAAGTAGGCCGCTAGGGCGCTGGCGAGACGTTCGTCCGCCGTAATAAGATAAGCCTCGGATTGGACGGCGAGGGCTACATACAAGCAGTCGTAGACAGTCCTTCCATAATCTGTCGCGATTCGGAACGCCAGGTTCAGTAATCTCAGCGACGGGACGGTGTGAAATTTCCGTTGTGTGACCGCCAAAAGCGTCTGCTCGCCAGCCGCTTTCGGGAAACGGCCAAGCCGAATTGCTTTCCAAATTGCGCTCGCGATTTCTACATAGAACAAATCGGGAACTACGAACTGCACTTCGTCCCTTTCGTATTTTTCGAGCAAGGCAAACGCTTCATCTCCTAAGCGTTCACCACTCTCCGGCAGGAACCACTTCGCGGCAACGCTTGCGTCCACAACGACCAAGCTCACCGTTCCCGGTCCTCACGAATCATTTCCTCGGCGGAAGGAAACTTGCGGCCCGAAAGTGTTCGCTGCTTGCGCATTCGGGCGAGCTTGCCTACCCACTCGTGCCGCGCTTTGAGTTCCTGTTCGGTCGGAATGTTTTCTTTGAGGAGCGCGAGAACCTCCGCGGCGATCGAGCGCCGACGGGCCTTTGCGCGGCTTCGGAGGGCTTCATAGAGGTCATCAGGGACATTTTCGACGTATAGGGTTGCCATAGTAAACTCCTAGGGAGAGCATAGACTATCCCGGACGTCGATGCAATGGGCACCTCGCCCCAAAAAGCAAAACCGGGGAGTTTGCACGGGCTCCCCGGTTTCCATTTTGTTGATTCAGCTAAGAACGCTACCAGCGGCGGTCGCCTCGATCGCCGCGGTCGCGGTCTCTGCCGCCCCCGCCGCCACGGCCCCCGCCGCCACCTCGTCCTCCGCCTCCGCCCCCGCCGAAGCCGCCACGACCGCGTCCGCCCCCGCCACCTCCACCGCCTTCGCGTGGCGGGCGAGCTTCGTTGACGACTATGTTGCGGCCCATGAAGTTCTGGCCGTTGAGTCCCTGAATGGCGCGCTCGGCTTCCTCGTCGTTATTGACTTCGACAAACCCGAACCCGCGTGGCTGCCCCGAAAAGCGGTCGCGCACCAAGGTGACATTCGCCGTGGTGACTCCCGTTTGAGAAAATAGGCTGTTGATCTGCTCCTCCGTGGCCTGAAAGGGCAGGTTACCGACGTAAAGTTTCTTCAAAACGAAGCTCCTTCTGGCCGTGGCAAACTGGAGCCACGGAACCGACGGACTGAAGAGGGCAAAGTCGAGATCGGGGGCTTGGGCCGGGGCCCGGTTCAATCTGACGAGAGACGCGCTTCAGCTCCGGGCGCATCTTGCTCTAAATTTAAACGTGCGTCAACAAAGAAGATGGTTTAGTAACTATATAAATATCGCTACACGAATTATTGCGGGTGGAGTTGGATTGGAAGTGCGAATTTGGCCGGATTTGATGGTAGGATGCGGCATCCTCAAACGGATAAAATCGGATCTATGCGCGGCTTGATGATGGATTTTCCGCTGACGGTGGCGGCGCTCGTCGAGCGCGCGGGCGGAATTTTCGGCAAGGTGGAACTGGTCACGCGCCGGCCGGACCGCAGCGTCGCGCGGACCACCTGGGCCCAGGTGTGCGCACGGTCACGGCGGCTGGCGAGCGCGCTCACTTCGTTGGGCCTCCAGCGTGGAGACCGGGTCGCCTCGCTCCTTTGGAATCAGACCGAGCACATCGAAGCTTATTTGGGGGTGCCGATTGCGGGCGGCGTCTTGCACACGCTAAACCTGCGGCTGCACTCCGACGAACTGAGTTTCATCGCCAACCACGCGGGGGATCGCTTTCTCATCATCGATGACGTTCTCCTGCCGGTGTACGAAAAGATCCGTCACAACGTGAAATTCGAGCGCGTGATCGTTGTGCCGTTTGGCGGCTGCCCGATCCCTCCCCGCTCTGACAATTACGAGGATCTGCTCGCTGAAGCCGCCGACGATTTTGATGATCCGAAACTCGATGAAAACGAAGCGGCGGTGCTGTGCTACACGTCCGGCACGACAGGACGCTCGAAGGGTGTCGTCTATTCGCACCGTGCGGTGGTACTCCATTCGCTTAATTGCTGCGCTGTCGATTCCTTCGCCTTTTCAATGCGCGACACGGTCCTGCCGATGTCCTCGATGTTTCACGCGAACGGCTGGGGAGTGCCTTTCACTGCGGCGCTGGCTGGATCGAAAGTTGTGATGCCCGGCCCATATGCGGACGCCGAAGGCATCCTCGACCTGATGGTGCAGGAGCGCGTCACGGTATCGCTCGGAGTCCCGACGGTATGGTTTGACGTGCTCGACGCGCTGGAGAGAAATCCCGGGCGCTGGAAATTTTCCTGGCCGGTGCGGCTGCTTGTCGGGGGAGCCGCTGCGTCTGAAGCCTTGATGCGCGGGTTCGACCGGCATGGAGTCACTCTGATCAGCATGTGGGGAATGACGGAAACGGCGCCGCACGCTGCCGGCTCTCATTTACGGCCTCATATGAACGCTTGGGCCGAAGACCAGAAATACGGGCAGCGCTTGAAACAAGGGATGCCGACCATGTTCGTCGAAGCCCGCATCATGCAGGCCGACGGCACATGCGCTCCGCACGACGGCGCAACCATCGGCGAAATTGAAGTGCGCGGGCCATGGGTTGCAGCCGCCTACTACAACATGCCCGAAGAATCCCAGAAGTGGTCGCCAGACGGCTGGCTTCGGACAGGCGACATGGGCCACATCGACGAAGACGGCTATATCAAGCTTGTGGACCGCAGTAAGGATTTGATCAAGTCTGGCGGCGAATGGATCAGCTCGGTCGACCTGGAAAACGCGCTGATGGCCCATCCGGCAGTGAAGGAAGCAGCGGTGATTGGGGTGCCGCACCCGAAGTGGCAGGAACGGCCGCTCGCCGTGGTTGTACTGCACGATGGCTTGCAGGCTGCGCCGGAGGAATTGCGCGAATTTCTGGCCGCAAAATTTGCGAAGTGGCAGCTCCCCGACGCGTTCGTCTTTGTGGCGGAAATACCGCGCACTTCGGTCGGAAAATTCCGCAAGACCGCGCTACGAGCACAGTTCGCCGGCTGGAAGTGGTAAGCCTAACAGAATATTTTCAAAGTACTCTGCGGGTAGGAATTTAGAGACGCAGGCTTCAGCCTGCGAAAGCGCGTCCGTGCTAGGCCAAAAATCCACAGGCTGAAGCCTGCGCCACAAGTTTGCTACGTGCGGTAACTTGCGTTGATGTGTACGTATTCTTGGGTGAAATCGCAAGTCCAGACGCGCGCGGCGCCGCGCCCATTATGCAAATCGACCACAATCGGGACGTTTTTTTCTAGCAGGCGGCGATGTGCGGCGCGTTCGTCGAGCGGCAGCGCGACCGAGCAAGGCGCGCCCTTCGGCGGGCCGTACATTTTGATTCCGCCGAGCCAGATTTCCGCGCTGTCGGGATTGAATGGGACGCCCGAGCGGCCTGCGGCGGCGAGGATTCGACCCCAGTTCGGATCGGCGCCGGCAATAGCCGTTTTGACAAGCGAGGAGAGAGCAACGGTCTCCGCAACCTTCTTCGCCGCTGCGTCGCTGGGCGCGCCGCGGACTTCGATCTCGACGAGGTGAGTCGCGCCTTCGCCATCCTCGACGATTCCGATGGCAAGCGCCTTGCAAACCTCTTCGAGCGCACCAACGAACTTCGTGTAATCAGCGCCGCCCATTTTCATGATTTTTTTGGCGTCAGACGCACCATTGGCAAGGACAAGCAGTGTGTCATTTGTGGAGCTGTCGCCATCGACGGTGATGCAGTTGAACGTGGGCTCCACGACCTCGCGCAGCGCGTGATCAAGGACGCGTGGCGCGACAGCAGCATCCGTGAAGACAAATGAGAGCATCGTCGCCATGTTCGGATGAATCATGCCGGCGCCCTTGGCGCATCCGGCGACGCGCACGGTCTTTGCGCCGATGCGGCAGCTTGCGGCGGCGCGCTTTGGGCGCGTGTCGGTGGTCATGATGGCGCGCGTCAGGCCGTCGAAGGCGCGCGGGGACCACGCAAGCGATTCCGCGAGGCCGGGCGCAGCGTGCAGGATGCGCTCGACAGGAAGCGGGACGCCAATGACGCCCGTCGAACAAACGACCACCTGTTGTGGAAGGCAGTCTAGGAGTTGAGCAACGCGTTCAGCCGTTGCGCATGAAGCGAGCATGCCGTCCGGGCCGACTGAGCAGTTCGCGTTCCCCGAATTGACGATGACGGCGCGCATTGCGTCCGGCGACGTGCGCACGTGCTCGCGCGAAAGAACGACTGGCGGCGCTTGCACGAGATTCTGCGTAAAGACTGCGGCGGCCGATGCGGGAATGTCGGAAACGACGAGCGCGACATCAAGCGTGCCGGTGTGGCCGCGCTTCTTCAGGCCGCACGAGGCGGAGGCAAAACGAAACCCGTGCGGCAGGGCGCGGGACCATGGCAAATCACTCATGTTTTTTCGCTGCAAGATGCCAACCTAAAGGTTGGTGCTAAAAAAATCTGCACTACGCGGCGGACAGGGCAGTGGTTGCGCCGTTCAGCACTGGCAACACTTCGCGCTCGGGCAAAACCACGGCTATGGTGGCGACCAGCGTGCACTTCCGCTTCTTGGGACAGCTTGCGCAGTCGCGCTCGATCTTTTCGGCCACCGCTTCGCGCGGGCCGGGCGTGAAGCCGTAACGCGAGAAAAATTCGGGCCGATGCGTCACAGCAAAAAGGCGAGCGATTTTGCGGCGCCGCGCCGTGTCCAGGGCAGCCTTCATCAGGCGGTCGCCGACGTTGCGGCCCTGGCCGCGCGCATCGGGAGCAACTGCGAGCGAGCGAACTTCGGCGAGCTCTGAGCCATAAGGCTCGAGCGCGACACAGCCGAGGACTCTGTCTTGGCCATCGCGTTTTTCCACGAGCACGAGGAAACGTCCGATGTGTTCGCGGATTTCCGCCTCGGTGCGCGGGAGGAGCAATCCTTCGCCTGCGTAGTGCGCGATGATGCGGTGCACCGCTGAGGCGTCGCCGATGCGAGCCGTGCGCGCCCTCATGGCTTCTTCTCCAGAGCGGCGAGGCGCTCTTTCGCCGCGGTGATGGCAGTGCGCACCCGGCCAGGCGCTGTGCCGCCTTCCACATCGGGGCCGTCGAGCGCGGCGTCGAGTTTCAGGGCGTCATAGAAATCCTGCACGAAGAGCGGGGAGAATTTCTTGAGCGTTTCGAGCGGCAATGCCGAAAACGGCTTTCCGGTGTGTTCGGCTTCGCGAACAATCTGGCCGACGATTTCGTGAGCCTGGCGGAATGGCGCTCCACGGCGGACAAGGTAGTGCGCGGCTTCCGTGGCGAGCAGCGCGGGATCGGAGGCCGCTTCGCGCAGGCGCGCTTCGTTTAGGCGCGTCGCGGCAACCGCGCCTGAAGCAATCATCAGCATAGCAATGGTCTGGTCGTGGGCGGCGAACACAGGTTCCTTATCTTCCTGCAGGTCGCGCTGATAGCTCGAAGGGAGGCCTTTCAGCGTCGTGAGGAGTGTGTTTAGTGATGCGGTGACGCGGCCTGTTTTGCCGCGCAAGAGTTCCCACGAGTCAGGGTTTTTCTTTTGTGGCATAAGGCTGCTGCCCGTCGAAAATTCGTCAGGGAGAACGATGAACCCGAATTCCTGCGAAGCAAATATGACGAAATCCTCGGCAAGCCGCGAGAGGTGTGTCGCGATGACGGAAAGCGCGTAGAGGTAATCGAGGGCGAAGTCACGGTCGCTCGCCGCGTCGAGGCTGTTGGCCGTCGTTCGCGCGAAGCCCAACTCTCGCGCAATCGCGGCGCGATCGAGTGCGAGTGCGCAACCCGCGAGTGCGCCGGAACCCATCGGGCAAGCGTCCGCCGTCGCTGCCGCAGCGGCAAGGCGCTGTGTATCGCGGAAGAACGCCTCCGCATGCGCGAGCAAAAAATGGGAGAACAAGATCGGCTGGGCGTGCTGCATGTGCGTCATGCCGGGCATCGGAATACCCAGCGTTTTTTCCGCTTGTCCAACCAGGGCCGCGATCAGGCGCGCGACGGACGCGCGAGTTTCGCCGGCCGCCTCCTTCACGTACATGCGGAAGTCCGTTGCGACGAGTTCGTTGCGGCTGCGGCCCGTATGGAGCTTGTAGCCGAGCGGCCCTAGATGCTCGACGAGCGCCATTTCGACAAAGTGGTGCACGTCTTCGGCGGGCGAAGCGTCGAGCCAGGCGGGGTCGCTCGCCGCGCGGGCAGCGATTTTGTCGAGAGCGCCGAGTGTCGCGCGCATTTCATCGGCGGTAAGGATCCCTGCGGAAACGAGTGCAGCCGCCCACACCCGGTCGACCGCTAGCTCGTAGGGCAGCAGGCGGCGGTCGAACGCAAACGAGCGCTGAAACTCGTAGAAAAGCTTGTCGGGAGCGCGGTCGAAGCGCCCTCCCCATAGTTTTCCTGACGGCTGCTCTTTGGGGGCGGCACTCACCGTGGTTTCGCTTCCTCCGGAATGGTCACCGGCAATGCAAACAAATTGATAAAGCCTTCGGCATCCTTCGGGTTGTAGCCGGTCATTGCGAAGCTCGCGAGGCCCTTGCGATAGAGCGAATAAGACGAGGCGCGCTTGGTGATGGTGACGTTGCCTTTGTAGAGCTTGAGGCCTACTGTACCAGTCACGCGCTTTTGCGCCGCCCTGAAATAGGCATCAAGCGCTTCGCGCTGTGGCGTGAACCACAGACCGTAGTAGACAACCTCGGCGTAGCGCAGCGAGAGCGCCTGCGAGTAGTGCGCGGTTTCGCGGTCGAGACACAGCGTTTCGAGTTCGCGGTGCGCTATGACGAGCAGCGTGCCGCCCGGCGTCTCGTAGGCGCCGCGCGACTTGATGCCCACGAGGCGGTTCTCGACGAGATCAATGCGTCCGACACCATGCTCAGCAGCGATTTCGTTCAGCTCGTCCAGGAGCGCGACTGCGGAGCGCTTCTTGCCATTTACGGACACCGGCGTTCCCGCTTCGAAGCCGATCTCGACGGTTGCTGGCTTGTTCGGCGCCTTTTCCGGCGAGGCGATCCACTGCCACATCGCGTCCTCAGGCTCATTTGCGGGGTCTTCGAGGACACCGCCTTCGTGGCTTAGGTGCCAGATGTTGCGGTCGCGCGAGTAAATATTGGCCTTGGTCTGTTCGACGGGCACTTTGTGCGCATTGGCGTAGGCAATCGCGTCTTCGCGCGAATTGATCTTCCACTCGCGCCAGGGCGCAATGATTTTCACTTTCGGAGCGATAGCTTTGTAGGCCAGCTCAAAACGCACCTGGTCGTTCCCCTTGCCGGTGCAACCGTGCGCCACGGCGTCGGCGCCGGTTTCGAGGGCGATTTCCGCCTGGCGTTTGGCAAGTACGGGGCGGGCCATCGAAGTGCCGAGCAAGTACTTGTGTTCGTACACGGCGCCCGCGCGCAGCGTCGGCCAGACGTATCCAGTCAAGAATTCCTCGCGCAAATCCTCGATCGTCGCGGAAGAGGCCCCCGTCGCGAGCGCCTTGCGCTTCGCGGCTTTCAAGTCCTCCTGCTGGCCGACGTCGCCAATCATGGCGATCACTTCGCAGCTGTAGGTTTCCTTGAGCCACGGAATAATAATTGATGTATCGAGTCCGCCCGAATAGGCGAGAACGACTTTCTTGGGCACCGGTGTCCTTTCAGCTTAGGAGCATCAACAGGATGGCTTTCTGCACGTGCAGGCGATTTTCCGCCTGGTCAAAGACGACAGAGCGCGGCGATTCCATGACCTCATCGGTCACTTCGGAGCCGCGATGCGCGGGGAGGCAGTGGAGAAAAACGGCGTCGGGCGCAGCGTGGGACATCAGCTCGGCGTTGACTTGATACGGTGCGAAAACAGCAGCGCGCTCGGCGGCCTCATGCTCCTGGCCCATGCTGGCCCACACGTCGGTGTAGACGGCTTGCGCGTCAGCAACAGCTTCTTCGGGCGAGGTGAAGAGTTCAATCCTGCCGTCGGTCGCGGTCGCATCACGCTGCGCTGTAGCCAGGATCTCCGCGTCCGGCTCATAGCCCTTGGGCGACGCAATCCGCAAGTGCGCGCCAACGCGCGCTCCGGCGACCATCAGCGAGTGGCACACATTATTCCCGTCGCCGACGTAGGCGAGCTTCAGCCCGCGCACCGTGCCGAATTTTTCCTCGAGCGTGAAGAAGTCGCATAGCGCCTGGCAGGGATGGTAGACGTCAGAAAGCGCGTTGATGACCGGCACGGTTGCGTGCGCCGCGAGAATTTCCAGAGCCTCCTGCGAAAAAACGCGCGCGACGATGCCCTGCACCCATCGCGAAAGGCTGCGCCCTACGTCCGGAACCGATTCGCGCTCGCCGAGGTGCGTCTCGGCATGGTCGAGGAAAATGGCGCTGCCGCCCAGGCTGGCGATGCCGACTTCAAACGTGACACGCGTGCGCAGCGACGGTTTTTCAAAAATCATCGCCAGGAAGCGGCCAGCGAGGGCGGACTTGTACCGTTCGGGATGCGCCTTCACGTCCGTGGACAGCCGAAAGAGCTCCTGGACTTGCGCGGCGGTCCACTCGGTGCCGGTTAAAAGATCGGAAGAGAGGCTCAGCGCCTGGGCTTGGGCGTTCATGTCTACCTCGAAGCCGCAAGCGTCAGGGCCGCGGCGGTGTCAGGGGATACGGCCGCGTACTTGGCGGGCCGCTCGGTTTTTGCGAGGACCGATTCGAGCTTGGAAAGTCCCTCCTTCACTTGCTGCGTGGTCAAAATGAACGGCGGCAGCAGGCGCAGGATATGGTCGTGCGTGCAGTTGATCAGCAAACCCTGCTTCAGGGCTTCCGCGACATAGGGGGCGCCTTCGACTTCTAGATCCATGCCGAGCATGAGGCCTTCGCCGCGAACTTCACGGATGAAATCAAATTTCGTGGCTAGCTTTTCAAGCCCTTTTTTCAGTTCAGCGCCACGAGTGCGGACGTTGGCAAGCAGTCTCTTGCGCTCGACGGTTTCGAGGAAGGCGAGGCCTGTGGCGCAGGTGAGCGGTCCGCCGCCAAACGTCGAGCCGTGCAAGCCGGGAGAAAACGAGGCTGCAAATTCCTCGCGTGCAAGGAACGCGCCTAGCGGCAACCCGCCCGCGAGCGGCTTGGCGACGATCACGATGTCGGGCAGGCCTTCCAGGCGTTCGTACGCGAATGCTTTGCCGGTGCGTCCCAGGCCGCACTGGATTTCGTCGGCGATCAGCGCGGCGTCGTGCTCGGTCGCGAGTTCACGAGCACGTCCCCAAAACTCCTGAGTGATGGGACGAATTCCGCCCTCGCCTTGGATCGGCTCGATGACGATGGCGCAGGCTTCGTCTGTGAATTTGTCTTCGAGGTCGGCGACGTCGTTCAGACGGACGAACTCGACGCCGGGAACGAGAGGCTCAAACGGCTCCCGGTACTTCACGGGATGCGTAATCGAGAGTGCGCCGAACGTGCGGCCATGAAAGGAATGTTCGAGTGCGAGAAACCGCGTCTTTGCTGAGCCGCCGGGCTTTTTCTTTGCGGCGATGCGGGCGAGCTTCAGCGCGCCTTCCACCGCTTCGGAACCGCTGTTGGTGAAGAAGACGCGGTCCATCCGCGACCATTTCGCGAGTTTTGCCGCGAGCGGTCCCTGGAATGGGTTGTGAAACAAGTTCGAGACGTGAACCGCGCGGCCCGCCTCCCGTCGGATCGTTTTCACGAGGTCCGGGTAGGAATACCCGAGCGCGTTGACTGCGATCCCGCCGAGAAAATCGAGATACTTCCTTCCATTCTGATCGAACACGTAGCAGCCGCGCCCGTGTGTGAAGATCATGTTCGAGCGCTTGTAGGTGTTCATCAAGTGGCGCGAAGCGTCCCTCAAGATGGGACTCGACGCAGCCGAAGACGCGCCCGCCTTCTTGGATGATTTTTTGGATCCAGGTTTCACCGCGCAACTCCGCTGGCGCTTGCAGGGAATTCCGGAGTGACGCGCGTGCCGGGGAATCGCGAGCCGTTCGCTGCGGCGAGCAAGCCCTTGGGCACCGAGCCGCCGACGATGCGCACTTCCGAAACGCCCGCGGACAGCGCGCGCTTGCAGGCTTCGAGCTTCAGGGTCATGCCGCCCGAGACTTTGTTTTGCCGGATCATGTCTTCAGCATCGCCGGTGGAAACGACTTTGAGCACCTTCGAACCGTCAAGAACGCCAGCCACATCGGTGAGATAAATCAGGCGGTCGGCGTGAATGTATTCGGCGCACGCAGCCGCCATGTGATCCGCATTAATGTTGTAGAGTTCGCCGTCCGCGCCGAGGCCGATGCACGCAGCTACCGGTACGAGGCCCGCCTTCCAGAACGATTCGAGGAATTCCAGATTCACACCAGTCAGATATCCTACGAAGCCCAAACCGCCGATGACTTCGTTATGCATCATCGGCTCGGCGAGGAAGCAGCCGGCATCGGAAGCGCACAGTCCGACAGCGGGCTGCCCTGCAGCCGAAATCGCGCCAGCGAGGCGCTTGTTGAGCAAGCCGCCAAGGACCATTACGGCGACATCGCGCGTTTCGCGATCCGTCACGCGCAGTCCATTGACGAATTTGCTGTCGATCCCCATGCGCTTCAGCGTGGCGGTGAAAATCTTTCCACCGCCGTGCACCACCAGGATTTCGTGACCCTGCTGAGTGAGCTGCGCCACCTGCCGCGCCAGCGTTTCCATCGCCGTCGCGTCATCGAGCAATGCTCCCGCAACCTTGACGACCATTCTCATCGGAGTCCAGTGGCCTCCTCGATTCCCAGCATCAGGTTCATGTTTTGTACCGCCTGGCCCGCGGCGCCTTTGCCCAGATTGTCGAGACAGCTCACCACCGCGAGGCGCCGGCCCGCGGGATCGAGCGCAAAACCGATGTCGCAGAAATTCGTGTGCGCCACGTGCTGCAGCTCCGGCAGCTTTCCGGAGGGCCAGATGCGCACCATCGGGCGGCCAGCGTAGTACTTGCGGAAGAGCGCTTCGACTTCATCCGCCGCGTGTGGCTCGGCAAGCCAGACGTACAGCGTCGAGAGGATGCCGCGCGTGACCGGCAGCAAGTGCGTAGTGAACACGATGTCCTCGCTAGCGATCCCCGTGTGGTCGGTCACTTCAGGCGTGTGCCGGTGTGTGAATAACCCATAGGCGCGGAAGTTTTCGTCTACTTCGGCGAAGTGCAGCTCGCGCTTGGGCTCTTTTCCCGCGCCCGTAGCGCCGGACTTACAATCGCAAACAATGCCGCGCTCGCGGGCGATCCATCCCGATTCGACCAGCGGCCGCAGTCCGAGGATCACGCTCGTTGGATAGCAGCCGGGATTTGCGACGAGACGTGCGCCAAGCAAATCGTCTCCGTAGAGCTCTGGGAGACCGTACACGGCTTCTTCGGCGAGAGTCTTCGCCGGGGCAGGCAGTTTGTACCAATCCGCGAACGTCTGCGGATCGTGAAAGCGAAACGCGCCGCTCAGATCGACCACTCGCAGGCCCGCGTCCAGGAGTTGCGGGACGAGTTCCAGCGAGGCTTCGTGCGGCGTCGCGAGAAACGCCGTGCCTGCGCCGCTATCCGCGACGGCCTCGACCGAAAATTTCCTGCAAGGCGCTTCGCCCCAGCCGCGCAAATGCGGGAAGATCTCGGTGAGACACTTCACCTGCGCTGAGCTCTCGCGCAGGTAAAAGGTCGGCTTTTGAATTTTCGGGTGCCGGAGGAGCAGTCGGGCCAGCTCGAAACCTGCATAGCCCGTCGCTCCGACTACGGCGACCCGTTGCGGGTCGTTCATCGGAGCAGGTCCTCCATGCGCTTCTGGACAGCGGTGCGCGCCTGACGCGACGGCGTGATGACCAGGACGGTGTCGTCACCAGCGATCGTGCCGGCGACTTCCTTGAATTTTTCCGCGTCAAGGGCCGCGGCAAGCGGTTGCGCGCCCGAGGGGGGAGTCTTGAGTACCAGCAAGTTGAACGCAGGACGCAAGTCTACGAGAAACTCCCGCAGAGCGCGCCCGAGCGGCGGCATGGGCGTGGCAGCTTCGTCGCCATTGGTAAGCGGCTTGTATCCCGCTGCGGTCTTGACGAGCTTCAGCTCGGACATGTCCCGCGAGAGCGTCGCTTGCGTCACGCGCATCTTCATGTGCGAGAGCTTGCGGCGCAGCTCGTCCTGGCTGGAGATCGGTTCGCTCGTCACTAGTTTTAGGATTTGCCCCTGCCGGAACCGTTTTTGTGCGTTCAATCCCATGAGCTGTCTAACTTTATGCACTCTCTTGCATAATTATGCGCAGGGCTTCGGGCGGCTGTCAATTCCTTTTTACATGTTTTGAAAAAACCTTCTGTTCGAACCAACCGCGCCACTCATTTGACGCTGCGAGGGCAGCGCCGTAAGATTTTCGCGAATGCGTACGCCGGCCAGCGCCTCGAACAACGCTACGAGATTCGCTGTAGCGGCGACGTTCTGCTTTGCAGCTCTCCTCTGGGGTTGCGGGCAGAAGCAAACCGCGCCCCTCACGGAAGGCGCGGAAAATTTGCCACCCGGCGTGAAGCCCAGCGAGCCTCCGCTCGACCAGCAAATCGAGCAAAAGCTCGATCCACTTACTAAGGATGACGTCGAGCTTTATCTGAAGGTTATGCGGACAGCGGCCGAACGCGTGAAAAATCCTACGCCCGCTGATCAAGCGGCGCTGGATGGGGCCAGAAAAATCATCGCCGCCAGGACGACGGGACGCGTCCCTACGCCCGACGACGTGAAAACACTCGCAATGGCAAATCTCGTCGCAATTTCCATGGACCAGATCATCGCAGAAGAAATGAAACTCGATGGACGCAGCTACCGAGGCATCGCTGAAGCGATCGAAGCGGCCGTTCCGAATCCGGTGTTGCCTAGCGGCTCAGGTGGCGGCACCGCACCCGCGGCGACACCTACGGACGCGCTGACGCCTCTCGAAAAGCGTCTGAGTGACGTCAATGCGGCAAACGAAAAATTCCTCGCGCCGTACCGCCCGGACATCCAAAAGCTAATCGCGATCGTGCGCAATCCTGCCAATCTGCCGAAATAGGCCGCGCTGATCCCTGCAACCAAAAACGTGATAATTCACTTCAAGGGTGCGGCGGGTTGAGCCTCAGCAAACCGGAATGCTATTCTGCGGACCATGAGCGATCTTCCGGCCCATGAGTTGGCGGACGCTTCCCCGGAGGCGCAGCACCAGGCGCTGCTGGAGGTGGCGGAAGCAATTGCGCAGCATCGCGACCTCGGTGAACTGTTTCACCAACTGGCTGAGCGTCTTCATCGCGTGGTGAAGTTCGAGTACCTCAACCTGATCCTGCATGATCCTGCGCGGAACGTCATGCGGCTGCATATCCTCGAGTCGGAAATGCCCAGGAAAACGCGCCCGGGGGCGGAGTTCCCCGTCGGCGAAACACCGTCCGGAGTGGTTTGGGAAACGCAGCAGCCTTTTATCATGGATGACATCGACAAGGGAGCGCCGTTTCCAGCCTTGGTGCAAACGCTGCGGGAGAATGGCGTGAAATCGGCCTGCTCGTTGCCTCTCACCACAGCGCAGCGGCGGCTTGGCGTGATGAGCTTCGGTAGGAGTACGCCGCACGAACATACCGAGGGCGAAATCGCCTTCCTGCAACAGGTGGCACGGCAAGTTGCGGTTGCGGTGGACAATGCATTGAATTTCGAGAGGGCCCAGGCCTATCAACGGCAACTGGCGCAAGAGCGCGACCGCCTGCGCGTTTTACTCGAAGTAAACAATGCTGTTGTCTCGAAATTAGATCTGCACGGCCTGCTCAATGCGATCTCCGCTTCCCTCCGCCGCGTGATTCATCATGAGTACACAAGCCTGGCCGTGTTTGAGCCGGCGACAAACAAGATGCGCATGCTGGCGCTCGATTTCCCGCAGGGGAAAGGCTTGATCTGCGAAGAAATGCGCATGCCGCTCGAGGGGTCGATTGCGGGCAAGGCATTTCGCAGCCGTCAGCCCATCGTGCTCGACCGCGACGCCATGGAAGAGTTCGACTCGCCTACATCCAGGTTGCTGCGAGACGAAGGCGTGCGGTCCGTCGTTAGCATGCCGCTCATCACACACGAACGTGTCCTCGGCACGCTCACCCTTGCGAGCTTGCGCGATGCCGCGTTTCAGCAGCGTGATGTCGACCTCTTGGTTCAGGTCGGAGGTCAAGTCGCAATTGCCGTGGAAAACGCGCTCGCGTTCGAGGAAATTGCCCAGCTCAAGAACAAACTCGCCCAGGAAAAGCTTTATCTCGAAGACGAAATTCGTTCAGAGATGAACTTCGATGAAATTGTCGGCGACAGCCCGGCGGTGCGAGCGGTACTCAAACAAATGGAGACCGTGGCGGTGACCGATTCGACCGTTCTCATCCAAGGCGAAACGGGTACGGGCAAGGAACTGATCGCGCGCGCGATTCATAATCGCAGCCCGCGCCGTGAACACACTTTTGTCAAAGTCAATTGTGCGGCGATTCCCACGGGTCTGCTCGAATCCGAGTTGTTCGGCCACGAGCGCGGAGCCTTCACCGGCGCGCTTTCACGCAGGATTGGCCGGTTCGAGCTTGCTCACGGCGGGACGATTTTCCTCGACGAAGTCGGCGATATTCCGCTCGAACTGCAGCCCAAGCTCCTCCGCGTGCTGCAAGAACAGGAATTCGAGCGCCTGGGCAGTACGCAGACGATAAAGGTCGACGTCCGCCTCGTTGCGGCGACAAATCGCGATCTCGACGCGATGGTGGCCGATCGAACCTTTCGCAACGATCTGTATTACCGGCTGCGGGTGTTTCCCCTGCTCGTACCGCCTCTGCGCGAGCGGCCGGAAGACATTCCCACGCTTGTGCGCTACTTCGTCCAGAAGCACGCCCGTCGCATGAATCGAGCCGTCGAAACAATTCCAGCCGAGACCCTCGAGGCACTTGTTCGCTATCCCTGGCCGGGAAACATCCGGGAGCTCGAAAACTTGATCGAGCGCGCCGTGATCGTCTCGCCAGGTCCTGTCTTGCGCGTCCCGCTCGGCGAATTGAAATCTCCAACGGAAGCCCCGGGGGAGCAACTCACCCTGCGTGCTGCCGAGCGGGAGCACATCCTTAGGGCCCTAGAAGCGACCAATTGGGTGTTGTCGGGCCCGCGCGGGGCGGCGGTCAGGCTGGGGATGAAGCGGACGACGTTGCAGTCCAAGATGAGAAAACTGGGGGTCGCTAGGAATAAGGGCTAACGCTCTTCCGAGCGATGCCAGCTGCCGATATTTGGGCAAGTGCCTGTATTTCGGCACAAAATTGCAGCGCCTCCAGCTGATATCTCCCCGTTGGGATCCCCTGCTACACCTGTAATCTATTTATATAAAACGGCTTATAATAAACGCCCATATTTCGGCATATTGGCAATTGATGTGCACGTTGGTGAGACTAGTTTCAGCTCTCGGTGTCTAGCATAAAAGAGACGGAGTAATGTTCAGGGTTACGATCAACAAGGAAGATTCCCAGGAAATTTGGGACCTCGAAGGGAGTCTCTCAGGCGAGTGGGTCGTTGAGTTGGAACGCTGTTGGAGGGGACGACCCTCGTTGCCCGGGACGGTCTTGCAAATCAATCTGAAAGCTGTGAGCTACATCGACACAAAAGGAAAGCAACTGCTGAAAGAAATGCATGGGCGCGGCGTAGAAATTAAGGGGTGCGGATGCATGGTCCGAGCGGTCGTGGAGGAAATCACTCGGCACGCCAGCCTCCTGTGGCCACGCGAGTCTCCCGAGTGAGACTGAACCCCTCGACAATGGCGCGGTTCATCTGGCAGCAATACAGGGGTTTCACACTGGCCGAGCAACAGGAATTGGGTATTCACGCGTTGGTTATTCGTGCTTGTTATTTTGTTTTTGTGGTAGCTGCACTCTCGAGGAGACGATCGCCCACGAAACGCGGGTGACGCCGTCCAAATAAAGGGGGAAATCTTTCGTTCGCAGTGAACTGATTCTGAAGTAGAGAGGGCGGCAATTCATACGCACGGACCATTCATACAGGGGGAACACATCATGAGCCGGGCACGTGATACCGAGGAAAGCACTATAGAGTTCAAACTGGACGACCAGAGCGAGGATCAACTTATCCAACGGGGATTGAACGGTGATGCAAGGGCACTCGATGCATTGTTCGCCCGTAACACCCGTGCGCTCTATCAAACGGCGCTGCGCGTTCTTGGGAATCCGGAGGATGCCGAAGAAGCTCTTCAGGAAGGATTGCTTTCCGCATACCGAAATTTGCCAAGATTTGAGCGCAGATCGCAGTTCTCTACTTGGTTGACAAGAATCGTGATAAATGCCGCTTTGATGCGGCGGCGGAGCAAGCGAGCCCGCCCAGCAGTTTCGCTCGACGAATCGGTGACGGAGGGCGAGCTGCCACTTGCCGAGCGCTTTGCCGACGAAGGCCCGAATCCCGAACAGCTCTACGCGGGAACGGAGCTCGGCGACCGAATGAACAAGAAACTGGCGGAAATTTCGCCGCTCCTGCGCACGGCCTTTTGGCTCAGGGAAATCGAAGGGCTTTCGGCTGAAGAGGCCGCGCAGGTGCTGGGCGTTTCACGCAACACGCTCAAGGCCCGCCTGTGGCGCGCCAGGCAAGAGCTCGCCGCGCGACTCGGTCTGTCGCTCGACGCAAATCTGGCTCCAGCCACATAGCTCATAGTTGTGTCGGCGAGCTAGTGATTGGCGCAGAAACCAAAAATTGAACGAGTAGCATCAGTGCGGTTGACCGTGGGCCGCTGACGTACCCTTGCCCACTAGGTGTTGGCGACGGGTTTCGCGGCTTCACGGCCTGCGATACGGCCCAAGGTTAACGCTTTGGCGAGGCCGTGCTGGTTGAACCCGCCCGCCGTTTCTCCGCAGCTGTAAAGACCCGGAATCGGCTGCCCCCACAAGTCGACAACCTGCGCTTTGCCGTTAATCCGCAAGCCGGAAAGGCAATCGTGAATGCAGGGAGTGGACCAGGCGGCGTAGAAAGGCGGCGTTTGGATCTTATACTTCGGCGCCAGCTTGCCGAAGTCGTCGTCCTTTCCGTTGTCCACGAAAGAATTATATCGAGCGACTGTGGTTTCGAGCGCAGCACCGGGCAACGGCTCTTTCTGATATTTGCTGACGATCCTCCCGGCGAGTTCGCGCAAAGTGTTCGCGTTGAAGAACCAGCCGTCCGGATCCACGAAAGGCGGCGCGCAAGTCCAATTTTCGCGTTTCGCTCCGTCGGCATCGAAGATGGCCCAGATCGGCCCGCCTCCCTCGCCCTTTCCGCCGTTTAGCTCGAGGCAAGGGTTCCACCAATCGAATCCAGTGGCGAGTTCATTCACAAATCGCCGGCCGGCTTGGTTCACCTGGATGATGTTTTGAAAATCGGCCACCTGCAGGCCGATCGCACGGGCGATGCCCTTGACGGGGCTGTCCTTCAGATTCTCGTTTCGCTTTCCTCCGCCTTGCGGGTAGCCGTACTGGTTTCCGATCACGTAAGGTTTCTCAAAGATATGCGAGCGAGCGTGCGTTTCAACGGTCTGGCACGCTACTCCCCAAAGCGACCCGCCGACCTGCATCGCGGCGATTTCACCGTCGCCTGTTTGCCGCGAATACGGTTCGCCTACGACTTGATATTCCTCCGTGAGGCGGGGGTCGAAAATTCTGCGGAAGTTCACATTGCTCGTATGCCCGCCCGTGCCGAGGATCACTCCGCGCTTGGCTTGAATATTCAGCGTCTTGCCTTCGTGCGTCGCCGTAATGCCGAGGACTCTGCTTGAGAATTGCTCTTCTCGAACGAGGCCCGTCATGCTGTGCTGCAAAAGAATTTTCACGCCCAGCTTCCTCGCGCTGGCTTCGAGGGGGCGCATGAGCGCCGTGCCGTTCCCTCCATTTGGGGCGTAGGCGCTCACCTCGCCGGTCCACGTTACGGTCTGGGCGCGCATCACGTTCTGAGGACCGCCGTCGGCGCCGCCGGGGGATTTGTCTGGGAATTTCACTCCGTGCGCCACCAGAAAATCAAACGTCGCAACACTCTCGTTGCAGAAGGCGCGCACGATTTCCCTGTCGCTGAAGCGGTAATCGTGCCAGCTCACGAGATCTTCAAACATCTGGTCCGGCGAGTCAGCGATGCCATATTTTTTCTGCAAGCTCGTGCCGCCGCCGAGCGCGATGTTGCCGCCGCTTTCGATCCCGTGGCCGCCGATGTCGTAATTCTGCTCGACGACGATGACGCTCGCCCCGGCTTCGGCCGCCATGATTGACGCTGGGAGTCCGGAGGCGCCGGCCCCGACAACGACGACGTCGGCGGCCAGGTCCCAATGCCGGTCAACTTTCGCGGCGGGTGCTTCCTTTGCGCTGACCCCACCTAACGCCGCGACACCCAGGCCCGCCGCTGCCTTCTGAATGAAATTCCTTCGCGGCAGTGCCGCGTTCTTGAGGTCTTTGTCGCTCATGGTTTCGTTCTCCTGCCAGATTCTCGTGTGCGCTGCGGGTCGGTTGCAATCACGGTCGGGGAACGAGCGAGTCGCGGCGAATCTTATCGATGGAGGCCGCACCGGTCTGCGCCAGAATTGCTTGCAGCTCGCGCCGCAAAATTGCAACCACGGTTTCGACGCCCTCCTGCCCGAACGAAGCCAAGCCCCATATGTGCGGCCGCCCGATCCCAACGGCGGTCGCGCCGAGCGCCAGCGCCTTGTAGATATCGGCGCCCGAGCGAAATCCGCTGTCAATGAGCACCGGAATTTTTCCTCCCGCGCCTGAGAGCACTTCAGGCAGCGACTCAATCGTTCCGCGAGCGCTTGCGTCTTCATGGCCGCCATGGTTGGAAACGATGACCCCGTCGATTCCGACCCGCACCGCTTGGGCGGCGTCGTCACCCGCCACGATGCCCTTGAGAACGATCTTCATGCGGGTCATATCGCGGACGCGCTTCACATCGTCCCAGCTGAGCTTTAGGCTTGTTTCTCCTTGAAGCGACCCAACCGCGCCGAGCACGTCCATCGGCGTGCTTGCCGTGATCCGGGTGACCTTGGGCAGTTCGGAGTGGCAGCCGGAGCAGCGATCGTCGGCGTCGCGGTCAAGGTCGCGCACTCCGGCCCGTTGCACTGATTTCGCGCCAATGGTATTGGCGCCGCCATCGTCGACCGTCCAGACCAGCACTGGGCACCCGGTCGACTCAATGCGGCGCAGGGTCGGCGCGTCCAGGCTGCTTCCGAGGCCCGCAAACCAGACCGGCTCCCCGCGCGCCGCAATCACATCGTCGAGTCTCTTAGGATCGACCAGGATGGCCGCCGACCCCGCCAGGATCTGCAGCGTGCGCGTCGCCTTCGCCGCGCGGGCCACGACCACGGCGCCATCGGGATAGTACGCATTCATCCTGCCGACAGGGCAAAAGAAGATTGGCGATTCCCACGTCGTTCCGAAGAGGCGAATGGATTGGTCGACCTTCGTGATACCCGTCAGGCGGCGCAGCCGGATTTCGTATTTCAGGAAGCCGTCGCGATTTGCGCGCAGCGTTTCGTTGTTGAAGGAGCCGTCCGTGATGAACGTGTAATGCGCGGTAGTCAGCTTCGTGCGTGCGGCGGCGTCGAAATCGAAGACGTTGAGCGCTTCCTTGACGGACTTGATGACGACTTCAGTCTGCTGGGGAATCGGCGCCGCCAGCACATCGTCGATCCATCGGGAGTTAAAGCCGGCATAGGCCAAGACGGGGCTTGCCGCGAGGAAACTCAAGAAGGCGCGGCGGTCGGACAGTTTTTTGGAGGGAGTCACGATCCGGAGAATCCTTTCCCAGACGGAATATGAACATCTCGAAATCGCGAGGGTAACGCAGGCGGATTAACTAGACAAGTAGAAGGCTTCCCGAACGAGAAGCTGAGTTCGGCGGGGCATGCGGAAGTAACCTATTCCGGCTCGTGAGTCGGATCGGGAGCAATGGAACGGGGCATACGCTCTCCGGGCAGAGTCTCGACGTGGCGACCTGAATTCTCGACGGCACGCGGCACATCATTCACTGCATGCGGCTGTGGGGTACGCGAGCCCTGTGTTTCGCCGCGCTCATCGAGGCGGCCGAAAATCATCTTGCCTGCGGTCGTTTGATGGACTGATGTCACCGTTATGTCGATCGTTTTGTTGATCATGCGCCGGGCGCCGTCGACAACGACCATCGTTCCATCGTCGAGATACGCTACGCCCTGGTTGTATTCCTTGCCTTCGCGCAGGATGAACACGCGCATGGTTTCCCCGGGCAGGACGACCGGCTTCAGCGAGTTCGCCAGTTGATTGACGTTCAAGATTTCGATGCCTTGGAGTGTGGCGACCTTGTTCAGATTATAGTCGTTGGTGACGATTTTTGCGTCGTAGCGCTTGGCCAACTCGATCAGCTTCAGGTCCACGTCCGCGATGCTCGGAAAATCGTCGTCGGCAATTTCGACTTCGAGGTGCGGCATCTTCTGGATGCGCTGCAGCACTTCCAGTCCGCGTCGACCTCGCTGACGCTTCAGGGAATCGGCTGAATCGGCCACGAATTGCAGCTCTCGCAGAACAAACTGCGGGATCAGCATGACGCCGTCGAGGAAATGGGCTTCGCAGATGTCCGCGATGCGCCCGTCGATGATGACGCTGGTGTCGAGGACCTTGGGCATCCTGCGCATGCTGCGCTCGCTGCCAAAGAGGCCGCCTAGAGCCTGCAGGTTGAGCATGTCGCCTTTGTTCGCCCCAAGGACGAGACCGATGTAGGTCATCACGAGGAGCAGAGCGACATCGAGGAACGACCGCGATCCGTCGGGGATCGACGTCCATGCCAGCACGAGGCCCATCAGATAAGCGCCTAGAATTCCCATGATCGAGCCGATGGCTGCTCCGATCAGCCGCCGCAGGCTCGCCCGGCGAAGGCGAATCTCAAACAAGAAAACGGAGACGGCGAACACCAGGCCAATCGTGGCATCGACATAGGGAGTCAATCCGAACGGGTGAAAGTGATATCCCGCTGCGACGCAGGCGAGTGCAAAAACCACTCGGACGAGCAGTTGGTCCCACCAGCTGCCGAAATCAGGGACGCTTTGCGCCGGAGCCGCGGGACGCATCGGAAACGGGACCGAAGTTGACGGTGGGATGGGTCCGGGCCGGGTATAAGTGCGGTTCATAAAGCCTCATTTCTTGTCCTTATAAGAAGGCACAGCAATGTATCAAAAACACCCACTCCCTATGAAAATGTATGAATCGGGCTGACCTGGGACGATGGGTATGAAACCAGCCCTCTCTGCTCCCAATATCCCATTTGGGGCGCACCAGTCAAGAATTTATGTCAATGATCCGTGAAGATTTTCAGCGAAATATTGTTGGACGAACCAAAAGGGTAGATGCGAGTTGCAGGGAAAGAACTTGGACGTGAGCTTGTCCAGGCCCGCGACCTCGGTGTGTGTTCTAATTCGCTTTTCGCCTCTGCGACAGTCATTCTGCGGGCTCCCTTCGAAACTCAGGGTAAACAAGTAGAGCCCGTAGCGGATCGCGCCATGTCCACGACCACATCCCTGCCCGAGACCTCTTCGCCACCGGGGTGGCGCACGAGGGGCCAGTGCGCCGGGCTGGCGGTCGCGTGTCTCGCGCTATTGAATTTCGTATATTTTCTTTTTTCGAGTGGGCGGGTTCGCACCATGGATGAAGTTTCCGCCGCTTTCCAGGCCGAGAGCCTCGCCAGCCATGGGACGACCGCAATCCCACAAGCTGTTGACTTGAGGCTGTTTTACGGGACCTTCGACCGGTTTGGCCGGCCTCAGTCGCCCTACCCGCCCGGGCAAGCGGTCGCGCTGCTGCCGTGGTATGCCCTCGGGCAATTTGCCGCCAGCCATTTGCCGGGCGTGGCGTCCGAGGTGCGCGATATCTTCAGCGATTTCTTTCTGACCGACGAGAGCGCTTTCTTCTCGGCATTGGCTGTCGCGCTCGCACTCCTGATTTTCCTCAGGCTGCGAATCGCGCCGAAGACTTCGCTTATGGCTGCGGGAATACTGGCTCTAGCCACGCCGATCGCTGCGTATTCTGGGTGGCTATTCTCGGAGCCCCTGGCGACGGCGCTCTTGCTCGCCGCTGCGGCGGTACTTTTTGCACGACCGCAAGGGACGGCTGTTTCTGTGGCACAGGCATTCGGCGCGGGGGCGCTTCTGGGTGCCGCCGCGTGGGTGCGGCCGACGCACATCATTGCCGTGCCCGTTTTTCTCGCGGCGCTGTTTGTGCGCGAGCGCGAAAAGGGATGGCGCGCTGCGGCGGCTCTTGCGGCCGCCGCCGGCGCAGGCGTTACCCTCCTGCTATGGCGGAACGCGTATCTGCACGGAAGCCCGTTTGAATTCGGGTATCCAATCGCTGCTGAAGGCGGCAAGGCGCTGAATACTTTCCAGACGCCACTCTCCACGGGCCTTGTCGGATTTTTGCTTTCTCCGGGGAAGTCGATTTTTCTGTATTCGCCGCCGATTTTACTGGCGCTCATTGGCTTGCCGCGCCTGTGGCGACGCGATCGCGGACTGGCGTTCGTGGCCGGCGCAGCACCGATTGTTTATCTCTTCTTTTTCTCGACCTACACGCAGTGGGAAGGCGGCTATTGCTACGGGCCACGCTATCTCGTGCCTGCGCTCACGTTGCTCGGTCTGGGGATCGGTCCGGCGCTGGCCCAAGTCCAGTCGGGGCACGAAGCTGCCTCGCGCAATGTACGTCGCTTCGCAATTGCGGTGTTCGCGGTTGGATTTCTTGTGCAGGCCGCCGGCATGACGACCAGCTTCCTTGAAGCGGATGTGGCCGGCGCCTACTATGATGCGCAATACAACTACCGCATGGGCTTTTCGCCCATTGCCATGCACATTCATTTGCTCGCGCACTACATGACGGCAGAGGCTGCGCCCATCGGCCGCGGTTTCGACAAGTGGTGGGTGTTCCTCTCAAAGGCGGGAGTTTCTACCGGCACCCTGTTGCTTTTCGCGGGCGTTGTCCTCGCTTGCGTTTCGGCCTCAGCCTGGTGGGTGTGGAGCGAGTACAGACGAGTCACTGCAGCTGTGGAGCTATCTAAGTAGCACAGGCTTCAGCCTCTGGATTTTTCTGCTCGATGCCCCACTGGAAAATCCACAGACTGAAGTCTGTGCTACTTAGACTCAATGGCGCGGGAATCAACCTGCTTGCGCAGGTCGGAAAGAAAATCAGCCAGAGGGCGCGGACCCAGATCGCCTTTGCTCCGGTGCCGGACCGACACCGTTCCCGCTTCCGCTTCTTTGCCACCCACGACAAGCATGTAGGGAATCTTCTGCAGTTGTGCGTCGCGGATTTTGGCCTGCAATTTTTCGTTGCGGTCGTCGAGATGCGCGCGGAACCCGGCATCTTTCAAAGCCGCTGTGACCTTTTTCGCGTACTCCTCGAATTTTTCGCTGAGCGGCAGGACTTCTGCCTGGACCGGCGCGAGCCAAACTGGAAACGCGCCGGCATAGTGCTCGATCAAAATGCCGAAGAAGCGCTCGACCGAGCCCCACAGCGCGCGGTGCACCATAAGCGGCTGATGGCGGTTGCCGTCTTCGCCGACGTATTCGAGTCCAAAGCGACCGGGAAGATTGAAATCGAACTGCACGGTGGTGAGCTGCCATGGGCGGCCGATCGCGTCGATCAGCTTGAAATCGATCTTCGGCCCGTAAAACGCCCCTTCGCCTTGCATGCGTTTGAATGGGATACCCAGCCTCGTCAGCGTCCTTTCTAACGCCCCCGTCGATTTGGCCCAGTCTTCGGCCGAACCGGGATAATTTTCCGGATGGTTTGCGTCCCAGTCCGAAAGCTCGACAACGTAGTCGCTAAATCCGAACGTCTTCATCACGGCAAACGCAAAATCTATGCACGCTTCAATTTCCGCTTCGATCTGCTCTGGCATGCAGAAGATGTGCGCGTCGTCCTGCGTAAATCCGCGCACACGCAGCAAGCCGTGGAGCACGCCCGAGCGCTCGTAGCGGTACACGGTGCCAAGCTCCGCGAGCCGAACCGGAAGCTCGCGATAGCTGCGCAGGCGCGACTTGTAGATCAAGATGTGCCCCGGGCAATTCATGGGCTTGAGCTGGTAGTCGTCTTTCTCCACCTCGACTGGTCCAAACATATTTTCGCGGTAAAAATTCGCGTGGCCGCTGGTTTTCCAAAGTTCGAGGCGCATGATGTGCGGCGTGTAGACGAGGTCGTAGCCGCGGCGCAGCAACTCGTCGCGCAGCCAGTCTTCCATTAGCTTGCGCACGAGGCCGCCCTTGGGATGCCAGAAAATCAGGCCGGGCCCAGCGTCTTCCTCGATCGAAAAAAGGTCCAGCTCCGGCCCAAGGCGCCGATGATCGCGGCGCTTGGCTTCTTCGAGCCGGTGGAGATATTCGTCCAGCTCCTGCTGCGTGTAGAAGCACGCGCCGTAGATGCGCTGCATCTGCGGATTGCCTTCATGGCCCTTCCAGTACGCGCCCGCGACGCTCATCAATTTGAACGCGCGAATGCGCCCGGTCGAAGGGATGTGCGGCCCGCGGCAGAAATCGATGAATTTCCCGGTGGTATAGAACGAAACCATCGGCTCGATGGCGCGCTCCTCGACCAGCTCGCACTTGAACGCCTGGTCCCACTTGCGGTAAAGCTCGAGCGCCTCCGGCTTCGGCAGCATTTTTCTTTCATTCGGGATGTCCTGCGCGGCAAGCTCGCGCATTTTCTTTTCGATGCGCTCGAGATCCTCGGGCGTGAAGGGCTTGTCGCGCACGAAATCGTAGAAAAATCCCGTGTCGATCGGCGGGCCGATGCCCAGCTTCACATCGGGGAAAAGCTCAAGCACCGCCGCGGCGAGCAAATGCGCGGCAGAGTGGCGCAGTACCTGAATTGCTTCAGGGTCCTTCGGCGTCAGGATCGAGAGCTTCACGTCCTGGTCGATGGGCGCGCGCAAGTCGACCAGAAAACCTTCGCCGTCGGACGACGAACTCATTCGCGCTTCGGGCGACGCGTCCGGAGATTTGTCAAGCGGGGCGGTGCCGCCCGATGTAGTGTGCGCAGGGGCAGACGCGCCGACATTGGCATGGATCGGAGCAATCCTCGCAACCAGCGCTTCCTTGGCGAGCCGCGGCGAAATCTGCTGCGCCACCTCCGCCGCCGTCGTGCCTAGCGGCACTTCGCGGACCGCGCCATCCGGCAAAGTAATGTGAATGGTATCCATGCGTTTGTGTCTGCTGTCGAGCGGTGAGCGCAGAATGACGGTGCGCCCGGTTCCGGTAGAAACATCTACGCTAACAAACGGCTCCAACCAAGGTCAAGGCGGCGTGCGGCGGCCTATTTCTGCGTTGCTGTTGTGTAGTGATCGCTCGTTGACTTTGATGCGGCAGTTTTCTTGAATTGCTTGCTCAGCGCGAGTTGCTGCTGTTGGTAGGACGAGCCGATTCCCGAGCCGTAGACCTTGGCTGGCCGATCCGCCATCTTGTGATAGATCAGCCGTCCAATTTCGCGGCTATCTTCCAGCAGAATCGGCACCTCGTGCGCGCGCACCTCGAGCACGGCCTTCGTGCCTTTGATTTCGCCCGATTCTCCGTACCCGAATCCGGGATCGAAGAAGCCGGCGTAGTGGACGGTAAATTCTCCGATGGACGGATCGTAGGACTCCATCTCCGCTGCGTAGTCAATCGGGACGCTGACCCTTTCTTTGGAGGCGAGCAGGTAGAACTCCCCGGGGTTGAGAACCAAGCCTCCTCTCAAGTTATGCGCGTAGAAAGGCTCCCAAAACTCTTCAAGGTCATACGCTCCTACCCGCGCAAGATCTATCGCAGTACCGGTTTTCTTTCCTTTGTACGCTACGACACTGCCCTCGGAGCCAGCCAGGTCGATTGTTATGCGCAGGCCGTCTCGTATCACCGGCTTGTTTGCATCTCCCCCATCTTCATATGCGAGCGGCCTTCTCTGAGCTATTTTCCTCAATTGCTCATCATCAGTCTTCGGGTCGCCCCTGTAAAACCGTAGTTGATTCAGTTTTGTGCCCGCTCGCACGATGATCGGGAACGTCCGTGGGAAAATCTCTACATACAGGTCCCCTGAATAGCCCTTCGGCACGCTTTCGAAAATTTGTTGACGCTCCGTCAACAAACGAGTGAAAACATCCAGCCGGCCGGTAGTGCTTTTGGGATTCGCTTTCGCGCCCATGTCAGCAGGCAGGGCCAGATACTCGGTCGCTCGCGCAATGTACACGTTCTCGGGTTTCAGCAGGGCAGGCTGGCTCAAATCAATCTCTTCAGCGAGCAACTGTCTGATCTTCGGCTCGATGAGCGACGTTCCACTGGGCAGGAAACTCGCCCGAAGCCGGTACAATTTGTCCGACAGGCGCAGGTCGATGCTTGCCGGTTGTATCTGGTCTTCAGAAATTTCCACACCAGAACGAATTTTGCCGTTGCGAACCAGCTCCCAGATTTCCTGGGCAGGCAGAATTCCTTCCTTGCGAGGTGCGTGGCGCTTGATCGGTGTCAATAAGTCCACTATCCGGTTCTCCCGTTCGAGCGGGATTATAGCTGCCGGCTGCGAAACTCGCAAAGGCTGCACGCCAGACGCGAGTTGTGGAGTGGTTGGCTTCGCGTGCTCGCACGGACACTGAAGGCCTCTGGCTCCCCGTGTTGCGACGCATCTAAGCCGCTGCTAGAATCGAATTGGGGAATTTTTCCCGCAATCCGCGATCAAATCCCGAGAAGTCTCGATTTGATCGGGACAAGCCGCGCGACGAGGCGGGCGCCGGCTGTAATTCCACTTCATCTAATGTGTGGGCTCGAGACCGCCCCGCAACTGGAGTCTCTGCTTCACAGCGGCACGCCTCTTTTCTGGCGGGTTCCAAGTAGAGCCCGTACCCGTGCCGCCGCGGAGGACACTTGGCCAAATACGATCTCGCAATCATCGGCAGTGGTCCCGGGGGATATAACACGGCGATCCGGGCTTCGCAGTGGGGACTCAAAACCCTGTGCATTGAGAAGGACGGATACCTTGGCGGCACGTGTTTGCACGTCGGCTGTATTCCGACCAAGGTCCTGCTCCATCACGCGGAGATTTACGACACGCTCAAGAACGCCAAGGAGTTCGGGATTGAAGTGAAGGAATTCTCCCTCAATTGGCCGGCGATGCTTGCACGCAAAGAAAGAGTCGTAAACAAGCACGCCAAGGGCATCGAGTTCCTGTTCCGCAAAAACAAAGTGGACAAGATGCAGGGCTGGGGGCGCTGGGCGGGACCAGGGCGCGTCAGCGTCGAGCAGGATGGGAAGATCACGGAGGTCGAAGCGACGCATATCATGTTCGCGACCGGGTCGGCGGCGCGCTCGCTGCCCGGCGTGGAGATCGACGGGAAAACGGTGCTGAGCAACATCGAAATTCTGCGGCTGCCTGCGATACCGAAGACGCTGGTGATCGTTGGCGCTGGCGCCGTCGGCGTTGAGTTTGCTTCGGTCTTCAATTCGTTTGGGACCCAGGTCACGGTGCTCGAGATGCTGCCGCGCGTGACGCCGATCGAGGATGAAGAAATCTCGGCGGAACTCGAGAAGGCGCTGAAGAAGAAGGGCATCCAGATTTTCACCGAGGCCAAAGTCAACACAGTGAAGAAAGAAGGGCAGGGCGCGTGTGTCTCGTTCACGGACAAAACCGGGAAACCTCAAAGCATATCCGGCGAACGCGTCTTAATGGGCGTTGGACGCGTGCCGCTCACAGAAAACCTCGGCCTTGAAAAATCGAAGGTGAAGTTCGAGCGCGGCTACATCCACACGGATGAATACATGGAAACGGGGGAGCCGCACGTCTACGCCATTGGCGACATCGTCGCCGGCATGCCGCAGCTCGCGCACGCCGCATCGATGGAGGGCATCTCCTGCGTCGCGAACATCACGGGCAAGGCGATGCCGCCGATCCAGAGAACGCGCATCCCCAATTGCACATACTGTGAGCCTCAAGTCGCGTCGATCGGGCTGACCGAGCGAGCCGCGCGTGAGGCGGGGTACTCGGTAAAGACCGGGAAATTTCCGTTCATCGGAAATAGCAAGGCCACGATCCTGGGGCGTCACGAGGGATTCATCAAGGTGGTGACGGACGAAGCCTACGGAGAAATTCTGGGAGTGCACATCATCGGGCCGTACGCGACGGAGGTCATTGCAGAGTCGGTCGCGGCGCTGACACTGGAGGCCACCGTCGATGATCTGATGTCTACAGTCCACGCGCATCCGACGGTCTGGGAAGCGATGTCTGACGCGGTTGCGGCGGTTCGCGGCCTGTCCATAAATGCCTAGAGCGTGGAGATTAGAGGCTGGAGGTTGGATCGCAAAATCTGGGCTCACGGATTCGTGGGAAATCTCAGGTCGCGACGGAAGGAGGGAAATCGTGCAGGAAACGCCGCAGGAATACACGCAGCGAATGTTAGGGATGCTGCAAGGACAAAAGCCTCTGAAAGTTCAAGCGGACACACCCGAAAAGCTCGGCCGGTTGATCGGGCGGGCCTCCGCAGCAAAGCTGCGCAAGCGGCCGGCGCCGGGAAAATGGTCCGCGGCGGAAATTTTGGCGCACCTCGCGGACTGCGAAATTGTCGTCGGCTGGAGGATCAGACAAATTTTGGGAGCTCCCGGAACGCCGATCCAGCCGTTCGATCAGGACGCTTGGGCTGCGGCGGGGCATTACGAGAAACGTGATGCACGTAAATCGCTGGAACAGTTCCGAGCGGCGCGGGAGGGCAATCTTGCGCTGTTGAAGTCGCTCACGCCCGAGCAGTGGGAGCAACATGGCATGCACGCCGAGCGGGGCGTTGAGACCATCGAGCGCATCGTCGGCATGATGGCGGGGCACGATATCAATCACACCGGGCAGGTGGAGCGGATCGTCGCGGCGAAGAAGAGTTAGGAGTCGAGAGCTAACAGTTGAGAGTTGAAACGAAATGAAGGAATTGCTGGCTGTTGATCTCGGGCTTATGGATTACGGGGCGGCGTGGGAGCTGCAACGTCGCGCTGTCGCGGCGCGCAAGTCCGGCGCGATCCCGGATGTTCTGCTGCTGTGCGAGCATCCGCATGTCATAACGTTAGGCCGCAGCGGGACAATTTCCAATCTTCGCGCGTCGGACAGCGTATTGCGCCAGATGGGGATTTCGTTTTTTGAAACTGACCGCGGCGGGGACATCACGTATCACGGGCCGGGCCAACTCGTTGGTTATCCGATCCTGAACCTCGCTGAAATTCGGCGCGATGTGGCTTGGTATGTTCGCAGTCTCGAGGAAGCGATGATCCGCGCCACGGCCGAGTTCGGCATTGACTCGAAGCGGGTGGCGAGGCGAACCGGTGTGTGGGTGGATGTGGCGACCGACGGGGATGGAAAGGAAGCGCAGGAAATTGAGGATGTAAAGGACGAAGAGAAACTTGCAGCAATTGGCGTCCATCTTAGCCGATGGGTCACGTCGCATGGATTTGCGTATAACGTGTCCACGGACCTGCGCTATTTTGATTTGATTGTGCCGTGCGGGATCGCGGGCAAGCGCGCCACGTCACTCGAGAAACTGCTGAGTCGGCGCGTGGAATTGCAGGAGGTTGCGCCGCGGATCGCGTCCCATCTCGGAGAAATGTTTGGCCGCGAGCCGCGCAAGTGCCGCCGCGATGCGCTGGAAGCGCTCCTTATCCAAGAGGAAGGCCAGCCGGTCGGAACAACCGCGTAGCGATGACCCGCGTGGTAAGCGACAGTTTGGAGCAGGAATGGCCGCGACACTAACTCGCGAACAACACCTCGAGCTGTACTACTTCATGCGGCTCAACCGCGAGCTCGAGGAGCAGATGGTGCGCCTGTTCCGGCAGAACAAAATCGTCGGCGGCCTGTATTCGAGTCTCGGACAAGAAGCGATCTCGGTAGGCACGGCCTATGCACTGGGGCCAGGAGACTGGATCGCGCCGATGATCCGCAACATCGGCGCCCTTCTTGTCCGGGGATATAAGCCGCGCGACATCATGACGCAGCACATGGCGCGCTACACTTCGCCCACGCTCGGCAAGGATGGCACGAGCCACTTCGGCGACCTGAAATCGCGGCACGTCATTTCGCCCATTTCCATGCTTGGCGATCTCATCCCGGTGATGACGGGCATCGCCATGGCGGGGCGCTATCTCGGACAAAAGATTGTGACAATGACGTGGATTGGCGACGGAGGAACTTCCACGGGCGTCTTCCATGAAGGATTGAATCTCGCCGCGGTGCAAAAAGCGCCGCTCGTTCTCATCGTGGAAAACAACCAGTGGGCGTATTCCACGCCTGTCGCGAAACAGGCCGCGCTCGTCGACCTCGCCGATCGCGCCAAAGCGTATGGAGTGCGGAGCGCCATCGTAGACGGAAATGACGTCGTCGCCGTCGAACGCACGACCAGCGAAGCGGTCGAGGATGCGCGCGCCGGCAACGGCCCCGTCCTGATCGAAGCGAAGACAATGCGCATGCGCGGCCACGCGCAGCACGACGCCGCGGAATACGTCCCGAAAAAGCTGTTTGAAGAGTGGAAGCAGCGCGACCCGCTGGACCGTTACGAGAAATTCCTGAGCGCGAACAAGCTTTGGGACGCGAAAGCAAAAAAGGAAATCGACGAACGCATTACGCGGGAAATTCAAGCCGATGTCGAATTTGCGGAGAACTCGCCGTTCCCGCCCCCCCAACTCGCCGCAGAGGGGGTTTATTGCGAGGGTTGCCACGCGATCGAAGCGGATTGGCAGCGTCCCAAGGAAGAAGTAATGCCTCCGCGCTCTAGCGGCAAAGCCGAGTGGCCGATGAATTCTTACAACGCGAACGGTGCGCGGCCGCCAGCGGCTAAGCAGTCAACACCGAAGCAAAAGTCGGGGAAAAAGCCGGCGCGCGCTCCGGTTCGCGCGAAAGCGGGACGCTGACTATGCCCGAGACGACCTATCTCGAAGCCATTCGCCAGGCCATGTTCGAGGAAATGGACCGAGATCCTGCCGTCGTTCTGATCGGCGAGGACGTCGGAGTTTACGGCGGGGCGTTCAAGGCTTCCGAGGGACTCCTCGCGCGATTTGGCTGGGAGCGCGTGATCGACACGCCCATCAGTGAGTCGGCGATTGTGGGCGCGGCGATCGGCATGAGCTATGCCGGATTGCGCCCGATCGCGGAAATGCAGTTCATCGACTTCATCGCTTGCTGCTTCAACCAGATCACCAATTTCGCCGCCAAATCGCACTATCGCTGGGGCGCGCCTGTGCCAATGGTGTTGCGGGGGCCGTGCGGCGGAGGCGTTCACGGCGGGCCGTTCCATTCCGCAAACCCGGAAATGTATTTCGTGCATACGCCCGGCCTCAAAGTGGTATGTCCTGCGACGGCGCGCGACGCCAAGGGCCTGCTGAAATCGGCAATCCGCGACAACAACCCGGTGCTGTTTTTCGAGCACAAATTTCTCTACCGCCGCATCAAGGAAGACATCCCTTCGGGGGATTTCACGGTGCCGCTCGGGAAGGCCTCGGTGCGGCGTGAAGGGCGCGACCTCACCATTGTGAGCTACGCGGCGATGCTGCACGCCTCGCTCGACGCCGCGGCGGACCTAGCGAAAGAAGGCATCGACGCCGAGGTGATTGATTTACGCACGCTCTTGCCGCTCGACCGCGAAACGATCCTCGCCTCGGTACGGAAGACGAACAAGCTGCTCGTGGTGCACGAGGACACACGCACTGGCGGCATCGCCGGGGAGATCGCGGCGATGGTGACGGAAAGCGCCTTCGACGATCTCGACGGCCCGATCCGCCGTGTCACTTCGCTCGACACCCCGACGCCGTACGCGCCGGTGCTCGAGGAATTTTTCATGCCCAGCGCCGGCAAAATTGCTGCTGCGGCGCGGGAACTGGCACAGTATTAAGACGTGATTAGTGAATCGTGGTTCGTAATTCGTGGGCGCAGATTCGTCTTTCCCTCACGGGTCACGAATCACGAGTCACGAAAAAGGGGTGAAGCATGGCCGTAGACGTCATCATGCCCCAGATGGGGGAAAGCATTTTCGAAGGCACGATCACGCGTTGGCTGAAGAAGCCGGGGGACCGCGTCGAGCGCGATGAGCCGCTGTTCGAAATTTCGACCGATAAGGTCGATGCCGAGATCCCGGCGCCGTCGGCCGGCGTCCTGAAGGAAATTAAGGTCACCGAAGGGCAGACCGTGCCGATTCAAACGGTCGTCGCTGTGATCGACGCGGCGGGGGCATCAGCCGCTGCTCCCGCGGCCGCTCCGGCACCTACGCCAGCCCCTGAAAAGGTCCCTCCGGCCAAGCCAGCAGCAGCGACACCTGCCCCCGCTTCTCCAAAAACCACTCCGTCGCCGACCCCAAGCGCGCCCCCTGCGGCATCGCCGGCTCGGGCCGGCGGCAACGGGCAGAAGATTCGCAGCTCGCCGCTCGTTCGAAAGCTCGCCAAAGAACACAACGTCGATCTCGCCTCCGTGGAGGGCAGCGGCGCAGGCGGGCGCATCAGCAAGAGAGACATTCTCGCTGCGGTGGGCTCCGGCGCCGCGAGACCTGCCGCTCCCCCACCGTCTGCTCCATTTCCTGCACCGCCGACCGTTTCTTCCCCGCCGGGAGCCGGGGGTGCGGTTGCGCATCCAGCGCTCGAAAATGCTGTGCCGCGCGAGCGAATCTACTTCGGCAGCTATGAAGCCCAGCCGATGAGCGTGATGCGTCAGCGCATCGCCGAACACATGGTGGTTTCGAAACGCGTTTCGCCGCACGTCTACTCGATTGACGAAGCGGATATGACACCGATCACTAGGATACGCGAGCGCTCGAAAGCCGCGTTCGAAAGCAAGTACGGGACCAAGCTGACGTTCATGCCGTTTTTCGTGCGCGCTTGTGTCCAGGCGCTGCGCGCCTACCCAACGGTGAACGCGTCGGCGGACGGGACCACGGTCGTGCTGCACCGCGAAGTCAATGTGGGCATTGCTGTGGCGCTCGATTGGGGACTCATCGTGCCCGTGCTGAAAAACGCCGAGGAAAAGAATTTCCTGGGCCTTGCCCGCGGCATCAACGACCTTGCCGAGCGCGCCCGGGCGAAGAAGCTGAAGCCGGAGGAGGTTCAGGAGAGCACATTTTCGATCACCAATCCCGGCGTCTACGGCGGCTTGATGGGACTTCCGGTCATCAACCAGCCCAATGTCGCCATTCTGGGGATCGGCGCGATCCAGAAGCGCCCGATGGTGATCGACGATGCAATCGCCATCCGCTCGATGGTCTACCTCACGCTCTCCTACGACCATCGCGTCGTCGACGGCGCCACCGCCCACCAGTTCCTCGGCAAGGTGAAGGCGCTGCTCGAGGGATGGACGGAGGAAGTGTTGTGAGAACGTGATTCGTGACCCGTGAAGATCCGCCTCACGAATCACGAATCACGAGCCACGGATCACGCCCCACTCGCGCGCAACAGCGGCGCCACGTCGTGCGCCCACTTGCGCAGCTCTGGAAGCGGCACGACGCGCACGCCGCTTTCGGCGAGAATTCCTGACACAAACAGGTCTCGCACGTTGCCGCGCGCGGGCTCGCGCTCGGTAACCGCAAGAAATTCCGGGTGCGCGAGACGCTCACGGATGGCGCCTGCGGTGTACGCCAGAAGTTTCGCCTGGCCCGGATCGCGGCCGAGCGCCACGGCGTGCACGAAGCCGCGCGTCCCGTTTCTCCGGTAAGAAAAATCGATGCGCATGGGATCGCCTGGAACGGTGAACTCCTCCACCCGCACCGCCCTTTGCATGAGTCGAAGGATTTTCTCTGTCCGGAAATAATCCGCCGCCCGTGAGCGCACGTCGTTGCGGGTGCGAATTTCTGCCGTGCCGCGCCGCGGCTCACGCACAGGCTCGACCTGTTCGCGGTAGAGGCGGTCGAGTTCGGCGTCGGGGTCGCGCGCAAGCAGCCCTTTTCGCGGCGAGAGCTGCACGGCGTTCGAGAGCGTTTCGTCGAATTTTTCGAGAATGGCCTCTGCCTCCAGTTCGCGACCGGCAAACTGGCGGTCGAATTCGGCAGGCAGGCGAAGCAGCAAATCCTCATCGGCAGCAGGGTGGAGGCGCCGCAGGCGAACGAGGTCCGCGGGTTCTTCGATCCACCGCTGGCGCACGCGGCCCGAGGAGGGGTCGAGCAGCAGCACGCCAATATTGACCCACTCGTCGCGGATGAGGTTCGGTTGGTAGCGCACGATGTGGTAGGCGCACGGTTGCAGGGCTTCGTCAGGCATGTCTCACCTTCCAGTTGGGAAACGGGTCGCGGCCGGAATTCCGCGCCGAGAAAATCAGCTCGGGGACGCGTTTGCGGCGCGCGTTCAGGCGTTCCAGCAGTCGCTCGAGCGCGTCCCAGTCTCCGGCGTACCACTCCGGCGGTATCTGGGCGGCCTCTTCGCCGAGGACCCGCTCATCGATCTGTTTCTCGAGGCGTTCGAGCCAGGGATCGAAGGACTCGAAACTGCTGACGCTCGCGTAAACGCGCTGGCGCATGTACAAGCCGCGCAACGGGGCGTCTGGAAAATCCCATTCACCGGCATTGAAGCAGAATCCGAAGTCAATCATCATCGCTGTGTACGGCGCTGTGATGTACGCGGCCGGATCAGTTCGGACGCCCAAATCGTTTGGAGGCTGACGAAAAAAAATCGCCTGGCGGCCGTTGGTATTGCAAGTCCACTTGTCAAAGACGAGGATGCCCAGAAAATCCGGCAGATTGCGTACCCCGCCGAGCTGTTGATCGGGCAACAAATCGTGAACCGTCATCCGAGCCGGATGCCCGGGGAATTGCGATCCGAACTGTTTTCCCGGGGCGCAGGGCGTCCGGCCAAGCCCGAGTTGAATCACGAGGTCCGGCGTGTACGCGATAATTTCCGGACGGACGTCAACCACTTCGACCTGCGGCACACACAGTCCCAGACGCGCCGCCAGCCGCGTTGCGAGCATTTCGTTCGCCAAAACTCTCAAATGTTGCGGGTTGTTTTGGAATTTGACGATGTAGTAGCCCTCATCGTCGCAACGCATTAAATGGGCCTGGGCGCCGCCCCTCATCCGGCGCACGTGCTCGACGGCCACCCTCATGGACGCCATGCTAGTCAGGCAGGCCGGCAGCCGCAAGCAGATTGTTCCGGTTCGGGAAGCGGGAATAGCGCGACAGGAAACTCAACCGGAAGTGCGCCGGAACGAAACAAGCTCGCCGAAGCCAGGGAAAATGCCGAAGGCCCGGGGGAATTTCTCCGGGCCTTCTTGCAATCCTTCAGCAACCTGGTGTGAAAATCGCTAGCGCCTCTTGCGACCCTTCGCTGCCTTCTTGGCGCCTTTTTTCTTGGCAGCCCTTTTCGGCGCGGCCTTTTTTTTCTTGGCCTTCTTCGCCGCCTTCTTGGCTTTCTTCGCCGGACCCTTCTTCGCGCCCGGCTTCGGCGTCGCGAGAGGAGGTTGTGGCGCACCTGCAACGCCGGGGCGCTCTGTGATGACCAGTTCCTCTTCGCTTTCCTCTTCGATCACTTCTTCCGGGTCGCCGCCGAGTTCTTCTTCCTCAAAATGCACGAACTCGTTCTCGTCGCCCTGGTCTTCTTTTTCGTAGGCCATCCCAGTTCTCCCTTCGATTCGCCGTCCCTTCGACACCGGCCTCGGCGGTTCGAACCATCGCGGGCTTATAATCGGAATACAGCACGTTTGTCAAGCATTAGCCACTTTGTGGCCGATTGCTACATGTAGGTCGCCGATGTTGGATGAATTGGCGCGAGGCCGCCCTCAATTTAGGAACAATACCGAAGAAAAAGCAAGGCGGGAGGAGGGACTAGTGAGCCGGGAGGATCGTGAGCGTGTCCCCCACCTGCAGAGGACGGCTGAAGAGGTATCGGTTCCCCGCCTGGATGGCTTCCACCGTTGTCCGGTAGGCACGCGCGATGGACCAGAGCGTCTCGCCGGGCTTTACGTGATGCACTACTGTGCTGTTCCCGGGATTCGCTTCCATGACCGGCGGGTTACCAGCGGCGTTCTTGCGAGCAACCACCGCTCCCGCCGGTGTTTCGTTTGGCTTCGCTTGCGGTGGAGTCATTCCGCCGGGGTAGATCCGAAGCCGCATCCCACGGGCTACGTGGTCAGACCTCAAGTGATTCCACTTGCGCAATTCCGGGGCGGTGACGTCAAACTCATCCGCGATCGTGCCAATTGTATCGGTCCGGCGCACCCGGTAACGAATTACCTTTCCGGTAGCCGCTTCCGATCGCGCCGCGGCGGGAATGATCAGCTTTTGGCCGACTTCGAGTGGTGCGCCAGTCGAAAGGTCGTTCGCATCAGCAACCTCAGCAGGGCGCACATGGTACTGCTTGGCGATCGAGTAAAGCGTTTCCCCTCCCTCGACCTTGTGGCGGCGCCAGCTGACCCACTTTTCGGGAGGAATGGCGGCAATGTCCGCAAAGAAGCGTTCCGCCGTTCCTTCGGGAAGCCGCAGCACAAACTCCGGATCGGGCGGCGTCACCAGCCGCAAGAGCTGCGGATTGAGGCTGCGCAGGGACTCGAGATCGGTGTCGATCGTCTCGGCTACCAGGCGAAGATCAATCGCTTGCCCCGGCTTTACAGTGTCCGCCTTGATGGGAGGCTCGGGATCAACCGAGATGCCGTACCGCGCCGGATCCTTCGAGATCAGCGTCAGCGCCAAAATGATGGGGACATAATTCTGCGTTTCCTTCGGAAGGACATTCCGGTGGTAGAGCTCCCAAAAATCCGCATAGCCGGTCCGCTCAACCGCATGTTGCACTGTCCCGGCCCCGGAGTTGTAAGCCGCCATCGCCAGGTACCAGTCGCCGAACTGGTTGTACAGTTCGCGCAGGTCGCGCGCGGCGGCGTGCGTCGCTTTTTCCGGGTCCTGACGCTCATCCACCCACCAGGTTTTCTGCAGGCCGTACTTGTGCCCCGCGAAGGACATGAATTGCCACATCCCGCGAGCGCCAGCTTTGGACACCGCCTGGGGCTGGAACGCGCTCTCCGCCTGCGCGAGGTAGATCAAATCCTGCGGCACGCCTTCTTCTTTCAGGACCCGGCGCACCATATCCCGGTAACGGCCTGCGCGGTGCAGCCCAGTTTCAACGATTGCGCTCCCACGCGCAGTCCGAAAATAGTTGAGATAGGCGAGAACTTGGTCGTTCACCGTTAGGGGCAGGTCGTGAGCGATCGCGCTTACTTCGCCTTCGGCGCGCCCAAGCAGATTGGGATCAAACTTTTCCGGTTGCGGGATCGGCTGTTCCGCAATCTCGTCAATCGGTGCAGGTGTAGATTTCTGCTCGCTGAACCCATCTCCGTCGCGGAAGGCTTCGAGTTCGTCCGCGCTGACGGTTTCAATCACGTGGTGGTACAAGCTACTGAGGCGCGGGTCCGCCTCCAGATCAAAGCCGCTCGCCAGCAAACCGTCGAGCGCTTTGTCGAATTCCTCGCGCGCTTTTCCTAGATGGCCGGCCCGAAAGTCCTCTTCGCCCGCATCGAACGCCGCCTGACTCTCCGCAGCAACGCGCTCGACCCCGTCGGGTGTTGAAGGCGAAAGTGGGACTAGGCTTTTTCCCTGAGCGGTGAGTGGTAGAGCCGGAGTTGGTTCGGCCGGGGCGGGCATGACGATTTGGGGGGGACGTACTTGCACGGGCGTCTTTGCGGAGTCGCCGCATCCGGCAAAGCCCGCGAGAACACCGGCAGCTGCTACAAGCCACACAGACGATTTTTGAATGGAATAGCCCATGCGAATCGTTTTGGTACAAGTTGGGACCAACGCAACTGCAGGCCCTGATCCCTTGAACCGATGCCCCTCGAAATTCAGGGCAAAAACAGGCGCAGCCTACACCCAAAAAGGAGCAAAACGCGTGCCAGAAAAAGTGGGCAAATTCGGGTCCCTGGGAGCCTGCTGGGAGATTCTATTCAGGTCACCCCGAGAGGGTCAATAGAGATTGTTACCGGCTGTTCATTTTCCGTTAACCTAATGAAAATTGGCGTCTTAGGAAAGGGCTTGCTTGAGGTCAGCGATCAAATCTCCAGCATCTTCGAGGCCCACCGAAACCCGGACGGTGCCGGGATCCACGCCCGCAGATTGCAGCTCCGCTGTATTCATTCGGTAGTGCGATGTGTACTTTGGAAGCACGATAAGTGATTCGACTCCGCCTAGGCTTGCGGCGAGCAGGAAAATACGGGCCTTGTCGCAGAACCGCCGCGCAGCGCCCAAGCCGCCCTTCATATCGAAGGCAAGCATGCCGCCGAAGCCGGACATCTGACCCTTTGCCAAACGATGGTCCGGGTGGCCAGCAAGACCGGGATAATGGACCCGGGCGACCTTGGGATGGCGGTCAAGGAAGCGAGCCACTGCTAGGGCGCTTTGCGACTGCCGCCTGACGCGGACCTCCAGCGTCTTGAGGCCGCGAATCAGCAAATACCCTGGATCAGGGTCCATCGACCCGCCCAAAACGATCACCATGTCCCGGACCTTCTTCACCCATTCGCGGCTCCCTGCCACGGCTCCGCCGATGAGGTCCGAATGGCCTGCGAGGTATTTAGTTGCGCTGTGCAGCACCATGTCAAAGCCGAGATCGAGCGGTTTTTGCAGAATAGGGGTAGCAAAAGTATTGTCGACCAGAGAAACGAGTTTGTGCTTTCGGGCAAGACTTACGGCCTTTCTCAAATCCACGATTCGCAAGGACGGATTGGTGGGCGATTCAACGTATAGCGCGCGGGTGTTGGCGTTAACCAGACCGTCCGCGCCTTCGAGGTTTGCATCCACGAAGTGTACGCGAATTCCCAGCCGCGGCAGCACCTCGCGCATCAGCCGGTAGCTGCCGCCGTAGAGCTGCCTCGTGGCGATCATTTCGTCGCCGGCCTGCAGTACACCCAGAACGGCGCTCGAGATTGCGGCCGATCCCGAGGCGGTTACCAGTGCCGCCTCGCCGTTTTCAAGCTGTGCGATTTTCGCTTCGGCCACGGCGAGGGTTGGATTGCCGTAGCGTGTATAGATGTAGGCTTTTGATTTGCCTTCCGCCCAGCGCTTCATTTCCGCCGTGCTGGCGAAGGTGAAATTCGAGGCGCGAACAACCGGCGTTGTGACCGGGGCGTTCACGCCGTGCTTCGGTTCCCCGCTATGAACCGCGCGCGTTGCATCCGCCCACTCGCGAGGAGGTTTGTTTGGCACGGTGTAAGCATTCTCGTGGTCGAGCCGCCCGAAGCAACCTCCAATTTGGCTCCCCTTCTAAGTGTCTGACGCGTCGTTCCTTGTTCTTTGCCTCCTTGAATCGGCCTTCCAGACTTCTAGACCTCTTCCTCTTCTTCGACCACGGCCCCGCGCGCCGCCTTGGCTGCAGCGATCACTTTGTCGGCAATTTCTGTGGGCACGAAGTCATAGTGCGAGAACTCCATGGAATATGAGGCCCGGCCTTGCGTCATGGACGTCAGCGTCGTGGCGTAGTTCAACATTTCGGCAAAAGGAACCTGCGCCTTGACAACGACGGTCGATCCGCGCGCCTCGCTGCCGCTGATCCGTCCGCGCCGTGAGCTGAGGTCGCCCATAACATCCCCCGAATATTGGTCCGGAGCGTAGACTTCGACGTGCATCACGGGTTCGAGAAGTGCAGGCCTCGCCTGCTTCATTGCTTCCTTGAACGCCAGCGATCCCGCGATCTTGAAGGCCATATCCGAACTGTCCACATCGTGATACTTGCCGTCATACAGTATTGCCTTGAAGTCCACGACGGGAAAGCCGGCAAGGTATCCGCGTTCGGCTGATGCGCGAATCCCTTTCTCGACCGACGGGATCCAGTTCTTGGGGATCGACCCGCCGAAAATGTCATCGACGAACTCGATGCCGGTCCCGCGAGCGGCAGGCTCCATGCGGATGCGGCAGACACCGAACTGCCCGTGGCCGCCGGTTTGCTTCTTATGTTTGCCCTCGGCATCGGCCTTTCCGCGGATCGTTTCGCGGTAGGGGACCTTGGGCGGCTTGAGCGTCAGGTCCACGTGATAGCGCTTGTGCAGCTTGGCGACCACTACCTCAATGTGCTGCTGGCCCGAGCCTGCCAGCAGGAATTCCTTGGTCTGCGGATCGCGGGAGAAGCGCAGCGAAGGATCTTCCTCCAGAATTTTGTGAATCGCCGGCCCGATGCGATCCTCATCCGCGCGCGTCTTCGGCTCGACTGCGAACGTGATGGACGGCTCAGGAACGTGAGGCAGCGGGTAGTGGATGGGCGCGGCCTTGTCTCCGAGCGTGTCGCCGGTGAGCGTGTCCTTTAGTTTGGCGACTGCCCCGAGATCGCCGGCATGAAGCTCGGAGACCGCGGTCGCCGTTTTTCCTTGCATGACCTGGACGTGCTGCAAGCGTTCGCTCGAGCTGCGCGTGAAACTTTGCAGCGTCGCGTCGTTTTTGAGGACGCCGGACATCACCTTGAAATAGCTAATCCGCCCGGCGAAAGGATCGGCGAGCGTCTTGAACACAAAAATGGACACGGGCTCCGTGTCGCTGATTTTTCGTACTACTTCGTTACCCTTGCTCGCAGTCTCGCTGTGGCCGGCGGCGGTCCCGCGTTTCGAAGGGTCGGGGAACATGTCGGCGAACAGATCGAGCAGCGTCGCGCTGCCGATGTTGTGCAGCGCGCTGGTCAGGACGACCGGGAAGACGCGCTTCGACTGAAAGGCCTCGCGCAAACCCTTCTTCAGGTCATCGACCGGCAGCGTGCCTTTCTCGAAAAATTCTTCCATCAGGGCGTCGTCGCCTTCGGCGACCATCTCTACAAGCGTTTCGTGCGCGGTTTTGGCGGCGTTCGCGAGGTCGGCGGGAATTTCTTCGATCTTTGGCTTGCCGTCGCCGTCCGGTGTGTATACGTGCGCCTTCATGGTGATGAGGTCGACCACGCCCCGGAACGATTTTTCCTCGCCGATCGGCAACTGCAGCGATACGACATTGCGGCCGAAGACGCGCGTGAGCGACTCCATCGCGCGGTCGTAGTTCGCAAGCTCGCGGTCCATCCAGTTGATCGCAAATGCGCGCGGCACGTCGTATTCGGTGGCGTAATCCCACACTTTTTCAGTGACCACCTGCGCGCCCGCGAGCGCATCCACGAGGATCAGCACCGCGTCCGCCGCCACCAGGGTCGCGCGCGTGTCGTTCAAAAACGTGCTGTATCCCGGCGTGTCGAGAAAATTGATTTTTACTTTTTCGGGCTGGCCGTTAGGCGCCCACTCCGCGTAGGCCAGCCCCGTCTGAATCGTGATTTTTCGGGCGATCTCCTCCTCGTCCCAGTCGGTAACCGTGCTCCCCTCGGCGACCTTTCCCAGCCGGGTGGTCATCCCCGCGGTGAACAGCAACGACGACACCAGCTGGGTTTTCCCGGTGTCGCCGTGACCGGCAATGCCGACGTTGCGTATGGACTGCGTTGCATAGGCTTTCATTCTTCAACCCCCTGAATGCCGCTCGCGGCGGGCGCGCGGAGAACCGCGGCCGCACCGGGAATTGGATGGCGGCGTGATGTGTGGAAGGATGGAAAACGCGTCCGGAGGACCGCGAACGCGCTCCCAAACGGCGGATGCTAGCACGAGGCTGCTTGCCCGGCAATCGTTCTGAGGCATGGTTGGGGGCCGAAACGGTTAATGTTTAGGAGGACTAAGCTCGGGTCTACTTCCCAATCCAGGAGGTGATCTCGAGACTGTTTCTTCGAGTTCGGACAGCGCCAATTTCGCGGCGAGCAGGCTTGGTGTATAAGTGGCATTCACGCGAAAACGTGTTTGCGTGTTCGACCCAAGAGTCTGCGTGTTTCGCGGTCGAATGAGGCCCGAAAGGTGACGCAATGATTTTTACTACTCGCAAAAATAACATGCTGCTGGCTGTGCTTGCCGCCTTCGCTTCACTTGGTCCCGCAGCGCTGGCGCAGCAAAAACACTACCCAAAACAGGCAGACTTGCCGGATCCGTATCGTTTGGAGGAGGGCTGGCCAACGCTTCCGGCGAGCATGAACGGCGGCCACTGGGGCGAACTCATCCGCGCGGACATCGATCCTAAAGGCAACATTTGGGTTTTTCATCGTTGCTTCAACACGGAGCCCGCGGGCTATGCCACCTGCGTCGGGCGGACCGACCCGCCGATTCTCGAATTTGATCCATCGGGCAAACTGCTGACGAGCTTTGGCAGCGGGATGTTTGCGTTTCCTCACGGGTTTGCCGTGGACGCCCAAGGCAATATCTGGGCGAGCGACGCGAATGCAAGCGAAACCGTGCTGGGCTTGTCGGCGAAGGATGCCAACGGCGTAGTCCGCGGCCAGCAAGTCTTCAAGATGAATCAGGCCGGCAAGGTGCTGATGATCCTCGGCAAGGAAGGCGTAGCAGGGAATGGACCAGATACATTCGATCAGCCCAGCGGCATCGCCATCGCCCCGAATGGCGATATTTTTGTGACCGACGGCCACGGAAAGAACGACCGGGTGGTGAAATTTTCAAAGGACGGCAAGTTCATCAAGACCTGGGGACACCACGGCTCAGGCCCAGGTGAGTTCGACCAGCCGCACGACATCTCCATCGGCGGCTCCGAAGGGCATGTGTACGTTGCAGACCGAAGTAACAGCCGCGTGCAGATTTTCGACCAGAACGGAGAATTCATCGCTGCGTGGACGCAATTCGGCCGCCCGAGTGCCGTCTATGTTTCGAAAGACGACACGCTGTACGTAAGCGACTCGCAATCGAACTCCACCGTCAACCCTGGCTTCTTGCGGGGCATCACGGTTGGTAGCGCCAAAGACGGCTCGCTCACGGCCTTCATCCCCGATCCCGACCTTGCGCAAGCTGACGTGAACCGCATCTCCGGCGCCTCCGGCATCGTCGCCGACGACAAGGGCACCATCTACGCCGCCGACGTCGGCCCGCACACGCTCAGAAAATACGTCAAAGTCAAATAGGAACGCTTCATATTCGGGTTTTCTTGCGGGACTCCAGTTCTCGATTCCAGCGGATCGCGAACCGTGCCTACTTGCAGGCAGGAGAAGGCGCAGTCGCTGCTGGCGGCGCTGGAGCCGCCAGGAATTGACGAACGGCCGCGCGCGCACTCGCGGTGTCCGGCGATTCCCAGATATTCTCAATTTTTTTCTGGTCGTTCGGCGACAGATGCCAGGAAAGGGGCGCATCCTCGGGTGGATACTCGAAGACGGCGTTTTTGATTTCGATGTTGCAAGCCGCGCCAAGACGGCTGAACAGATCCCGTTCCTCCTCGTTGCGCGACAATTGGCCAACGTCGCGCACATTCATCATGGCGGAGATCGGCGCGTAGGACTGGAACGGCCAGCCCCGCGAGTGCAGCTTCGGCGGCTCGGCGGCGGGCGGCGAAGCGCGAATTTCAATGATAAGAACGCGACGGACCGGATTGTCAGCCACACTGAGACCTTCGTCCAGCCACGTCAATAAAGTGGCCATGCCATAGTTGTCCGTGTAGCCGCCATCAACAAGGTGGATTTGCGGGCCGGGAATATCGGGACGCGCAGCCGGGGATACGTAGGGGAAGGTGGCGGAGAGCCGCACGGCTGTCACCAGCTTGATATCTCGGCCACTAAATTGTGGGAACTCGCGGTCCCGCAGGCCCGTCCGGCTTCGTGCCCATTTGAGGTCTGAAGTGCCCAGCAGAATGCGCTGCCCGCTTTCAACGATCGTGGCGTTAAAAATAACCGCAGGGCGCCAGCCCTCGAGGACTCCCCGGCGCCACCCGCCGAGCGTGCTCGAGAGATGCCCACCGCGATTCGGCAGCTCACGCGTGAGAGCTGCCTCCAGTGCAACGCCGCGGTCGAGGTGTTTGAAAATCGGCAGAAAGGTGCGAAGAAAATCAGGATAGGCGATCCCCCAGGCGATGTCGTCGAGACTCGAAGCTTCGGCGCTATCAACGGCGCTTTCGAGTTCGGACGGATTGGGGGGCAGACCCCCGCCGTCCGGGTCGTACTCATTGACGAAATACATCGCGCCGACGCTGCCTCCCGAAACGGCGCTGATCAAGCGGATCGATTCGCCGAAGATACGCGGATTCGCGGGAAATTTGCTTCGGCTATCCTCTTCCAGGCCGGTGAGAACACGTGAGGTCCACGCGGCGGCCTTGATGCCGCCCCCGCTGGCCGCCACAACGATCACCGGCGCCCCGGGTTTCCCGGCGCGGATGACTTGGGCAGGAGAAAATTCCGCCGTGCCTTGCGCTGGGAGCATATCGAAGTAGTGGTCCGTACGCCGCACGTACGATGTTGCGATGGCCACGACAAGAAATGGGAGCAGCACGGGGAACCGAAACCGGTCCAGAATGAAAGTGACGGCGGACAGGCCCCAGCACAAAATCATGAGGAAAACGAGCAGGTCCGCGAGCGTCGGCACCGTGGGCTGGCCGCCGATGCGGAAGAACTTTCCGACCCCGATCGCCGCGTAAACCAGGAAGGACAAGAGGAAGGACCAGAGCGCCAGGTAGTGTCCCGATTGTGCCGCTCGGTCGTCTTTCTTGAAGCCCGGACCGAAGGCGGAGAGGAACTTTGTAGCGAGTATCGCTTCCGGCCGGCCTGTCCTTTGAAGTCGGCTTCCGCCAATCAGGATACCCGCAGCAAGCGCCGCGCCAATCAGCGTACCGAGCGCCAACCGCGCGTAGCTCGAGCTTCCACCGTCGCGAGATACATACATTGCTGTCAGGATGACAGGCAGCGCGAACAGCGCGAACACAGGGGAGTGGCCTGCCCGAGTAGGCATCTGCACGATTCCAGCCGAACACACGGGAAACGGTCGAATGCCAAAACGCTCCGGACCGTAGAGGAACACCTGCCAGGCGGTCACCATTACGGTCCAGCTCGCGAGGATCGCGCCCAGAGTCACGAAGATCATCCCGGTTCCCGTAACGTCGAAGACGCCACGAAGCAGGTTCGGCGCGAACCACAGAGAAACGAGCGGGAGAAAAATAAGCGCCAGAAACGAGAGCAATTGCACGCGAAGGAGATAGATGTACGGCACCGCGTCCCATATGGAAGGATCGTCGCGCGGCGCTCGGGGAGCGCCCGCGTTGTCGGGCGCAGCTGTCACCAGAGGATTCTAACTCCGCTAGGCTCATTACTCGCCGCTGCTGTAATTAGCGTTGTGGTGAATAAAGAAACACACCATCGGGGAAATCGTGAGCGCGGCGATGCCCGCAAACTCTGCCCGGCAGGGTTCCAGGGAAGCGCCGCGATCGCTTCAATCAGGTTTCCTCGTGGGGAAGCAATCGATCCTCGCTGAAGAAAAAACGCGGGGAGGAGCCATCACTCCGCCATCCCCGCGGTCACGATTGTTGTTCTTCGTTTTCGTCCAAGATCAGCTCGATTTTTTCACCGCCACTCGCTGTGTCATTTGGAGGCATGAAACCTGCTTCACGTTTGAGATCTGCCGAGTCCAAAATCAGGGCCATCTTCTGCATTTCCCAAAGCGGCCGTTTGATCTTATCCGCGTAGGAAGTGCATTCGCGCACGCGGAATTTCATCGCTCGCGCCGGTTCGGTCGCCTGGCACACGACTACGCACTCGCTCTCACGATATCCGTGGGCGATGAACGCCAGCGAGCAGGTTTCACACAGAGACGGCCCGTTCAATGGCGTGCCGTTCTTCACGTAGATGGGCACGTGTCCCTCCTTTCCGAGAAGCCCGGTAGTCAGCGCGCTTCGTGCTGCCGGGCGGTCGGCGGCTTGGTTCCAGGCTATAGTCGATGGAACCGCAGACTGCGCCACCCAGGCTCAGGAAGCTAAGGCCAAAATCTGATTTGCAAGAGATTACTTAACGCGTGGGACTGGACCACGTTCGGCCACAATCCCGGCGGAGCATCCATGCCGCAAAGTTCCTTATCGAATTGTGTTTTTCTTGGTGCATGCCAAACGGTTCTCCAGCGCGCAAAATGTTAAAGGAAATTTCTGCTTAACGCAACGGTAAATCAATGTCCTGGGTTACGCAAACACACCTAAGGACTTAGTCCTGTGACGCACCCGTTGGCACGAACGCAAGCGGGTTCTCAATATATTTAGCCCTTTACGCACACGACTTGATGCAGGGTGTGGACGATCTCCACCAAATCCGCCTGCGCTGCCATTACGTCTTCAATGGGCTTGTAGGCCGCCGGAGTCTCGTCAATCACGTCGCGATCCTTCCGGCACTCAATGCCCGCGGTCATGCGTTCGTGGTCTGCAATCGTGAAGCGCCGCTTAGCCTCCGTGCGGGACATCGCGCGGCCCGCCCCGTGACTGCAGCTGTGAAAACTCTCCGGGTTACCCTTGCCGCGCACGATATAAGAACGCGCACCCATGCTGCCGGGAATGATTCCCATATCGCCTTCGCGTGCTCGCACAGCGCCCTTCCGTGTGACCAGGATGTTTTCGCCGTAGTGCGATTCGCAGGCGACGTAGTTGTGGTGACAGTTGATCGCCTTCAGCTCCGCCTCGAAAGGACGAACCTCCCCAGACGAGCGCACCGCTGCGACGATTTGCTCCATCATCAAGTCGCGGTTCGAGCGCGCAAAATCCTGCGCCCACTCCACCGCTTCCACGTAGTCCTTGAAATGCACCGTGCCTTCGGGGAAGTAGGCCAAATCCCGATCGGGCAGATGGATAAAGTGCCGCTCCATATCGCGGCGCGCAAGTTCGATGAAGTAGCTGCCCATCCGATTGCCGACGCCGCGCGAGCCGCTGTGCAGCATGAACCACACCGAATCCGATTCATCGAGGCACACTTCGATGAAGTGATTTCCCGTGCCGAGCGTTCCCAGGTGATTCGAATGATTGCCGCGGTCGAGCTTCGGATGCTTTTCGAGAATGGCGTCGTAGCGTGGCTTCAAACGGCCCCAAATTTCCGCATTGTGTGCCGGAATTTCGCGCCACGCGCCGCGGTCGCCGCGCCCGCCGTGATTCGTGCGGCCATGCGGCACTGCCTTCTCAATCGCGGAGCGGATGCCCTTGAGATTCTCCGGCAGGTCGCTCGCTTTCAAGTCGGTCTGCACCGCCATCATGCCGCAGCCAATATCCACGCCGACAGCCGCAGGAATAATCGCGCCCTTGGTCGGGATCACGCTGCCGACCGTGGCGCCAATGCCCCAGTGCACGTCCGGCATCGCGGCGACCCACTTGAAGATGAACGGCAGCTGCGCCACGTTTAGCAGTTGCTTGCGGGCTTCGTCCTCGAGAGGAACACCTTTTGTCCACGCCTTAATCGGCGCGCCTTTTTCGGGACTGATGAGGTTGTACTTTGGGTCTCGCATTTCGCCCTCTTCTCTTCGCGAGCGCTTCTATTTGTCGCATTCCGGGGCCGCGTGTGCGTTCGGGCGTGCCTTCGTGTATTCTAAAGGCTCCCCATTAGACCTCTGGCTACTTCTTTCGAATTTACTTTCAGGGGTCAGCGGTTTTCGAATGCAGCTTGCGGATTCACAACTTGTATCGTCCGCCGCTCTCGACTGGGCGCATCCGCTTGTCCGGGACTGGTTCCTGGGGCGCCTCGGCGCGCCCACCGAGCCGCAGGAACAAGGCTGGCCGTCCATCCTGCGTGGGGAAACCACGCTGATCTCGGCTCCCACCGGCTCGGGCAAGACGCTGGCCGCATTCCTGATCTGTATTGACCGCCTCGTGCGGAAGGCGCTTTCAGGCGAGCTCGTTGATCGCACCGAAGTGCTCTACGTCTCGCCGCTGAAGGCGCTTGGCAACGACATCCAAAAAAATCTGGAAACTCCGCTCGGCGAGATTCTGCAACTGGCCGGGGAGCGCGGACTGTTGATGCCGGAGATCCGCACTGCCGTGCGCACCGGTGACACGCTAATGCACGAACGGCGCGCTATGCTCGACCGGCCGCCGCACATCCTGGTGACGACCCCGGAATCGCTCTACATCCTGCTGACGGCGGCCCGAAGCCGCGAAATTCTGAAGACAGTCGAAACCGTGATCGTGGACGAGATTCACGCAGTTGCCGACGACAAGCGCGGCACGCATCTGGCTTTATCGCTCGAGCGGCTCGAGGCGCTCACCGAAAAGCCTCCGCTTCGCATTGGGCTCTCCGCAACGCAGAAGCCGATCGAATCCATCGCGCTTTTCCTGACGGGCAACGGGCGGCCCGAGCCCTATGTTGTGCAGATCGGGCATCAGCGCCAAATCGATATCGCGGTCGAAGTCCCGCGCAGCGAATTAGGCCCTGTGGCAACGCACGAAATGTGGGACGAGGTCTACGACCGCGTCGCGGACCTTACAAAGCGGCACCGCTCGACGCTCATCTTCGTGAACACGCGCCGACTGGCCGAGCGCATGGCCCATCACTTGGCGGAGCGCTTGGGCCACGATGCGGTGGCAACCCATCACGGCAGCCTGTCGCGAAAACTCAGGCTTGCGGCCGAGCGAAAGTTGAAGGCGGGGGAGATTCGCGCCCTGGTGGCCACTGCATCACTCGAACTCGGAATCGATATCGGCGCTGTAGATCTGGTTTGCCAGATTGGATCGACTCGCGCGATTTCGGTCGCGTGGCAGCGCATTGGTCGCGCCGGTCACTGGCATGGAGCGACGCCCAAGGGCCGCATCTTCGCTACAACACGCGACGAACTCGTCGAGTGCGGGGCATTGGTGCGCGCGATGCGGCGAGGCGATCTCGATTGCATTGCTGTTCCGCCGATGCCGCTGGACATTCTCGCCCAGCAAGTGGTCGCGAGCTGCGCGGCAGAAGACTGGGCCGAGGACGATCTATTCAATCTGGTGCGGCGCGCGTACCCGTATCGCGACCTGCCGCGCGCTGATTTTGACGCCATCGTCGAAATGCTCTCCGAAGGAATCCAGGCGCAGCGAGGTCGGCGTGGAGCGCACCTGCATCGCGATCGCGTGAACGGACGTCTTCGTGGACGGCGCGGCGCGCGGCTCACGGCCATCACCAGCGGCGGCGCAATTCCGGACAATGCACTTTATACGGTCGTAGCCGAGCCGGAAGGAACTGTCGTCGGCACCGTCGACGAGGATTTTGCCGTGGAGAGCCTTCGCGGCGACATCATGCTGCTCGGCAACACCTCCTGGCGCATCCGCCGCGTGCAAGCGGGATCGGTGCTCGTAGAAGACGCGCATGGCGCGGCTCCGAACGTGCCATTCTGGCGCGGCGAAGCGCCGGGGCGGACACTTGAGCTTTCTCAGCAAGTTGCCGAACTGCGAGAGAAAGTCGGTGAAATGACCGGAGGGATCGCGCCGAGCCTCTCAGCGCGCGAGTCGCCCCAAGCACGAGCTACCGCGGAGTGGCTTGAGCGGGAATGCGCGCTCGACCGCGCCGGCGCGGAACAACTCGTGGAGTACATTGTCGCCGGCCGCGCTGTGTTGGGCGCGATTCCGACCCAGAAAAAAGTAATCGCCGAGCGCTTCTTCGACGAAAGCGGCGGAATGCAGCTTGTCATCCACGCGCCGTTCGGAGCGCGCATCAATCGCGCCTGGGGCCTGGCGCTGCGCAAGCGCTTTTGCCGCTCCTTCAATCTGGAATTGCAGGCGAGCGCGACCGACGACGGAATCAACATTTCGCTCGCCGAGCAGCACAGCTTTCCGTTGGCGGATGTCTTCCGGTTCCTGCATCCCTCATCGCTTGAGAAAGTGCTGGAACAAGCCGTGTTGGCCTCTCCGATTTTCACGGCGCGCTGGAGGTGGAATGCTTCCCGCGCGCTGATCTTGCTGCGATTCCAGAACGGCAAAAAAGTTCCGCCGCCGCTCCAGCGCATGCGTGCCGACGATCTCCTGGCGGCGGTTTTTCCAGACGCTGCGGCGTGCCCTGAAAATCTCGAAGGCGCGATGCAAGTGCCCGAGCATCCCCTGGTACGCGAAGTGATGAAGGATGCGCTGACAGAAGCAATGGACACCGAGGGGTTAAAGGACGTGCTTGTGCAGATTTTGGATGGCCGGATCGAATGCGTGGCCGTCGATACACCGGTGCCGTCGCAATTTTCACATGAGATTTTGAACGCCAATCCCTTCGCCTATCTTGACGACGCGCCGCTCGAGGAGCGGCGGGCACGCGCGGTGGAAATGCGCCGCGTCCTGCCGGAGAGCGTCCTCGAGGAGGTAGGCAAGCTCGATGCCGCGGCCATCGCCGAAGTGCGGGAAGAGGCCTGGCCCGATGTTCGCGACGCCGACGAGTTGCACGATGCCTTGCAAACCCTAATTGCAATACCGGCCCTGGACGCAGCTCGCGCTTTCGCTGAAATTGACGTTTTGCCGGCCACTATTCGCGAATCTCTTTCGAGTTGGAATGATTTTCTGGCGGAGCTTGCATCGCAAGGACGCGCAGGCGGCGCGTTTGACGACGGACGTGAATACTGGGTGCCCGCGGAGAAAGCTCGGACTTTCACTCAACTTTTCCCGATGGCGCACCTCGATTCGGGTATCGCACAGGTGGAGCAATCCACCCCGTCTCGAGAGGACGCGTTGCTCGCTCTCGTCTCAGGATGGCTGCAGCATTCCGGCCCAGTCCGCGCAAGTGTTCTTGCGGAACTGCTCCATCTCCCCACACCGGACGTCGAGAAGACTTTGGTGCGAATCGAGACCAGCGGAGCGGTCTTGCGCGGACGATTCACAGGAAACTCATCCCCAGAAATTGAGTGGTGCGACCGCCGATTGCTCGCGCGCATCCATCGGCTAACTCTGGGACGCCTGCGGAAGGAGATCGAGCCGGTATCGGCGGCGCAATTCATGCGCTGGCTGTTGCGCTGGCAGCACGTTGCGCCCGGCACACAGATGCTAGGCGAGCGCGGCACGCTCGAAGTTCTTCGCCAGCTTCAGGGCTATGAGGCGCCGGCGAGCGCATGGGAACACCAGATTCTGGGCCGGCGCATCGCCGGTTACAATCCCGCCGTTCTCGATCAGCTTTGTCTGACAGGCGCCGTGGGCTGGGGCCGCGTGTCGCCGCATCCCGCCATGACACTCGCGACGCCTGAGCGTGCTCACCGTGTGATCCCCACAAGCGTCGCGCCGATCACATTCTTCGTGCGCGATGAGGCCGACTGGATGGTTTTTGGCCGCCAGAATCGCGCCGCGGACGGCCTCCGCAGCCTTAGCGAAGCGGCGCGGCTGGTTCTGCATTTCCTCACGGAGCGCGGCGCATCGTTCTTCCCGGACATCGTGCGCGGCACTCGTAAGCTGAAAGCGGAGGTGGAAACGGCCCTCTGGGAACTCGTCGCCGCTGGCCTGATCACCGCCGACGGCTTCGACAATTTGCGCGCGCTAATCTCCCCGAAGCGACGCGCCGGCCAGGGCAGCGGACGCAGCGCGCGTCCCCGGCACAGCGCCGGCCGCTGGTCGCTGCTGTATCCAGGCGGAGCCGAGGATCGCGGCCCAGCGCTGGAAGCGGTCTGCTGGATGCTGCTCAGGCGCTACGGCGTGGTGTTCCGCGAGCTGCTCACCCGTGAGTCCAACCTGCCGCGGTGGCGCGAGGTGCTCGTCACCATGCGCCAGCTCGAGGATCGCGGCGAGGTGCGCGGCGGCAGATTTGTGAGCGGATTCGTGGGCGAGCAGTTTGCGCTCCCGGTTGCGGTGGACTCCTTGCGAGCCAGCCGAGGACAACAGCCCATCGGCGAGACAATCACAATTTCGGCAGCGGACCCGCTGAACCTTGTCGGAATCCTGGTGCCGGGAACTAAAGTCCCCGCGAACGCGAGCCGAACCGTTACCTACCGAGACGGCGTCGCGCTGGAGCCAGAGGAACGGGAAACCGGCGGAGAGGAAATGCTGCGTGTTGCGTCAGCCTGAGCGCGGCCGTCATCGGCTCAATTTTCGAAACCTGCAGCCAAGAAGTGAGTTTTCGAACGGCGACAAATACCCTAAAATTGGAGTTCTTGCCGTGGGCGTGTAGCTCAGCTGGGAGAGCACGTGCTTTGCAAGCACGGGGTCAGGGGTTCGAACCCCCTCACGTCCACCAACATTTTCTGTCACCTATGTGTCGGGTCGCTCATCTGCGATCTGCAACCTGCGCCGCCAGCCGACAGTGGAACACCTGCCAGAGCGTCGCTTCACTCGCGGGCGCGAACCGTAAGGCGAGTCGCTCCTGATCGTCTCAGCGCCCGCCAGCAGGGTCATCGGCTCGAATCCCCTCACATCCATCAACGTCTTCCTGATTCTAAAAGGCTTAAGAAATTCGGCTTGGCCGGAAAGCTTCATTCTTCGTGCACGAGAGCGAACCCTCGACTGAGACACTTTGATCGTGCACACTCTGCGCGAAAGGATGCTCCAAGTGGAGGTCGCAAAACCGCTGCGTACGGCCCGCAATCAAGGCTATCAGGTATACCTACCAGGCGATTACAAGATTTACCTGATTGTCGTACCTCTCGGTCGGGTCATACTCGGGTGCCAAAACGGGGTGAAGACCTGAGCCACTGAATTTGGGCGATAACAAGGAGAATTCCCGTATGGTGCGGCAAAACGAGGGTGAATTCGGCGCTGCGACCCAGAGGAGTCAAATGGTGGAACCGATCACGAGAAGCGAGCCCACGTCGCTGCTTCTCCGCGAATTGGTCGCACACCTGCGGCAAAACCGGACACAGTTGCGCGAGGAATGGGTGAGCCGCATCACCGAAGCTCAATTGCTTATGGCCATGACCAAGGAGGAGATTTTCGCCGAAGCGACTTCGGTCTACGACAGCTACGTCGAGGCCCTCCAGACAGGAACCTTCGAAGCCCTGCAGACTTACGCCCGCAACCTCTCCGAGCGCATCATTCCTCGAGGCGTTGAGACGCATGAAGTGGTCGGCATAGTTCTGCTTCTGCGCGACGTCCTCGCGCGCTCACTGTTCGCCAAGTATCAGGCGGACTCCGAGAAGCTCAACCGCATCCTGGACGCCTACGAGCCCGCCGCCAACCGGATCGCCAATACCGTCGCGGTCGGGTTCGTTCAGGAGCGCGAGCGCGTCATCCGGCAACAGCAAGAGGCGATCCGCGAGCTTTCCACTCCCGTCTTGCAAGTGCGGGAGAGGCTGCTCATCTTACCGATAATCGGAGTGATCGACCCGCACCGCGCGCGGCAGTTGACCGAACAGCTTCTCCGCGGAATCCGCACAAACCGCGCGAAAGTCGTCGTGATTGACATCACCGGCGTGGCGGCAATGGACGCGACGGTCGCAAATCACCTGGTGCAGACGGTCGAGGCGTCGCGGCTGCTCGGGGCGAGTTCAATCGTCACGGGCTTGTCTCCGGAAATTGCTCAGACGCTGGTGAACATCGGCGTGGATCTAGGCAAAATGAACACCGTTGGCGATCTACAGGGCGGCATCGAGCAGGCAGAACGGCTGCTTGGCTACAAGGTCGTGCCGTTAGCGGAAGCAAGCTAAGTTAGGAATCGGGGGCCATATGGAAGTTCCCATTCTAAAGCAAGGAAGCTTCCTAATTGCCACAGTTCAAGCTGCTTTGACTGACTCCGATCTTCTTCAATTCCGGGCAGCCCTCATTCAACATGTAGTGCGCTCCCGGTCGCAGGGAGTGATCCTGGACGTCACGGACCTCGACGTGATGGATTCGTTTGCCTCTCGCACCATTCGCGAGATTGCGCAGATGATCCGGCTGCGCGGGGCCGAAACCGTGATTGTAGGGATCCAGCCCGAGGTGGCCTTCGCCATGGTGCAACTCGGCTTGACTATGGAAGGCATCGCGACCGCGCTGGATCTGGATGAAGGACTGGATTACCTGAACCACAAGGCGAAGACCCCCGCGCCTTAAGAAAAGCCGCGAATGCGGCCGTGGACTAATCCCCGTGGACGAAATCCGAGTGCCGATCACATCGGACCAGGACGTCGTCGCCGCTCGTCAGAAGGGGCGCGCGCTTGCCATGAAGTTGGAGTTTTCGTCGAGCGAATCTACTTTGATCGCGACCGCAATTTCGGAGCTGGCGCGAAATATTGTGTCCTATGCCCAGAATGGAGAAATTCGGATCATTCCGCAAAACTCCGGCCGCCCGGGGATCGTGATCGTCGCTTCGGACGAAGGGCCCGGCATCGAGGACATCCGGCAAGCAATGCGGGACGGCTTTTCTACGTCTGGAAGTTTGGGCCTCGGCCTGCCCGGCGTGCGCCGGCTGATGGACGAATTCGAAATCGCTTCCGAACGGGGGAAGGGAACGACCGTTGTCGCGAAGAAATGGAAACCCTGAGCCCAATGTCGCTCGATTGGGGAGTGGCCGCTCTTCCGTTCAACGGGCAGCCGGAGTCGGGGGATCGTTATGTGGTCCAATCCTTTCCCGGCGGCGTTCTCCTTGCGATTATTGACGGCCTCGGGCACGGCTCTGAGGCTGCGATGGCGGCTACTACTGCGGAATTTATTCTGCGAGCCGAGCCCCGGGAACCTGTAATTTCGCTGGTCCGGCGCTGTCATGAAAGTCTGCGATTGACTCGTGGCGTGGTCATGAGCCTGGTCTCATTCGATACTTCGCACGGGCTCATGACCTGGCTTGGAGTGGGTAACGCAAGGGGTATCTTGCTACGTTCTGGATTGTCCGGGAATCAACCGCGAGAGGAGCTTCTCCTCCGCGCCGGAGTGATCGGCGGGCAGATCCCGGCCCTGCAAGCCGCCGTCCTCCCGGTCGCGTGCGGAGACACTCTCTTTTTGGTTACTGATGGAATCGCAGGCGATTTCTCGCAACAGCTGATGCGCTCCGAAGCGCCACAGCGAACGGCCGAACTCATTCTGTCGAAGCACGCGAAGCGGGATGACGACGCTCTAGTTCTGGTTGCCCGTGTGGTCGGGAGGCCGCAATGAATGAGGCCGTAAAGCTTTGCGCGAGCAAGCTGGAGTTGCCCCTTGCGGAGCAATATCTTAAGGGTTTGCGGGACTATTTGTCGGGGGCCGGCGAATACGCCTTGGGACGTGCGTACGAGTTGGGACGCTCTGCGTGGGCCGAAGGCAAATCTATTCTTGACGTTCTGAGTCTCCATCACGTGGCGCTGCAGGCGGTGCTCCAGGATTCGCGTAACTCAGAAGAGGCGAGCGGAAAGACCCTGAGCGCCGAGGCTTTCCTGGCCGAAGTCTTATCTCCGTATGAGATGACACATCGCGGGTTTCGCGAAGCCGTGTGGTCCCTGCGCTGCTTGAACGAAATGCTGGAGCTGGAAATCAACCGCATCGCCCATGTCCTGCACGACGAAGCCGGACAACTTTTGTGCGCGGTGCATCTGGCGCTCGCTGACTTGCAACGCGATCTCCCCGTGCCGCTTCACGAGAAGGTCGGACGGGTTAGAGGGATGCTGGATCAGATTGACGAGCAACTCCGGCGTCTCTCCCACGAATTGCGGCCCACGGTCCTGGACGACCTCGGATTGGTTCCGGCGATCCAATTTCTCGCCGACGGCGTTTCCAAGCGCGCGAAGCAAGAGATCACAGTTCATGCTTCGCTCAAGGAGCGACTCCCAGCCCCGGTCGAAACCGCTCTCTACCGTATCGTGCAGGAGGCGCTGACAAACGCCGCCAAACATTCCCATGCCAGGAATGTCTACATTGAACTGGACCGCTCGGGTGGCCAAGTCCAGTGCTCGATCCGTGACGATGGAACGGGTTTCAGTGTCGCGTCCGTTCTTGCCAGGAAAACCAACAAGGGTTTGGGGCTCCTGGGCATGCAGGAACGCCTCAGCGCAATCGGCGGCACGCTGCACATTCAATCTTCCCCCAGCCAGGGAACCTCGGTTTTGATCAATTTACCTGTGGAGGGCCGAATATGAAAACCCGCATTGTGCTCGCCGACAATCACGTCCTGGTGCGGCAGGGGGTTAAGACGCTTCTCGAGCGCGACGGATTCCAAGTTGTCGGAGAGGCGGAGAATGGCCAGGATCTCGTCAACGTCGCGAAGGAGTTACAGCCTGATGTTGCTGTGCTGGACATTGGGATGCCAATCATGAATGGGTTGATTGCCTCGCACGAATTAAAGCGCGTCTGTCCCAAAATAAAGACGATTCTGCTGACCCGTCACGATGAGGATCAATACGTTGTCGAAGCGCTGCGGGCGAGGGTGCGGGGATACGTCCTGAAGAGTCAAGCTGCGACCGATCTGGTGCATGCCATTCAACAAGTGTGCCGAGGCCAAGTCTATTTAAGTCCCGGGATCTCCAGCGCGGTTGTGGATGCGTACCTATCGAAATCCGGCGTCCCCGACGATCCACTTTCCGCGCGGGAGAACGAAGTACTCCAACTAGTCGCAGAAGGCAAGTCAACCAAGGATGTTGCTTCCTTGCTTGGAATCAGCGTGAAAACTGCGGAGTCGCACAGGTCGCGTCTGATGCAGAAACTCGACATCCACGAGACGGCAAGCCTTGTGAGATATGCAGTGCGGAAAGGCTTAGTTCAAGCTTGAGGTCAGGCATTTCGCGCTACTCAGGCGATTACTACGCTTCAATTCGGGGATTCACCCAGTTGCCACCCGCAAGAGATGGTCTATCGTAGCGCCCTGAATGGCCGCCCGTGGGGCGGGCTCCTTTCCGCGAACGCACACCAACTCACACCCGCCCCACGGTCCGGCCGCTGTCCTCGGAATGGCCCCAGACAACTGAGAAAGTTGCCCGCCCTGCACGCCCAAAAATGCTCTCCGTAGAAAAATGTGGAAAATGTTTCGGACCTGGGCTCGAGCAATTCAGCCGGTAAAAGGCAGGAGCTGACCGCAGCACAAAGCGCGCACACAAAATTGACGATCGTCGGTCGGAGGGAAGATCCGAAGGATCGCAAAGCCCACTCGCGCCAAGGGCAGTAGGCAGTACACCTGATATGGATTGGAGGGTGGTACCTGATTGTTGCCATCGCCTCCCGTGGTTAGCATCGTGACCTGTGGCGCTGACTTTTTCCAGTCGGTTTCCGCCAATGGGACTGAAAGGGCGGTAGCTTGGGCGAATCTGCTCGCGTAGGGACCACAGCTTTGGGTCTCATTTGATGTGACGACATGAAGGCGCCAAGTGTCAGCGAACCGTGGTACGCGCTGCGAATCAGAAGCCACTACGAAAACACCGTTGCATCACATCTCCATGCAAGAGGCTTCGAATCGTTTTTGCCACTGTATCTATGCCGCCGCCGCTGGTCAGACCGATTTAAGGAGTTCGAGCTTCCGCTGTTTCCAGGGTACGTCTTTTGCCGCTTTGACCCGCTAAACCGGCTGCCGATCCTTTCAATCCCAGGGGTCGTCAACCCCGTCGCAATCGGAAGGACACCTGTCCCGGTTGATGACACCGAAATAGCCGCCATTCAGGCCGCCGTCAAAACTCGATTGCGCACTTCTCCCTGGCCCTACTTGCGGGTAGGGCAGAGAGTCAGAATCGAGCAAGGCCCTCTTTGTGGCATCGAGGGAATCCTGGTGGGATTCAGAGGGCAAGCACGTCTCGTGCTTTCAGTATCTCTTCTGCAAAGTTCGATTGCCGTTCAGGTCGAGGAGAGCTGGGTGCGGCCGCTCCAAAAGGAGAGTGCGCTTGCCACGAGAGTTGTCTCTTCTTGCCGTACCTCGCTGCCTTCCCAGGCAAAGGCGGGCTTCCGCGTTCGTCACTCAGGCGAACCCCCGTGCAAAGCTCAGGGCAAGCAAGCAGAACCCGCACCCGAATAAGGGAAGATCGGCCCGCGATGTGTCGAGTGCAACGATCGTTCTGATGGCTAGAGCCAACAAGCCTTGAGTCCTGTCGTTTGCCGAACCAAGAGGCATTAACATGATACTGCTTCTCTCCTTTGTCGCCGCGCTCCTAGCGTCGGCAACGCTTACCCGTTTCGTCCGCGATCTTGCCATCGCGTACAAGTGGGTTTCAGCTCCCACTTCGGATCGTCATGTCCATACTCGCCTGACTCCGCGTGTGGGAGGGGTGGCTATTTTCCTGACTCTTTGGGGCCTGGCTCTTACCTTGTGGGTGGTGGGGCGCCTTACGGGGCTTGACGCGATTGTTCCGGATTTGACCTTCAAAATCCTCGGGCCGGCGACCCTCGTTTTCGTGTTCGGTTTGATCGACGACTTTTACGGTCTGCGCGCGTCCGTGAAATTCGGGGTGCAGGCCTGGGCGGCGGTCCTCTTATTCTCAGAGGGCATCGGAATATCCAAGTTATCGCTTCTTGCGGGCCATCCTCACCTAAGCTGGCTCGTCGGACTTCCTCTAACAATCTTGTGGGTGCTGTGGATCACCAATGCTTTCAATTTGATTGATGGTCTTGACGGGCTCGCGGCCGGATGCGCGCTGTTCTCAACGCTCGTCATCGGCGTGATGGCAATCCTATTCCAGAACCAAAGTATTCTCCTTCTGACCTTCGCCCTTGCGGGTGCCATTGCCGGATTTCTGGGCTACAACTTTAATCCCGCATCGATTTTTCTTGGCGATTGCGGGAGCTTGCTCATCGGATTCTTGTTGAGCGCGGTCGCCATCGCTGGATCGCAAAAAGCTCCAACTGTGGTGGCGGTCACGATTCCTGTTGTTGCTTTGGGCCTGCCGATTTTGGATGTGGCAGTTGCGGTGCTCCGGCGATTCCTGAGCCGCAACCGGCTATTCGATCCTGACCGCGAACACATCCACCACAAGTTGCTTGGCCGGGGCGTACCTCACAAGCAGGCTGTTTTGGTGCTTTATGGAGTCAGCGCCTGCTTTGGCCTGTTGAGCCTCTTCCTTCTGCATCCGGCAAGCACTGCGGCCATAACGTTCCTGATGGCCGCGGGCCTTGGTGTTTTGGTTGGCCTGCATCAACTTCGGTATCACGAGTTCCTGGAACTCGAGCGCGTGGTCAGTCGAGCGTTCAATCAACGGCTCGTGATCGCCAACGACATAAAAATACGCCGCGCCCCCGACGCCTTAGAGTCGTGCACCACGTTTTCTCAATTCTGCCAGATCATGCAGCAGTGTTTTCAACCGGCGGGGTTCGATGGCTTCGGGCTGTCTTTTCCTTCGGAGGCGCCACTTAGGCCTGAGGTGGAACTGGCCGCACAGTCGAACAGGCCGAGGGTTCACTTTTTCTGGGACCGCTCGTCCAGCCCTTCCGAAGCAAATTGGACGTTGAGTCTCTGCCTGTTGAAGCCGAACGGAGCGCGGCTGGGCAGCTTTGCGCTGTATTGCAAGGGCAATGTGGCTCCCCTCTCGGTGGATCTGGATATTTTCAGAGCCACGCGATTCTCCAGCGCGGTTGCGAGCGTCGTCGAGAAAATGCAGGATTCGTGGTTGGATGAAGCGCAGAACCAGGTTCTGGCGACGCCGGCTTACGAAACAACGGTCCCGGCTATCGCCGGGCGAATTAGACAGTCCGTGGCAGCTTCAAGTTCGACCTAAGGCAAAAATCAATGTGCGTGACATACAAAAGGCGCGTTTTTTTTGCGTTAAGCGAGTCTCTTAGGGACTCGCCGAGAGTTAGAACGATGAACAAACTTTGTGCTTTCGCGATTACCCTCCTTTCTCTCCTGTTTGTGGCGCGGGCAGGCGGTCAAATTCAATCGGAGCGTGCGTCGACTCAGTCAAACCCCAAGTGCGAAGCCCGGCCGCGATCGACCTATTTGCTCGGGCCCGATGACCAACTGGAGATTTACGGATCTGAACTAATCGAGTCAGGAAACAAGCCTTCGCGAATTGACGGCGAGGGCGATGTGGATGTCCCGTTAGTTGGAAGCGTCCATGTGGCTGGCCTCACGTCGCGGCAGGCCGAAGAAAAGCTTAACGGGCTCCTGCGCAAATATATTCGCGACCCGCAGGTCGCGGTGAACGTCGTGGAAGTTCATAGTGAACCCGTCTCTGTTCTGGGCGCGGTCAACACACCTGGAGTTCACCAGGTCCAGGGGCACAAGACGCTGCTGGAGATGCTGGCGTTAGCCGGCGGTGTCCGACCAGATGCGGGCTACAGCATACACATCACTCGCCAACTCGAATGGGGCTGCCTCCCGCTGCCGGGCGCGCAGGTTGACCCCACCGGTGGGTTCAGTGTGGCCGAAGTCAACTTGAAAGCCATCATGCAGGCCAAAGATCCCGAGGACAACATCCAGATCCTTCCAAATGATGTCATCTCGGTGCCAAAGGCAGAAACGGTCTATGTGATCGGAGATGTAAAACGTTCGGGCGGATTTGCTTTGGACGAAAGACGGTCCGTTTCCGTGCTGCAGGCGCTGTCTCTGGCGGAAGGGCTGACCGGAACCGCAGATACACACCACGCCAAGATCCTTCGGCTAAAGGAAGGCGCGGATCAGCGCGAGGAACTACCGGTGGACTTGAAAGAAGTCCTCAAGGGAAAGCAACCAGACCTGCCGATGCAGGCCGACGACATCTTGTTCGTTCCGGGCAGCACGGGGAAAAAGGCCGCGTTACGGGGCCTCGAAGCCGCCCTTCAAACAGGCACCGGCCTGGTCATTTGGCGCACGCCGTGAAACTGAAAAGGGGCTGAACGATGGAGAACTCCGAATTTCCGCTTGAGAAAACGACCCAAGAGACCCCCGGGCTCAGCACGAGAATGGAGCCCCGGCCAACGTTGTACCGGTCTGTGGAGTTGCCCGAGCCAGCCGCAGAGGGCTACAACAATCTGTCTGATTATTGGCAGCTGCTGGCGCGTTACCGGATGATCCTGCTCTGCTTTGCCATCTGTGGAGTGCTCGTGGCAATCATCGTCAGCCTGATCCAGACGCCGATCTACCGCGTCCGAACTTCGCTGGAGATCCAGAGTCCTAACCTCTTAGACCTTAGGGGGGCCGATTCCAACGGGGCTGCTGGAAACTTCACGACACCCGAAACATACGTGGAGACACAGGTCAAGCTCTTGCAGAGTGATTCTCTGCTCGATCATGTCATCGACAAATTGAACTTGCTGCAAGATTCTCCTGTGACCAAATGGCAAGTCCTGACGTCGCGTGTGCGCCGAATGTTCGACAGGTCTGAAAGCTCGCCCCTCACGGACCGCGAGGATTTGATCAAGAAAATCCAACGTAATTTAACGGTGAGGACCTCAGGCAATTCACAGCTGCTGGAGGTGCTCTACGAGTCGCCGGACCCTCAGTTGGCGGCAGATTTTGCGAATACGTTGGTCAGTGACTTCATCGAAATCAGTCAGGAAGAGCGGTGGAAAGCCGCCCAAGGGACCTCCGAGTGGCTAACCAGTCATCTAGACGAGATGAAAGTCCAACTGGAAGCATCCGAGGCGCGGCTTCAAGACTACGCGCTCACGTCCGGACTGTCGCTGAGTTCCGACAAGGAAAGCCCTGTGGAGAGCCAGCTGAAGGAATTGGCGGACGAACTCTCCCAGGCTCAAGCCGACCGGATCGGCAAACAGGCAAAATACGAAGAAGCGCGGAGCAAGCCTGTTGATTCGCTGCCGGAAATGCTGGAAGACTCCACCATGCGAGACGAACGCGCGAAGATGACAGAACTTCAGCGGCAGTACGCCGAGTTCAGCGCCACGCTGACGCCGGAACACTACAAAGTGCAACGCGTGCAAGCGCAGATTGACGAATTGAATTCCTCGATGCAGAAGGAACGCGACAACGTGTTGCAGCGCATCGGCGATGAATACGCAGCTGCCGTTCGCCGGGAGCGCTTGCTGTCGGAAGCTCACGCCAACCAGGAGAAGGTGGTAGCGAATCAGTCGAGCAAGGCCATTCACTACGACACTCTGAAGCGTGATGTGGATTCGAACCGCCACCTCTACGAATTGATGCTGCAAAGAGTGAAGGAAGCCAGCCTGGCCAGCGCCATGCGCGACAGTAATGTGCTCGTCGTGGACCGGGCCAGGCGGCCGCTGCTGCCTTACCGGCCGAACCTACCCACGAATTCCGCGATCGGCCTGTTGGGCGGGACGTTCTTGGGTTTTGCCTTTGTTTTAATCCGCGAGCGCGTCGACCGCAGGATCAGCGCTCCCGGGGACGCAAAGAACTGTTTGGATTTGCCGGTGCTCGGCGTAATACCGTTGGATGAATTTGCTCTGCCGATGCCTGTCCTTAATCGCTTGAGCCTTCATCGCTCGACCCCGTCCCTCACGGCGAAGACAGTAGCCAGGTCCTCCGGAGAGGATTGCCCTGAACTCGCCACATGGAAACGCAAGCCATCCTTGCTGGCGGAATGCGCACGCACCACCCTTACTTCGATCCTCTTACCGACCCAGGAAGGAATCACGCCACAATTGATTGTTTTTACAAGTCCGGAGCCTGGAGACGGCAAGACAACGGTTGCTTGCAACTTGAGCATTGCGATGGCGGAGATCGGCCGCATGGTGCTGCTGATCGAAGGCGACTTACGGCGCCCGAGGCTGCATAAGGTCTTTGGCGTGCCGAACGATACCGGCCTGGGCGACTTGTTGTGGATGGATATGCCGCTGGAGAGTGTCCCGATTAGCAGCCTGGTTCGCGAGACTGGAGTACCTGGCCTGTGCCTGCTGCCGGGAGGAGGCTGCTCAGGGACGCCCGCGAATTTGTTTTATTCCCCGCGCATGGCAAGACTTTTGAGTCGCGTCCGGAAAGAATTTGACACGGTGATGATTGATGCTCCACCTATGATCCACCTCGCCGACGCTCGCGTGCTCGGGCGTCTCTCCGACGGGGTCATCCTAGTGGTTCGCGCCGGGCACACGACGGCCGACGGTGCACTGTTCGCCAGCCAGCGCTTCGCCGAGGACGGAACGCGGGTGCTCGGGACGGTTTTGAACAGTTGGAATCCAAGGTCGAGCGACAGATATGGCTACGCTTACGGGCATCATGCCGACTACACTGAGCACGCCGCGAAGTAAGGTTGGCGCTGGCTCGGGCTACCGTCATAGTCCTGATAATTCATTGACTTCCCAGCGCATTTCTTATTCCTAGTGCCGTGATCCAACTTCGCACTAGACCCTCGTACCTGCCAATGAGCCGGATTCCACAGCGCAAACCATGAGTGCCAAAGCTGCCATCGCCGTCGACATTCAACACGGCGAACGTTCGTCCTTAACTTCGGATTTCTGCTGGACGTTCGTCGGAAATGCGGTTTATGCGGCCGGCCAATTTTTGACCCTGATGCTGCTGACCAAGTTGGTTCGTCCGCAACTCGTTGGGCAATATGCTCTCGGTCTCGCGGTCGTATATCCCGTGATGATGTTTACGAACCTGCAGCTCCGCTCAGTGCTCACGTCCGGCAGCCGTCAACACATTCACTTCAGCAACTACCTTGGTCTCCGCGTGCTCACTACCTCGCTGGCCTTCGTAATCATTTTTGCGGTCGCGCAAATTCTGGGCTATGACCGGGAGTTGACAATCGTGGTTCTCATGGTGGGTCTGGCATACGCGATCGAGACCTTCAGCGACGTGTATTACGCGCGGCTGCAATGGCACGACCGGATGGCGGAAATATCCAAGTCCATGATTGCAAGAGCGCTGCTCACCGTGCTGGGACTTGCAGTTGCAACGTACCTCACCCGAAGCCTTCTGTGGGGAATTACAAGCATTGTGCTGGCGCGGGGAGTCGTTCTCTTCGCCTACGACGTGCGTGTGGGTTCGCAGGCTTTGAGCGGGCGCCCGAAGTGCTCTTCTCGCGACGACGCGTTGGAGTGTCGGTTTGATCGCAAGGAGCTGCTAGAGCTTTTCTGGGTGAGTCTCCCTCTTGGAATCGTCGTCCTCTTAGGTTGCCTGAATTCCAGTCTTCCGGATTTGTTTGTCATGCACGCACTCGGGGAGCGGGAGGTCGGGATTTTCGCGGCGATTGGATTCGTGGTTTCCGCAGGCAATATGGTCGTCTTGTCGCTTGGGCAGGCCGCATTTACCCGTCTGGCCAGGTCGAGCGCCGCCGGAAACCTGACGGCATTCCACTCGCTGCTTGCCAAGCTCGTCGCTTCTGGGGCTGCGCTCGGTGTGATCGGGATGATCGTCTCCAAAATTGCGGGGCGCGAGATCCTAACCCTCCTGTTTCGGCCTGAGTACGCAGAGCGGGCCGACCTCCTTCCGTGGATGATGGCGGCCGGGGGCGTTTTGTTCATGGCCGAATCTTTGGGATACGGGTTGACCGCGGCGAATTTCTACCGTTCGCAGGTCGTCTTGAACGTCGTTGCTAATGTGTGCCTGGTGGCCGCTTGCTACTGGCTCGTCCAGCGGCAAGGTCTGCTGGGCGCGATCTTGGCCATGCTGATCGGGGCGATTGTGCAATTTGCCGCCAGCGTCGTTGTTTTGTTGGTCGGCATGTCAGGGCATGCTAAGGGAGTCCGTCAGGCGGCGGGGCGACAGGATGCCTATTCGCGCAACCCTGTTCCGTCGGGACACCGTCCGACGCTGAATCTGGGAGACTAAGAATTTGCTTCCCACCCTCTCGACACACGGTGTACGTAGGGCCTCGGCGGTTGCGAGATCTGGTGAGAGTTCAATCGCGACGCAAACAGAAGACGTACCGAGGCTTTCTGGACTGGGAAAACTTGCCTTTGCTTCGCTTTTGGCTTTGGCTTTCGCCATTCCGTGGGAGGACGCAATCACCATCCCGGGATTCGGTACCAGCGTGCGCGCGATTGGGGTGGTAACCGCGGGACTCGGCGTGTTGGCGATATTCGAAAAGGGCCGGATAAGGCGCCCGGCAATGGGACATTTTCTCTTGGCCCTTTTCGTTTTGGTGGCGGCGGCAAGTTACATGTGGAGTTTGTATCCGGCGGGAACACTAGTTCAAATTTCCACCTACGTCCAACTCCTTACGATGGTGTGGCTGATCTGGGAACTCGCTGCCCGTTCTGAGCAGCAGGTCCAGCTGATGCAGGCCTATGTCTTGGGAACATTTGTCTCGGGAATAGACACGATCTACCAATTCCTGACTCATCAGGAGTCTGTCTATCAACGTTATGCCGGCACGAATTTGAATCCTAACGACTTGGGACTCATGATGGCCTTGAGTATTCCGGTTTCGTATTGCCTGCTCCTGCAAAGCCGCGGAAAGATGGTTTGGGTTTATCGGCTGCAACTCGCTGTTGCGGGAACGACGGTTATACTGACAGCCTCGAGGGGTGCCACGCTGGCGACTGTCGTGGCGCTGGCAATTGTGCCGTTAACATTCGGCAGTTTGACCGAAAGTCAGAAGGTCGCGGCCGTTCTGACGCTGGTATTGCTCGTTTCGGCTGTTGTTGTATTCGCTCCGCAGACTTCCTGGGAGCGCCTCGCCACGCTTCCCGCCGAATTCGAACGGGGCACACTTAACAAGCGGACTCAAATCTGGGCCGCGGGATGGGAGATTTTCCGCGAGCATCCACTGCTTGGGATCGGTACGAACGCCTTTCGCGTGATGGTCAGCAGGGTTCTCGTCGAACCAATTGGCTTAGAGGAGCTGTCGCCCGCGCCCCCTGCCCACAATACCTTCTTATCGGTGCTGGTTGAGCAGGGCGTGGTTGGCTTTGTGCTGTTTTGCACGTTGTTGGGCTGCCTTGCATTTTCGATTGGCGCGATGCCTGCGCCTTTGCGGCAGACGTGGGGAGTGTGCTCGGCCGTCTGGCTGGTTGGCGTTTCGGGCCTGACTTGGGAAATGCGGAAACCCACTTGGTTCTTCTTTGGCCTACTGATGGCTCAGGCTGCCTCGTGGCAGCGAGGCACAAGGGCGGTCCGTCAGACAAATTTGTCTCTCAAAATTGACAGTCCTGCCTCGAGTCCTTTGCAGCGACCAATTCCATCGCCGATGCCTTGAAACCATGAACAAGATCAGGGTCGTTCATATCATCCCGCTAGTGACGCCGGGAGGCGCCGAGCGTGTGGCGATTCAAATCGTAAGCGGTCTGAATCGGCAACGCTACGAGCCTGTGCTCGTTTCGCTGATGGGGCGGAGGAGTTGCGACCTCGACCGCCAACTCGATGAAAGCGGGGTGGAAGTCCGCTATCTTGGCAAACACCTGGGGTTCGATTACCGGATGTTCTCTCAGGTGCACGGCGTGCTCAAGGATTGCCGGGCGGACATCGTTCACACGCACTTGCAAGTGCTTCGTTACGTGTTTCCCGCTGCGGCATTTCTGAAGCAGGCTTCGGTAGTGCACACGGTGCACAACCTGGCGGAGCGCGAAATCGAGCCCGGCATGCGCTGGCTGCAGGGCTATGCGCTCCAGCACGGGGTCGTTCCCGTCGCGGTCGCGGAGGAAGTGGCCCTCAGTCTGGAAAAGATCTATGGGGTTCCCAAATGCCGCGTGATCCCCAACGGCATCCCGACAGACTCTTATACCAATCCAACAATGCCCCGGTGGGAATGGCGAGCCAGGGAGGGTTTCTCGGAAAGCGATCTTCTGTTTGTCTGTGTTGCGCGCTTTGCTCCTCAAAAGAATCACGCGCTGCTCTTGAGCGCATTTGCCGAAGGTCCCGCAGCCGACCGGAAGGCGCATTTGCTTTTGGTCGGAGACGGCGCCCTAAGGAAGCGCCTGGAATCGCAAGTCGAAGCTCTGGGCCTGTCCCGTCAGGTCCATTTTCTTGGACTGCGAACCGATATTTCGGAAATCTTGCGTGCAGCAGACATTTTCGTCTTGAGTTCCGACTTCGAGGGGAATCCTCTCTGCGTGATGGAAGCGATGGCCGCCGGCTTGCCAATCGTGAGCACGGCGGTTGGCGGCGTTCCCGCTTTGCTCGAAAGTGACAAGCAAGGCCTGCTGGTGCCGCCAGGCGACGGCCTAAGTCTTTCCAAGGCAATGATGGCGCTCTTGCAAAACCAAGAAGCCAGGAATTCGTGGGGCCGGGCAGCGGCGCGACGTGCAAAAGAAAAGTTCGATGTTTCAACCATGGTCCAGGCGTACGAAGAAGTCTATGAGCAGATTCTGGGCGATAACCGCCGTCTGAAAGAGGAGACTTCGTTCGTCGAATCGCCAATGCCCATCGAACAAGCGGCCGAAAGCCTTGTCAGGCAAATCCCGGCCGCCAATCGCCTGCATCGAGATTAATCCCAGCCAGTCACGCAAATGCGAAGCGAAATATGATCAAAGTCATGCACATCATTACGACACTGGGTCCCGCCGGGGCTGAAAACATGCTTTGCGAAGTTGCTTCTGGTATGGATGGCACGAAATTCCAAAACGAAGTGGTTTCCCTAACCGGAATCCTGGATCTAGCCGAGAGAATGCAGGCAATCGGTGTGCGCGTACGGACGCTCGGCATGAAAGCTGCAATGCCTAACCCTTTGCTCGTGGTGCGGCTCGCGCGATGGATGCGAGAGTCGAAGCCCGACGTTATACAGACCTGGATGTATCACTCAAACTTGGTCGGTGCTCTTGCGGCGCGCCTTGCCGGGGGTGTTCCGGTGGTTTGGGGCATTCATCACAGCACCCTCGACCCCCGCGTTGACAAACGTCGCACCGTTCTGATCAGCCGTACCTGTGCGTTCTTGTCGCGAAAATTCGCCGCACGGATTGTGTGTTGCTCGGAGGCCTCTCTGCGGATCCACAAAAAGCTTTCCTATGCGGCTGAGAAACTCGAGGTGATACCGAACGGATTCGACCTGGAAAAAGTCAAACCCGATCCCGCCGCGCGGCGGTCCGTACGCGAGGAGCTGGGCCTTCCAGGAGATGCACTTCTGATTGGGATGGCGGCTCGCTTCCATCCACAAAAGGACCATCGCAACTTCGTCCGCGCGGCAGCGCTCCTCTCCAGACAAATCCCCAAGGTTCACTTCTTGCTCTGCGGCTTCGGGGTGAATTGGCAAAACTTAAAATTGGCGGAATGGATCGACGAGGCCGGTATACGTGGCTCCTGTCATCTCCTCGGAGTGCGCCGGGATATGGCCCGTTTGTTTGCTGGGATGGACATCGCCACCACTGCTTCTCTCAGCGGCGAAGCCTTTCCGATCGTAGTCGGCGAGGCCATGGCGTGCGAGACCCCCTGTGTCGTCACTGACGTTGGAGACTCCGCGCTCATCGTTGGCGACACGGGGAAGGTCGTGGCTCCTGACAATCCGTCGGAACTCGCCCAAGCGTGGCAGGCGCTCGTCGAGGCGGGATCGCACGAGCGCCGGCGCCTCGGGATGGCTGCCAGACGTAGAGTCGAGCAAAATTTCGCCCTCCCAGCGATTGTGAAACGCTACCAGGCCGTTTACGAGGGTCTGGTTGCGCAATCACCACGAGGTGTGCAAAAGGCAGGGTTTTCGCAATGCGCTGGTTAGATTCTCTGTAGTTTGTTTCCGTGCCGTTTGAAAAATCGAAACAGCGCCCGATTCGTTTTCTTCAGTTGCTCACGTTCGTTGGTCCAGCCGAGCTAGGAAGACGTGCAAATCATTCCCTCAAGGCCGTCCAGTTTAGAGGTTGGACAGTACGGTGACCCCAATCTCCTGCCGGCGACGCCCGACGGCGCCCGCTCAGGTAGACGCGCCGTGCGCGCGCCGAGCCCGAACCCACACCGGCGCGGGCTGGTTGTGGTCGTGAACTCGTCGATCGCCGTCGGCTTCGTGCAGGGCCAGTTGCAGTATTTTCAGAGCAGGGGCTTCGACGTGACGCTTGTTTGCCCTGAGCGGCGCAAGGACGAGTGGGAAGTTGCGCGACCCGAGGGAATTTCGGTTATCGAAACTCCGATCGAGCGGAAAATCGCCTTTCTGCGGGACTTAGGGTCGCTCTGGCGATTGTGGCGCACGATGCGGAGTCTTAAGCCGGCGATAACGAATGTGGCAACCCCCAAGGCGGGACTTCTTGGCGGCTTTGCAGCCTGGCTGAATCGCGTGCCGTGCCGATTTTACACGTTGCACGGTTTGCGGTTCGAAACTACCAAAGGACTCAAGCGGCGTCTGCTCATTTGGGCTGAGATGCTGGCCTGCTTCTTCGCCGATCGCGTGGTCTGCGTCAGCCAGAGCGTCCGCGAAAAGGCGATTGCTTACGGGCTGACCAGTCGGGAACGGGCAGTGGTTTTCGGGTCTGGCAGTTGCAATGGGGTGGATTTTTGGCGTTTCGCGCCAACTCCAGAGACGACGGCTCGGGCCGCCGATTTGCGTCGTCAACTGGGAATCCCCGCACAGGCAACCGTCGTGGCATTTGTCGGCCGACTGACACGAGATAAAGGGATTCCGGAGCTCCTGGAATCGTTTTTGCGACTCGACCAACAATTCCGTGATCTCCGGTTACTTTTGGTGGGCTGCTTCGAGGATCAAGATCCGCCCCCAGCGTCTACGCGAAAATGCCTCCAAACACACCCACATGTAATTTTCGCCGGACCGGTGACGGATACCCCGGTCTACTATGCGGTGGCTGACATCGTGGTCCTGCCAAGCCACAGGGAAGGCCTGCCCATGGTTATCCTGGAGGCAAAGGCGGCGGGCAAACCGGTGGTAGGCGCGGCGGTGACTGGAATCGTTGACGTCGTGGCGGATGGCGAGACTGGACTTCTTTTTCCAGCTGGCGATGTGAGCGCGCTGACCGGCGCGTTGGCTCGGCTGATCATAGACAAACAACTGGCCACGAGATTGGCCCTTGCCGGCCAAGAGCAAGTCAAGCGTGAGTTCCAACAAGAACGAATCTGGGAAGCGCTCCACCAAGCGTATCGCGGAGTTCTGCAATTGAAAGAGCCGGCGCCGTCGTCCTTTGGCTCGGGCAGCGAGAGAAATGGCGTGACTGTCAGATCAAAAGATCAGTCGCACGGGACGAGTGTGACAGAAGGCGCCCCGAATCGTTCGCCAGCCAACGGTTAGTTGCTTAGATAAGGTGCCAGTGGACGTCTTAGAGAAATCAGTTAAGCGAAAGGTGAAACACATGCCGAGGATTGCTTGGCGCGCCTGGCACCTCCTGTTGCCCGCAGGCGCACTTGCGATTTTCATGTGCTTCATCGCTTACAACGTCGTGTCCGGGACCTCTTTTCCAGTCTGGGCCCTGCCAGGTTTGACACGAGTGGGCAGGACCGACGGGCCCGGCACGACCGTCTCCATCATTCTCTCGGGAGCGCGTGGCGAAACCGTGGACGCGCAGGTCATCGTGCGGGCCCCCATCAAAGGTCTGACAAACGTGAACGTGAGCGCATCTAAGCTCACAGGCCCTGGCGGCGCGACGATTCCAGGATCCAGCATCACCCTCTATCGCGAGCACTACGTCACAGTCACCGGCACCGAGAATTACGGCGGCGGCAGCAATCCGCCGCTGGGTTCGGGCACTTATCCTGAGCCGCTCATCCCGTTCAATGATCCCGAAACAGGCACATCTTTGTGCGCCGGTTCTGCGCCCCTAAAAGCCTGCAATGCGAGCATCAGCGCTCTAAATGATCAACCTTATTGGATTGACATTTCCGTGCCCCGCGGCGCGACCAACGCCCCGCCGGGAACCTACACGGGGACGATCTCCGTCACGGCTGATCAGGGGAACGTGAGCATCCCAATTACGCTGACAGTTTGGAACTTTGAGCTTCCCGTTCACCCCTCCGAGTTGTCTGATTGGACCCTGTGGCTGCCGGCCCATGGCAATACCGTCACTACGTTAGCGTACGCCCTGATGCGCAATAAAGTGATGGGCTGCTGCGATGTACCGGCCAACGTGCCTTCGGATATCGCGCATTTCGGACTGAACCGCTTTGGATTGAACCTTCACTATCACGTTGGGATTAAGTGCGAAGGTTCCTATTACAGCCTCCCTTCGACGCACGAAATCAAAGCTTCGGCGGCCGACCTTCCAGCAAGCCTTTCGCTGGACTTGTACGTGGCCGACGAACTGAACAAATGCCCGAGCGCCTACGCGCCATTGAAAACCATGGGCGTCAACGCCCATGCGACCAGTCCGCCTGTCATGACAATGATGACCACCAACACCCCGGACCCGAACCTCTATAACGAAGGCGATGGCCGCAGCGCCATCGATCATTGGGTCCTCCTCGATTCCGTGCAGCAGTGGCCCGCTCTCCCCTTCTCCGGCCCCGGCGACCTCTGGAGCTATACCAGCTGCAACCCCGGCTTCGGCAACACCCCTGAGTGGATGATCGACTATCCCCCGATCAACGAACGCATCCAAGCGGGCTTCTTGAACTGGACCCAAGGGGCCACCGGCCTGCTCTACTACCGCTCGGATGGGTGGACAGCCGGCAATACGATTGGCAGCTGGAACAACGTGGACACCACAGCGTGTGGAGGCGGGATGGGCCGGCCGGGGGACGGAATTTTCGTGTATCCACCGGGGCCGATTGGCTCGACGGAGTCAGCGCCGGGGATTCGCCTGAAGGCCATTCGCGACGGCGTCCAGGATTACGAATACGCCCAGATTCTGAAGGGTCTCGGGCAGGTAGCCTTCTTGAACTCAGTGGTCCAGCCGATAGCCGAAAGCTGGAGCCACTGGAGTCATGACCCAAATGCGCTGGAAGCCGCGCGGCAGCAGTTAGGGCAAAAAATAAATCAAGTCTCTCCTCGGTAGGGGATTTTTCAGCTTTCTTTTCAGTTCGACGATCCGCAGTTAAGAGAATTTCTGTTCGGATGTAGATCGATTTCACGTTGCACTCACGACGAAGTTCCGCGGCGGTGAGGAGAGTGCGAGTTTCGGAGCGAAACATGTCGAAATGCGACGTAGCTGTAATAGGCGCCGGACCGTACGGGTTGTCGGCGACCGCTCACCTGCGGCTGGTCAAATCACTCGAGGTCCACACCTTCGGCGAACCGATGTCTTTTTGGGAGCGCAATATGCCCTTCGGCATGCTCCTCCGCTCTGGCTGGGCAGCCACGCACATCGCTGATCCGGGACAGTCCCTCACGATGGAGAGATACCAAGCTGCAAACTCCAAGCATTTTTCGACACCGGTACCTGTCGATTCCTTCATCGGCTATGGGCGGTGGTTCCAGCGCCAGGCAGTGCCCGACTTGGACCGACGCAAGGTTCTTCAAGTCGAAAGAAAACCGGAGGGCTTTCAGCTCGAGCTCGATACGGGTGAAACGCTCCACGCACGCCGTGTCGTCATCGCTGCGGGTATCGGTTCGTTCGCTTGGCGGCCGCCCCAATTTGCGAATCTTCCCAGCTCGCTTGGATCGCACACCTGTGAGCATCGCGACCTCCGAAGCTTCGCCGGAAAGCGAGTGCTCGTAATCGGAAGTGGTCAAAGCGCGCTGGAATCGGCTGCACTGTTGCACGAGAGCGGAGCCGAAGTTGAGATCGCCGCGCGCAAGCGTCAGATTCGCTGGCTTGGAGGCTTGGTATCGAGAACATTTCAGCACGGTTTAGGATCGGCTGTGTCAAAGCTTCTGTATGCGCCTACGGACGTGGGTCCCGCGGGGATCAGCCGGATCGTGGCTTGCCCCGACCTGACCAGGCGCTTTCCACGACGGGTTCAAGACTGGCTCCGATCAAAATCCATCCGGCCGGCCGGCGCACGATGGCTGGTAGCCCGTATCAAAAATGTACCCATGAGCCTCGGCCGCTACGTTGTTTCCGCTAGCGCCACGGGCGGGCGAGTCAGAGTGAGGATGGACGACGGAAGCGAGAGGACCGTTGATCACGTTCTGTTAGGCACCGGATATCGAGTGGATGTTTCCAAGTACGACTTCCTATCGCCGGGACTGGCCGGTGCCGTGGACTGCTTCCAAGGATATCCTCGACTCAGCGAGGGGTTCGAATCTTCTGTGCCTGGATTGCACTTTCTCGGGGCACCGGCTGTATGGAGCTTTGGTGCACTGATGCAATTTGTCGTCGGAACGCATTACGCTTCGCGCGCTTTGCTCCGGCATGTTGCGAAGAGTGCGGAAATCCGTGGTGCTCAGGTCGGTGAACCGCTGCACGCGGAAGTCGCATGATGCACAACTGAAATCGCTTCAGAGATCGTGTGCTTACCAAGCCTTGCCTGTGACTGAAGCAACCGGAGCGCTGGTTTTAGGCGGAAACCTCAACGGCCTGACGATCGCCAGGAGTTTGGGCCGGCAGCGCATACCGGTCTGGGTAGCTACGCCGCCCGGCATCAAGCTGGCGAGTTACTCTCGCTACGTCCGGCGAACCTTGCCCTGGCCGAGCGAAGATAGCGAGGCGCAAGTTGAGCGCCTGTTGGAACTCGCGGAGCGGCACAGCCTCGATGGTTGGGTGTTGTTTCCCACCGGCGACGAATCCGCAGCTTTGCTCGCGAGATTCCATCCGGAGTTGTCCCGCTGCTACCGAGTTTCTACACCTACCTGGGAGGTTCTACGCTGGGCGTACGATAAGCGGCTTACCTATCGTTTGGCAGAGCAGGAACAAATTGACCATCCGTTTACTCTGTATCCCGCCGGCGAAGCCGATCTCGAGACTGCCGATTGTTCATTTCCTGCCATTCTGAAGCCGGCCGCACACGTGGCAGTTAATCGCTTCACGGCGGAAAAAGCATGGCCGGTGACGAATCGTGAGGAGCTTCTTGCTCGATACCGTGAAGCTCGAAAGTATGTTCCTCCGGACTTGATTCTCGTTCAGGAGCTCATTCCGGGCGGGGGCGAATCTCAATTTTCATTCGCGGCTCTCTGCCAGGACGGGCAACTGATTGCCTCGCTCACGGCGCGTCGAACGCGCCAATACCCGATCGACTTTGGCTATTCCAGTTCCTTTGTTGAAACACAAGATATTCCTCAGATTGCTGCCGCCTCGAGGCGTTTGCTGTCTGCAATTCGATACACCGGCCTTGTCGAAATTGAGTACAAGCTCGACGTGCGGAATGGACGCTACAAGATTCTGGACATCAATCCCAGGCTTTGGACTTGGTCCGCCCTGGGAGCGCGTGCAGGGATCGACTTTCCCTATCTTCTTTGGCGAATGATGACGAACAAGCCCGTGACCGAACGAACCGGCCGTATGGGTGTTCGATGGATGCGCGTGAGTACGGACCTTCCGGCGGCGATTCACGGAATGCTTCGTGGCCGTCTGAGTCTCGCATCATATCTGCGCTCTTTTCGCGAGCCACTCCAGTTCGCACTGATGGCGGCCGACGATCCTTTGCCCGCCTTAGTGGATCTCCCGCTGTTTGCGTACAAAAACCTTTGCAGCACGTATCGCGCTCTTTTTTCGGATCTGCCACTCAAAACGGAAGAAAGCAAGTCGAACAGTTGAGTCGCCGCTCACGTCCCCTCGCGGAAGACTTCGATGCGGAGGGAAGCATGAAGGAAATAACCCAGCCAACCGTTGTAATAAGTTTAGATTTGGAACTCGCCTGGGGTATGTTCGATCTTTCATTTGATAAAGATCTCTTACGGATGGCGAGGTGGACCCATGACGTTGGCGTACCGAGCCTCCTGAATCTCCTTGCGCGCAACGGCCTTTCGGCAACCTGGGCCATGGTCGGCGCGATGATGCACTCCCACCTGCCTGACGTCTCCAAGTTGCCCGAGGTTCACTATCGCCATCTTGCGAAGCCCTGGTTCAGCTATGCGCCCAAGGAAGGCAACGAGGCGACTCATCCCGAGTGGTTCGGCGAGCGCCTGGTTCGAATGATCAGGGAGGCAAAGCCCGAACAGGAAATCGCATTTCATTCGTTTTCGCACGTTCCCTTCGGATCGCCTGGGATGACGCGTGAACGAGCGATCGCTGAGTACCTTCACTGCGTCGAAACCGCGAGAGAACTGGGAATTGCGACAGCAAGCTTCGTCTTCCCGCGCAATTCGGTCGCTTACCTCCGGGAGCTTCGGGACGCGGGATTCACGTGCTTCCGCGATGTGGATCGACTACCCATTCGATTCGCCAGCGAAACGCTGACGTCTCTGGGCATGATCTGGGCGGATTTTGTCGGGCAGGCGCCGCGCATGATCGAGCCGTCCCTCAAAGAGGGCATGGTTTCAATTCCAGGGTCGCTGCTGCTCCGGTACGCGGCTGGCTGGCGCAGGTACATACCCGACGCGAGCCGTCTGCGCCGGCTGAAAAAAGGGCTGAAGCGCGTGCGGCGAAGCGGCGGAGTTTTTCACGTCTGGTTCCATCCGGAAAATCTCTATGCGGGGCGTCCGCGGCTTGAAAACGTCGTGGCCCGTTTTCTCGAGGAACTCGGCGCACTTGTGCGTGGCGGCGAGGTGAGATGCATGACGATGGGGCAGCTCGCCAAGGAATTCCAGACCAAATTGGCGGTCAGTCCGTCCAGCTCTTCAGAACCCTGGCGGAGCAAGGAGATGGAGCTGCTGGCCTAGCTGCAGGCGCGCGCCTTCCAAGGCCGCTGCGCTGTGAGTCCAGTTGGTCCAGCTCGCGGCAATCGGCAGAATGATGGGATTCAAAAAGTTGGTTTGCGTCAGGTTGCTCAGGATGTGGGCATATTCGTAGTCTTGAATGCCGTCACGAATAGCTTTCAGTCGTATCCCCGGCGCTGACTCCGTCGAGCCAATCGGCCCCGGCGGATACACGAAAATTCCATCCCCAGGCCGGCCCATCCCGCCTCCACAAGCCGTCGTATCCACGTTGTTCCAACTGCCAATCGTATTGTCGGCCGTCCACCCATCCGAGCGGTAGTAGAGCAGGCCGGTGGCCCCTTGGGTCCAGTTCAAGAAGCCCGCTTGGATGCGTTCGTTGATCGGGGGATAGTCGACCATCCACTCGGGGGTGTTGCCGAAGCCAGGGTTGCAGCTGGTATAGCTCCAGAGGTCGCCGGGGCCGGAGAAGGGGAGAGCGGGCCACTGCTGCATGGAATCAAGGAGGACCCAATGATCGATGGCGCTGCGGCCATCGCCTTCGTTATAGAGGTTCGGGTCTGGGGTGTTGATGGTCAGTGTAGTCTTGACGCTGGGATTCGCCGCATGGGCGTGTGTGCCCATGGTCTTCAGAGCGGAGTAGGCGCCGGGGCAGCCGTTCAGTTCGTCGCCGACATACAAATCCAGTGGGAGGCCGGCAGGAAAGTTGGCCGCCGCGGAGTTGATTTGGCCGGTGGAAGGAATGCTGCTGTAAGAACCGCCGCACAAAATGCCGATGAAGTAGTAGCTGTCCAGACTGGAGCGGTTGAGCCCGTAGGTGCTGATGTCCGAGGCTGCATTGGCCGCGTCATCGTACCAACCCATGATTCTGTTGCGCATCAGCGCTCGTGCCAGTGTGGCTGTGGTGTTACCCGCGGCTGGAGACCAAAGTGTCCAGTTCGAAAGCTCCGAGGGCTGTGTGGGAAGTCCAAAGTTCCAGACGGTCAGCGTGACTGGAATCGTGGTCGTGCCTTGATCAGCAGTGACGGAGATCGTGCCGGTGTAAGTCCCCGTTGGAGCGTTGGTCGCTCCGTGCGGCACGTTGATGTCAATCCAGTACGGCTGATTTTGTCCCGCGCCGACGCTGGCATTGCAGGCCTTCAGCGTCGCAGAAGTTCCGCACAGAGGTGTGCCGGTTTCCGGATCATTGAAGGGGATGAGCGGCTCAGGATAGGTGCCCGAGCCGAGCGGTGGGTTGCTGCCGCCGCCGTAATTCGCGGTGCCGGTCACCGTGATGTAGTACTCGCGATAAAGGGCGATGCTGGATGCTGGAATGGCCATGCCGCCAGGGCCAGTGAGCGTAGAGGCACTCACATTCACGTTCGTCAACCCGTTCGCTGGCCCCTGGACGATGACCTGCGTATCTACAGTTTCGCCGCGGGCCCCAGAGAGGGAGATGGCAGAAACTGTGCCCGGTGGATCCGCCGGCCCCACTCTGGTGAGAGTGGACATGACCCACACCGGGAACGCAGAGGCTTGTTGCACGCCGCTTCCCGTCAGGGTGATGGCCGCCGGGGAGTTTGTCGCGTTGCTGCCCACGGATATGCTGCCGGTCGCGCTGCCCGCATTTGCTGGAGCAAACGCGACGTTCAGCGTGGCGGATTGATTCGGCGTTAAAATCGTGCCGGCTGGAACGCCCGTCGCGTTGAACCCTGTTCCTGCAGTTGTTACGCCGGAAATCGTGACGTTCGAATTGCCGCTATTCGTCAGCGTTGCGCTCAGCGATTTGCTCGCGCCCACGTTCACGTTTCCAAAGCCCAAGCTCGTGGGACTCGCGCTTACCAGCGAGGTCGGTGCTACCGCTGTTCCAGTTAGAGAGACTATCACCGGAGAATTTGGCGCATTGCTAGCCAGGGAAACAGAACCGGTCGCCGCCCCGGCGGCCGTCGGCGCGAACACAACGCTGAAAATGGAATTCCCGCCTGCCCCGATCGTCAATGGAGTCGTCAACCCCGTGATGCTGAAGCCTGCCCCCGAAACACTTGCCTGAGAAATTGATACGCTCGCAGTACCGCCGTTTGTCAGTTTGATGCTCTGCGAATTGTTCGTCCCGACAGCCACGCTTCCAAAGCTGGTGCTGGACGGCGTCGCAGCAAGCTGCGGCTGAGTACCTGTACCGTTCAGGGCGATCGTCAGCGGTGACGAAGGCGCGTTGCTGGTGATCGAAATGCTGCCGCTGCTCGTGCCGGAAGATGCGGGAGAAAATGTCGCGCTGAAAGTAGCGGTCTGCCCGGCATTGAGCGTCATTGGCATAGAGAGACCGCTCATGCTGAAGCCTGCGCCGGCAGCCACCGCCTGAGAAATCGTGACGCTGGCCGTCCCGGAGTTCGTCAAAGTGATCGTTGACGATGCGCTGCTGCCGACGAGGATGTTTCCGAACCCAACCGTCAACGGATTGGCTGATAGTGTTCCCCGATCTCCGGTTCCGCTAAGCGGGACCACAGTTGGTGAGTTGTGCGCATTGCTGGTAAATGAGACGCTGCCCGAAGCGCCGCCGAGCGCCGATGGCGTGAACTCGACTTCAAGATTGGCAGACTGCCCCGGGGCTAAATTGAGCGGAAAGCTCGAACCGCCCATGCTAAATCCCGTTCCCACGACGACGCCTTGCGAAATGCTGAGACTCGCGGTTCCGGAGTTCGTGAGCGTAACGGTTTGGGAGCCTATGGTTCCGACTGCCACGTTCCCGAAATTGATGTTCGCGGGTATGACTGAAAGGTGATGTCGCACTCCGCTTCCGCTTAGGGTGATTCGCGTGGGAACGTTCGAACCATTGGTGGCCAATGAGAGGTTGCCGGTTGCGGTGCTTGCGGCAGTTGGAGCGAACTCGAGGGTGAGAGCGCTCGACGCTCCGGCCATAAGGGTTAGGGGGAAAGTCTGTCCAGTCATGGTGAAACCAGAGCCGTTGAGCGCCGCTTCAGAAACAGTCAGGCTAGTCTTACCCGCGTTGGTGAGGCGGAGGGCTTGTGTGCCGCTGGTCCCGACTTCGACGTCACCGAAAGTGACCGCGCTTGGGTTTGCTGAGAGTGTTGCAGGGCTGGTGAGCCCCACGCAGCCGGAGTTCGCAGCCGCTAAGGCAATAGCGGAAAATGCCAAAAAGAAGGACGTTGACCGTCCTCGAAGATTCAAGCGGCGAGCGCCAACCTGTGAACACACCCATCCCTTTAACCTTGTTTGCACACGTTCTCCAGCCTAAGCAGCACTAGAAGGGAATTGGGAGGCTCTGTGGAGTCGCTGCTCTGTCTTTATCGCGGTGACCAGCTCATGCCGCGCTCAGCAGACTAGACACAGGACGTGCCCGGAGCTACTGGCTGAAAGGTCAGGTTTGGGTCAGTGGACAAAACGGCACTGGCGGACAAATCGATCACAAGATTCTGCTAAAGCGATTTGAACCTTGCACAGCCGAAACGCCACAAGCGCGCATCGCCTGGGCAGCATGTACTAGCACTCACAGAACGTGCCGACCTGCGCGCTGCCTGTGGTGAAGCCTTGTCGAACGTCGTAAGGATTACACGAGGGGATGGAAGATCTTCTCGGTTTTGCGGCGCACGCGCGCACATGCCGTTAATGTTCCTGTAATCGCCGAGCGACAAACTCGACAGTTCAGGCCGACAAAAAACCCCACTCAACGTCTGCCATTTCAACGCGTGCCAACAAAATTAAGGGCCAAGGGCCAGTACCAAGTGAATTGTGTAGTGGATTCATCTGGCAAGTAATTTGCACCGTAAAAGAAGCGCAAACGAATGAGGTGACAGAGTGTCGGGGCCTCTGCAGACCTTCATGCTTATGACGGTTGACCGGAGCACACGATGGAACCTCAAAAACAGATCCTAATTGCTTCCTCGAATCTCGAAACGCACCAACGATTCACACGCATCTTCACGCCATGGCATCTAGATTTGCTGAGCTGTTCTTCCTTGAAGTCAGCGCAGGAAATCCTGGTTCAGGGATCAGTTTTCCTGATCTTTTGCGAAAATCGCCTTGCGGACGGGAACTTCCACGAGTTGCTCGAGGTGGCGAAAGACGTCCAGCCGATTCCACGCCTGGTTGTCGCGTTTCGAACGCCAAACGAGTACGAGATGCTGGCCGATGCGGCAATTCAAAGGGGCGCCTATGCCACTCTCGGCCCTTTCAGCGATGACAGAGACGTAGAGGACCTGCTGATTCGTGCGATCCATGACAATGCCTGGAGCCACGCGCAAATGCTTGGGCGAGGTACCGCGTTCGCTTGGCAGTCGACGAAAGCTCCGCTGAGAGCTGAATCTGAGCGGCTACCGCTCGTCACCCCTCTGCAAACAAAGCCAAGAATTAACCCTCAAGCCGGACTGCGCGATACGAAGTCATAGTGCCATCGGACCCAGGGCTCAAGAGCATACGTCTCCCTCGATACAGCGCAGGCGGGAACTTTTCACCGTCCGCCGGGCTGTACCTTCTCCATGGGCTTGACGGGATCGGTGCTGCTTGTAGGATGCGGCAGTGGCGCTGACGGGGAGGGAGCTTGAGAAACGCACGTTGGTACACGTTCCCGGCTCGGATTTGCCTGCTCATTGCTCTCTTGTTCCTCGTCTATCTGGCCGCGAAAAGAGGCGTAGGCGCCTGGCATTTTCGAGAGGGCTCGCCGGCCGCAATTCAAACAGCGATGAAGTGGGATCCTGCGAACCCGGCGTATTACGACGCCCTGGGGACCCTGACGCACTTGTACGCAAATAGCGAGAATTCGAATGAAATTGTTCAACTCTACGAACGCGCGACGCGCCTCAGTCCCCACGATGCACAATTCTGGGCTGACCTGGGAGACGGGTATGACTGGGCGGGGCGTTCGAACGATGCTCTCGAGCCGTTCCAGCGTGCCCGATATCTGTTTCCGAATTCGCCAGATATCAACTGGAGGCTGGCCAATTTTTATGTTCGAACGGGCAAGATTCCCGAGGCGCTCCAGGCCTTACGGATGGTTCTTCTGGGTGACGGCGCAACACGAAGAAGGGTCTTCACGCTTGCGACGAACGCCACACGCGACAAAGACGCAATTCTGGAAATGCTTCCGGCTCGAGCCTCCGATTTTTTTGACTATGTGAATTTTCAAATTGAGCGCGATGACATCGCCGGCGCGCAAGAGACATGGACTCGTCTTCTCCAACTGAACTTCCCTTTTGACTTGCGCGAGGCTTTTCCTTATTTCGATGCGCTCATCCGGCACCGGGAATTCGAACAATTGTCGCAATCATGGTCAGCTTTAGCCCAGCGATTCCCAGCGCAGGTTCAAAGGGTTGTTCCCAGCTCGAATCTCTCGAATCTAGTGACAAACGGTGGCTTCGAGTCCGACATTCTCAATGGGGGATTCGATTGGCGTGTTATCCCGGTGGACGGGGTGGTTGTCAGTCTCGATTCCGTGGGCGCTTTTGAGGGCTCACGTGCCATTCGAATCGTGTTCCAGGGATCGCGCAACGTTGATTATGGCCATCTGTTCCAGTACGTGCCTGTTCAACCGAACACTCGATACCGGTTCTCCAGTCATATGCGTGTCCAGGGGATCACCACAGACAGCGGGCCCAGGTTCCAGGTCTGCGATGCCTATAATATAGGCAAGGTGTTCGCGTCGACGGAAAACCTCGTTGGCACCTCTGGTTGGTCGGAACAACTCGCCCAATTCACCACTCCCGCCGATATTCACCTGCTGCTTGTGAGAGTTGTCCGGCCCGCTAGCAATCGGCTGGATAATCAAATCGCGGGTACGGTTTGGATCGACAACGTGCGCCTTAACTCCGAGTGATGAACGATCTCGAATCCAGAGTTTGCGCAAGCGGCTGGCGGAAATGGCATGTCCCACCCGCGCCGGACTCCGAGGTTTTTCAGGTCTTTGCCTGATTGAAGCGCCTGAAGGGCGGGCCTATGATTCGCTTGTAGGGTGATCCTTGTAGGTCGCCCGGGCAGCTGTGTCGGATGCCGCAAGCAACGGGGAGGCGCCCGACGGCCAGAGTTGATTCCTTAAGAACGCACCAATGGGCAACAAAGACGGTCGCACAAAAGTTTTGTTCGTTTGCGTGGGGAATGCCTGCCGCAGCCCGATGGCGGAGGCGATTGCGCGCCTTGACGCCTCGGATGTAATTGAAGCGTTCAGCGCAGGCTTGGCGCCGATTGGTTCTGTGGCGGGCATGACCAATCAAACGCTTATGAAAAACGGCTATTGGGTGGAGGGTCTGGAGCCCAAGAGCGTCTCACCCGAAGTCTGGGGACAGGCGGATATTGTCGTCAACCTGAGTGGCCGCGCCAGCGACCAGGAGTTTCGTGACTGCTCGAAAGTTCAAGATTGGGACATCGAAGACCCCTTTGGTGAGGATATCGAGGTCTATCAGCAGGTTTTTGAGAAAATTCGGCTGCGCGTTGCGCAATTGGCTCAGGAATGCAGAAAAGAGAAAGAAAAGACCGCGGCACGAAGTGGTGAACGACGCGCCCGGCCACGGCTGTGCCCGCCTTCGCCAATCTTCATAAACCTCAACGAAATGAACGGCGGCATCGCTTTCAACATTAGCGAACAAGGGTTGGCTGTGTGGGTGTCAGCCGTCTTACCTGACGGTCCTCTCCATGACATATGGATTCAGTTCCCAGGATCCCAGCAATGGATTGAAGCAAGAGGCCGGATTGCATGGCGAAGCAAGTCCAACCAAGAGGCAGGGCTAAAGTTTGTCGGACTGTCGGAAGAAGCGCACCTGCACATCAGGAATTGGATCTCTTCACAAGCATTGAGCGAAAACCAAAATCTGCGCTTGGGAGTTCCGCACGCTGCCCGGACGGAACGCGCGATCCTAGGATCTTACGCACGGACAGGGAGACGGCCGGACAAAAAGGCTCTTCGGTTGGCGCGTGCGGAGAGGAATCCAGGAGTGTCGCGTCGAAAGTGGGGGACGTTTGTTGCTTCAGGAGTTATGATCGCAGGCATCTCCTTGACCTTCGAATGGGTAATGATGCGGCGCGATGTTCCGACGGAAATGGCCGCAAGCGTCACGCAGAAAACGGCAGCATTGAGTGAAGCGGCCCAGGATCCAATCGCGCGTTCTCCGGTTGCCGTGCTCCCAGACGCTCCTAGCCTTGGGGGAGTGATGGACGCCAGGGCGGCGGAGCCGAGCCCGCCAGTCCGTGCGGTGGAGCGGCCTTCCGCGACTGCAATCCTGAAGACTCTCCCCAGTCGCATAAAGAGCGTACCCGCGCTTGCGCAGACGACAAGGCAGCCTCCACTCGCCGCCGCCCCTGTGAACACTGCTCTCGCGGAGAGGGTGCACCCGCTATCGGTTGGGAGCGTGCCTGCGCCGTCGCCGCAGTCAGATCTCAAAATAGCTCCGCCAGTGATTGCGGCCTCGAACCTCCCGACGGACGCACTACACGTTGAGCTTAAGGAAGTAAAAAGCCCAATAACTACGGCGAAACAACCAGCCGCTCCTGCGAACATGGTAGCGGCAGTTGCCGTTGTTGCTGATCCCTACCCTTCCCTCCGCATACCTGATGGCGGCATTTCGAAAAAGCCAGGCCAGGCGACCAGTCTGCAGCTCGGTCACTTGCTCTCCCGCGTCGAGCCCATTTATCCGGAAGAGGCAAAGCAGCAAGGCATTCAAGGCACTGTGAGGCTCCACGCCATCATTGGCCGTCAAGGGGCAGTGGAGAACTTGCAGTCGCTCGATGGGTTTCCTGTGCTTGCGGCGGCGGCCATGAATGCCGTCCGGCAGTGGCGTTACACAGAGACGCTCTTGGCTGGGCGATCCGTTGAAACTGAAGAAGACATCGCAGTCACCTTCCGGCTTTCGAATCCAACCCCACCTAACAACTAGTCTGCTATTCGAAAGAACCTAGAGGGACACGAAGAAGACACCCGGGCGTACTGACTCTCTTACGTCAGCACTTTCGTCATGGCGCCGATGGACTAATTGACTGCCCCGCGTTGCCGTGCGTCAAGAAGGCTATCGCTGCTGCCGCTCCTGCTCCAGCCAAACCCACAAGAATCCAGCCCGAATGGACGCCGGAGCCAGATTCCTTTCCGGGTGTGGAAGACGAAAACGAACTCCCCGCAAAGGTCATCGATTGTCCAGCCTGCAGAAACTGCCCCACCTGGCCCTCGAGCGTCAGGACTCCGGCGCTACCCTCGACGGAGGACACGAAGACAGAGCCGTTTGGAGCCAGCGTAACTTGAATCGTCGCTGATTGCTTTTGGCTGTACGAGACCACAACGTAGTTTCCAATTCTCACGCTTAACCCATTGGGTCCGGCGACCGTATTCAATACGATCGTACCTGCCTGCAACTCAGCAATGAACTGGTAGTTCCCCGGGAAGAGAACTTCGCTTTGCGGAGAGATCTTCAGTGTCCCCTTCCCGCTCATCGCAAATGATGCGGCGCCAGCTTCGGCTGTGCGAACTCTGTCTCCGGAGAAAATCGTGGACTCGCGCGGAGCGTCGTCGTCGTTCAAGTAGACTTCTCCCACAGCGGTCAAGGAACCGAGTGGTTGTCTCGGCTGTTCCTGCTGAGGTCCGCGGCCATAGCTTCGAATCGGGAGCACGCAGAACAGGAGCAAAAGCAAATTCAGCTTGAAGGACGCCGCCAGGGCGCCGGAAGGCTTGGATTGTTGCCAGAGTATTAACGAATCCATAAATCCGATCCTTCTAGGAGATGTTAGATTCGACGCCACAAGTATCCGCCACAGATCCTCTCTAGGCTTTAGGGTCTTTTCCTGAATTTCAATTGGTGTTTGTACCGCATCGACCAGCGGTCCGATTGTTCCTATGCTGCGCTCGTCGGTATGGTGTCCCGTACTGGTGCATCCCTCGACACGAATCAGAGCGGCGAACGTGCCCGGTTCCGCCGTTCTGAGAAGTGGGAATGATGGGTTCTCATGCTCGCTGAAACTCTGGCTGCGAAAAGCCACTCCTCGGGCCGACCTGCAGGGCCGGCCGCATTCCACGCTTTATCAAGGAACTTTAAGCCGAGACATTTGGTCGCGAAAGCGTCCTCCGTCGCATTCGACAACAGGATCTTGACGCGTGCTGGCTCGACAGCAGATCGGCTCCCAATCGTCGAGTGGGGCTCGAAAAAGGGCGACAGCGGGCGGCGGGCTGAATGGGGTACTTCGTTGGACCCATTGCTAAAGAGAATCATGGACGTGGTTCTGTCCGCGACCGCTCTGATCCTGCTCTGGCCGCTGATGCTCGTGATCGCCATCGCGATCAAGCTGGAGTCCTCCGACCGAGTCATTTACCGGTCGTTCCGTCTCGGGGAAAGAGGGCGCAGATTTGCCTGTTACAAATTTAGGACAATGGTAGCAGGAGCAAACGAGTTGAAAGACAGTCTGCGCCGCCTGAACCAGCGGCGCGGCCCTTTCTTCAAGATCGCGGATGATCCTCGAGTGACCCGGTTTGGCCGCTTTCTTCGCAAGTACAGCCTGGACGAGCTGCCTCAATTTTGGAACGTCTTGAAAGGCGACATGAGCCTGGTTGGCCCGCGGCCACACCCGGTGGAGGACTGCGCTCAGTATACTTCCGAGCATTGCCGGCGCCTCGAGGTGAAGCCCGGCGTCACCGGACTTTGGCAGGTCTTGGCCCGCGCCAATCCTTCGTTTGACATTTGCATGACGCTGGATCTTGCGTACATCGAAAAGTGGAACCTATTTCTCGACTTCATGATTTTGATGAAGACCATCCCTGCGGTTTTGGCGGGTGAAGGGGAATAGCGTCAGTCAAGGTGTGGCTTGATTTTTCAGGTCAGGCAACGGAAGCAGCAAACTCCCCATCTGCAAGTTGCGCCCGAACCCTCGGGCAGCCGGCAGATGGCTGTGTTCGCCGACGGATGCGCGACTTTTTCAGCTTCTTCCTTGGGCCGTCCGCCTGTCCGCGGCTTGATTCGAAGACAAATCCAAGGGCCAATTGTAAACGGCTGGCTAATCCTCATCGCGGTCCTTGGAGTCGCAATCGTTGTCGCGGACGGTCTGAGTCGTGGTCCAAATCTAGAGTTGGAGTTCTCCCCGCCGCAACCCCTGGAATACGAACCCTACCGCGCCGCATTTCTGCTGGCGGGTTTGACACTTCCACTCTTGTTTGCCTACGCCAGGAAGGCACGAGTTCCGCTGGTCGAGGCGCTATTTCTATGGTTTGTATTTTGTACTACTGCTTATATGAAAGATTTCGCTTATCTTCGGTGGCCGGGCACTCCGCTCTTCGTCACCGATGTTGTGCTACTTATTCTGCTCCTTTCGACATGTATATTGCCGCGCCGAGCCTTTCGGTCCAACGATCACCTCCCTCTCCCGATAAACGTTTGCCTCGCACTTTTTATTGCGGCCGGCGTACTGGCGGCTGCCCGGGGTTTCTTGGGATACCGAGAACCTCTCCTGGTGTTACGCGATTCTGCGTTGGTCGTCTACCCGCTCTTTGTGCTGGTAGGGTATCACCTCGTCAAGAGCTGGTCGGCGATGAAGAGAGTCGCGGTTTGGTTTGTGCTTGGAGCTGCGCTCAGCGTTCTAAACGGGCTGGCTTGGCTCGTCGTGGCTCCGGAACAAAGGCGCTTCATCGCCCCCGGAATTTATGTTCTGGTCTCGCTCGTTGGTGTGATGATCATGATGGCGAACCGCCTGATTCCTCCGCTGGTTGGTTGGATCTTCGCGGGAATCTTCTCCCTCGGTTTGCTACTCGCCAACGCGCGAAGCCTTTTCGTATCGCTTGTCGTCCTCTTCCTTGTAGCCCTGTTTGTTCCAGGCGTGCTTCGGAGGAAGTTTCGTTCTGTTCGGCTCGTCACAGCTCTTGTAGCTGCGGCCGTTATAGTGTGCGCGCTCCTGTTCCTGTTTCTGCCTATGCAGGCTGGCCGAGATTTTGCAACGCGCGTGGCTGACAATCAGGCCTCAGGCGTTCTTCGCACAAGCGACGACCCTTATTGGCAATTTCGGCTCACCGCCTGGAAAGAGGCCTGGAGGCGCTTTCAGGAATATCCTCCTGCCGGGGAAGGATTTGGAATTCCTTTTAACTTTGAAATCTGGGACAACGATCCTCGCCCGCACAATACTTTTTTGACGGTGCTCTACAAGATGGGTCTGTTGGGGTTGCTCCCTTTGCTGGTCCTTCTTGCCTACTTCTTCTGGCTCTGCCTGCGGGCGGTTCGGCGAAATTCGGCGAGGCCGAATGTTCCGTTCCTGCAATCGCTCGCCCTGGCCCAAATCGCTCTCTGCGTATGGGGAGGGGCTGACGCCATGCTTGAGAGCCCCTATTTAGCCTCTCTTTTCTGGGTAGGGATGGGGATCGCTCTGCGCATGATCCAGAGGTTCGACTTCGAACGATCGATACACAGCGTCGTGAATCACGGTTGGTTGGAACCAATGATGCAGCGAAGGATCGCGAGTTGAAGCGCAACCTGACATCCGCCGAAGCCAAGAAGAGCCTCACGCGAGACGGAGCTGCGGACATAAGGGTCGCGAGCATGGCTGAAGCTGCGGCGCGGACGCGGTTACTGCGCATGACGCCACGCAAATGGTGGCTCGTCCGTACCTTTGAGGCTCTGGTGCGCCTCCTGAAGCCGCTGATGCCTCCGGCCCCGCCCCTAGCAGATCCTGCCGAATCGCCCCGGAGCATTCTTGTGGTCGAGTACTGGAATTTGGGCGACCTCGCCATCATTGTGCCGTTCCTCAGGAATCTGCGGGAACGTTTTCCTAGCGCTCATATTTCCCTTTTGGTTAGCGTTGACCTGGCTGATTTTCTCGAGGGGCAAGAGCTTGTGAATGACTTCATTCCCGCTCGCGTGCCTTGGGCGCGGCATTTCAAGCGGTGGCGGAAATACAACCCGTTTTCTCTCGATTGGATTGCGCTGGCTCGCACGATTTTCCTCCTGCGAAAGCACCATTTCGATTGGGCTTTCTCGGGCCGCATGGATGTGCGCGACAACTTCATACTCTGGCTCAGCGGTGCGCGGCGCCGGATCGGATACGGCGTTGGCGGAGGGGGCTCCCTTCTCACTGACAGGATCAGGCCGAATCTGTCCCGTCCCCACAGGGCAGACATTTGGCTGCGCTTACTGGAGTCTATCGGGGAGCCGACAGACACGGCGCCTGGGCGTTTCCGGCTGACGCGCGCCGAGCTAGCGCAGGCTCGGTCGTTTCTTAACGAGCGAGGCATTCTACCTGGTACTTTCCTTGTCGGGGTCCATCCAGGGGCGCGAAACGGCATTCGGCGATGGGGCAATGAGCGATTCACCGAAGTTGCGCGGCGCGTATTGGAGAAAACTGACGCCCACGTTCTGTGGTTTTCAGAACCAGGAAGTTCGTGCCCCGTATCTCAGTCGGAACGCTTTCATGCAGTTCGTCTCGACTTTCGTCGTTTTCTGGCCGTCCTTCATCACTGCCGGCTTCTTGTCTGCAACGACAGTGGGCCGATGCATCTTGCGAACTTGCTAGGGGTACCCGTCGTGGCTATTTTTGGCCCGCAACGGCCGGAGTGGTTTGGCCCGCGCGGGCCAGATGACCGTGTCGTGATTCGTCCGGAATTTTCGTGCCGCCCGTGCTCCGACTACTGCATTTATGACCAGCCTTACTGTCTGCGCGCGATTTCAGTCGATGAAGTCTACGGCGCTGTGGAAAGTCAGATGAACCGTATCCGCGAGTCCGAACAAACACGGATTCCTGTACTTTCTGCGGCTGAGGGGGTCTCCTATGCTTGATTGCGCCTATGATCGCAGCTTTGCGGAAGCCAAGGTAATTGAAGCCAACGTAGATTTTTATCGCCAAATTGCGGAGAAATACGACGGCTACGAACCATACCTTTTTGACCCAGCTCTGCAACAGGGCCTCGAAGACGACCTGGACAAAATTGGCTCGTACTTCACCTCGTTGGGCCGGGTGCCCTCGTGTCTCGAATGCGGCGGGGGCACAGGCAATCTTACGCTCAAGATGTGCGCAAGGGGCTGGGCTGTTACCGTAGTGGATGTTTCCGCCAAAATGCTGGACTTGCTACAAGAAAAACTACGAGCCCGGAATTATTCGCCGACTCTTATTCACGGCCCTATCGAGCGATTCCTCGAGACGACGTGTGAGCCTTATGACCTCGTTGCCTTTAGCTCTGTTCTTCATCACTTATACTCTTACGCCTCTGTAGTGAAGCAGGTCACCTCTCGCGTTCGCGCTGGAGGGTTATTTTATTCAAACTATGATCCTATCGTTCCAAAGCACCCATTTTGGACTCACCTGTTTGCTTCTCTGGACATCGCCATAGCAAAAACCGTGTTTGACCGGAGGGACGTCCTCCCAGGGATCGGCCGTCGCATGCAGAAGGTCTTCATGCCGAAAGATTCGGTTTTTGACCGTGCAGTTTTAAGCGCGGGCGATGTAGCGGAATACCACGCGTGGGCCGGCGTTGACGACGAGCGAATTCTTGAGATGCTGCAGACCAGCGGATTTTCCGTCGTGGAGCACCGGAGATTCGGGATCGGAAGAACTGACTTTGTTCGATTCTTGAATCAGCGCCTCAAGCTTTGGGAGAACTTCAAGCTTATTGCTCGACGTGACCGGTAACTGTACTCCAATAACCAGCGACGTAGCCTAGTCAAAATGGACATTCAGGGATGGGTCGCTTCCAGCGGGTGGCAATGTTGTGGCTTTTCGTAAGCGCCGGGGATGGATGATGCTCCAACCGCTGCGGCTCTTGTATTTCGATTCCTTTACCGTCGGCCAATGGAGTTGGGATCCCGATGGGAAGCGCTCCTTAAGGCGCAGGATGGGCTCTTCAAAGAAGCGCCACGAAATTGAAGCAGCTGCCATGGACAAAAGGATCTGGCCGGCGAATGCCAACAAATTTCCCGCCACCTGGTGAGACTGGCGAAAACCCAGGGAGTCGATGAGACGGGCCCACATAATGAAGATGGGATAGTGCAAGAGGTAAATTCCGTAGCTGATTTTTCCAACATAGCGTAACCATCGGGCCGAAAGGGCGCGGCCGAGCAGGGCGGAATGCGCGTCAGAGGCCAGCGATATGCCCAAGAGGCCGGTGAACGCGAAAGCCAGGAATGTATAGCCTACAACGGAGCTGTTCCTGTGCATCAAGACTCGCGCCAGTAGCGTACCTGCCGCTCCGAGGCCACAAAATTGATAAGCTCGAGTGCGCCAGCCGGTCAGCGTGCAACTCGGGGCACGAAGCCACATCGCCGCCAGAGAACCGAGCGAGATGGCATCCAAGCGTGAAAGCGTAAAGAAGTGAATAAAGCCGAGCGGGGCGCCATGAAAATGGAAAGCCAGCCTCAACGACAAAGACACGAGGGGAAGCGTCGCCGAAACAATCGCGAGGGTCCGTTTTTTAAGTAGGAACACCAACAGCGGCCACGTCAGATAAAACTGCTCCTCAACCGCCAAGGACCAGGTCGCGCCCAAACCAAAGGGATAAGTGACACGGTGGGCGAATACGATGTTCTGAACGTAGAACGCAAAAGCAGACCAATCCCGGGCGGCCGTCGGTCGCATGGCGGGCTGAAACAAGGGTGCCACGACGAATGCAAGAAAGAGGACTAGGTAGTACAAGGGCCAAATTCGCAGTACTCGGCGGGCGTAGAAATTTCGAAAATAGTGGGGGGACTCCTTCGAATCCAGGAGTATCCCGGTGATGAGGAACCCCGACAATACAAAGAATAAGTCCACACCAAATCGCGTGTATTCCAACATCCCTGCATCCGGCATCGCTTCGAGGAAACCGGAATGGCCGATGAGGACCAGAAGAATCGCAAGTCCCCTCAGGCCGTCAAACTGAGGTATATACCTCGGGACGAAGAAGGATGTTTCAACCGGCGCCTTTTCCATGATCCGAGAGCTAGGCTACCCCCGGCCTCAAAGATTCCCTGTGATTCTGGGCCGATTCAATCCGGGAAAGCACCCATTAGGCCCTCGGGGAAAAATCGGAGTTGAACCTGATCTTGCCGTCTGCGGCTGCTAGCCAGGGCCGTAGTTCTTGGGTGTTCTCAATGCAACAAAAGAATTTATTGCCTTGGCGTCGCAAGATCGGAATGCGGTTCAGAACAGTCTGGAGCGCTCTCAAACCGGCAAGAAGGGTTTCGGGTTTTATGACTGCCGTGATCGCCTGAATTTTGGTCTCTTTTCTCTTACACAGTTCCTCGGCATCGACATTGAAGTCCCAATAGGGATACGGATGCACCATAAACAGGTATTCGGCCAGGTAGGAAGAGACTGTTTTGCGCACTTCACTCGCGGTCCAGCGATAGATGAAATTTGGTACGCAGGAATCTCGAACTCCGCCTGCCTCATACCCATGACCGACCACCGAAAAGATCTCATACGGAAATGAGATTCCCGTCCGCGTGAGCGCGCGCATCACCAAAGAGTCGTTCGGTTCCAGCAGGACCACATGTTTACGCGCGACGCGCAGCATTTCACACAGAGCTCTGTGCGGCGATCGGCAATGGTGCAAGACTTCGTGAGCGAAGATGAAATCAAATGAAGCATCGAGGGAATCGATCCGCTCGGCATCGATCTCTAAAAGTTTCACTTTGAGGTCGAGATCTGAATTCGAATTTTCTTCAAATCCTGACCTAAAATTCGAAAGAGTTATGTCTTTGAATCCGGCGGACGTGAGAAGCTCAACATCCCGCCAAGCGCCTCCGATCACAAGGAGCTTCTCGCCGGTGTCAATGTGGCAAGTTTTAAGATGGTGCAGAAAAACATCCAGGAATTTGTCCCTGCTCTTTTGGGACCCCGCCGCCCTCACCTCTTGTTTCCTGATTGAACTTGGCGTCATACATGCGCCCCTGCCATGTTTGATCTCATCGCATTCTATATGGAACGCTTGGTATTTCTACACCTGACGGCAGTTAAATGGCAGCGCTTCGGTTCGACGTGCTCGACCGCATGCTATTATCTTGACGGCTAGACATGGCTACACAGGCGCAAACAACGCAGCCCTTTGAGATCTGCCCCAGGTTCCGAGTCCTGGGAGTCAGCGTGGACGCTGTCCAGATCCCGGGTCTGGTCGCCCAGATGGAGGAATGGATTCGCAATCGCGACGGGTCGCGCTCGATCGCTGCGACCAGCATGCACGGAATCGTCGAGGCGCAGCGTGACCCCGCATTCAAGAAGACTCTGAACTCAACGGATTTGGTTGTGCCGGACGGAATGCCCCTTGTTTGGCTAGGCCGCCGCGCGGGGTTCCATCTGCCACGCCGGGTCTACGGCCCCGACCTCATGCTTGCCTTCTGCGAACAAACCGCCGGCCGTGGCTATCGGCATTTCTTTTATGGAGGCGAGCCGGGCGTGCCCGAACGCCTGGCGGAGTCGCTCAAGCGTCGCTTCCCGGCGATGAAAGTTTGCGGAACCTTTTCGCCCCCTTTTCGGTCGCTTAATGAAGGGGAAGACCGAGAGATCGGGAACATGATTTCCCGCGCCGCCCCCGATGTGCTATGGGTTGGCTTAGGGACGCCCAAGCAAGAGCGGTGGATGAGCGAACATCGGGACCGATTGAACGTACCAGTGTTGGTTAGCGTGGGCGCGGCGTTTGACTTCCTCTCGGGGCGGCGCAGCCAGGCGCCGAGCTGGATGCGTGAGCACGGGCTGGAGTGGCTGTTCCGGCTGGTACAAGAGCCTCGGCGGCTGTGGCGGCGCTATCTAGTTGATGGGCTGCGGTTCGTTGCGTACCTCGCGCTCGACGGCTTGAAGCTGAAGTCCTTCGATGCGGACGAAGAACTAGAGAAAGTCTCTACTGAATCGACACCACGCGCGAGCACGTCAGGCACAGGGCCGGTTTCTTCCGGCTCAACTCGATAAGGTCTTTACCTGAACTTCAATTCAATGGCGAACCCCATAGACCGAAACCGCGCCACCCCCTAGGCTCAGGGTCACCCAGTCAGCGAGGACCAGGAACCGCGGTGTCTTGCGCAGTCCTCACGGTGAGTCGGTGACCTTTCAATTCACGAGGCGTCCGCTAAACGAGACCGAAAGTTCCTGCTTCATCACTTTGAGACGGCGATCCCTATCGCGGCGGGTCGTGCGCATTTGCTTCTTGGTCTCCTTCACAGCAGGAGTGACGAGCCTTTCCGCGGGCAATATCAAAGCTGCAGCGCTTGTGGGAGGTGCTGACCACCAAGAAACCGCCAAGACTCCGCCATCAAAAGAGCACGCGGGAGCCCCTCCTAGTCTTGAATCCGTTGAAGACTGGAACCAGCGTCTTAAAGGACGATTCGCTCCTACTGACCAAGTCCCAAGCTATGACTCGCAGGAATATGTGATCGGACCGGAAGACGTCCTCGACATCAATGTGTTCGAGGCGTCGGAGATGAATCGGGGCGTGCGCGTCTCCGCAAGCGGGGAAATCTCTTTGCCGTTGCTAGGTGCGGTGACGGCCGCGGGCTTGACTCCACGCGAGTTGGAAACGACCCTCGAAGAGCTGCTTCGCCCAAAGTACATGAAAGACCCGCACGTCAGTGTGTTTGTGCATGAGATGCAGAGCCATCCGGTTTCCGTAGTAGGCGCGGTGCGCAAGCCGGGTATTTTTCAGATTCGCGGCAACAAGACGTTGCTGGAAATTCTTTCGCTCGCGGAAGGGCTAGCCGACGATGCCGGCGAGAGCGTCGTCATCTTGCGGCGCGGGGCAGAGAAAAATGCGCCTGAGCTCGCTTCTGCGAGAGCCAGCGATGTCGAGGGACCTTTGCCGGTGATGCAAATTCAAGATTCTGACGCACCTGGTGCGCCTGATGTAAAGGTAGAGCAGGGCAGCGGAATTTCTCAGAGCGTAGTCCAGGTAAGCTTGAAGGACTTGCTCGATTCAACCGATCCACGAAGCAATCCGACAGTGTATCCGGGAGACATCGTCAAAGTTTCTCGGGCGGGAATTGTCTATGTGGTGGGCGCGGTAGGAAGGCCCGGCGGTTTCACAATGAAGACGAACGAAAGGATATCGGTGCTCCAAGCGATCGCCTTGAGCGAAGGCCTCACACGCACAGCCGGCAAGAGCGGCGCACGCATTATCCGCACGAACGAACAAAACGGAGCACGCACGGAGACACCCGTCGACCTTGGCAAGATCCTGTCCGGCAGGTCCCCAGATCCCATGTTGGGACCGAAGGACATTTTGTTCGTGCCGGACAGCGCCGCGCGAACCACATTTGTGCGCGGCTCGGAAGTGGCGGCTCAAACGCTCGCGGGACTCTTGATCTTCCACTGGTAGCCCACATGAAGGAACAAGATAAGGCGGAGTTGTATAGCAGATCTCAGTCGAGCGCAGGCCTGCCAGGGGCTTTGGAAAGCCGCATCGTAGAATTTGCCGATTCCTACGAGATCCTGGAACCCTCCGAAATCCCCGACTTCCGCGCCTACGCGCGCATCCTGCGGAAACGCTTGCAGACGGTCCTGATTATCTTTGTCATTTTGTTCAATGTAGTTCTCATCGTTACGCTCAAACAGAAGCGCGTGTATCGGGCTCAGGCATTGTTAGAGATTCAAAAAGAAAATCCCGACATTCCGACCCTTCAAGAGCTGTACGAGCTCGACAGCGTCTCCGATGCTTACTTACGATCTCAATACAGCATCCTCGCCAGTGAGAGCCTGGCGCGACGCGTTATCAATGAACTCAGACTGGATACGCTTCGGGAGTTTAATTCTCCGAAGTGGTGGTCCTGGCGCGAAAGGAAGAATGCGCTCGCACCCCAAGTGTTTGCCGCTGGGCCGAGCCATGGCGATCGAGAAGTTTATCAACGGGTGCTCGAGCGATTTGAAGACCGCCTGAGCATTAATCCAATCAACAGGAGCCGGCTCGTCGCAATTCAGTTCGATTCTCTCGATCCCGATCTCGCCGCGCACGTCGCCAATAGCCTGGCGAAGAACTACGTCGAGCAAAACCTGGAAGGCCGGTGGTCGGCTACGCAGAACGCCGCGGACTGGCTTTCGCAGCAACTATCGGGAGTCAAAGCAAAATTGGAAAGGTCGGAAGAAGACCTGCAAGACTATGCCAGGCGCAACGACTTGGTCTTTTTGGAAACTGACAAGGGCCCAAGCCAGAACGCCGAAAACGAGCAGGTCCAGCAATTGCAAGCAGAGCTGACGAAAGCGGAAGCCGAAAGGTACGAGAAAGAGGCGCTCTACCATGTAGTTGAGACCGGTGACTACGCATCCTTGCCGGGGATATCGGAAAACAAACTGATTCAAGACCTGACCGAGCGCCTGGCGGAACTCAAACGAGAATATGCGCGTTTGTCCACGACGTTTAGTGCGGACTATCCGCGGGTAATGGAGATCCAGAGCCAGATTGACGAAATCACAGCCGCCATCCGAGAGCAGCGAAAGAGCGCTGCCAACACAATCACAAACGAATACCTCGCCGCCGTACAGCGGGAGAACCTGGTCCGGCAGGGACTCCGCCAGGAGCAGGAACATATGAACGATGTGGCCTCCCGGGCGGTTCAATACAACATTCTGAAGCGAGAGGTGGACACAAACAGGCAGTTATATGAAGGGCTCCTTCAAAGGTTAAAGGAAGCAGGTGTCTCCGCCAGCTTGAAGGCCAGCAACATCCGCGTCGTGGATTCCGCTGAAGCGCCCACGAAGCCGGTGAAGCCAAGAATCTCGCTGAACCTCGGAGTAGCCGCAATCTTCGGACTAGGGCTTGGAATTGGTGTCGCCTTCTTCCAGGAGAGGCTGGATGACACGTTGAAAGGCACCGGGGACGTCGAGAGATTGCTTGGCCTCGCGGCCGTGGGTCTGATTCCCGCTGTATCGCAGCCAAATGGCAATCATCACGGCGTTCAAAGGTTGCTGGTAAATACTAAAGCTCTGGCACACAAACAAAACGGAAATGGCCACAGGCCAAATCCGGAGTGGCATCGTATTGACGCGGAGGGGCCGCAACAGAAAGTCCTGATCGAGGCGTTCCGCAGCCTTCGAACGTCGCTCTTGCTCTCAACCGCCGATCGACCTCCCAGTACATTGCTTGTCAGCAGCACCCAACCCGGGGAGGGCAAGACCACCATCGCCGCCAATCTGGCCATTGCTCTCGCACAAGTGGGGCAGCGAGTCCTGCTCGTTGACGCGGATTTGCGATCGCCTTCGCTGCACAGGCTCTTCGGGGCGCGTGAGAACCTGGGTCTCGTCAGCTACCTCGCCGGACATCAGGATTGGCACACCGTCGTGCGTCCCTCTGGACTGCCTGGCTTGGATCTGTTGTTCTGCGGACCTATCCCTCCAAATCCGTCGGAACTCCTGTCGTCCCGAAACATGGGCGCGTTGATCCGCTCGGCGCGGGAGCAATATGACTTCGTCATTCTTGATTCGGCGCCGATGCTGGCGCTGGCGGATAGCCGTATTCTTGCCACTCAAGTGAGTGGCGTCTTGCTCGTAGTGAAGAATGGGACGATACCCCGCGAGCAAGTAAAACAAACCCTCTCCGGAATCCGCAGTGTGGGTGCGAACGTCATCGGCGTCGCGTTGAACAGGGTAGATCTCGATACCCGCGGCTATTACGGCTACAATGCAGATGGCTTGTCCAGCGACATTTCGTCTGACGGCAACCTTCTGGAGGCGGGTGCACCGGTCACTCTACAAAGACAAAGCTGAAATGCGGGGCGCGCGTGAGGCGCTTTGTGCTCCGCATCGCTGAAGCGGGCCTTGTCATCGCGATCTGGATTGCTGTGTTGGCGTTTGGCGGTACGTCGCCTGCTTTTTTCCTTCCCGCGCAAGTAATCATCCTCGGGCTTGGAGTCCTTCTCCTCTCGGCCAGTCTGAGGGCCCCTGTTAGCGTCGGGCGTTTTCCTGTGCTTGTCCCTCTCGTTTTGGTTGCTCTGGTCCTGCTGCAAATTATTCCGCTGCCCGCTCGTGCTGGCCAAACGATGAGCTTCGCTCCGTATCAGACCGTTTCGCAGCTTCTGCTGCTCGCCACCTATTTGACGGCCTTCTACGTGTCGCTATTAGTACGCGAAGACGGAAATGCAAAGAAGCGGCTCGTTTATGCTCTCATTACGTTGGGAGCGTTCGAGGCTTTCTACGGCTTGGTGCAATATCTAACCGGGTGGCAACACATTTTTGGGTATGTGAAGAAATATTACCTGGAGGATGCGACCGGAACCTACATCAATCGGAATCATTTTGCCGGTCTGCTCGAAATGGCCCTGCCATTTACTGTGGCCCTTGCCTTGGACTTGGCTGGCAAACTACGCGGCGACGTGCAACGCAGTGAGGCGAAGGCGCGCAACCTTCTAATCGCCTCAGAACTGTTTCCTCTAATTTTTCTGTCTTTTCTGGCCGTCGCGATTTTCATTGCGCTGATTTTCTCACGCTCGCGCATGGGAATTATTTCCGCCATCGCTTCGCTGATTGCCATTTTGGCCCTGGCTGGAAGCACCTTGCCGTCGAAGCGGATTCGGATCGCCGCTGCCGTCCTGTTTTTCGTTGGCATCGTTGGAATTGTTGTTTGGGTGGGAAGCGATCCGGTGATCGGGCGTTTTGAGGTCCTTGGACAGGAGTACAGCCAGACAGGTCAGAATCGCATAGCCATCTGGCGCGACACGCTCAAATTGATTCGCCAGCATCCCTGGTTAGGCACAGGCTTGGGCACGTTTTCCGTGGCTTATACATCCGTGCAAACCGTTTTCCTCAACCGTCTCGTGGACCACGCCCACTGCGACTACCTGGAAGTGGTTACCGAACTCGGCTTCCCGGGTGGCGTCCTGGTCTTTGCTTCCTTTTTCTGGATCCTCGCGCGGGCTGTCCGGGGTTACAGGAAGGCTGAAAATCGCTTCGACGCCGCCGTGTGCCTCGGCTGCATCGGAGGTATCACAGCGATCTTGGTTCACAGCTTCGCCGATTTTAATCTCTACATTCCCGCGAATGCGCTGGTCTTCGCGGTCACACTGGCGTTAGCTCGGACAGGGAAATGATCCACGCCGCCAATGCTCAGGTTGCACGCTGGAATTGTCCCGGTCAACGCATCTGTCGTCAGGGATTCCTGATAGATTTCCCAAGGTAATAGACGAAACTATTGACGATGCGTATGTCATTTTGCCCGCGAACCGCCCCGGAAAAGTTGTAGAAGTGAGTCCGCAAATAATCCACGCTGACGCGAAACCCAAACGCTGGCGAGAGACGGTATTCAACGCCCCCGCCAGCCGCCCAGGCAGGATAGTTCACCCGGCCGAGGCTAATCGTCCCGTTTCCGCTTGAAAAAGGTCCCGCCACTCTCGCCCCGCCGAAGAGCACATGAACGGACGTACTCAGCACGCGGCCATTCGAGGGATAGAGCACAGGACCAATCAGGTAGCTGAACACGTCCATGGGACGTCCGGTATGGTAGACGTTCGGGGTACGCTGGTAATTGAGGTCCAGCTTCGCTCCAAAATGCTTGCCGGAATCGGTGGCGATGCTGGCGTCCACTCCGCCCAAGACGGCGCGCCCCGACGACGGTAACCCGAGGCTGGTTACAGAAAACCCCGCGCTAACGTGCAATGCGGGAGCGTACCCGGTCCAGACGGTAGTGCGGTTTGGTTTTGACGGATGAACGTATAGAAGAGCTCGCTTTGTTTGTTCTAACACGGGATTTTGTATCGGCGCTGGACTCGAAGATGTGGTTACTCCCGCGGGCGGCGTGAAATTTTGCGCTCCGATGCCTTGCACGGACGGAACAAGTTGATCGGGTGCGACTTGATCGGGCGTGACTTGATCGGGCGTGACTTGATCTTGAGCCATGACCGATATAGGCCAGATCAAAAATAGGAAGCCGGCTTTCAACACGGTTCGCATTAGTTGCGGTCGGGTTGGGCGGGAAGGCGACGCTCCCCCTCTGGGGCAGTTGGTGCGCTTTCAGTGCTCTTTTATGACGGATTGCGATGGCTAACAAGCAGGTGAAAACCCATCTCTGCAGTCAGGGGAATTCCCGATTCAGCCCGGGAACTATCTCGTATGGCAGTTGTCGGATTGACGCCTTAAGACTTAAATGTGTTGCTCGCGGAGTGTGAGGTGCAACTCCCACTGCGGATATTGACTAGCGCTTTGGTTCGGGTGGCCCGCCGTCACCCGGCGTTCCGCCGAAGATCCGGCGTCCGTCGGGCAAGGTCACTCTTCTTGCGTCGGCGAGTTTCGAGCCGTCTCTCGCGGGGTAGCCGTCCACGATAACCTGATCGCCCACCTTCAGGGAATCTCGGCCCCAGCCTTGTCGATGTAGCGAGCCCGGGCTGGCCGTTTCGCAGCCCCAGTTTGTCGTGGCGCCTTTGTCGTCCTTTACATCCATGTAGAAATACACGTGCGGATTTGCCCAGTCAATTTTTGTAACGGTGCCCCTAAGCTCGATCACCTTGGTGCCATCGAATTCTGCAGAAAAGGAATGGTGGGCGACCGCGGGAGATGCCGCGAGCGCACCGAGAATCGCGGTGAACCTCACGGCCGTGGAGAGCAGCTTCACGAATCGCAATCTATATTAGAGACGAAGAGCGGTCAAGCTGACCGCGCTGCTGGCATTGGAAAGGATCATCGTATCCCCCTGGTGGAATTACGGTGTATGAGTCCGAAGCGGGTGAAGGAATTGGATTGGTATTTAGGGTTGGGGCGCGCGGCCCGGCGGAGGGGGGAGGAGCCGGGC